>Ga0180432_10000899_pt1 | contig 48056 bp, 44 predicted proteins | sample SS_ome_10_FD_132414 | JGI IMG/M metagenome (GOLD analysis project Ga0180432, IMG submission 132414) | Hypersaline lake sediment archaeal communities from the Salton Sea, California, USA - SS_1_MS_2 metaG | ecosystem: Environmental > Aquatic > Non-marine Saline and Alkaline > Hypersaline >...
GATGGGTAAGGTGATGGCTGGGTTTCCGATTGGAGTCGGGAACGACATTGTGAAGCAATCGCAAGGAGGACAAATATGACCGAAAATGTCCTGCAAGTAGAAGGTCTAACCAAGACGTTCGGAACTCGAAAGGTCGTTGACAACGTATCATTCGAAGTGAAACGCGGTGAGATATTCGGATTCCTGGGTCCGAACGGATCGGGCAAAACGACGACCATCCGCATGGCTCTCGGTATCCTCCGGCCCGATGCCGGCTCGGTCAGCATCCTCGGTTCGCCACCTGACCGGAGTGTTCTGAAGGGCGTCGGCTACCTGCCGGAAGAACGCGGGTTGCCGCGTAAAACCCTGGTGCTGGATGCCGTCCGTTACCTTGGACGACTCAAGGGACTGACTTCCACTGAGGCCGAAAACCGCATAGCCGAGTTACTGCTTAAGGTGAACCTGTACGAATACCGGAAGAAGAAAGTGGAGAGCCTTTCACGCGGCATGACACAACTGGTGCAGTTTGTCACCGCTCTCATCCACGATCCTGAATTCATCATCCTCGACGAACCATTCTCCGGTCTGGATCCATTGAATGTCGAGCTGATGAAAGAGATGCTGCTGGAACGTCAGCACGCCGGGGCCACTATCATGTTCAGCACACATGTCATGTCCGACGTCGAGGAGTTGTGCGAGCGTGTGGCGCTGATTGCAGAAAGCCGTTTGCTGATATTGGGGAACCTGGCTGAGATCAAGCGGCAACATGGGGTGAACTCGGTGCAGGTGCAGGCCCGGAGCATACCCGAAAATCTTGCCAGCATCCAGACTGAAACCCCACGCCCCGGAGTTGTTGAATATGCCATCGAAGAAGGCGGGACGCCTGAGTCAATACTCAGGTCATACCTTGATGCCGGGATAGATATCGAACGGTTTGAACTGGCACTGCCGTCACTGAACGATATATTCATCGAGGAGGTGTCACATGCGCGGTCCGTCAACTGAGTTTCGTGTCATATTCAGCGAGGAATTCAGGCAGCAGCTGCGCCGCCCTGGTTTCATCATCTTCACAGTATTTATGGCAGCCATGATGCTGATCGCCATACCGATGACATCGCTCATCGTAGATCTAGTAGAGGACGACGCGGATGATACAGGTATACCTTCAGAGGGGGAAGAGGCATTTCTGGAGATGGTAGGGTATGTCGATCTGGCAGGCGTCTTACCGGCCGCTGTAGAGCAGGACTGGCCCAGATTTTACGATGCCCGTGATAAAGGAATTGAGGCCATCCGGCAAAAAGAGATCGACACCCTTTTCGTGCTTACGGCTGACTACATGGAGTCCGGCAAGATCGAGGAGTACGAAGCAGTCGGTACCGGCAGAAACCTGTGGGGCAGCCCTGATGAATGGGACTTCGAAGGCTTCCTGAGGTACAAATTAGCTGAGGGAGAGTTGGACACTAACCTGTTGTCTCGTGTTACCGATCCCGCTTCTTACCAGAGGTTCGAGGTTGAGGATGATGGAGCTGTCAGTGATGAGATCAGTACCGCGTTGGAAGTCGGGGAGCTTATCGTCCCAATCCTCTTTGCCATTTTGCTGATGACGGCTGTCCTGACTGGCAGCGGTGCATTGCTACGTAGCGTCTATGAAGAGAAAGAAACCCGCATGGTGGAGATGCTGGTCACTTCGGCATCGCCGCTTTCGCTCATGACAGGAAAGCTGCTGGCGCTGTGGGCTGCCGGGTTAATCCAGATTGCTGTTTGGATCGTTGTGGGGGTATTTGCCATGCCGGCGATCTTCCACAGGATACCGGGCAGCGGTGATCTGACTATCGAAGCTGATTTGCTTGCTATTGTTATACCGAGCTTTATCCTCGGCTACCTCCTGCTTTCCGTACTGGCAATGTTCATAGCCACGGTTGTGAATTCACAGCAGTCGGCCAATCAGTACACAGGTCTGTTGAGTCTGCTCGTGGGCTTGCCTGTCTGGATGATCGGATTGTGGATGAATGTGGCGCCCGACCACATACTTGCGCAGGTGTTCACTTACTCCCCGTTTTCGGCCCCGACGATGCTTATGATCAGGAACGCCATGGGGGACGACATGTCGAGCGGTGAGATCGCTCTGTCGCTGACGATAGTAGCCGTAACGGCGCTGGTATTGCTTTGGATTACAGCCCGTGTATACCGGGCAGGGATACTGCTTTCAGGTCAGCAGATCAGACCACGCAATGTGTGGTTGGCACTGCGCCATGCTGATTGAGGTAATTGACTAACTAACGAATCAGGCGGCGGGCAGCCATACCGAAAAGGTACTGCCTTCTTCTATCCGGCTTTGCACCTCGATCCTGCCGCCGTGTGCCTGAGCGATGTGTTTGCAGATCGCCAGACCGAGTCCGCTGCCACCTTCAGCGCGGGAACGAGCTTTATCCACCCGGTAGAACCGTTCGAAAATGAGAGGCAGATCATCTTGCCCAATTCCGATCCCGGTATCCGAGACGTACACAACTGCCATCCGATTCTCTTGCCTTAGTGAGATCGAAATGCTTCCTCCCCGGTGAGTGTAGCGGATGGCATTATTCGCCAGATTCAGAAACAGTTCTTTCAGTTTCGATCGCTCTCCCCGGACAACCAGTTCTTCCATCTGTCCTAATTCAAACTTCAACCCTTTTTCGCGGCAAAGGACCGAAGCATTGGAGCCCACTTCCTCCAGTAATTCGACCAGCTCAATTTCCTCAAATGCTATCTGCTCGTTTCCGGAATCGGCGCGGGCAAGCGTCAGCAATTGATCAATAATGCCGGACATGTGTTCGGTCTCCTGAACCACTGTTTGAAGGGATCGCCGATATTCATCTGCAGATCTTTCTTTTTCCAATGCCAGTGTGGATTCAGCTTCGATAACGGCCAGCGGTGTGCGCAGTTCGTGAGAGGCGTCGCCGGTGAATTCCTGCTGACGCTTGAACGCTTTCTCCAAACGTTCGATCATCTGGTTCAGTGCGGATGAAAGTCTGCCTAATTCATCCCTGGTATCAACATTGATTCTCCGGCTTAAGTTCCCGCTGTTTTCGATTTCGAGCGCTGTTTTGGCGATATCATCAACGGGTTTGAGCGCCCTTCTGGCGAGAAAGATTCCACCGGCTCCGGCAATCAGAAGAGTTAGCGGGATAGCGAAAATGAGGATTTGGCGCAGCCTCTGGAGCGCCTCAGCGATATCAGCGGTCGAGCGCCCGATGACGAGAACCGCGGAATTGAATTTCATCCGTTGTGTCGGCAGGTGGGGTGAGAACCCTGGGCCTTCCGGGGAAAGCGGGACAGCAAGCATGCGCAGTTCCCTGCCTGACTCGGTTTCGACAGTGGTAAAAGCGTTCTCTCCATTGAATGCCTCATTCACTATGGGATCGAGGTTGCCTTCGATTGTACTGGCCTGTGGCCCGGGGACCTTAGCCACTACATTTTCTGTTTGCAGATAAACGAGGACAACTTCACCGAGTTCCTCCTGAAACTCCCCCTGGCTCATGCTGAAGAAAATACCTTTGATATCCTTTAATTGCGAGGCGCGTAATTGCAAAGAATCATCCAGGTTCTCATATAGGGTGTTGGACATGTAGAAATAAACTCCGAAGCTCAAAGAAATCAGCAGAATCGCCAGTATCAACAGATACCAGATGGTGAACCTGAATTTAATGGAATGGAAAAAGCTCATGAGATTTTCAACCGGTACCCGGCCCCCCTGACCGTTTGAATAAGGCTCACTTCCTCTCCTTCATCGATCTTGCGACGCAACCGGCGAATATACACATCAACCAGATTAGACATGCTGTCGAAGTCATAATCCCAGGCATGTTCCTCCAGCATTGTCCGAGTTACTACAACATTGGGATGTCGCATGAAATATTCCAAAACAGTGTATTCTTTGGTAGTCAGTTCGATGGCCCTGTTCCCTCGCCAGACTTCCCGAGTTCGAGTGTTCAAAACAACATCCCCGACTTTAAGTTCCGGCGTTTTGGCAGTTCCGTCCCGCCGCAGGAGCGCCCGGATTCTGGCTAAAAGTTCGCTGAAGGCAAAAGGCTTGACCAGATAATCATCGGCCCCGGCATCCAGACCCCTCACCCGGTCTTCAACAGCATCTTTGGCGGTGAGCATGAGAATCGGCGTGTTTATGTGATTTCCCCTCAGAGACTGGCAAACCTCGATCCCGTCTTTTTTGGGCATCATGATATCCAGAATTATAAGGTCGTAAGAATTTACACAGGCCAGATATTCCGCTTCCTCTCCATCAAAAGCAGTATCCACGGCATAAGTCTCTTCGGTCAGACCGCGTTTGATAATTCCGTTGAGGTGTCTATCATCATCAACTACCAGAATTCGCATATTCATCCCTCCCCGTCAATTGAGGATAGTGTCATTATATTACATCAAGATGAACCGAAGATGAACAATTTTAATGCTGAGAATTTATCTTAGGTTCAGTTTTGATTCATGGTGAGTTCATCTTCGGGTGGTAAACTGAGGGCGTTGTGAAGGGAGTGCTCCACAAAAAACCAAGCGATGAGGAGGCAATATGTGAAAGTGGACGGAGAAGCTCGCATTTAGTATGATTAAACTTTAAAAAAACAGGAGGTAATAAAATGAAGAGAAAATGGATAATCATGGCTGGACTTGCAATTACCGTGTTAACCATTGTTGGCCTGACGGTTATCCCGGCAATGGCTCAGGACGCTGAATCTGAAACGCCGGAGAAAGATACCCGATGCGAGGCATATCACGGGAAGCTGGCCCAAAACCTGGGGGTGAATGTTGAGGACCTGGAAGCGGCTATTATCGCAACCAAAGTGGAAATGGTAAATGAAGCGGTAGCAGACGGCAAACTCACTCAGGAAAAGGCTGACATTATCATTGAAAAGATCGAGGAAAACGGCGCATGTGGTTTCGCTGGTTTGAAAAAGAGAGTTCAACGTCACCTCGGTCATCTTGATGCCAGGATATGGAGTAAAGCAATTGAGGAAGGTGTAATAACACAGGAACAGGCCGATGAAGTCAAGGAAATCCGAGGCCAAATTGCCACTTACATCAAAGAAAACGGATGGCCCGAAATCGGTCCGCGTGATGGGGAAAGGCTGGATCGACTTGTTGAGGAAGGAATCATTACTCAGGAGCAGGCCGATACCATTACGTCGGTGATGGAGAGTATCAAAGCATATGTTCAGGAAAATGGATTGGGCTCTGGCATTAAAGGGCACGGCCCTCGCGGTGGCCAGGACCAGATGGGGATGGAAGGCAGCGGTTTTTCCGGTAAAGGCCTTCGCGGTGGCGGAGCTGGCCCAATGGGAATGGGATTCGGAGCATAAACCGGATTATATCAAGATATCAGAACTGAGAGCCTCACCCTGCCGGGTGGGGCTCTTTTTTGTGTAATTCGATAATTGCAATTTCTTATTCATTGAGTGTTCATGGTGGATTCATGATGATGTGGTTGAATTGATTTATACGTTTAATAGTATGGATCACATATGAAAGTTTGATGCATTAACTAATGGAGTTGCATGATGGATTTAATTGCCGGTCTGGGAATTACAGTTGGATGGGGAATGATAATCGCATTTGTCTGCTGGCTGCTGGAAGGGTTGGGCAAGCAATCGGGGTGAAAAAGGTCAAAAGATCTAATCACGCTGAAGAAATGGGGGTTCTCATCAATGACACAAATAAGTTCCATTTCGTATGATCGGGAAGGGGTTATTGGGCTTTCCATTATTAAAAAGGACAAATGACATGAAAACGTGCTGGGAACAAGGACTGATTTTATTGGTTACTATTGTTGTATGCATTCCGGTATTGTCCGGGTGCGGTAGCGCGCGATCTGAAAATATATCTGCTTCGTCGTGGCGCGAATCTGCTCAAATATCCACCACGGTGTGGAGTGAAGAAACTCATAGCAATCGAGTGGCGCCTAATTACGAGGTGGTGTTTCCCGATGATGAAGTCAATCGAATAGATATCACCATCGATCCTGAGAACTGGCAGGCCATGCTGGATGATATGACAGAAAATTACGGGGAATTTGGGACCCAAAAGAATATGAGGAAACTTGGAGAAGCCGAGCGACCTCCAGTGAACTTCGATCGTGGCGGAGACATGCAACGTCCACCACAACGACAAGGAATGAGTCCTCCTCAGGACGGATTCCAGCCAATAAACAAGATTGGACCTCCACAAGGGAATATGCCTTTCTCTGCGCCGCCGGAAGCTATCGATGCATGCAATGGCGCTTGTGAAGGCTGCCCCTGTGAGTTTACAGCTCCATTCGGCCAAATAACTGGCGAATGTATGACAATCGAAGGCCAACTCACCTGTGTTCCCGAAGGAGGCCCCCCTACAAATAAGTTTCCTGAAAATGGCATGATGCCTACGAGGGATGCAGGAGACCCGATGAGTGTCCCTGGAAAGATGAGAGGAACAGATGAAAACCCAATCTGGGTTTCTTCAACCATAGAATTCGAAGACAGTACCTGGAACTATGTTGGCATTCGTTTGAAAGGAAACTCATCGCTTCGTGATTCATGGGGTCGGGGTATCTGGAAACTGGCGTTCAAACTCGATTTTGATGAATTCGAAGACCAGTACCCTGAAACCGACGACCAACGTTTCTATGGATTCAAACAGTTAACCTTTTCAAGTGGATTTAATGATGAGTCCTTTCTAAGAGAGAAGGTAACTGCCGATATCTTCCGCGAGGCCAGTGTGCCATCTGCTCATACTGCCTTTTACAGTGTCTACATAGACTACGGTGAAGGTCCAGTCTATTTTGGACTATACACCGCGGTGGAAGTCATCGATGATACTGTGATAGAAGAACAGTTCACAGATGATAATGGCAATTGCTACAAACCGGAAGGAAGCGGAGCCACGTTTGCTAAGGGATCGTTCGACGAGATATCATTTGATAAGGAAACCAATCAGGACGAGAACGATTACAGTGATATCCTGGCGCTATTCGAGGCGCTACATGCCAACAGTCGAACTACTGATCCTGCAACATGGAGAAATAACCTTGAATCAGTTTTCTATGTTGACGGATTCCTTAAATGGTTGGCGGTAAACACTGTGATCCAGAATTGGGACACTTATGGTGTCATGAACCACAATTACTATTTGTATAATAATCCAGCGACCGGTCTTTTGACATGGATTCCCTGGGATAATAATGAAGCATTGAATCAAGGCAAAATGCGTGGCGCACTGTCGCTTTCCTTGGATGAAGTCACCGATCAGTGGCCCTTAATCCGGTATCTAATCGATGATGATGTTTACTACGCAAAATACATTACTTATGTTGAAGAAACGGCTAATGGGGCCTTCGAGCCTTCGAAGATAATCGAAACATACCAGAGATTTCACAATCTTATCGAGCCTTATGTGATCGGAGAAAACGGGGAAAACGAAGGACATACTTTTCTGAATTCCTCTCAGGAATTTGAAACCTCTCTCGATTACCTGATCGACCACGTGCAAGATCGATACGAAACAGTCCTCGAATTTGTAGCCGATCAGGGATAGCATATTGGAAGCGCACAGTAGTCGGAGTTCTGGAGAGTCAGGAAGGATGGGGTAGGTCGGATGATTCCGTCCTTGTTCCCATCACCTCGGTTATGAATCGGCTTGATCCGCAGCGGACCAGTGAGGGGAACCATATTATCAGTTCCATTTATCTGCAGTCGGTCAGCGAAAGCCAGAACGATCTCGCCATCGCTCAGGTCACCGAAGTACTGCGGGATGAGCACCGCATTCCTCTGGGTGATGAGGACGACTTCAATATTACCAGTATGCAGAATATTGAGGAAACGCTGACCGAGACCAGCGATACGCTCACCATTTTATTGACAATCACAGCGGCTATTGCCTTGCTTGTTGCCGGTTTAGGAATAATGAACATTATGCTGGTCTCTGTTACCGAACGGACCCGTGAGATTGGTATCCGCAAGGCGGTAGGAGCCAAGCAGTGAAACATATTATTGCAGTTCCTATTGGAAGCTACGACTATCAGCGTTATTGGCGGATTGATCGGTATTGGCGCGGGAATCGGAGCCTCTAGACTTCTCTCGGGATCAATCACTATGAATTTCTCAACTATAGAGACTGTGATTACACCGGAAACGGTAATAATAGCCTTCCTTGTGGCTTTGGGTGTGGGAATTGTGGCCGGCGTCTATCCGGCCTTTAGAGCCTCACGACTCAACCCCATAGATGCACTCAGGTATGAATAATTGCTCCCCCCTCATTTTACGAAAGAGGTGCGTAGCTTTGCCGCGCACCTCTTTCTATCAACTCAAAAGATAACCAGATTTGTTTGACAACGAAGCTTACCAGCGAATAAGATATGGGCAGGTTTAAAACCTGCCCCCTACCGTCATGCAGGAGGAGTGGAGCAATGAGATTTTGGCAAAAGGGAATAAGTATATTCGCGATTATCACAATCAGCCTGACCATATGTGCCTGTGGCAGTAATGATTCACAAGACACCCCGGAACCTCAAGAAAGCCAGACTTTCGAAGTACAGCGAGGTAATCTAACAACAATGATCAGCGCATTCGGAAACGTCTCGATGCCTCATCAGGCGAATCTGGTTTTCGGCATCAACGGCACCGTCGAGGAACTCAATGCTGAATTCGGCGATACGGTGAAGAAAGGAGACATACTGGCCAAACTCGATATCGCTTCTCTGGAGAGATCCGTTCAAAAAGCTGAAATCGATCTGCGCACAGCGCAGATAAATCTGGATCGAGCCAGTTCAGATGCTAATATACGTAAAGCCGAAGCAGCGGTAACGAGCGCCAAAGTCTCGTTGGCAAGTGCCGAGGAAGCCCTGAAGCAGGCCCGGGACTTCACCGCATCCGATGCCGAAACCAATCTGGAAAACGCTCAACGGAATCTGGCCAGCGCCCGGAAAAATGCGCAACTCAATATCGCTGCGGCCGAAGAACAACTCAAAGATGCCAGGGACGTGTGGGGTGATTTTGTGCAGGCAAATATGGAGATACTGGAAGCACCACGCATTGCCACCCAGGAAGCGGAGCTTAGAGATGATATCGAGGATGCGGAGAAGAACCTGGAAATCGTTACGGAAACAGCCGATACTTCCATCGCTACCGCAGAGACCAGTCTTAGCAATGCCGAGAGATCTCTGGAGAATGCGCCAGTTGATGTTCAGCAGAAGGAAGCTGCTGTAATCAGTACCGGGGCTACGCTGGCTCAGGCTGAGAATGAACTGGCCTATGTTCAGAACGGACTGGATATAGAGTTGTTGGAGATAAATATTGATAAAGCCCTGCTCGCGATGGAGGAAGCTCAGGATCGGCTTGATGATGCTACCATCGTTGCACCCTTCGATGGCACCATCGCCAGAGTGAATATCGTCATCGGGGATGAAGTAATGGCCAGTACAATTGCTATGCAACTGGTGAATACAACAGAGGTAGAGATTGATGCCGATGTTGACGAGATTGATGTTGCCAAACTTGAAATCGGGCAAAATGCCGAAATCGATGTTGATGCTCTGCAAGGTACTACACTTAACGGTAAAGTAACAGCAGTATCGCCCGTAGGCTTAAACCAGTTAGGACTGATCACCTATGATCTCACTGTGGAAATATTTGATTCGGCCAGTTTCAATCTGAAAGACGGCATGACAGCTTCCGCCGATATTGAAGCGGTAATAGCTAAAAATGCGATCCTGATACCCAAGGCCGCGATCACCAGAGATCGAGCAGCCGGCATCCAAACAGTCACCGTGGTAAAAGATAATGGTGAAGAGGAAGTACGTGAGGTGCAGACTGGCGCCAGCGATGGAAAGCTGACAGAAATAACCTCAGGGCTTGAAGAAGGCGATCAGATTGTCTCAAGTGTAAGCATCAATATTTCTAGGGATTCTCAGGGTTCATCAGATGATGGCGATACAGGTTCCGGAGATGTCGATGTTATGGCGTGCGTTGGTGAAATAATGGGGAATGAGGAGCTTACAGCTTGCTTTGGGAAAATGATGGAAATGGGGGAGGAGATGGGGATCGACCCGAATGAATATGGCGGAGAAATCCCCTGGGATGAAATTGAATATTGGGCGAATGATGATACGGGTGAAATCACCAAAGATATTAAGGACTGTCTCAATATCATGCTGGAGAACCGCGATTGTCTCGATGCACTGACTAAAATGGCAGAGGAAATGGGGATCGATACCAGCAATTTCAACCCGGGCGATATGGGCGGATTTGGAGGAATGTAGGTAGCTTGCCATGATCAGAATGCAGGGTATCACCAAAACCTACAGGATAGGGAAAATCGAGGTCGATGCTCTTCGGGGCGTGAACATTGAAATTGGGCCCGGAGAACTGGTAGCCATTATGGGGCCTTCCGGTTCGGGGAAATCGACTCTGATGAACATCGTCGGGTGCCTGGATCAGCAGTCTTCCGGTATCTATGAGCTCGATGATGCCAATATCGGCAAACTGAACGATAATCAACTTGCCGATATCAGGAATAAAAAAATCGGATTCGTATTTCAGAATTACAACTTGCTGGCACGGACCTCTGCCCTGGCCAATATCGAATTGCCGCTTATCTACAGCGGAGGCAATAATCGAAGGAAACGCGCTCTTGAAGCGCTGGAACGTGTGGGCCTTTCCGATAGAGCAAAGCACAAGCCAAATGAACTTTCCGGAGGTCAGCAACAGCGGGTATGCATTGCGCGAGCCCTGGTTACCAATCCTGCCATAATCCTGGCCGATGAACCTACCGGAAATCTTGATACCCGCACCGGGCATGAAATCATGGAAATGTTCAAAGAACTGAATCAGAAGGACGGCATCACCATAATAATGGTCACTCACGAGCGAGAGATCGCTGAATACTCCCAGCGAATCATCAATCTCCGTGATGGTATGGTAAGTGAAGAGGAAATGCTGCAGTAATGAAATACCTTGCAACATTGATGGTGGCGATTAGGGGTATTTTCGCCCATAAGCTGCGTTCATTCCTGACCGTTCTTGGGGTCATCATCGGCATCGGCTCGATTATTTCCATGATGGCTGTTGGCGAGGGTTCTGAGAAATCAATTTTGGGAGATCTATCGGAAATGGGCTCAGACGCAATGTGGGTGGAACCGGGGGCCGGTATGATGGGGCGGATTGCCGGCGCTCCGGGAAGCACCAGGAACCTTACCTACAACGACTACTTGGCAATGAAGGATTCGCTTGAAGAATTGCCTGCCATTCTGGATTGCACGGCATCAGTATCAACCCGCCTGCAAATTATTGCCGGTCCTGAGAACGTCAATGCCAGTGTTGTTGGAGCATCCCCGGATTACCTGGAGTATTTTGATGTTCCATTAGCCACCGGGGAGTTCTTTACATTTGACGATGTGGACAATAAAGCGATGGTATGTGTATTGGGAAGCGACATCGCCGAAGACCTGTTTGGAGAAGTTGATCCCGTAGGAGAAAGGATAAGAGTCAAGGGTCGTTCTCTGGAGGTGATAGGAACCCTGCAAAGCGATGGGCAAGGGGGGTTCACTACAGCCGATAAATCATTGCTCCTTCCCATTACTACTGTGATGTATCGCATCAATCCACAGTATTCGATTAAAGGTGAGCACCTTGTTAATATGATCGGCATGCAGGCAGTTGGAGCCGATAAAACTGATGCTGCTGTTGAGCAAATCACGGCATTTTTACGTGAACGGCACGACCTTGGCCCGGGTGACGATAACGATTTTACCGTCAATGTCCTGCAGGATTATATGGATATGATGACAAATACCAACGACACCCTGAATGTTTTGTTGCGATGGACTTCAATACTCGCGCTGATCATTGCCGGTATTGGGATTATGAATATCATGCTTGTCTCGGTTACCGAACGTACCCGCGAAATCGGTATACGCAAAGCAGTGGGCGCCAAACGGCATCATATCCTGATACAATTCCTGCTTGAGGCAACCACCATAAGCCTGATAGGAGGGATAATTGGTATAGGGGCCGGATATCTGGCAGCCGAATATGCATTTAGGGGACTTGAAGTAAATCAGATGGCGAGCATGCAGCAGGCACCTATTGAACCCATAGTTTCAGCGAGCATAGTCTTGTGGTCGTTTCTGGTGGCTATAGTTGTTGGTATAATTGCCGGGACCTACCCGGCCATAAGGGCTTCCCGGCTGAATCCCATAGAAGCGCTGCGTTACGAGTAGAGGTTTAAGGTTCGCGAACAATTGGAATCCAGTCGGGGTCGGTTTGCATTAGGTTTTTGACTTCGGCATTGACATGGCAACTCACCCCAGCCTGAACTCCCATTGACATTCAATCGGGCCAAGTGCAGGCCAGTCAGTTTCTTTCATCAGGTCATAGACCATTGCCTGTGCCTGATCACCATCGGTGATCCTTTCCTCGTTCCATATCTCCCAGCCGTTGCGCTGACGTCTGGGCATTTTTAGGGCGGTCACTTTTATAGCCGGATTAATAACGCCTGCGACGGTCGGGAATCCATCCGCACAGATGCCATTGCACAGGTGCTCCTGATGAATCGTCCGGCCGTATTTTTTACAGTAATCGATTGATCTGCATTTCTTGACCGTCAATATGCCATGTTTGCTGTCTTTCAAATCGAACTCGACTTCCGGCATCTTGGCAATGCGACCACTCATGACTTGCAGGCACTTGAACAAGGTTTCGACATCATCTCCGGCAATTCCGTATTCCTCCATCGTCACACTCATATCGGTAATAAGGCTCCGGATAGATTGTTCCCTGTCCAGCTGGTAAGCCATCTCGGTTCCCAATCGAACATCCGTCCAGGCGCAGTACTGACTGGCCAATGCCGATTCATGCTTCCCCGCCGCCTCGATTATTCCGGCCAGCACCTTTTTGGAAAACTTTTTGGCGTTTTCGTCGGTGTTCCTGCCTGGCAGGAACGGCCCGCTGTAATCATCCAGCTCCGGTCCGCAATAGTCATCCAAGCTGGTAGTTTTGATCTTCCCCGTTTGGCCCGGCATATAAAAATCGCACATGCAAGGTGTCGGATCCTGCTCTTTAGTTTTCTCGAACTTGGGCATCTTAATGGTCACCGCCTGCATCTGCGGATTGTACCAGCGCCCTATCTGTTCAAATCCGTGCAGGCAGACTTCGTTACAGACCAGTTCCATCAGATCGAAATCACCGCTGCCCCAGCACATGTCATACAGGATACACTTGTGGATTGTGGCCCGGCCATGATATGGATTGCCATCCACCAGCTCAAGTGTGGTATCGATGATGCCCTGCTGACCGACATCCCATTGCATAGACTTGAGCAGCCCGATCAGATCCCTGTCAGGGATTCCGATACCTTCTGCGACGTATCTTTCCTCATAATCCAAAGTCTTAGCTCGAATCCAGACATCCCTTGTTATCTGTTGAGCCGGTTCCTTGCCGGCTTTTTCCAGCAGCATGTAATACCATTCACCCATCCTCATGGCGAAGCAGAAGCTGGATGAATGCCACATCTTTACAAGCACATCCTTATCGAAATCTTCCAAAGTCCTGTTTGGATCAAATGGAACTGAGTAATCTTTAAGATCGGCCATTGTTTTCCTCCAGTGTTTCTATCTAAAGTGAGACACATGTCTCAATATCCGCATTATAGCATCTTTTAGGCACATGTCAAGACACGTGTCTCACTTTGTGCTATAATCAGCTTTAAAATAGTTAAGCCAATGGTTGTATACACTCTCAGCCGAAAATTCAGTCCTATCCAGCAGAAGCGCCGGAACAAGATTCTGTCAGCAACTCGTGAGATCATTTCCAACAAAGGTAGTGATGATTTTAATATGCTTGATGTTGCCAAGAAGGCGGGAATCTCACGGGCGACACTCTACAGATATTATGCCAGCAGAGAAGATCTCATCAACGATATGGCTCTTGACTGGGGCCTGTCATTGATGGAACGTATTCAAAAAAATATCCCCCTTGGCAATACTGTGGGCGAAAGAATTACGGCGGTTTTTGCAAACGTGTTCGAGGAAGCACAGCGTTATCCGAATCTCATTTCGGCCACCTTAAATGTGATCATTTCTCCCAATTTCGCCGCTTTCGAATCGCATGTCGATGTCGAGCAACTGTTGCCTTCGCTTATTAATATGGTGATTAATGAGGATGAAGTCGAGAACCCCGAATTTGTTCTAGGCACGCTCGGCCGCTTGACGCTGGCGAATCTTTTGTATCTTAGTTCGGGCAGATGCGAAATACAGGAGGCGGTTGACAATATGGCATACGCATCACGCTTGCTTTATGGTGATAATCTTTGGAATCGATCAGTTCCTACATGAATTTATCGTAGAATTCGAGGTGCCGTCGAGCGATTGCTTCCCAGCTTAAATGATCCTTGACCGTTTGTGCCCCGGCCTTTCCGATCTTTTCTGCTTTATCATGATTCTTCAACAGGTCAATAATGGCCCCGGCAAATTTTTCCGCGTTGGTCGGATCGACAAGCACTCCATTTTCCCCTGTATTGATGACTGTCTTTATGCCACCGAATTTAGATGCAACTACCGGAGTGCCACATGCCATAGCCTCGGTGGTGGTCATGCCGAATGGTTCAAAAAGTGATGGCAGGACGAACATTTGGGATTGCCGATAATACGGGGCCATCAGTTCATCCGGCACGTATCCGATAATATGTACCCGGTCCTGCATCCCGCATTCATCTACAATCTCCTTCATCCCAGCCTTAATATCCAATTCTCTTTCTTTGGGCGTTGGCGATCCGCCGCCAATGACAAGATCTACATCGGGTATTTCTTTCCTTACGATATTGAAGGCATGCAGCAGCATATCGTGGCCTTTGTTGGAATCGATTCGACTAATGCAGAAAACGTACTTTTCCGGCAGGGTGATTTCAGTGTCTTTTTCTCCTTCGGCCAGTGGATGATAGGTATGAATATCCGTTCCCGGTTCGATAATCACGATATTATCTGCTGAGTATTCATATAACTCATTCAGCTTTTCCAGTTGCAACTGAGAGGTCAGGGTCTGTGCGTTCACCGCTTTGAATATCCGCATTTCCTCGGCTATACGGTGTTTGAACTTGAACTGCTTTTCCATCGCTTGCGGGTCTCCACCCATCTGGTCTTGTTTCCACGCTCCCAAAGAATGAGCGGTAAAAAAGGCCGGTTTGCCTATAGCTTTGGCTAAATCAAGAGTCACGATTCCCGCATCGACATAATGGCCGTGGTAAAGATCGTAACTCAGGGTATTCTCTCTGATGAACTTGATCATGTTTTCGGCCAGTTCCGGAAGCACGGTATAGATGAACTCTTTGGGGATGAATTCCCAGGGACCGCATGGTATACGAATAACTCGCACATCCGGGAAATCGGGGACGGGATCAATCTGATCCTTTGACTGATCGAACCAGCGGGTATAGATATCAACCTTCACCCCGCGAGTGGTCAGGGCTTTGGCAAGTTCCAGCACATAAACGACCTGCCCTCCGGTATCGGTTCTGCCCAGCTGGGGAACCGGGTCGAAATACCCGTGGGTGCTCAGCATGGCGATGCGGCTAAACATTTTTCACCACGTCATAGTCACTGGTCACAATAATATGCGCCATTGTTTTGTGTGCCGATATGATCTCATGCTCTATCTTGAGCACATTTTCCAGGAATTCATCCTGCTCTTCCCGGGCTCGCTCCAGACGGGCCTTTTTGGTTTCCAGATATGTCCGGTCGATGAAGATGTGCTGATCGGCATTCGTGAGAGTGGTGGTGAAAGTACCCTCAGCGATGACCACCTTTACTGTACCATCAATCGGCATTGTCTCTTCCGTTATCCGGTCCTCTTCAAAGATGACCAGGGGTTTAGATATTTCGTTTTTACCTGCCTTGATATCAGCGATATTCCGATCAATCAGATCCAGTTTCACCTCTCCCATTCCCACCCAGCCGATATCCTTGCGGCGAGTGTTCTCGTTAGTTTTCGGAGGATAGATGAAATAGTCATCCTGTTGCAGGATTACATTTTTGATACCCTTTTCAGAGAGCGCCTCTGCAAGCACCTCTGCTATCTCCGATTTCCCACTACCGGATTCCCCGGCAATGGTGATAGCAAATTTACCCGCGCTTTGTGCAATCTGAGGAATGACCAGTTCGGCTGCCTTGCGCCCTGCCTTAATGTGCCATTCCTGTATGATGAGCACATCCCCTCTCATTTAACCTCCTTCGCCGCCCTTATACGTCCGATAGTCCGTGTTTCAATCGTAGACTGCTGTCAGTGCCCTGTCAAGTTGACTGACATGTACTTTGAGCAGCAAAAGTAGAACTACTCAACATCTTCTTTGACCTGCCACAATCTTATCACCTCTTCAGCCAGAACTTTATGCTCGCGTTTCTCAAGCTTGGGGTCGATACTGAAAAGTTTCTCAGCTTCTTTCCGGGCCAGTTCCAGAAGTTGAACATCGGTGAGCCGGGCCATTTTGAGATCGGGCAGTCCGCTCTGCCGGGTGCCGAAGAACTCGCCGGGACCCCGCATTTCCAGATCCTTTTCTGCCAGTAAAAATCCGTTATGGGTGCTTTCCATGGTCTTGAGCCGCTCCCTGCCTTCCTGGGTTGGATTGTCCGCCAGCAGCATACAGTAAGCCTGAAAACTGCTCCGCCAGACCCTGCCCCGAAACTGGTGCAATTGCGAAAGCCCGAACCTGTCCGCACCCTCCACCAGCATCACCGTGGCGTTGGGAACATCCACTCCCACCTCAACTACCGAAGTTGAAACCAGCACATCGATCTTTCCAGCGCGGAATTGCTGCATAACTTCATCTTTTGCAGTAGCGGACATTCGCCCATGAAGCAATCCCAGCCTGAGATCGGGGAAGATTTCCGTCGAAAGACGTTCGTATTCTGCGGTCGCTGCCCTGGCTTCAATGTTCTCCGATTCCTCTACCAGCGGACAAATGATATATGCCTGCCTGCCTTCGCCTGTCTGCTTGCGCACAAAATTATAGCCGCTTTGCCGTTTTTTAGGCTCAAGCCATTTGGTCTTGATTTCCTGTCTTCCCGGAGGAAGTTCATCTATCAGTGATATATCCAGATCGCCATAGAGGGTCAGCGCCAGGGTGCGGGGAATCGGGGTAGCACTCATTGCCAGCATGTGCGGGCTGATGCCTTTTTGATTGAGCGCCATTCGCTGCATTACCCCAAAGCGATGCTGCTCATCCACCACGGCCAGCCCCAGTTTTTTGAATTCCACTTTTTTCTGAATCAGGGCCTGAGTGCCGATGAGGATATCCGCCTCTCCCGAGGCAACCTTTTGCTGAAGCTCCTTCTTCCCTTTCTGCCGGATGCTCCCGGTCAGCAAACCCACAGTAATGGGCCAGCTCAGGGCGGAATCGAAAGAGCGGACAATCCCTTCTCCGTTTTGGTCTCCCAGTAACTGGCAGATGCCATTGAAATGCTGCTCGGCCAGTATCTCGGTGGGGGCCATCAGCGCTGCCTGAGTGCCTCCGGTAACGGCCACCAGCATCGCGGCGGCGGCGACCACCGTTTTGCCGCTACCCACATCTCCGTGAAGCAACCGGCTCATTGGCTTGCTTTTGGCCAGATCTTTGAGTACTTCATTCAGTGCCTGTTTTTGTGCTTGCGTCAGTTCAAATGGCAAACTCGAAATGAACCGGTTCATTTGTTTTGAATTTGCGCTCAGTTTGATTCCCTTTGCTCCTTCCTGACGTTCACGTTTTTTGGAGAGTACGCCGATCTGAATCAGGAAGAGTTCATCAAAGGCAAGTCGCCGCCTGGCAGCGAATCTGGAAGATTCATTTTGCGGATAATGGGCTTGCCGAATCGCTTCCTGCAACCCCATCAAGCGAGAGTTTTTTCTGATTGTTTCGGGAAGGAAGTCATCAATTTGCGGAAGATATGAATCGAGAGCCTGTTTGACCAGTCGGCGCACCTGGCGAGGATACATGCCTTCCGTGAGGGAATAAACCGGGATCAATTGGCCTGATTGAAAAGCGTCTCCCACGCCAAGAATTTCATAAGAACTTGGCTGAAATGCCCTGTTTCCCCTCCAGATGGTTGCTTTACCGCTGAGGAGCAATCTGGTATTGGGAACAAATTTTCCAAGCAAATAAGGCTGATTAAAAAAGTTGATTTTCATGGTGCCGGTGTCGTCCCCGACGATTACTTCGATAATATCCATTCGCCGGGTCTTTTTCTTCGTTGCCTGCCATACTTGAACCAGGATGGTTTGCTCTTCGTCTGGTTTCAGTTTGGCGATAGGCGTGGGCGAGCTGTAGTCGATATGGCGTCTAGGAAAGAAGTAAAGGAGATCACGGATGGTTGTTACCCCCAGCTTGCGAAACTTTGGTATCAGTTTCGGCCCGATACCTTTTATTTCCGTTATCGGGGAATCGAGGTTGAGCGTCGGCTTACGTATCGATGGCGCGGATTTACGGGAAGGGAAATTGCGCTTGAGTACGATGCTGACCCACTCTTTCCGTTCGTTTGGGTCCAGTTCCTGATAGCTGGGGTAGGGAAGCATAATGCGATCGGGGTGTGCCTTGGAAAGGCGCGAAAGGTATTCATCCAGCCCTCCGCTTACTGCGGTATTGATGAAGCCTCTGGATCGCTCCAGTTCCAGAATTTTTTGAAGTTGCTCGAAATCCAATTTTGCGTTTCAGGCTTTGGTATCAGGAAGATTGTGAGCTCTTTTCAATGATTCCTATCGCTATTGATCCCGGTCCCAGGTAGGTTCCAATCACAGGCCCGATCCTGGATTGATATATTTTGTTTTTTTCGAACACGGGTGATAACCTTTCGGTGAATGCGGCAGCTTCCTCCGGGATCGTGCTGTGCGCAATGGTCAGATCTTCGATCTCTCCAAATTCCTGAGTCATTTCAAAAAGCCGGGTTAATGCCTTCTTTTGAGTGCGGGCTTTGCCTTTCGGCTGTACCTCTCCGTTTCCCGTACCTATCAAAGGCTTGATGCTCAGCAGCGTGCCCATGAGCGCCTGCGCCTTGCCTATCCTTCCGCCTTTGTGCAGGTATTCCAGAGTATCGACCATGCCGAAAAAATGGATGCGGGGAATGATCTCCTGTACTGTCTCCACTACTTCATTCAGATTTGCGCCGGCCTGGGCAGCTCTGGCGGCTCGTATGACGATGAGCCCCAGGCCCATCGAGGCCTGGAGGGAATCAATTATCTCGATGCGGCAATGAGAATTCATTGCATCCCGAGCCAGGAGCGCTGAATTGATAGTGCCGCTGAGTTTGGGTGAAATGTGAATGGAAATGATCTCATCTGTCTCACTGCTCAGGGCATGGTAGACCTCGATGAAAGCGGCAGGCGTTGGCTGTGATGTCGTCGGCAAAGAATCGCTGTTAATTAGTTTAGTGTAGAATTCATCGGCTCTCAGGTCCAAGCCATCGAGATAGGTATCAGTACCGAAGTTTACACTGAGCGGTACGACCGTTATTTCCAGCGATTGCACCAAGTCATCGGGCAGGTCAGCGGTGCTGTCGGTTACTACCTTGACTGTCAAAGAATGCTCCCGTTACTCTGCGGAGATGAGGTAATGATAATGGGGCTGTCCTCCAAAAACCACTTCAATTTCGAGGTTGGGGTACTGAGAGCGGATGGGATCAAACAATTTTTCCGCCTCGGCCCAGTCAATGTCAATCCCGTAGTAGACCGTCAGGATTTCGCAATCAGTTATATCCATTCTCTCGAGGAGCTGGTGCAGAGTTTCTTCCACTGTATACTCCGCTACCGCAAGTTCATCGGCAATAAATCCAATTACCTGGGATTCCTTCACTTGCAGATCGTTGTATTGCATGGAGCGCATGGCGGTGGCAATCCGCCCGGTACGAACGCCTGCCATTTCCTCCGTCATAGCCTCAATATTAGCCTCAAGATCATCCTCAAAATTAAAAGCCACCAGGGCAGTGATCCCCTGCATTATGGTCCTGGTCGGCACTATAGCCACTTTCTTTTCCGCTATTTCGCATACCTGTTGAGCGGTTGGCAGGATATCGGGATTATTAGGCAATATGATTACCTCATCCGTGGGAACCCTTTGAACAGCCTGAAGCAATTCCTCAACGCTGGGATTCATAGTCTCGCCACCGTGAACCACGTGCGTTGCACCGAGGCTTTTGAACACTTCGATTAGCCCCTCGCCGGAAGCCACCGTAACGGTGGAGATACTTCCCTCAATTTTGGGTAATTCCTGCGCATGGCTGACTAGAAACTCACGATGCTGTTCTTCCATATTATCGATTTTGATTTTGTGCAGCGTTCCCAGTGCGGCCCCGTAACTCAGAATTGCGCCCGGATCGAAAGTATGCACATGCACTCTTGCGGTTCTCTCGTCGCCAACTACGAGAACATGTTCCCCCATTTCGTTGAGCTTTACTCTCATCACTTCCAGATCAAGAGCGGTTCCCTGAAGCAGGAACTCAGTACAATACCCATACTCTATTTCCACTTTTCCGGTCCGGGAAACCATTGTGTTTGCCTGCAATCTGGCAGCCAGTTCCTCCCCCCCGTCTATCTCTTTGCCCTGCAGGTAAGCAAGCAAGCCTTCCAGAATTATACACAATCCCTGTCCGCCTGCATCTACCACTCCGCATTCCCGCAACACCGGCAGCAAATCCGGCGTTCGCACGACAGACTCCCGAGCTTCGTTGACTACCGCCTCAATTACAATTTGCAGATCATCGATTTCATCAGAGGATACTGCTTTTGCTGCTGATGCCGCCTCTCGCATGACGGTGAGGATTGTTCCTTCCGTCGGCTGGCTCACCGCTTTATCAGCCATTACCGAGGCCTGAAGGAGGGAATTCGCTATATCCGCAGACGAAAATGATTTCTTCCCTTCCAGCCCCTGAGCCAGACCGCGCAATATTTGTGAGAGTATCACTCCGCTGTTGCCCCGCGCGCCCATGAGGGCCCCCTTCGCCATTGCCTGAGCAACTCCTGAGGCATCATTATCGGGGCAGAGGTTGGCTTCCACCATAGCCGATTGCATGGTCAGAAGCATATTGGTGCCGGTATCACCATCAGGGACAGGGAAGACATTGAGGGCATTGACTTCCGAGGAATTAACGCTGAGAAGCTGAGTGCCGGTCCGGAACATTTCCCGGAGATTTTTTCCGTTCCAACTATCCTTCTGCATTTTTTCCGCCACAATTCATGATTTGCCAAGCCTCTGCAATTATGGTATTCTTTACAGTGCATTTTACAGCAAAGTAAGTTTTAAAGTCAAAGGATTTTCAAGATTATGAAGTGTGAAATTTGTGGAAAGAGTAAACAGTTCGGGAATAATGTCTCTCACTCCATGCGCCATACCAAACGGCAATGGCGTCCCAATATTCAGAAAACCTCCATCATAGTTAACGGCAGAAAGAAACAGATCAATATTTGCACCCGATGCCTGCGCACTCAGATGAAAGCCATAGCCTAGTCGGCAGAGGTGATGCTGTTTCGAATCCGTTCCATTGCCTGTGGGACGGATTCTTTTTTATTGAAAACTGCGGCCCCGGCTACCAGCACTTGTCCTCCGGCCTGAACAACCTGCTTAGCAGTCATCGCATTCACTCCTCCATCCACTTCCAGTTCAGTAGCAAGGCCCTTATCATCCAGAAGCTTACGCAATCGGGCGATCTTATCCAGCGTCTCAGCGATGAAACTCTGGCCTCCGTAGCCCGGATTGACTGTCATTATCACCACCATATCTAGAAAGGGTAGAATTTCGCTGATCGATTCCGTCGGTGTCGACGGATTCAAAGCTACGCCAGCTTTGATGCCCAGTTCCTTTATTTGGGTTACTACTCGGTGCAAGTGAGTGCAGGCTTCCACATGAACCGTAATGATATTAGCTCCGGCCCGGGCAAAGCTTTCGATCTGTTTTTCCGGGGTTTCGATCATCAGATGTACATCCAGCGGGATGGTGGTATGCGGACGAATCGCCCTTACCAGTTCATCCCCGAAAGTTATCGGTGGCACGAACTGTCCGTCCATCACATCAACATGGATATAATCAGCGCCGGCTTCGGCTGCTTCTCTGACCTGCTCGCCGAAACGGGCGAAATCGGCTGAGAGGATGGACGGGGCAAGTTTTATTTTCTCATTCATCCAGAATTTCCCTCGCTTTTTTCAGGGCTTGTTCCACCTGTTCGGGAGCAGTTCCTCCCGGAACATTGCGAGCAGCAATGGAGGATTTCACGGTGATGGAGTAGATATCTTCTTCAAATAGACCCGAGAGGCTTTGGTAATCGGCTAAAGGAAGCTCCTGCAAATCTTTCCCTTTACTGATCGCCTCCAGCACCAGTTTACCCACGATGCCATGCGCTTCACGGAAAGGCATCCCTTTCCTTGCCAGATAATCGGCTACCTCGGTAGCCAGAGTATAATTTTCTCCCGCGGCCCGGCTCATGCGCTCCGGGTTGAATTTCAGGGTTTGGATCATTCTGGTGAACACTTCGAGAGTTGAGTGCAGGGTATCTACGGTATCAAAGAATCCTGTTTTGTCTTCCTGCAAATCCCGATTGTAGGCCAGCGGCAGACCTTTCATCGTGGTCAGGATGGCCATCAGATTCCCGTAGACTCGTCCGGTTTTGCCTCGGGCCAGTTCGGCAACATCGGGATTTTTTTTCTGTGGCATGATGCTGGAACTGGTGGCGTAAGCATCATCGATTTGCACAAATCCGAACTCCGCCGATGACCAGAGGATCAACTCTTCTGCCAGCCGTGAAAAATGCATCATGGCAATACTGGCCGCTGACTGGTATTCGATCAGAAAATCTCGATCTGAGACAGCATCCATGCTGTTGGCGCTCGTTTGTTCGAATCCCATTTCGCGGGCCGCCGTTTCCCGGTTCAACGGATACGGAATCCCTGCCAGTGCGCCACTGCCCAGCGGTAAAATATCAGTGCGCCTGTAGCAATCGTCGAACCTTTCGGCATCCCGCCGGAACATCTCAAAATAGGCCAGAAGATGGTGCGCCAGCAGGATTGGCTGGGCTCGCTGCAAGTGGGTGTAACCGGGCATGATTATTCCCCGGTTCGATTCGGCCAGGCCCACGATAGCTTCCTGGAATTCCTTCAACAGGGCCACCGTATCAACAATGGTTTCCTTGACAAACAAGCGGGTATCGGTGGCAACCTGATCGTTCCGGGAGCGGGCGGTATGAAGCTTTCCGGCCACCTCGCCGATCTTCTCGAAGAGGCGGGTCTCGATATTCATGTGGATATCTTCGAGGGCGATATTGAATTCTAAGGTGCCTTCCTCGATTTCTTCCCGAATGGTCTCAAGACCAGTGATGATCTTTGCCGCTTCTTCTTCGGAAAGCATCCCGGCTTCCTTCAGCGCCCGGGCGTGGACAATAGAAGCAAAAATATCCTGCCGGTAAAGTCGCTGGTCAAAGGAGATAGATTCAGTGTAAGTCTGAACGGTTTTATCGGTGTCTTTTTCGAAGCGTGAGCGCAGTGGTTTCATGATCTTTGCTGGTATTATGCATCAATACAGCAGACAGGTCAAGGCAAAGGAACGGTATATCGATGCGTGGTTCGATCAAACTCCTGCAAGCAATATAATGCTTCCTCCAATAATCTAAAGCTTCCTTAACCGAAATTACTTGACTTCCCGCAGCCTAAATTGTAGTCTTGGATAAATGGATGAAGAAACCATTCAGTCTCCGGGAAATGATCCCTCGCAAGTCGAAGCTGTTGAAGAACAGCCCGGCTTCCTCAAAAGTTTACTCACGCGGCATCAAAAAGCAATCTACATCTGTTTTCTGCTGGTAGCCATCGGTATTATTCTGGCAGTCACGTTCCTCATCGACAGGCCGGATGATTACCAGGATTACATTGATCGCTCCGGCTATGTCGGAGTGCTGCTGATGGCAGTGATCGGCAGTTCCTCTCCCGTCTGGCCTCTGCCCGGTTCCTGGGCAGTTTTTATCGGGGCGGGGCTGGGCTTGAATCCCCTGCTGCTGACCCTGATAGCAGGAATCGGTGAGCCTATCGGTGAGTCAACCGCATACGGAGCCGGGTATGGCGGTCAGGTGATAGTTGCCGATCTCAAGGGTTATGCCAAGGTTGAGCGATGGATGAAACGGCGGGGAGGGATCATCCTTTTCCTGGTATCAGCGATTCCCAATGTTCTGATCAAAGCTGCCGTTGTATGTGCCGGCGCGCTTCGATACCCGTTCTGGAAATTCTTTCTCTACGTGCTGGCAGGAAAGATGATCAAGTCTGCCTTTTTTGCGGTCACGGGATATTACTTCTTCGATGCCCTCTTTGACCTTTTCGACCGGTTTTTTGGAGGATAATTAATGGAAATACTGACGATCGTTTTGATTGCTATTGTGGCTTTTCTGGTGGTGATCGTGATTGGCCTGCTTTTGCAACCGAAAAAGGTTGAGGTGCCTGAAATCGAGGAAATGGAAGAGAAGCTCCGTTTTGCGCTGGCCTCCGAGACTTCCATGCGGGAGGTGCAGAACGATCTCAAAAATCTCCCAAATCAGCTTTTACTTTCCATCACCCGCAGCCTGGGCAAGCGGACTGGGAAACTGAACGAATTGATGGCTACTTTTGAACTGACCCAATATGACCGGCTTTTTTATCTCGGCGATCCCATCGATTTTATTGGTATCAAATATGGCGAAGGGATTGATTTCATCGAAGTGAAAACCGGCCGCTTTCGCCTCACCGAGGACGAGAAAAAACTGCGTGATCTGATCGAAGACGGAATGGTGAATTACGTTCCCTTGCAGGTTGAAAGGATAGGCATTGCCGAAGAGGTGGATTTACAGTAGACTCGAAATGCAATGTCCGAATTCAAGCTTGCCTCCGATTTTGCGCCCACCGGTGATCAGCCTCAAGCGATTGAGAAGCTTGTTGGCGGCTTGAGAAAAGGACACAAAAACCAGATACTTCTGGGGGTGACTGGTAGCGGGAAGACCTTCACCATAGCTAATGTCATCGCTCAAATTCAAAAACCGACTCTGGTCCTCTCGCACAACAAAACCCTGGCGGCGCAGCTTTGCACCGAATTCCGCGATTTCTTCCCAGAAAATGCCGTCGAGTATTTTGTCAGCTATTACGATTATTATCAGCCCGAAGCCTACATCCCTCGCAGTTATACCTATATTGAAAAGGAAACTGACGTCAACGAGGAAATAGATAAGCTTCGCAATTCCGCTACCCGTTCAGTGGTGTCCCGCCGGGACGTAGTTGTTTGCGCTTCGGTTTCCTGTATTTACGGGCTGGGAACCCCGGAAGATTATTTCAGCTTCATGACCCGGATCAAAAAGGGAGAAGCATTGAACCGGGATAAACTTGCCCGTCGGCTGGTGGAGATGCAATACGAGAGGAACGATATCGGTTTTACCAGAGGACGGTTCCGTATTCGGGGCGACACGCTAGAGATTCAGCCGGCCTATGAAGACCTGGCTTTGAGGATCGAGTTTTGGGGAGATGAGGTGGAACGCATCAGCACCGTCGATCCGCTCACTGGGGAGGTGCTCGGACAGGAACACGAGATTGAGATCTATCCGGCCAAGCATTTCGTTACCAGCCCGGAAAAACTGGCGGCAGCTATCGAAGATATCAAGGTTGAACTGGAGCAGCGGGCAGCCGAACTCAAATCACAGGAGAAACTGATCGAGGCGCAGCGGTTGCAGGATCGGACCAATTATGATCTCGAAATGTTGCGGGAAGCGGGATATTGCAGCGGTGTGGAAAATTATTCCCGGCACCTTTCCCGACGTCAACCCGGAACTCCTCCGTGGACTCTCATCGATTATTTCCCTGATGATTTCCTGCTCATCATCGATGAATCTCACATGAGTGTTCCCCAGGTTAGAGGTATGTATCGCGGTGATCGGGCACGAAAAGATGTTTTAGTGGAATACGGATTCCGGCTGCCTTCCGCCATCGATAATCGCCCCCTGACTTTCGAAGAGTTTGAAGGGCGAATCGATCAGGTGATCTTCACTTCGGCCACCCCTGGCCCTTACGAGAAAGAGAAGAGTCGACAGGTGGTGGAGCAGGTGATCCGTCCTACCGGGCTGCTCGATCCTGCTGTGGAGATAAAGCCGACCAAAGGTCAGATTGATGACCTTTTGGACCGGATCAAAGAGCGGGTTGATCGCAAAGAACGCGTTCTGGTGACTACCCTGACCAAGCGGATGGCCGAGGAACTGGCTGATTATCTGCGGGAGATGATGGTGAAAGTTCACTATCTTCATTCGGAGGTTCATACTCTGGAGCGCGTGGAGATTCTCAGGGATTTGCGCCTTGGAGTTTATGATGTGGTAGTAGGAATCAATCTCTTGAGAGAAGGGCTTGATTTGCCCGAAGTGAGCCTGGTTGCTATCCTTGATGCTGATAAAGAAGGCTATTTGCGCTCTGAAACTGCGCTTATTCAAACAATGGGGAGAGCCGCCCGTCATGTTGACGGGCAGATCATCATGTATGCCGATACGGTTACCGATTCAATGAAACGAGCTATAGGCGAAACCAATCGCCGCCGGGAAATTCAGCAGGCTTATAATACCGAACACGGTATTACCCCGGAGGGAATCAGGAAGTCGATCAAAGATATCACCGATCAACTGCGGGCCGTGACCGAAGAGAAAGAACCTGCCCTCACTCTCGATAGAGCCATCTCCAAAGAGGAAATCTCCCGGCTGGTTAAAAGCCTTGAATCTCAGATGAAAGCGGCCGCCAAAAACCTGGAATTTGAAAAGGCGGCTCTTTTACGGGATCAGATTATCGAGTTGCGTCAATCAATTGTATAGTGACATATCGCAACGTGCTTTTGCGCCAACAGCTTTTTTGAGAAAACCCCCGATATCCTCTATAATGGTGTTGTATGTCCACGAAGAGAAGAATATGAACAATCTGGGGAAACAATACATTCTGGATCTGAAAGATTGCGATCGGGATATGCTCGATAATCTGGAAGCGCTGAAAGCCACCCTTACGTCCGTCATGCGGCAGACTCAGGAGGAGCCGCTGGGCGAATCTTTCTATCAGTTCACTCCCCAGGGCGTGAGCGGACTGGTACTGGCCAAAGGGGCTCATGTTTGCATCCACACCTGGCCGGAAAACAACTATGCTGCCATGGACATCTTTACTCATAATGATAAATTCGATCTGGAGACGGCATCAAAACAGATCATCGAAAAACTCGGATCGAAAACCCCATCCATCACGGAAATCGAAAGAGGTGCCTGAAATATGGAAAACGTCCCTTCCAACTGGTTCATGGAATTCGTCACGCCGGATACTATCCAGCAGTTTGCCATAAAGGATGTGCTTTACTACGGAAAGTCCCAATTCCAGAAAGTAGAAATGATCGAGACCGTTGCCTTCGGCAAGTGCCTGATTCTTGATGGCAAAATCCAATCGTGCGAGGGCGATGAATTCATTTACCACGAAGCGCTGGTGCAGCCGGCGATGATCCTCCATCCCAACCCCCAAACTGTGTTTATCGCCGGAGGCGGCGAGGGCGCAACCCTGCGGGAAGTCCTTTCCCACAAGACGGTCAAAAAAGTGGTGATGGTGGATATCGATAAGGAAGTGATCGAACTCTGCAAGCAGTACCTGCCGGATCATCATAAGGGTTCCTTCGATGATCCCCGGGGGGAACTCCTGCACATGGATGCCAAAAAATATCTTGAAGAAACCGAAGAGAAATTCGATGTCGTGATTATCGACCTGCCCGAGCCAATCGAGGGAGGCCCGGCTTATTTGCTCTACACTCAGAAATTCTATGAGATGCTCAAAACGAGGATGGCTGATGATGCCACTTTTGCTCTGCAATCAGGGGCCACTCTGCTGGGAATTACCGAAGTGTATCTGGCAATCAACAACACCCTGAAAACCGCCTTCCCGGTCTCCATCCCGTATGAGGCAAGCGTGCCCTCGTTTGGTGGCCCGTGGGGCTTTACCCTGAATTCGAAGGGACTGGACCCGCACCAGCTTTCAACTGAGGAAGTCGATAAACGAATTGCCGATAGAGTAAACAAGACCCTCCGTTTTTATGACGGGCATACCCATCAGGGACTCTTTTACATTCCCAAATATCTTCGGGATATGCTGGCCAAAGAAACGACCATTATCACCGAAGATAATCCCGTGTTTATTCCGGGGACTTAGTTTTGCTCGGATTGACTGATATGTCATTCTGAACTTAAGTGAAGAATCTCCTGAGCCAGCAAATGAGATTTTCTGGTCGAAAAACCCCATCGGGATAACAACTCATACTAATTATGGATATTCTTGAAAACCTTAATCCCGCCCAAAGGCAAGCGGTCGAAGCTATCAAAGGTCCGGTGCTCGTCGTCGCCGGGCCCGGCAGCGGCAAGACCCGCGTTATCACCCAGCGCATTGCCTACCTCATCAAAGTTGTGGGGATAAGCCCGTATCGGATTCTGGCGGTGACCTTCACCAACAAGGCCGCCCGAGAGATGAAAGATCGTGTTTACGGAATGCTCGATAAGGGGGCCGAAGGCCTGACACTGGGTACGTTCCATTCTATCTGTGCCCGCATCCTGCGCCAGGAAGCCGAGCATCTGGGACTGAACAGCAGATTTGTTATCTACGACGCCAGCGACCAGGAAAGTCTGGTAAAACGTGCCATGAAGGAACTGGACCTGGACCCCAAACAAAATCCCCCCCGTTCGATCCTGACGATCATCTCCAAAGCCAAGGCGGAACTTATCGACCCGGAAGGGTTCGTCAGCAGCAACTACTATGAAGAAGTGGTCAAGAGGGTTTACGAACGCTATCAGAAGTTGCTGGCCGACAGCAATGCCCTGGATTTCGATGACCTGCTGATGAAGGCGGTTATCCTCTTCCGCGATCACCCTGAGGTTCTGGCTAAATACCAGTCGCGCTACCTGCACATCATGGTTGATGAATTTCAGGATACCAACTTCGTCCAGTATAAGCTGGTCAGTCAGTTGGCAGGCAAATATCGCAACATCTGTGTTGTTGGCGATCCAGACCAGTCGATATATTCGTGGCGTTCCGCTGATCTGCGCAACATACTCAATTTCGAACGCGACTACCCTGATGCCCAGGTAGTGCTGCTGGAACAAAATTATCGTTCCACTCAGACTGTTTTGGAAGCAGCTTCCTGCGTCATTTCCGCTAACGAACAGCGCAAAAAAAAGAAACTCTGGACTGAAAATGATGGCGGGGAACTCATTAATATTGTGGAAGCTTTCAACGAACAGGAGGAAGCCCAGTTTGTGATCAGCACCATCGAAAAACTGGTGGCTGACGGTGATTGCAGCATGGGCGAGTGCGCGGTGATGTATCGCATCAATGCCCAGTCCCGGGCGCTTGAGGAAGCTTTGGTTCGGCATGGATTCCCTTATAAACTGGTGGGCGCGTTCCGTTTCTATGAGCGAAAAGAGATCAAAGATGTACTCTCTTATCTCAGACTTATCAGCAATCCTCATGATGATGTCAGTATGGCCCGAATCATCAACGTCCCCACCCGGGGAATCGGGCAACACACCATAAACGAGCTTTCCGCGTGGGCCAGCAGCAGGGGAATTTCACTTTATGCTGCCCTTAAAAGTATTTCGGAGGGAGAAGAGATCAATCTTGCTTCCCGTAGCGTTCAGGCCCTCACCAGCTTCATCAGCATGCTGGATGAATTCATAGCCCGGAGCGCGGAGTGCGATCTGGTTGAGCTGTTCGATATAATTCTGGAAGGGACAGGTTATCGCACCTTCATTCTGGACGGCAGTGAAAGCGAGGAAAGGTGGAACAATATTCTCGAACTGCGGGGAATGGCCGCCGAACACGCCGATCTCGAAACACCCGATGCCCTCTCCGAATTGCTGGAGATAGTAGCGCTGGTTTCAAGTGTGGATAATCTGGAGGAAGAAGTCAGCGCCGTTACCCTGATTACCCTGCATCAGGCCAAGGGGCTGGAATTCCCGGTGGTGTTTATAACGGGCATGGAGGAAGGAATCCTGCCTCACAATCGTTCCTTCGGGGATGACGAACAAATGGAAGAGGAACGCCGATTGTGTTACGTGGGGATAACCCGTGCCGAAAAACAAGTGTTTCTGACTCACGCATTCCGACGCAGTTTGTATGGCGCCAGCAAACCCAATTCCCCTTCGCGGTTCCTGCAGGATATTCCTTATCATCTGGTAACTTCTAATAACAAACAACGGTCGGTCCAGGAAAGGTTCGATAGCCACAGCATTCCACCACCGGCATTGGAACTCAAGGCCGGTGACAGCGTGATTCATGCCCGCTTTGGCGAGGGGGTGGTGACCGATTGCCTGCCTGCCAACGGGGATCACGAGGTGACCGTATCGTTTCAGGGAGAGACAGGGGTAAAAAAACTGCTTCTGAGTTTAGCCCCACTGGAGAAGATATTATGAAAATGGCCAGATTTGATGGGCGAGCCATCGATCAGCTTCGTGCGGTGCGGATTACTCCCGGATTTCTCAAACATGCCGAGGGTTCGGCCCTGATCGAACTGGGAGAGACAAAGGTAATCTGCGCTGTCAGTGTGGAGGATCGCATTCCCGCTTTTCTCAGAGGAAACGGTTCCGGCTGGGTAACCGCCGAATATGCCATGTTGCCTCGCTCCACAAATACGCGCAACCGGCGGGATTCGAGCACAGGCAAGGTTAGCGGCAGGAGCTTGGAAATCCAGCGGCTTATCGGCAGATCCCTTCGCGCGGTAACCAATATGGAAGCCCTCGGGGAAAGAACTTTTACAATAGATTGCGATGTCCTTCAGGCCGATGGCGGCACCCGTACAGCATCAATCACCGGGGCCTATGTAGCTCTGGTCCATGCAATGCAAACGCTGCGCGAACGGGGCAATAAGCTGGAATCGCCGTTAAACGGAATGGTGGCCGCAACCAGCGTTGGAATCGTTGATGGCGTTCACTTGCTTGATCTTTGCTACGAGGAGGATTCCCGTGCAGAGGTCGATTTCAATATTGTGATGAATGATGCTGGCGAGTTCATAGAAGTCCAGGGGACCGCTGAAGGGAATCCCTTTTCGAGGGAAAGTATGGATGAATTGATTACTCTGGCTCAAAAGGGAATTGATGAGCTTTTTGAAATTCAACAGGCAGCAATAGCACAAATTGGAGTGTAGTAATAAATGGCGGATGCACAACCCTTTCGAGGGCTGAGATACAATCTCGAAAAAACAGAAGACCTTTCATCCGTGATCACGCCTCCCTATGACGTGATTTCCGATGAGCAGCAAACAGCCTATTATGAACGGAATCCTCACAATCTCATTCGGCTGGAACTGGGCAGGGAATTCCCGGAAGATACAGATCAAAACAGCAGGTACACCAGAGCCGCAGCAACCCTTGAGGATTGGCTGCGAGAAGGTGTGCTTGTTCGGGAGAAAGCCCCGGCGTATTATTTGACGGAGCATCGTTTCCTTCACCGGGGGAATGAGATGAGTTACTGGGGATTGATCGCCGCCGTGCGACTGGAGGAATTTGATGCCGGCACGATCCGGGCAACAGAGATAACAATGGCAGCCCCGATTGAGGATCGGCTTAATCTGCTCAGGTCCTGCCGGGTCAATTTGAGCCCGATCATGGGGACATTTATTCAAAAAGAGGGCGACCTGCTCACACTTCTACCCGAGATCGACCTGGCCAATCCCGATATGAGCGCAACCAATGATTTTGGAGTGACGTTTAATTTGTGGGTGATAGATGAAGAACGCAGGGCAAAAGAACTGACCGATTTCTTTGCCGACAAATTCATCTATATCGCCGATGGCCATCACCGATACACTACAGCGTTGACTTACCAAAAGGAACAAACCGATTTGGCTATCGATAGCGATGATTCCCGCAACTTCGTGATGATGACCCTGATCAGTTCCAATGATCGCGGACTAACAATGTTGCCGACTCACCGGCTCGTGCGCGGGCTTCAACCCGAACAATTGGTGAAGCTGAAAGAGAGGCTTCCCGAGTATTTTCAGATACAGGAATTGACTGCCCCTCCGAATCCGGCAGAGAAACTTCAAGTCTGGATGAATTCACTGGTGGAAGCTGGTAAGGCAGGAACAGCTTTTGGTATTTACGGGCTGGAAGCAGATCGATATCTTTTACTTGTTCCTCATGACGTAGCCGCCATGCACAATACGCTGCCGCTGGAGCATCCTCTTTCCTGGCGAAAACTGGATGTGAGCCTGCTGCATGGAATCATACTGCAAGGGATTCTTGGGTTGGATACCCCGGAGAAGCAAAAGGAATGTCTCGAGTATTCACCGGATGAAGAGTTGGTGCTGCAAAAAGTTGAATCGGGTGAGGCACAACTGGCAGTGTTCCTGAATGCGGCGCAGATTTCCAGAGTGATGGCTGTAGCTGATGATGGGGATCGGATGCCCCAAAAATCGACTTATTTTTACCCTAAAACAACGGCGGGACTGGTGATGAACCCGCTGTTTTAACCAAAAGTATTCACCGCCGCCTGCCTGTTCGCATCAGCATAAGCCTGATCTCTATTACAACATCAAATCCGGCAACATTTTGAATTCAGACTTCATCTCTCAGTCTGGCCCGTTCTGCCTCTTTGGCTGCCAGTTTTATCTTTTGCCCCTCCAGCATATTGGCTTTTTCCTCATCTGAGATGTGCAATTCTTCCGGCAGAACTGCTCCGCACCAGAGGCAACGATCAAACATGCGATTGGACAACACTTGCCCGCAACTGGGGCATCTTGGTCTTGGTGACCTCTTACCTTGAGTGGATGTGCCTTCAGTATTTTCCATTTTCCTCACCTCTTTTCAGCCCCACTTTCCCTGAAGACGGGGAAACAACATATGATTTATTAGATTTGTATTATATTGTCAAAACGGCGAAATGTCAAATATAACTAGTTAAAAATTCAGGAATAACAGGATACTAGCAAGTCTATTCGATAGTGAATGTGCTGAAACGCAAATTCGGGGTTATCCCCAGAAGCGCATCTGTTCCTTAACGGTGGCTGCCAGCCGATCCGCTTTCAGCTCTTCGGGAAGCAGGTAGAGTCCGCCCATTTCCGTGCACAGGTCTTCCATCCGGCCGCAGATTCTGTCCTTCTCTTCAGTATCGATGGCGATGGCGTGAATCCGTGCTGCTCGGATTTGGCGGCAGACTTCTTTGGCTTCCCCCATCGGGTCGCCACCGTTTAATTGAACGTTCCCTTTCCCATCGGAGACGAGGATCAGAAGCGGGATGGCCTTGTTCCGGCGACGCAGGTAATCGTTGATTACATTCAGTCCCAGCTTCAAGCCGTGTGTCAATGGGGTGCGCCCGCCAGCGGGCAGCTTGCGCAGGAGTTTTTGAGCCAGGTCAATGCTGTTTGTTGGCGGCAGAATTAGTTCCGCGTTGCAATCGCGGAAAATGATGAGTCCAACGTGATCGCGCCGTTGGTAGGCATCAAGCAAAAGCGAAAGGATGGCTCCCTTGGTAGCCACCATTCGCTCCTCGGCAACCATCGAGCCACTGCCGTCCAGCACGAACATGATGAGATTCCCCACCTTCTTCTCGCGCACTTTCTGACGCAGGTCATGTTTTTTGATAAGCAGAGCGGTTTGTGCGGATGCTTCCAGTCTTCGGGTTGTTTGATAAGGCGATGCCGCACGTAACGTCGCATCAAGGGCAAGGTCGGTGACGTTACCTCTGGGAACTTCGCTGCCGACGTAACGTCCGGTTCGATTGCTGCTTCGGGTTTTGGATCGCCGACCTGATTCGTTGCGGTGAAGCTGATCCAGAAGCGGTGTGGTGATCGCCTTCACACTGTAGGGTGATTCCGGCTCAAAAACAATTCCGACATCGGGGGATCCGCGTGCATCAGGGTTATTACCGGATTCGTCTGTTTCGCCTTGCTCTTCAAGAGCCTCTTCGCGGCTTTTCGGATCGCGGTAATCCTGCCATGTCTGGACGCTCTTTTCCAGTTGTTTTTGATCGAATTGGGCATCCTCAAAGGGCTGCCTGCGCCGCCGGTGCAGCAATGAAAGCTCGGATGCTTCCCGCACATCACTTTCGGTAACCTTTTTTCTACCGTGGAAAGCAGCGTTGGTGATTGCCGTTTTGTGCATCACTATATCGGCGCGGTGGCCATCGACGGCAAAATCAACGCAAATCTGGGTTATGAGCTTGAGCATTTTGTCTTCAAGCTGAACTTCCGGCAGCAGTCTTTTGGCTTCTATCACTTGCTGTCTCAACTTTTCCTGCTCACTGCTCCACGATTCTATGAAAGCGACGGGATTTTCCTCAAACGAAAACCGCCGTCGCACTACCTCCGCTCTGGCCTCCTGATCGGGGATTCCTCTCACTTCCACTGCTAAACCGAAGCGATCCAGAAGTTGTGGCCGCAATTCGCCTTCTTCAGGATTCATCGTTCCTACGAGAATGAATTGAGCCGGGTGGCTGAAGGAAATGCCCTCCCGTTCCACGAAATTGACTCCCATTGCGGCGGCATCCAGCAACACATCCACCAGATGATCGTCCAGCAGGTTCACCTCATCGATATAAAGAACCCCCCGATTGGCGGCGGCGAGCAATCCCGGTTCGAAATGTTTTTCACCCGATTTGATCGCTTTTTCGATATCCAGTGTCCCCACGAGTCGATCTTCCGTAGCGCCGACCGGCAGGTCCACAACGGATATTTGCCTTTTGGCTGATCCCAGCTTCTCACCTTCGGCAATCCGGGCAGTACACAAATCACACAATTCTCTCTTTGACTTTGGATTGCAGTGGAACGGGCAATCGGGCACCACTTCTATTTCGGGCAGCAATTGAGCCAGCGCTCGAACCGCAATGGACTTGGCTGTGCCTTTTTCGCCGCGAATAAGCACGCCGCCGAGCTTCGGATTGATGGCGTTGAGGAGCAACGCTTTTTTCATCACATCCTGTTCTACGATGGCGCTGAACGGGTAGGCTGATTTTGATCTTTTGCGCATAACGGTACCTTCCTTAAATTCAGGGCATACTACTATATACTATACCAGAGGCGACTGCTGAAAAAACCCGCTCATGTCATTCCCGCAAAAGCGGCAATCCAGAGGGGTAGCAGGGATATAGATTCCGGCTCGGGGGCCGGAATGACACATCCAGGACGGTCAATATTTGCCGGATGTGCTTTTCAGTGAGAGGGTTCTTTTGGTTTAAGCGGTCCTGCGGAATTTCTCAATGAAATCGACCGTCTTTTCTACGTCCTGGAGCGTTACCGCGTTGTATAACGAGAAACGAATGCCCCCGACCGATCGGTGTCCCTTCACGCCTATTATGTTGTTTTCTTTGGCCTCGGCGATGAACTTCTTTTCCATGTCCTCGTCCGGCAGGCGCATGGTAACATTCATCCAGCTGCGGCTCTCTTTTGCAGCAGTGCCTCTGAAGAAATCGGGGTGCTCATCGATCAGGTTGTACAGCAGGTCCTTCTTGGCTGCATTAACCTTTTCGATGGCGGGAAGTCCGCCCTGAGCCTTGATCCATTCTAAAATCAGCTTCAGAAAATACACTCCGAATACCGGAGGAGTATTGTAGAGCGACTTTTCCTCGGCGTATGTTTTGTAGCCGAACATGGTCGGCACGCCATCTTTACACTTCGCCAGCAGGTCATCCCGGATAATTACCAGCGTCAGGCCTGAGGGGCCGAGGTTCTTCTGTGCCCCGGCGTAAATCAGGGAGAACTTGTTGAAATCCAGCTGCCGCGAGGCGATATCCGAAGACATATCGCACAGCAGCGGCACATTCCGGGTATCCGGAAACTCATGTAACTGGGTTCCTTTGATAGTGTTGTTGGAGGTCACGTGCAGGTAGGCGGAGTTATCCGGCCAGGATATTTCATCCATTTTCGGAACCCGGCGAAAATCCTCGTCTTTCGAGGAGAACGCCAGATGCCCTTCACCCTGAATCCGGCACTCTTTCAGCGCTTTGGTTGACCAGGTGCCGGTATCGATGTATGCCCCAACCTGGCCGGGATTGAGGAAGTTCATGGGTATCAGCGCGAACTGAGTTGAAGCGCCCCCCGTCATGAACAGCACCTGATAATTATCACCAAGCCCGAATAGCTCATGTACCAGTGCCATTGCCCGGTCGTTGATTTCATCAAATTCCGGTGCACGATGCGAGCTTTCCAGAATCGAAATTCCGGTACCCCGGTAATCAAGCAATTCCTCCTGGGCTATCTTGAGCACATCCAGCGGTACAGCTGATGGCCCGGGGTTGAAATTGATGGTTTGTCTTGCCATACTTTTGCCTCACAATCCTGTCATATTTTTTAGACCAAACTCTCTTGTAACTATAGAGCAAAAGGGCTGGAAGGGTCAAGATTGCAGTAGCGGGCTTCCTCTCAGGGAACACAAACATGCAAAGGAACTTTCAAACAAGTGGATCCACTGGAGCGGGAGAAGGGATTCGAACCCTCGACATCTTGCTTGGAAGGCAAGAGCTCTACCACTGAGCTACTCCCGCTTGAGGGAAAATGATATGGGTTAGCTCCCACCACATAGGGAACTAACCCATAATTATACCACTGGATTTTTGCAATCGCTACCGGCCCACTGGTTTGAAATAAGGGGCAACGCGCCTGCGGCCCTGCAAATCAGGTTGTACATCGTAGACAACCAGTTCCACTTCCATCCCGGTCTTCGCCTCGTCCGGTGCACATTCCAGAATAGCGGTGGGCATCCGCAGTCCGTTTTCAAAATCTACCAGCGCATAAACCATCGGAGCCCGAGCAGCCAGCTCCGGGGGCATCCCGGCATAAGCCGCCGTCCAGGAAGCAATCGTGGCTACCTTGGGCATGTCCACCCATTCGTAATCGGTGGAAAGGCACTCCGGACAAAGCGTTCGGGGAGGCCAGGGGATATGGCCACAAGCCTTGCACTTGGTCGTCACCAGTTTGTTCTCTTCCCTGAGCGCCGTGTAGAAATAGTGAAGCTGGGTGGTATCTTCGTATTGCTGCGCGACCAGGTCCATCGCGGTATAGTATTCCATTTGTTCTGCCATTATAAACTTCCCTCCGTAATTCTCATGGAACTAGTGAATGGTATTATCGCTACCATAGATCGTCACAATGCTCTGCGTACCCGTGCCACTCATCGTTTGGGCCAGGCCAATATTTGGAGTCGGGGAAACCTGTCGCTCACCAGCCTCTCCCTTGATCTGACGATAAATCTCATCGGTCTGGCCTATACTGGTACCGCCAAACGGGTGGCCGCAACCGATAAGTCCGCCCCGAGGCTGGGTAACCACATCTCCACCGTAATCATTGCCGCCGTCATCCACCCAGCGTCCTCCCTCACCCTTGGGACAGAAACCGAGTTCCTCATACTCGATTAACTCGGAACTGGTGAAGCAATCATGAAGCTCGGCGATATCCACATCTTTAGGCGTAATCCCAGACATCTTGTAAGCCAGTTCGCCGGACAGCCTCACTCCCTGCCAGTCTGTCAGGTCCTTCGGATTGTTGCCAATCGTCCAGTTCGTGTATCCCTGCCCCAGCCCCAAAATCCACATGGGTTTATCGGTGTACTCATAGGCCTTCTCTTCCGAACACAATATGGCACACGCCGCGCCATCGGTATTTACGCAGCAATCAAAGAGCCCCAGAGGCGTAGCAACTATTCGGGCGTTGAGCGCCTTTTCAAGGGTGAGCCCTTTCTGGAAATGGGCATTGGGATTCCTCGCCGAATTGGTATGATTCTTGACTGCGATCTTGGCATACTGTTCTTTGGTAGTTCCGTATTTTTCCATGTGAGTAAGAGCAGGAAGCGCAAAAAGCGCCGGGGGAGTCAGGCCGAACCCCTGCTCCCAGTCATGGTCACAGGCCAACGCTGCATTGATATAGCGCTCGCCGTGGTTGGGAACCAGGATTCTCTCCCAGCCCACAGCCATGCCGACATCGATCAGTCCTGCCACAATCGCCGACCAGAGAATCCTCATATTAACCGCCCCGCTCTGGCACTGGCAATCGGTATTCTGGAACAACCTGGGTGTTACCCCCAGAACCTCGCAAGCCACCGGCGAAGGATGGCACTGCGGGCCTGAACGCTGCGGATAAACCCCGGAGGTCACCAGGCCTTCAATATCTTTATTGCTTACTCTCGGATTGCTGTCAAAACAGGCCTTTCCCGCCTCTGCGATGATATCACGGAAAGTCGCGTCATTTCTCATTCCCCATTGGTTGACGCCTGTTGCAACAATCGCTACCCTCTTGGGTTTTGACATAATCTAATCCTCCTTTTATACCTTTGGGAAACACTCCCAAACAATCATTATAGCATAATCAATTACCGGTGTGCATCAAATTTATGCTATGGCGAATTCAGCTTCCCCCACATATGCCGCTCAAGCAGCAACCGGAACAAAGCGGGGAAGATTTCCTGCACGCCTCTTTACCGTGCCGCACAAAGAGAGCGTGATATTCGTTGAAAAGCTTTACATCGGAAGAGAGATTTTTCATGAAGAAAGCCTGTAGAGCGGCATAATTGCCATAGTCCGAATTCAGTCCCAGACGGGCCATGATACGATGCGTATAGGCATCGATGACAAATATCGGCTTCCCGGCAGCATAGAGGATGATCGAATCGGCTGTTTCCTGGCCAATCCCATAAATCGATAGCAACTCACTCCGAAGTTGCGGGATATCAGGGGCGAACATCTTTCCGAGCGAATCGCCGTAATTCCCCAGTCGTTCCACAAAGGCCTTGAGTTTGCGGGCCTTGACGTTGTAGTAACCAGAAGAGCGAATCAGTCCGGCCAGTTCGTTAACGGGAATTTGGCGTAGTGAGGCAGCATCCAACGCCCCTGCCTCCTTCAGGTTCAAAATGGCCTTTTCCACATTCACCCAGGCAGTGGACTGGGTCAGGATAGCGCCAACGATCACTTCAAACGGTTCGTCGGCGGGCCACCAGTGCTGGGGACCATAGCGGTCGAAAAGGCGCTGGTAGATATAATTAAGCTGAGCTGAAGCGGGCATGTTATGTAAAATCGAGCCGGGAAACCCAATCAGGGTGTTTGGCTTCGGGAACAACATCTTTAGGGAGATACGGCTTTATGTCAATTATCGGCGTCCCGTTGATAGCATCGAGTCCCCTAACCGTGAGTTCGTTGTCCCGGCATTCGAGCAGTTCAACCACTGTCATGCCAATCGCATTCGGTCGATGGGGTGCGCGAGTGGCGAAAACTCCGGTGAGAGGTGCATCACTTATTCCACGAGGATGCACTCTAGCAGAGAATTGTCCGGTGCTTCTATGCATCCAGTAAATCACGATGATATGAGAGAAATTTTGCAGTCCGTCCAGCAAGTCCGTTAGTCCGGGCTCGATGACAAGTTTGGACTCCACCCGGCCCCAGCCGTGCTGCATCTTTTCGTTAATTCCGTTCCTTACCTGCCCGACAGGCCTGATGACTATCTCAGTAGGACTGTCCATCCTTCAAATCGTCCTGCCTACAGCCTCAGCGATGGCCCTGAGTTCAACCATCAATTTCTCGAAATTCTTGAAGGTTAATGACTGCAGCCCGTCGACCAGAGCCTCTTCGGGTTTGGGATGAACCTCAATCAACAAACCATCGGCTCCGGCAGCAATGGCAGCCTTGGCCAGACTCGGCACATATTCGAAATGGCCGGCTGCGTGGCTGGGATCAACGATGACAGGAAGATGGCTGAACCGCTTGACTACCGATATCGAGCTGATATCCATCGCGAATCGAATACTGTCTTCAAAGGTCCGAATGCCACGTTCGCAGAGCATAACTTTTTTATTGCCTTCCGCCAGGAGGTAGTCCGCTGCTGTGATCCACTCCGTGACTGTAGCGGAGAGCCCTCGCTTCAACAGCACCGGCTGCTTTACTTTGGCAAGCTCTTTCAAAAGTGAGAAGTTCTGCATATTGCGGGCTCCAACCTGGAGAATATCAACGTTTCCGGCCAGAAGCTCTATGTGCTTGATATCGAGCACTTCCGAGATAACAGGTATGCCGTATTTTTCCCTGACTTTCGTCAGGAGCTCGACTCCCTCTTCCTCCAATCCCTGAAAGCTGAAAGGCGATGTCCGGGGCTTGAAAGCCCCGCCCCGGAGAACCGTCGCCCCGATCTTCTGCACTGCCTTGGCAGTATCCATTAACTGCTTTTCACTCTCCACAGCACAGGGACCAGCCATGACCATAATTTTTTTGCCTCCGACCTCCTCACCTCCCACCTTGAATCTGGTGGCTCGCGGATTGAACTCCCGGGAAGCCAGCTTATACGGCTTCATCACCCGGGTGACACTCTCAACCCCGGTTAAAACTGCAAACGCATCCGAAGAAGCTTTGCCTGTATCACTACCCAGTACCGCCACAACTACTTTGTCTGTCCCCTGATTTAACTGGACTTCAAACCCAAAAGAGTGCGCCCGCGCCACTACTTGATCAATCTGCTCCTGCGGAGCGCCCTTTTTCATCTCGACAATCATTTCAATTTACCCCCAAACGGAATGCCTTCCTGCAGTTCGATTGTAACAACAAGCCGACACCAAAACAACCGGCCTCAGTTAACATAAAGATTTTGACATAAAGTTTTCGGATAAAAACACGTTTGGAGAACCCCCTTGACCACAGCATTTCGCCATGATATTCTCTCATTAAATTCCGAAAAACCTCGCTAGTAACCCTCTTTTTATGAACAGGATATTATCAAGCTTAAGGGGCTGTAAATTCACTTATGGATAAGTCTGCCAGCGAAATATGGGATGCAGCATTAGGTGGATTAGAGGTTGAAGTAACCAGATCCAACTATCAGACATGGCTCAAAGATACAATCGGGCTTTCATACCAAGACGGGTATTTCGTGGTGGGTGTCCCGAATACCTTTGCCGTTGAGTGGCTGGAAGAGCGGCTGCTCCACCTGGTGAAGAAAACCTTGGCAAGCGTGCTGGGGTGCACCGTGGATGTTCAATTTGAGGTTCGCCAGGGACAGCAGCAGGAAGGAGACCCGGTCGGCCCGGCCAGCAGAAGTAATGGGGGAAATAGCAACTGTAAATTCAACCCCAAGTACACTTTTTCCTCTTTCATAGTGGGCAATTTCAATCGACTGGCCCATGCAGCAGCCATCGGGGTAGCAAAGCATCCCGGAGGCATGTACAACCCCCTCTTCCTCTATGGAGGGGTGGGCTTGGGGAAGACCCATCTCATGCATGCCATCGGCCAATCCATTCAAGAGGATTTCGGTCAGGTTATTTACGTCACCGCCGAGCAGTTTACGAATGATTTTATTGCCGGCATCCGGGAGAAAAACACAGAGGGGTTCCGGGAGAAGTATCGTTCTGCCGACGTGCTCCTCATCGACGATATCCAGTTCATTGCCGGCAAAGATCAGACTCAGGAGGTGCTCTTCCATACCTTTAACGATCTCCACACCGCCGGCCACCAGATCATTCTCAGCAGTGATCGGCCACCCAAAGCGCTCTCACTGCTCGAGGATCGGTTACGATCACGGTTTGAATGGGGACTGATCGCTGATATCCAGCATCCCGATTTCGAAACCCGCATCGCCATTCTCCAGTCCAAGGCTGAAGAAATGGAAGTTTTCGTCCCGCTTGATGTCCTCCACCTCATTGCCAGACAGGTACAGAATAATATCCGGGAATTGGAAGGGGCCCTGAACAGAATCATCGCCTTTGCCCGGATTACCGGTGCGCCTATAACAACTGACCTGATTGCCGAGTCACTGACCGAACTGGCTATCGATGCAACAAGAACAACCCCTACCTCCAGTCAACTCATCAACGCCGTTTCCTTATATTTCGGGGTGACTGCTGAAGCACTGATCGGCAAGAAGCGGGATAAAGCGGTGGCCTTCGCTCGTCAAGTGGCAATGTATTTGATGAGAGAAGAGATGAATTCCCCCTGGACCGACATCGGGAGAACCCTCGGCGGGAGAGACCACAGCACGATCGTCCACGGCCACGGGAAGATCGCGGCAGAAATCGAGACAAGCTCCGCCCTGCGACGCGATATTTTCGACATCAAAGAGAAGCTTTATTCCTGAAAAGATGCGGAAAGATACGCCCTCGGGAACTGTGGATAAGTCCCTGATTTTTGTGGATAAACCCTCTAAACCGTGGATAAGTCCCATTTTCTGCGGGTTTTCCCCAATCAAGACTACAGGTTTTTCCCACCCTTAAACCCCCATTTTTTGACCACGTTTTTCCTCATTCCACCCATATCCATCAACCCGGACTCAACCGGATTCTGCAACTTAAAATCCTCAGTTATCCCGGTTTTACCAGTCCTTCACGGCCTTATTAATTCTATTATCTATGCCAGTCTCTATCATCATTCTAAGATTTCGGGTAATATCTTAATAAGAAGAAGGGACAGGAAAAGGTTTGAGAAAAGCCCTAAACGGACTATCAATAAATCATAGAGATTGAATTAATGATCGATCAAATCAGGATATATGTATACGGAGGGAATGGGGGCAACGGGGTAGTGAGCTTTCGTAGGGAGAAGTTCATTCCGTTCGGAGGGCCTGATGGGGGAGATGGAGGGGACGGAGGAAGCATAGTGCTTGTTGCTGATCGAAGCAAAACCACACTGAGTGATCTCAGGCGGCAGAAGCACTATCGAGCAAATAAAGGGGAGAACGGGAAAGGAAAGAGTCAGCATGGAAAAAAAGGGGTTTCTCTGGAAATAAAGGTGCCGGAGGGAACGATTGTCCGCGGCGTGGAAGGTGATGAGGAGATAGTACTCGGAGACCTCGTCTCCGATGGGCAGAGGCTGGTGGTGGCAAGGGGGGGCAGAGGAGGATGCGGGAATGAGCACTTTGCCACATCTGTTAAACAGGCGCCAAAAAATGCGCAGGAAGGGGAGGCTGGTGAGGAACGGGAGATAGTGCTCGATCTTAAGCTGCTTGCCGATGTCGGGCTTCTTGGCCGCCCTAATGCAGGCAAGTCCACACTCATCAACGCAGTCTCCGCCGCTAAGTCCAGGGTGGCTGACTACCCTTTCACAACTCTCGAGCCGAAGCTTGGCGTAGTGGAGATCGGCTACGAAGCTTTCGTTATCGCCGATATCCCGGGCCTGATCGAAGGAGCCCACGCCGGACACGGGCTGGGCCATGAATTCCTGCGGCATATCGAGCGGACACGGGTTCTGATTCACATCATCGACGGAACCACCCGGAATCCTCTTTCAGACTTTGAGGAGATAAACAGAGAGCTTTTCCTTTTTAATGCCTCACTGAAAGCAAAACCGCAGGTTGTAGTAGTGAATAAGATCGATATTCCTTCCGTGCGAGAGCGGTTGCCGGAGCTTGAAAAGAGCATTGCCGGAATCGGGTTTCCGGTGTACTCTATTTCCGCAGCAACCGGGGAAGGTGTGCCCGATCTTATGAATAAGGCTCTGGAAATGTTGAGCGAAGTTGTTCCTCCTCCGGTGGAAAAGAAAGAGGAGTTTAAGGTATTTCGGCCCAAACCTGTTGATTGAGGGGAACACATGAAGACGGGGCTTTTCGGAGGCACATTCGATCCGATCCATCTGGGCCATCTCGCTATAGCTGAAGATGTCAGGGCGAAGCTGGGGCTTGACCGGGTCATTTTCATTCCTGCCAGATATCCCTGGCTCAAAGCTGATCGGGAAATATCCGATGGGCAGCATCGATTGGAGATGGTGAAACTGGCTATAGCATCAAACCCTCAATTTGAGGTGTCTGCTGCGGAGATGGAGAGACCGGGCCCATCTTATACCCTCGATACTGTTGAAGCGATGAAGAAGGCGTTCGGCCCTGAAGACGAACTGTATTTTATAGCCGGCTCGGATGCCATAATGGATATGCCGCGCTGGAAGGAGCCGGAGCGGGTGATGAGCTTATGCCGGATTGTGGGGGTCGAGAGACCGGGCGCGCCGGAAATCGATGCTGAAGCCCTGAGGCCCCTGATCCCGGCGGTTTCAAGTTGTCTGGCAGTTGTCGATGCTTCGCGGATAGACATCAGCTCTACGGTCATCAGGGAGCGGATCAGAGGTGGTCTTTCGATCAGTGACATGGTGCCGACGGAGGTGGAACAGTATATTCGCAAACACGGTTTGTATTCATCCTGAATTTGCAGGAGGAGTCAGTTGGAATTAAAAAAAGATGAGCTTGAGAGATTGAGGGAGCTGGTTATAGAGAAATCATTCCGATACGGGTACTTTACCCTGTCGTCGGGACAGGAAAGCCTGTACTATTTCGATGGTCGCCTCACAACTCTTTCGCCTGAAGGGGCGCAACTGGTGGGCAGGCAGATGTTCGCCCTGGTGAAAGATTCAGGGATTGATGCCATCGGAGGCCCAACCCTGGGGGCGGACCCGATTGTTGCGGCGGTGGCGCTGGTGAGCTATCAGGAAGGCAAGCCTGTTCCGGCTTTCATCGTAAGAAAGGACCCCAAGAAGCACGGTGCCCAGCGACATATCGAAGGGAACTTCCCCGCAGGGGGAACGGTGGCCATAGTGGATGATGTCATCACCAGCGGCGGATCGATTTTGCGGGCCATCGAGGTGGTGGAAGCGGCGGGAGCTCGGGTGGGGAAAGTGATCGTTCTGGTGGACCGAAATCAGGGCGGTGCCGACGAATTACGAAAGAAGGGCTACGAATTCGTAGCCCTTCTTAATGCTGATGACAAAGGGAATGTGAGTATCGGTTGCTAAAATCAGGCGGCAATTACTTCCGGCCCGTTGGTTGGCTCCTCTGACGGAATCTCTTCTGGCTCGTTGATTATAGCGATCGAGGCTACCTTGTCACCTTTGTTGAGCCGGATCGTCCTCACTCCCTGAGTGCTCCTGCCGAATTTCGAGATTTGCTTCAACAGCGTCCGGATAATCGTTCCCTGTTTGGTTGTTACCATTAACTGTTCATGAAGGTCAACTACCGCGGCGTCTGATACTTTCCCGGTCTTATCGTTTACCAGATGAGCCCGCATCCCGCTTCCCCCGCGTGTCTGTTGCCGGTATTCTTCTTCCAGAGTGCGTTTGCCGTAACCATTTTCGGTAACTGTAAGTATGAAAGCTTTGGGCCGGATGATATCCATCGCTACTACATAGTCGTCTCCGATGAGCCTTATGCCCCGCACTCCGCCACTGGTTCGTGATGCGGTGCGCAGCTTGCCCACAGAGAACCTGATGCCCTGACCTGACCGGGTAACGATGATGGCGTCATCCTCTGCAGTGGCGGCCTGAACCGAAATGAGTTCGTCATTCTTTTCAATATCCATGGCGATAATCCCGGAGGCGCGAATCTTGGAGAACCGTTTAAGCTCGGATTTTTTCACCTCTCCCATTCTGGTTGCCATGATAATGAAACCGTCTTCCGGGAAAGATTCTGCCGACATGACGGTGGTGATCTGCTCATTTGCCTCGATCGGGATAAGGTTAATTATCGGCATGCCCTTGGCCTGTCGGGTGGTTTCGTATGGTAATTGATAGCATTTGAGCCGGAAAACCCGCCCGCGAGTAGTGAAGAACAGCAGCGTATCGTGCGTATCGGTGATGAGCAGCCGCTGAACGTCATCGGTCTCCCTGATCTTCATCCCGGTGACCCCCTTGCCGCCGCGGTGCTGGGGCCGATAAATATGGCTGGGCAACCGCTTGATGTAGCCGCGATTGCTCAGAGTGACCACCACCTGCTGATGCGGTATCAGGTCTTCATTGGTGAACGCGCCGATCTCCTCCGGGTTTATTTCGGTGCGGCGCGCATCACCATACTTTTCCTTGATTTTGAGGATGTCTTCTTTGATGAGATAATCGATCTTCCGGGGATTGGCCAGCAGGTCCTCCAGATAGGCAATAGTCTGTAATAGCTCGGCATATTCATCGTTGATCTTCTGGCGTTCCAGTGCTGCCAGTCGGCGCAATTGCATATCCAGTATTGCCTGGGCCTGAATCTGCGTGAGCGAAAAATTCTCCATCAGGGCGGTTCTGGCTGCCTCCGCGCTTGCGGATGCTCGAATGGTAGTTATGACCTCATCGAGTCGGTCCAGGGCGATTTTGAGCCCTTCGAGGATGTGGGAGCGTTCCTGTGCTTTGCGCAAATCAAATCGTGATCGGCGGGTGATGACCTCATGCCGGAACCTGATATATTGCCTGAGGGCCGATTCTAAATTTAGAACCTTGGGCTGTCCATCCACCAGCGCCAGCATGTTCACATGGAAAGCTGTTTGCAGGGCGGTGTGTTTGTAAAGATTATTCAGGATTTGGGTCGGTTGCCCGCCCCGCTTCAACTCCATGACCACCCGAATTCCCTTGCGGTCGGATTCATCTCGAATCTCGCTGATACCGTCGATCTTTCTGGTCTTCATCAGATCGGCGATTCTCTCAACCAGCGCTGCTTTGTTTGTCTGGTATGTGAGTTCGGTTATTACTATCTGGTGCCGGCCTTTCCCCAAGTCTTCCACATGGCTCCTGGAGCGGAGGACGATCTTGCCCCGGCCGGTTGCCAGGGCATTCCCGATTCCTTCCTGCCCCATGATAATACCGCCGGTGGGGAAATCCGGGCCGGGGATCAGTGAAAAGAGGTCTTCTATGGGTGCATCCGGGTTATCGATAAGATAGGCAATGCCGTCACAAATCTCCCCCAGATTGTGTGGGGGGATATTGGTAGCCATACCCACAGCGATTCCCGCAGCTCCGTTCAGGAGCAGATTGGGTAGCAGGGTGGGAAGGACTGAAGGCTCCTGAAGGGAATCATCGAAGTTGGGAACGAAATCTATCGTTTCCTTTTCGATATCGGCCAGCATTTCTCCAGCCAGCCGGGACATGCGGGCTTCGGTATAACGCATGGCTGCCGCCGGGTCATTATCCATACTCCCGAAATTCCCCTGCCCGTCCACAAGGGGATATCTTAAGGAGAAATCCTGAGCCATGCGCACCATTGCTTCGTATATAGCCGAATCACCATGAGGGTGGTATTTACCCATAACCTCACCGACTATACGGGCGCTCTTCTTGTACGGGGTGTTGTAGGCAACTCCCAGGTCGTTCATTCCGTAGAGGATTCTTCTTTGCACAGGCTTCAGCCCGTCGCGGGCATCGGGGAGAGCGCGGGAGACAATTACGCTCATGGCGTAATCCAGATATGCACTTCTTACTTCATCCTCAATAGTAACTGGTTTGACGGTTCCGATTTCCATTAAATTTCCCCACTTTCGATGACTTCTAAATGGAGTGTAGCCAATGCCGGGCGAAAGGTCAAGGGAGGGCAGTGTGTCACTTAAGACCCCGGCAGGAAACCTGTTTGCCCAGAACAAAAGAGGCGAGGAATACGTCTTGTATCAGCAATTATAAATCAGTTATGATATTGGATAACACTATTAATGTGCAGCAAAGGAGATAGGAGATGAAAACAAAAATAACGCTGGCAGGAATATTGGTGATACTGGCCTTCAGTGTTTTGGCCTGTGGGGGTGGAGGGGGTAGTGGAAGCTCCTCCTGTGACGAAGTGGTCAATTTCCCGGACCCTATACTGGAGCAGGCTATACGCGAGGCGATAGATAAGCCCGAAGGGGATATTTGTAAAGCGAATATCGAAAACTTGACCACCATATCTGGCAGGAATACGATAAAATTTGTTAGTGATCTTAGTGGATTAGAATATTGTACTAACCTAACCGAACTTGACCTAGCTCTAGATAATGATGTATCGATTGATATCTCGCTATTAGCCAGTCTTCAAAAGCTAGAGACACTCGCTTTGCAGGGCAGATCGCTGAAGGACCTATCTTCATTATCAGGTCTTACCAATCTAACAGAACTGCGGCTTGAATATGGTGAGATTACTGATATATCTCCTCTTTCCAATCTTACAAACTTGAATGCACTATATCTGACTAACAACAACATAAATGATATTTCCGCTCTTGCAGGTTTGACGAAGTTGGAAATGCTTGTAATGCCCGGTAATCCTATTAGTGATCTTTCATCTCTTTCCAGCATGTCTAATTTGACTGATCTCCATCTCGGTAAAAATGAAATATGCAATATCTTAGCAGTATCGAAACTTGTTCATTTGGAATATCTGAACCTTAACGATAACAAAATAGAAGA
>Ga0180432_10000904_pt1 | contig 47842 bp, 45 predicted proteins | sample SS_ome_10_FD_132414 | JGI IMG/M metagenome (GOLD analysis project Ga0180432, IMG submission 132414) | Hypersaline lake sediment archaeal communities from the Salton Sea, California, USA - SS_1_MS_2 metaG | ecosystem: Environmental > Aquatic > Non-marine Saline and Alkaline > Hypersaline >...
ACGTCGGCGGCCTTGGTGTAGATGCCTCCGCCCATGCGGGCGAACAGCGCCTGGGAGCTGGCGCCCATGCTGAACGTCAGCATGACCACCGTGATCTCGACCAGGCCCATGTCGGTGAACAGCGTCAGACCGAAGAACCAGCCACAGATGTCCAGCAGCCCGAAGCCCACGACGACCAGGCCCATGACGGCCCCGGCCCTGAAGGCGACGGTCAGGCCGCGGTTCAAACCTTCCTTGGCCCCCTGCGTGGTCCGGTTCGACGCCAGCGTGGCCGTCTTCATCCCGAGCCAGCCGCACAACGCGCTGAACGAGCCCCCGGTCAGGAACGCGATGAACACGATCTCGTGCTGGACCTTGAAGACGAACCCCATCACCGCCAGCAGCGCCGAGACGATGACGAAGAAGACGGCCACCACCTTGTACTGACGCTTCAGGTAGGCCATGGCCCCGCGCGTGACGTGATCGGCGATCTCGACCATCTTCTCGTCGCCGGGATTGGCGGCCTTGACTTCCTTGTAGAACTTGACGGCAAACCCCAGGGCGACCAGCGCCCCGACCGGGGCGATGTACCAGACGGGGTTGATATCGCCGACGCCGGGCACGAGGTCGTCGTGGCCGTCATCGGCGGCATCGGCCGGGGTTGACAACACGGCCAGCACGGTCAATACGGCCAAGATGCCCAGAAGCTTTCGGCCTGAGGTCGAGACGCTTGCGGAAATAGTCACGGCATGACTCCTTCACGTAGTGTTGTCGGGGCGGTTTGGCCTCTCCCGGCCGCACCGCTGCTCACCGGCCCGCGCGACGCGGGCCGATAGGATAGGCGCATCGGCGTGACGATGGAAGGGGAAACTCCACTCCGTTGGACTGTCCCAGGGGGGTTGTGCATGGTTGGCTGAGGGTTTCCTGGTCCCGGATCCCCAATGGACCGGCGACGAGGTTCACCGCCGGGTGCGTCCGGACGATCCGGTTAGCGGCCGGCCCGCTTGAGCGACTTGCGCGCTCGCCGACGTCGGCGCTCGGAAGGCTTCTCGTAGTAGCTCTTGCGCTTGACGTCCCTGTTGATCCCCTCCTTCTCGCACATCTTCTTGAACCGTTTCATCATCTGCTGGACGGTTTCGTTGCCTCTGGCCTTGACCTTTATCATTCGCCGAACCACTTATCCTTTCATCTTGTCTTGGAGCACAGGAGTTACGTCATCCCATAATACGCATTCGTCCCGGCGCTTCAAGCGGTTTCTTGAGCGGATAACGATCTGCGCCTGCGCGAGGGGGAAGCATCCGGGGGTCATTCCTGTGCGGGGTCACGATCCCAGGGATTCTGATCCCCGGGCTTGGCGTTCCCGTTGCAGGGGGCCCTGATCGCCGGGTTGGGCGTCCTCGTCCCAGCGGTCCGGATCTTTGGGCTTGGTGAAGAACGTCGCCCCGGCGCGGGCGGCCAGGAACGCGCCCGCCGCCAGAAGCACCGCGTCCCAGAACCGCACGCACAGCAGGAAAGCCGCGCACTGGGGCTGCGAGATGGCGATGCCCGCCACGGCCAGCATCCCCAGCAGGCCCCCGTCCAGCGTGCCGACCCCGCTGGGCGTCAGTTGAAAGGCCAGCAGGACCTGGCAGGTCAGGAAGATCAGCCCGAGTTCGGCGAAGCCCAGCCCGATCCGCCAGCCGAAGTAGAAGAACGCCAGCGGCTTGACGAACATGACGGCGTGGGTCAGCGCGTAGAGCGCGAACACCGGCCAGACCGCCAGGTGCTCCTCGCGGAAGACGCGCGAGACCTGCTGCTCCATCCTCAACGACCGTCGGAGCAGGCGCAGGAAGAACCGCCGGGCGATCCGAAGCCGAACCAGCACCGACACCACCCGCGACACAGGCGTCCAACGCCGGGCCAGCGAGACACACAGCACCGCGAACAGGGCCAGCGCCGCGCCGATCGCCGCGACGGCGGCGACGCCCAGCGGCAGGTTGACCTGCGTGAAGAGCACGTCGCGCAGCGCGACGGCCGCCACCGTGCTGACCACCGCCAGCGCCAGGACGAAGCTCAGCGCTTCGAGGTACTTGGCCAGCAGCACGGTGCCGGCCAGTTCCTGGTAAGGCAGCCCGGTCTTTCGCCCGGCGTAGATGACCTTGACCGGTTCGCCCCCGAGGTAGGTCGAGGGGGTCAGGATATTGCCCGCCATCCCCGCGGTGGTCGCCCCCAGCAGGGTCCCGAAGGGTATCCGGTGGGCGACGGGTCTGTTCAGGACGGCCCAGGCGACGGCCTGGATGACCAGCACCGCCGCCAGTGCGACGCCGGTGGACAGGAACGCCAGCGGGCCGGCCTGGGCCAGGGCGTCGACGGTGGCGTCGAAGCCCACCAGGATGACCACCAGCGCCAGCAGGGCCGCGGAGGCGATGAGCATGAGTACGGCCTTGGTCGCATGGCGGATCATCCGCGAATCCCAAGCACAGGTGTGCGAATACGAAACGAACGCGAACAGCGCGTCCCAGGTGTTTCTAATGGTACGTGTCCGTCGCGCCGCCGCAAGATCGAAAGCCACCACGTGCGGTCCAGCCGTGAACGCTTGACGACACCCCATGCCGCGGGCCATGATCGGCGCGGCATGAGAGACATGAGGTGAGCACGACGTGAAGGCGCTGGTAACCGGAGCAACGGGATTCGTAGGCAGCCACCTTGTCGAGAGGCTGCTGCAGGCGGATATGGACGTGCTGTGCCTGGTGCGGCAGACGAGCGATCCGGTATGGATTCGCGACCTGCCGGTCGAGACGCGCGTCGCGGCCCTCGACCAGCCGGAACGGATCGCCGAGGCCATCGCCGAGGCCGACTACGTGTTCCACGTGGCCGGCCTGACGCGTGCAAGGACGCGCCGGGCGTACTTTGCGGTCAACGCCGAGGGCACGCGGCGGGTGGTGTCGGGGGCGTTGGCCGGCGGGGGGGCGCTGCGTCGGCTGGTGTACGTTTCCAGCCTGGCCGCCGCCGGACCCGCGCCGACCGCCGATCCCCTGGACGAGGGCGCTGCGGCCGCGCCGATCGACGCCTACGGGGCCAGCAAACTCGCCGCCGAACGCATCGTCCTGGCCGCCGCCGATGACCTGCCGGTGACCATCGTCCGCCCGCCGGCCGTCTACGGGCCCAGGGACACCAACTTCCTTCCGTTGTTCCGCACGGCCCGTCGGCTTCGTCTGGCGCCGCTGATCGGGCGGAAGACACACCGGGTCAGCTTCGTCTACGCGGCGGACCTGGCCGAGGGAATCTACCGGGCGGCCACCACCGCCGACGCGGAAGGACAGACCTACTTCATCGCGGGCGGCACGCACACGCAGGACGATCTGGCCGACGCGGTCTCGCACGCACTGGGCCTGCCGCTGCGCAAGGTGCGGATTCCGGCCCTTCTGGCCCGACTGGCCGGGGAATACGGCCAACTCAAGTGGCTGCTGACCGGCAAGCCGCAGATCCTCTCCAGGCGGAAAATCAAGGACGCCCTCCAGTCGAGGTGGACCTGCTGCTGGGACAAGGCCCGCCGGGAACTGGGCTACCGCGAGCGCACGGACCTGGCCTCCGGCATGAAGCAGACGGCCGAGTGGTACATTCAGCAGGGCTGGCTGGAGGCGCCGTGACGGGCGGACATGCGCGGCGGGCTTGCGAGTGAGCGCATATGATCGCGTCGCGGCGTGTCCCCCCCAAGCCCAGGGATCCCAATCTCTGGGATCGTTCCGTTGCTTACAACGGCACTCGAACTCCGGTGCGGAGCACCCCTGACAACGGTACGCAGGGAAAACGCCCCCAGGGATTGGGATCCCTGGGCTTGGGGGGCTGGTCTATCCGGCAGCGCAGCGCGCCTCTGAGCGCGACGTCAGAATCCCGCAACGCGTCAATCGCCATGCGCCAGGTCGTGTGACAGGGCCAGGAGTTCGTCGGCCATCTCGGGCGACCGGACCACGCGGGGCACCTTGTGCTGGCCGCCGAGCTTGCCCTTGCGCTTCATCCACGTGTAGAACGTTCGCGGGGCCAGGGGAACCACCCTCGGCGGGTCCATGCCGTAGTCGTCCGTCCGGTGCGTGTCGTAGTCCTCGTTCCGACGGCGGATGCTCTGATCGAGCGTGTCGGCAAAGGCGGCCTCGTCGGCCGGGCCGCGATCGAACTCCACCAGCCAGTCGTGGGCCGGCCTGGGATGCTCCGGCGAGGGGAAGCGGGGCGAGATGGTGTAGTCGGCGACGAGGGCGGCGGTGGCCCGGCAGGCGTCGGCGACGGCGCCTTCGATCATCTCGAGGGTGACGTGCTCCCCGAAGGCGCTGAGGGTGACCTGGGTGCGGCCGGCGAAGACGATTCTCGGCGGCCGGAGCGAGACGAAACGGATCACGTCGCCCAGCGGGTAGGCCCAGATGCCGCCGTTCGTGCTGATCAGCAGGGCGTAGTCTGTCCCGGTCTCGACTTGGCCGATGTGGAGTCGTGGCGGGTCGTCGTCGTCGGCGCGGTCGGCGGGAACGAACTCGAAATAGACCCCGTTGTCCACGATCAGGCGCATCGGCCCGCCGGGCTCTTCCTGGATGCCCGTCATGCCGCCCTCCGACGAGGAGTACGTGTCGGTGTAGTGCAGGTCGCGCCCGACGTACTGCTGGAAGGCCTTGCGGTACGGCTCGAACGCCATGCCGTACGACACGAAGTGCGACAGCCCAGGCCACAGCTCGCCCACCGGCGCCTGGCCGGGCTCGCCTTCGGCGGCCGCCTGGAGCATCTGCCTGAACAGCAGCGCCGCCCACGACGGGCAGGCGCTCAGCGCGCAGACGTTCGCCCTGAGGTAGCGCCGGACGACGGCGTCGATCTTCTCCTCCCAGTTGGCGATGGCCGCAATGTCGGGCTCGGGCAGGTGGCGGGCGCGGGCCAGAAAGGGAAGGTGCCGCGCCACGATCCCCGAGGCGTCCCCGACGAGGCTTCGGCCCTGCTCTCTCAGCGTGGTGCACCCGCCGAGGTACAGGAACTTCCCGTCGACGAGGCTGCGGGCCCCGCCGCGCCGGGCGAGGTAGCCCAGCAGCAGCGCGCCGGCCCGGCGGTTGGAGCGGATGGCCTCGGGTGTGACGGGCAGCAGCTTGTTGCCCGCGGTGGTGCCGGACGACAGCGCGAAGTATCGCACGTGTCCCGGCCAGGTCACGTCGCGGGCCCCGTCGAACGCCTTGTGCCAGAGGGGGGCGGCGGCCTCGTAGGGCGTTACGGGCACGCGCCGGGCGAACTGGTCGCCCGTCGGCAACTCGGCAAAGCCGAACTTCCGACCCCACTCGGTCCGGGCGGCCTGGCGCAGCAGGCGCTGCAACTGAGCCGCCTGCGCGCGCGACGGATCGGCACACGCCGAGGCGAAGGCCTTCAGACGACGCTCGACCCACAGCGAGAATACTCCGGCAACAATACCCATGGCGATCACTCCGGCCGATCCGGCCGCTCGACAAAGAGTCGAAAGATATCAGATTTGGGGCTTGCCTTTGACAGAAAAAACCGCTTTCCTAAAGGCGGTCCGCGACGGGGACTCGGTCTCGGCCCGGAACGGTGCCGGGCGTATCGGTCTGTTAGCGGATGGATCTGCTGTGTGCGCTGTCCTGGGAAAGGGCGAAAATGGCGGACATCTTCGATAAATGTCTGAAGTACCTGTCGCAGAACCGGATTGTCCGGAAGCGGCGGGACCGGCAAACTGCCGTCGGCGTTCTGTACCGGCAGTCCCCGCTGGACAATGCCGGACCGTGGCTGGAGGTTGACGGACGCAAAATCCTGCAATTCAGCACGAACGACTACCTCGGGCTGGCCACCGAACAGCGCGTCCGAGACGCCGCGGCCGAGATCGTGAGCAAGTACGGCATCAGTGCGCCGATGGGCGCCAGGCCCCTGACGGGCACGATCGAGCTGCACGGGGAGCTGGAGCGTGAGGTCGCCGACTTCAAGCGAACCGAGAAGGCCCTGGTCTTCAGCAACGGCGCCTTGGTGATGATGGGCACGATCGCGGCGTTGGCCGGCCCGAGGGACCTGGTGATCCTGGACCGCTACGCGCACGCCAGCCTGGTCTGCGGGGCCAAAATCTCCGGCGCACGCGTGCGGTTCTTCCGCCACAACGACGTCGAGGATCTCGAAGCCGTCCTCATGGAGAGCCCGCGAAGCCAGGCCAGGATGGTTATCGTCGACGGGGTCTACTCCATGCAGGGCGACATCGCGCCGCTGCGCGAGTTGTGCGACCTGTGCGAGAAGCACGGGGCCCGCCTGCTGGTGGACGACGCGCACGGGACGGGCGTGTGCGGGGAGAACGGTCGCGGCACGGCGGAATTGCTCGGCGTCGAGGACCGGGTCGACCTTCACCTGGGCACGTTCAGCAAGGCGCTGGCGACGATGGGCGGGTTCGTCGCCGGGGACAGCACGATCATCGAGTACCTCAAGTACAGCGCGCCGACGATCCTGTTCACCAAGGCGATGCCCGCCTGCGTCGCCGCGGCCACCCTCGAAGCCCTCAGGATCGTCCGCGACGCCCACGACAGGCGAAAAACGCTCTGGCGCAACATGCGCATGCTCCAGTCGGGCCTGCGCAAGGCCGGGTTCGATATCGGGCAGACCCAGACGCCGATCACGCCGGTCCAGGGCAACGGCTCGGACGCGCTGCACATGAGCCAGGCCCTCTACGAGAAGCACAATATCTGGACCAGCGCCGTCCTGTACCCGGCGGTGCCGATCGGCACGTCCATCCTCCGCATGATTCCGACGGCCAACCACACCCGCGAGCAGGTCGACACGCTGCTGGAGGCGATGACCGAAATCCGCAAGGACGACGGTCAGGCCAGCGAGGCCGGGGCCAAGGCCGCGTCGGCCCCATGAGTGACCGGCTCGACATCGTCGAGGCGACCGGTCGGCGATCCCGCAGGCGATTCGCCCGGCTGCCTTTCGCGCTCCATCGCGACGACCCGAACTGGGTCCCGCTGCTGCGCAAAGCGCAGGCGAAGGTGTTCGCGTGCAAGACGGCGTTCTTCGAGCACGCGGAGATGGCGCTGTTTCTGGCCGAACGCGCGGGCGTTTCCGTCGGTCGCGTGGCGGCCATCCACAACGTCGCCCACAACGCCCACTATGGGGACACGGTGGGCTTCTTCGGCTTCTTCGAGTGCCGCCCGGACGATACCGAGGCGGCCGTCGCGCTGATGGCCCGCGCCGAAGCCTGGCTGGCCGGGCGGGGGCTGACGGCGATTCGCGGCCCGGTCAACCCGTCGATGAACGCCGAATGCGGCATGCTGATCGAGGGGTTCGAGCACCCGCCCATGGCGCTGATGCCCTACAACCCCAGGGAATACGCCGGCCTGATGGCCGCGGCGGGAATGGCCAAGTGCAAAGACCTCTACGCCTACGTGGTCTATCCTCAGGAGCTGGAGTCCGGCTCACCGGAGTACGATCGGATGATTCGGCTGGAGCGTGTGTTGAATCGCCGCTACCCGGGGCTGACACTGCGCAGCATGGACATGCGGAACTACGAGGAGGAAATCAGCCGGTTCATGGGCGTGTTCGAACAGGCCCGGAAGAACAACTGGGGCTACGTCCCCGTCACCGAGGCCGAGGCGCTCGAACTGGCCCGGGACATGAAGCGCGTCATCGATCCGCGGATCATCGTTCTGGCCGAGGTGGACGGCAAGCCGGTAGGCGCCGCGCTGGGCATCCCGAACATCAACCGTGGCCTGGCGGCGTGTAGGGGGCGGCTGTTTCCGTTCGGTTTTCTGAAGTTCCTGCGTGCGATGAAGCATGTCGACGAGGCGCGGTACTTCGGGCTGGCGGCACTGGAGGAATACCGCCACAAGGGCATCACGGCCCTGATGCTCCTGGAGAACGTGCAGCGCAGCAGCCGTATCGGCTACCGCGTCTGTGAGGCCTCGTGGGTGCTGGAGGACAACGAGATATCCAAGCGCACCATCCAGCATGCCGCGAGGGCCACGTTGTACAAGACCTACCGCATCTACGAGAAGGCGATCGCGTGCGACGTAATCAATGATCGGTAGTCAGTAACCGGTAATCAGTAATCGATGACGAACACCTGGCTGGGCCTTGGGCCCTATCCCCTGCCCCCTGTCGTTTACCGTTTCACAGCAGGTCGTCGGCCAGTTCCTGGAGCGAGGCCAGGGCCTTCTTTTCCAGTTGCCTGACGCGTTCGCGTGTCAGCCCGACCATCTGCCCGATCTGCTTGAAGGTCCTGGGCGGGCCTTCGTCTCCGTCCAGGCCGAACCGCAGCTCCAGGATGCGCCGCTCCCGCTCGTCCAGCGAGGCCAGCAGGGCCTGGACGATCGGCGCGTCGGAGGTCTGCATCAGGGCGTAGTCGGGGGCGTCCTCGGCGGCGCACGAGATCATTTCGGCCATCGCCTGGGACTCGTCGTTGCCCATCTGGCTGGGCGCGTTGACCGCCGCCAGGCCCTGCCGGATTATCTCGGCCTTCTTGTGCCCGATGCGAAGTTTGGCGGCCATCTCCTCGACCGTGGGCGGGCGCCCGAGCCGGACCTCCAGCTCGCGCGAGGCGCGACGCCATTTTGTGATCAGCTTCATCAGGTACGCCGGGATGTGCACGGGCTGTCCGGCGTTGATCAAGGCCCGGCGGATCGCCTGCTTGATCCACCACGCCGCGTACGTGCTGAAACGCACCCCCGCCTCCGGATCGAACTCCTCCACCGCCCGGATCAGCCCGAGGTTGCCTTCGGCCACCAGGTCGCTCAGCGTCATGCCGGGACTTGAGTAGTCCTTGGCGATGTTGACCACCAAACGGAGGTTCGCCTGCACCATCTGTTCGCGCGCGATCGGATCCGAGTGCTCGCGAACTCTCCGGGCAAGCTGCCTTTCTTCTTCGGCTGTTAGCAGGGGGGTGGCCTTGATCTGGTCGAGGTACCACCCGAGTCCGGCCTTCGAGGTCTTTGTGGCCATTACATCCACCTCCGTCGAGAACTTCTACTGCACGGCTCCTTCATGGGATATTTTCGGAAGAACGGGCCCGTGACTTGAGTACCCCCCGGGGCGGTACAAACGTATCGTTGACTCCACGTTTGCTGATTCCTGAGTGCGTAATGTCGCAGCACGACTTGATGGGTGATATCGAAGAGGAAAGCCCCCGACGCAGTCGTGGGGCTTTCTCGCTTTACGGGAGCGACATTGCCTATTCGGGAATCAGTAGCGCACCGGCCAAGCTCGGTACGCTAAACACACAACACGATATACATCAACCGTTATGCCCGACAAACCGACGTCCGGCTCGCCCGGACCGGTCAGCTTTCTTCGGCGGGTTCCGAGTCGGAGGGCGATTCGGCCTGGTCGGGCGCGTCGGCCTCCAGGGCGTCCATCGCGATCCGGTCGGCGGCGTCGCCGTCGACCTTCTGGTCGTCGACCTCGCGTCGGGGCCGCTCGTCCTGGGAGTCTGCGTCCCTCTGGCGAATGGTCTGGATGATGTTCGAGTCCAGGTCGGCCAGCAGCCCGCCCTCCCCGGCCAGGCCGCCGCGGCGCCGCACGGGCTCGGGGGCGGGGGCGGCACCGTCTTTGGTCTCCTCGGCGGCCCACTGGGCGCGTTTCAGGCTCAGCCCGATCTTGCGCTCGTCGGCGTCCACGCGGAGGATCTTGACCTCCAACTCGTCGCCGATCTTCACCACTTCCTGCGGCGTCTCGACCTTGTGGTCGGCCAGTTCCGAGATGTGCAGCAGGCCTTCCAGTTCCTCCTCGAGTTCCACGAAGACCCCGAAGTTCGTGATCTTGGTGACCTTGCCGTGAACGATCTGCCCGGGCAGGTAGTGCTCGGGGATGATCCGCAGCCAGGGATCCTCGGTCAGTTGTTTGAGCCCGAGGGAGACGCGCATCTTCTCCTCGTCGACGGCGAGCACCACGCACTGGATCTCCTGGCCCTTCTTGAGCATCTCGCTGGCGTGGCCGACCTTCCGCGTCCAGGACAGGTCCGAGACGTGCAGCAGCCCGTCGATACCTTCCTCGATCTCGACGAACGCGCCGAAGTTGGTCATCGTGCGCACGCGCCCGGTGATCAGCGTCCCCGGGGGGTACTTCTCCTTGACCAGCGTCCAGGGATTGACCTCCGCCTGCTTGATGCCCAGGGAGATCTCCTGCTTGTTCGTGTCGATGTCCAGGACGACGACGTCGACCGTCTGGCCGGGCTGGACGACCTCGCCCGGGTTGTTGATTCGGCGGGTCCAGCTCATTTCGGAGATGTGGACGAGGCCTTCGAGGCCCTCTTCGAGCTTGACGAAGGCGCCGTATGAGACGATGTTGACCACCGTGCCGCTGACCTTCGAGCCGATGGGGTACTTGGTCTCCACCTGCTCCCACGGGCTGGGGGTCAGCTGCTTGAGACCCAGGGCGATCTTCTCCTTCTCCTTGTCGACGTTCAGGACCATGACCTGGACCTGCTCGTTGATCTTGACGACTTCGCTGGGATGCCCGATCCGCCCCCAGCTCATGTCGATGATGTGCAGCAGCCCGTCGATCCCGCCCAGGTCGATGAACGCGCCGAAATCGGCGATGTTCTTGACCACGCCGGTCCGCGTCTGCCCGGATTCGATCTCGGCCAGGAGGGTCTTCTTGGCCGCCTCCCGCTGCTCCTCGATGAGTTTTCGCCGGGAGATGACGATATTGCGCCTGTCCTGGTCTATCTTGAGTATCTTCGACTCGATCTGGCGCCCGATGTACTCGGCAATGTCGCCCGGGCGGCGTATGTCGACCTGGCTGGCCGGGAGGAAGGCCGGTACGCCGATGTCCACCAGGAGCCCGCCCTTGATCTTCCGTGTGACCACCCCGGTGACGATGTCGCCTTCCTTGTTGTTGGCCAGAATCCGCTCCCACCCGCGGATCCGGTCGGCCTTGCGCTTCGAGAGCACCACCAGCCCGCTGTCGGACTCCACTTCCTCCAGATAGACCTCGACGGGGTCTCCGATTTCTATCTTCTCGGCGTCCTCGAACTCGCTGACGTCCACGGAGCCTTCGCTCTTGAGGCCGACCTCGACCACGACGTCGTCGCCGAGCATCGCCACGACGCGCCCGGTCAGGATGTTGCCCGGTTCGTGCGTGGTCTTGTCCTGGACGATCTCGTCCAGGTCGAACTCCGCCCCAAGCGCCCCGTCAAGCTGCCTTTCGATCTCGTCGCTGCTTTCCAGCGACCGGATAAGATTGCGGTCTACCATGCCATTCCTTGTCGTGTTATCGCGAACGAACCGCGCCGCACGTCCCGGCTCACGTTGAGCCGGGCGGCGCGGGCGCCGTTATCCCGGCGGAGGGGGCCGGACCATCCGGCCCTGCACGGCCCGCCGGCGCGCCCGCAACCGGGCCCGCTGCCGGGCGAACTCAACACTTTATCGAGTCCTCCCGGGTATGACAACAGGTTTTATCCGCTTTTCTCGGCGCCCGGCGCGCCCGGCGGCAGAACAACGACGAGGGAGATTGCGCGGATTAAGGGACCCGCGGGGTGAGCGTACGTGATCGATTCCCATAGCGCCCCGCAAGCCCGGGGATTCGGCTCCCCGGGCTTGGGGGGTGTCAGGGTCGGTCGGATATGCTCGTGGGCCCGATGTTTCCAATCCTCCAGGTGCCGAGGTACACTGCGCACATCGAGGAGAGGCGATGGCGGTGCGAGAACGGTATGTCGCGGGCCTGTACAGCGGCGCGTCGGCCGACGGCGTGGATGCGGCGGTCGCGCATATTCGCTACGCCCGCCGGCGGATGAAAGTCCGCCAGGTCGGCCATGCCCACGTGCCGTTTCCCCAGCCGCTCAGACGCCGCATCGTGGCGATGGTCTGCGACCGCGCCGAGCCGGCCGGGGTGCTGGCCGAACTCGACCGCGACGTCGCAGAGGTCTTCGCCGAAGCCGCCGAGCGGGTCATCGCCCAGGTGCCGATCGCCCGTGAGGAGATCGCGGCCGTGGGGTCCTCCGGGCACCTGGTGCGCCGGCACCGGCGGTCGCGGGGGCACGACGTGGGGGCCGAGGCCACCGCGGGCTGGCCGGCGCTGATCGCGGCGAAGATCGGCCTGCCGGTCGTCAGCGGTTTCGGCGCCAGCGACCTGGCCGCCGGGGGGTGGGGCGGGTCGCTGACGGCCTGGCCGAACTGGCTGCTGCTGGCCCACAAACGCCTCAGCCGCGTCGCCGTTCACCTGGGCGGCATCGTCGGCCTGGTGTTCATGGGCAGCGGCGCGGGGGCCGAAGACGTGGTGGCCTTCGACGTGGGGCCCGGCACGGTCCTCATGGACGACCTGGCCCGAAAGTACTTCAGCCGACCCTTCGACGCCGACGGGACCATCGCCTCGCAGGGCGGCGTCAACCGCGTCCTGCTGAACGAACTGCTGGCCAACGGGTACTTCCAGACGGCGCCGCCGAAGTCGACCTGTCCGGGGCAGTGGGGGGATGCGTACATGTGGCGGGTGATGAACATGGGCGCCAAGCACGGCTGCCAGGGCGCGGACCTGTTGTGCACGGTGACGGAGATGACGGCCCGGCTGGTGGCCCTTGCGGTGGGCAAGCTGACCGAGCGTCCTCACGAGGTGATCCTGTCGGGCGGGGGCGCGTTGAACATCCACCTGGCCGGGCGCATCCGCAAGCTGCTCAGCCCGTGCAGCACGTACGCCTGCGAGCGGTACGGGCTGGGGCTCCGCGCCAAAGAAGCCCTCTGTTACGCGATCCTCGCCGCGGCGCGCATGGACAACTTTTCGGCCCACTGCCCGGTCGCGACCGGGGCCGAGCGCCCGATGGTGCTCGGCAGCGTCTGGATGCCGTGACGTGATTGATTGGTTGACTGGTAGCGACCAATCAACGAATCCACCAGGCAACCAATCAACCCGTTAACCAAGCCATGCGTAATCGAAGCGAACCCATGCCCGTGAAGTACTGGTCGTCGGCGGGCCTGCTGCTGACGACCTGGTGCAATGCCCGGTGCGCCTCGTGCTACCTGTGCAGCGGACCGGACCGGTCCGACGGGATGACGGTCGCGTCGGCCTTGCGCGTGTGGCGCCAGTTGATCGAGGCCTCCCCGCACGGATGCCGCATCCACATCTCCGGGGGCGAGCCGTTCGGCGACTGGCCCAGGCTGATAGACCTCTGCCGACGCGCCCGGGCCGACGGGCTCGGCCCTCTGGGCAAGATCGAGACCAACGCCTTCTGGGCGGTCGACGACGAGATGGTCAGGCAGCGCGTGGCGGCGCTGGACGAGGCGGGCATGGGAAAGCTGTCGATATCGGCCGATCCGTATCACCAGCAGTTCGTGCCGATGGAGCGGCCTCGCCTGGCGGCGCGGGTGGCCGAGCAGGTCCTCGGCCCCGAGCGCGTGCAGGTGCGCTGGCGTGACTGGCTGGCTGAGGGGTACGACACCGACGCGCTGAGCGAGGCTCGGCGCGAGGCGGCGTTCGTGCGGTGGACGTCACTGGGGCGGGACCGCCTGAACGGCCGGGCGGCCGATATGCTCGCGCCCAAGGCGCAACTCAAGCCGATCGCGGCCTTTGCCGATATGTCGTGCAGGGCGGCACTGCTTCGGTCGCGTCACGTTCACGTGGATCCGGCCGGACGCGTGATGCCCGGGACGTGTGCGGGCATCGTGCTCGGCGTGGTCGGCACGGCGAGCATTGCCGAGATCTGGCGGGCGTTGGAGGCCGACTGGACCGACCGGCCGCTGATCTCGGCGCTGGCGTCCGGCGGGCCGGTGGCCCTGCTGGACCAGGCCCGGGCCGCCGGGTTCGTCCCGCGCAGCGGCGGCTACGCCGCAACGTGCCACCTGTGCTGGGATATCCGCCGGCACCTGGTCGGGCGGGGGCTGTTTGACGAAGCACTGGGTCCGGACTGGATGTATGGTGCGAACCGCGGGGGCGGGGGCAGCGTGCCGTAAAATGGAGTGCTTTTTTGAGTTGACCGCACGTGATCGCGGGAGTATGGTTGACGGACCTGAGTGGCACGGACGTCGCAGACCGCATCCGTGCGGACATGTCCAGGGCTGACAGATGACGCAATCAGATCCGAAACAGAACGCGAAAGCTTCGATGGACACCGAGTTGGGTCGGCTGGTCGTGGAGCAGCATCTGGCCACGCCGGAGGAGGTGAAGAACTGCCTGGCCCTGCGGACCTCGCGGGACGGCGGCGAGGGGACCGACCTGGCGGGGATCATGGTCGCTCAGGGCGTGGTGACCGCCAGCCAGATCGCCCGCGCAAAGAAGACCATCGAGGCCTCGCGCAACCAGCAGATCCCCGGCTACCAGATGCTCTCGAAGCTCGGGGCCGGGGCGATGGCCACGGTGTTCAAGGCCAGGCAGTTGAGCCTGGACCGCGTGGTGGCCATCAAGGTCCTGCCCAAGCGCCTCTCGGAGAACGCCGAGTACGTCGAGCGGTTCTACAAGGAGGGCAAGGCTGCGGCGAAGCTGAACCACGCCAACATTGTCCAGGCCATCGACGTCGGGGAGGCCAGCGGGTACCACTACTTCGTCATGGAGTACGTCGAGGGCCAGACGCTTCACGAGATGCTGGGCGAGCGGCAGGTCTTTTCAGAGGCCGACGCCCTGGGATACATTATCCAGATCGCCCGCGCGCTGGAGCACGCGCATCACCAGGGGCTGATTCACCGCGACGTGAAGCTCAAGAACATCATGATCACCGCGTCGGGCGAGGCGAAGCTGGCGGACATGGGTCTTGCCCGCGAGGCCAGCGACGCCGCCGCCGCCGAGGCCGAAGCCGGCCGGGCCTACGGCACGCCGTACTACATCAGCCCGGAGCAGATCCGCGGGGAGGTGGACATCGACTTCCGGGCGGACATCTACTCGCTGGGGGCGACGCTGTACCATCTGGTCACCGGGCGCGTGCCGTTCGACGGCGACACCCCCGCCGCCGTCATGCACAAGCACCTCAAGGAGCCCCTCGTGCCCCCGGACCACATCAACACGAGCCTGTCGGCCGGCCTGGGGGAGGTCGTCGAGGTGATGATGGCCAAGGACCGGCGTCACCGGTACGGGTCCACGACGGACCTGCTGGTCGATCTGGAGGCCATCGCCGCCGGCCGGCCCCCGCTCCAGGCCCGCAAGCAGATCGACGCGGGGCTGTTGTCGGGTCTGGCCGAAGAGGCGGCGACCGACGACGGCGCCGAGGGGACCCCGGACCAGGGCGGCGTGGACCTGAAGATCGTGGTCATCGCGTTGGCCGCGGCATTGGGCATCAGCGTGATCGTCAACATCCTCCAGGCGCTGTGAGTGCCCCAAGCCCGGGGATCCCAATCCCCGGGGCCGTTGTCCCTGTGCTCGTCGTCTGTGGGATTCTCCTGTCCAATGTCCGGGCCGGGTCAGGGACTTGCGTCCCTGGCTGGCCCGGGATGTTGATCCCTGGGCTTGGGGGGGACACTGAGACGAATTACCGTGTTGCACGGCGCTTGACATCCCCGGGGGAGGTCCCTACTATCCGGCTTGTTTTCATCGCGCGTGGGTATGTAGAAGAAGGAGAACCCAGACGATGGCGGATGACAAAGCCCAACTGAGCGTGTCCACGGAAGGGGACGTCAAGGTGGTGCAGTTGACCGACAGCAAGATTCTCGACGAAGTCAGCATCATGCGGATAGGCAAGGCGCTGACCGAGCTGGTCGCCCAGACTATCCCGCCGAAAATCGTGCTCGACTTCGTCAACGTCGGGCATATGTCGTCCAGCGCGCTGGGGATGCTCATCACGCTCCAGAAGCGTGTTCGTGAGAACAAGGGAGACCTGCGGCTGTGCTGCATCCAGCCGACGATCTATGAGGTCTTCGTGATCACGAGGCTGAACGAGATTTTCCAGATCCACGAGTCCGTGCAGGACGCCCTGGCCAGCCTCGCCGAGTGAGGGCCAACGGTTTTTTCCGTCAGATAGCAAGACGTTGTCCAAGATGCAGATACCTTCGACGTATGAAGCGGCCAAACAGGTCGAGGACGCCGTGCTGAAGGAGCTGGACCGGCACGGATACGACGACGTGGCCGCCTTTGCAGTGAAGCTGGCCCTCGAAGAGAGCCTCAATAATGCGATCAAGCACGGCAACGGGCTGGATCCGGACAAGACGGTCGAGGTCGACTACGATGTCGACGCGAGGCAGATCACGATCACGGTGGCCGATCAGGGCGGCGGCTTCGATCCCGCCAGGGTGCCCGATCCCACCGTCGACGAGAACCTCGAGAAGCCGTGCGGGCGCGGCATCCTGCTGATGAGGGCCTACATGGACGAGGTGTGCTTCAGTCCGTGCGGCAATCGGGTGAAGATGGTCAAGTGCAAGAATTGCACGGCACAGGGTCTGTGAACATGACCTACAGATCTGACAGACCGCTTGAGATGGACATGGCCACGCAAGGCCCCGCGGTCGTGCTGACCATGCACGGTTCGGCGCGGATGGCCGACGCCGAGACCATGCGAACGGCACTCGCAGAGCTTACCGAAAACCAAACCACGCTGATCGTCCTGGACATGACCGACCTGGACTTCATCTGCTCGGTCGGGCTGGGTGCCATCATCAGCGGGCATCTCAGGACGCGCCATTACCAGGGGCGAATCTGCCTGGTCAGTCCGAAACCCCCGGTCATGGAACTCCTGGAGACGACTCGGCTGACGCAGCTGTTTTCGATCTTCCCGACGGTTGAGCAGGCCCTGGCGTGAGAGGCGCGGGTCGTTTAGCGGGCGATCGTTGGATCGTCGTGTGCCGTTCGAGCAACGAACGGCGGCCAGCCTACCGGCAGGCAGGTCCCAGAATCGCCCGCTGAACGTCGAACGGACACCACGCTGACCTGCCCGGCGCGATGGGAACGACAGGCGAACACTGAGACCGGCATCGCATGGAACACCATCACTTTCACTGGCTTGAGAAGCTGCAGGTTCAGATCATGACGATCGTCGGCCTGCTGGCGGTGTATTTCCTGGCCTGGCCGGCGGTGCGGCCTGACGATCCGCTGGCGCCCATGACGTTTCTGCCCCTGGGCGGATACGGCAGTGCGGCGGGCTTCGCGATCGTGTTCTGCCTGCTGGTGGCCGTCTGTGCGGCGGCCACGGTCGCGGTCCGTCCGGTGGGGGGGCTGCTGTCTGCGACACTGGCGGCCGGGGCGGTCAGCCTGCGCTCGCCGCAAATCCGCGCGCTGCTTTGGGCCCGGCAAGGCGACGTGGGCAATCTGTACGCGCAGTTGATGGCCGAGGCACTGATGCTGGCGGTGCTGGCGACCGTCGCGTCGCTGATCGTGTTTGTGGTGCGTCGGACGGCCGCGGCGATCAACCCGAACTGGCTGTGGAAGAACCCGATGACCGAACCGGCCGACCCGCAGCGCGAGGAGGCCAGTGATTCCCCGGCGGCCAAGGTCGAGACAAGCTCCCCGGATGCCGATGCGACGCTCTGGGCGCGCATCCGCTCCGCCGTGCACGCCGCCGGCCAACAGGCCTCTCGCGTGGCGGGACGTCGCGAGGGTGCACGGCTGATGGTGGGGCGGTGCGCGGCGTGCGTGCTGGTCGCCGCGATCATCGCGACGGTGATGCTGGTGGCGGTCATGCAGTCCTCCGACCGCGGGCAGATCATCTTCGCCCTGCTGGTCAGCTTCACGGTGGGCCTCTTCGTCGCCCACCAGATCTTCCCCCAGCCCCACGCCCTGGTCGCGTGGGTCCTGCCGATGATCATCGCCGTCGGCTTCTACGCCATGGCCTGGGCCGGCGTGAGGCCCGACGGGCCCGGCGACTGGGCCCGCGTGAACGTCCTGTTCAGGGCCTTGCCCGTGGACTGGCTGACCGCCGGCGGGGGCGGGGCCCTCCTGGGGTTCTGGATCAGCCAGAGAGTCCACGAGTACCGCCACGTCCACCACGGCCACGAACACGGAGAATGATAATGCCCGAAGGCGTCCTCGGCGCTCAGTTGTACACCTGCCGCCAATCCATGCAGAGCCTCGACGAGATGGCCGAAACGTTTCGCAAGGTCAGCGCGATCGGCTACACGGCCGTCCAGATGTCCGGGTACGGGCGCGACCTGGACACGCGCGAGATCGCCAGGCTGATCCAGGACTCGGGGCTGACCGTCGCGGCGACGCACATGAGCTGGGAGAGTTTCCGAAACGACCTGGAGACGGTTATCGAGACGCACACGCTGTGGGGCTGCGCGCACCCGGCGATCGGCGGGCTGCCGGACGAGTATCGCACCGCCGACGGCGCCAGGCGATTCGCCGACGAGCTGGCGCCCATCGCCGAGGCCCTGGCCGCCGAGGGCATGGACTTCTCCTACCACAACCACAACCAGGAACTCCAACGCATGGCGGGCGACGGGCGCACCTGGCTGGCGATGGTCTACGAGGACATTCCTGGCGATGTGCTCAAGGCCGAAATCGACACCTACTGGATCCAGGCCGGCGGGGGCGACCCGGCCTGGTGGGTCCGCACGTGCGCCGGGCGGGAGCCCCTGATCCACCTGAAGGACATGTGCATCACGGCCGAGCGGGAGCAGCGGTTTGCCGAGATCGGGCAGGGGAACCTGAACTGGGAGGCCATCCTCGAAGCCGCCCGCGCCGGGGGCGTGCAGTACTATCTCATCGAGCAGGACAACTGCTACGACAAGAGCCCCTTCGAGTCCCTGGAGATCAGCTACCGCTATCTGGTCGAAATGGGACTAAGCTGAAGGGCAAATCCGAAATTCGGATTTCGTGCTTCGGATTTGCCGTTACATCACCATCAGCAGCAGTTGGGCCACCGGGGCGGACAGGAGCAGCGAGTCCAGGAGGTCCAGCACGCCCCCGAACTCCGGCACCACCGCGCCGCTGTCCTTCAGCTTCACCGATCGCTTCAGCAGGCTCTCGCAGAGGTCGCCGACCTGGCCGAACAGTCCCACGATCAGGCCGAACACCACCGTCTGCCACAGTCCCAGGACGGCCACGCCGCAGATCCACCGCGCAAGCAGGGCCAGGGCGGTCCCCCCGACCAGTCCCCCGGCCAGACCTTCCCACGTCTTGCCCGGGCTCAGCCAGGGTATCAGCTTGTGCCGACCGATCGTCTTTCCGGTGAAGTAGGCGGCGATGTCGGTGCCCTTGGCCGCGGCGATCACCATCAGGAAGACGCCCACGCCCCGGTGGGCGACCCGCAGATCGATCAGCAGCGCGCCGCAGATGCCCAGGTACGCCACCGCGAACACCGTGCAGGCCACGCAGCGCAGCGCGTCTTCGGCCCGCGCGCGGACCATCTGCTCGATGAAGACCGCAAGCAGCCCCAGCCCTGTCACGGTCAGGGCCAGGCTCATCGGGGCGGTTCCCGTGACGAGCAGTCGGCCCCACAGCGGCACGGTCGCGATGGCCAGGGCCGCCGTGGCCCCGGCAAACGGGGGCATTCGGATCTGCGACTTGGCGGCCATCCGCGACAGCTCGTGGAACGATCCGACCAGCAGGACCGCCAGCAGCACGGCGATCGGCACGCCTCGCCAGGCGGTGGTCTCCAGCAGCGCGTGCTCCCACCACAGCATCGCCGAGAGGACGGCAATCATCGCTGTTCCGAATACAACACGCGTCTTCATAGCCCGGGTATTACACGCACCCGCGTGGGGAAACGCCAGCATCATTTCGCCCCGCGAACTGAACGTTTGCCCTTGGCGACGGTTCGGTGTCTAATGGCCGCCGCATGAACCGGTTGTACGCCGCCGTGCACAAGGCCTGGTGATGGAACCATCAGTTCGGGACACATCGACGTCACGCAAGGGCTCGCACCTTCAGGCCGTCGGGCGCATCATTCTTCTGGCCGGTGCGGTCGGCGTGGCCGCCGGGGTCGGGGCCATCATCTTCGACTGGCTTTGTCACGTTGTCAGCCACTGGGCCCTGGACTGGGCCGCCGGGTACCGCGAGGGCGCCCCGGTGGGGCGCGGCATGCTCGCCAGGCTGCTGCCGGCCACGGCCCAGCCGCTCAGGCCCTGGCTGCTCCTGGTGATTCCCGCCGGCGGGGGGCTGTTGGCCGGCGTGCTGATCCGCGCGTTCGCCCCTGACGCGGCGGGGCCCGGCATCGGCAATGCGATCGACGCGTATCACAACAGGAACGGCACCATCCCGGGCAGCGTGGGTGTGGTGAAGGTCCTGGCTTCGGCGGTGACGCTGGGACGGGGGGATCGGGAGGCCGCGAGGGCCCGATCGGGCTGATGGGGGCGAGTGTCGGGTCGTACCTGGCCACCAAGCTCCGCCTGTCGCGCCAGGAGCGGCGTGTGCTGCTGGTCTCGGGGATGGCCGCGGGGATCGCGGCTTTGTTCCGGGCGCCGCTGGCGGGGGCCATCTTCGCCGTCGAGGTCCTCTACGCCGACCCCGACTTCGAGACCGGGTCGCTGCTACCGGCGTTTTTCGCCGCGACGGTGGCCTACTGCGTCTACACCGCGCCGTTCGGGGCCGAACCCGTCTTCACCGTGGTCCACCTGGCCAGGTTCGACCGCCCCCTGGTGCTGCTGCCCCTGACGGCGCTGACGCTGGTGGCGGTAGCGGCGGGGTTCGCCTACACCAACGCCCTGCGCGGGTCGCGGTGGCTGTTCGGTCGGCTCGGGATTCCGTCGTGGCTGAAGCCCTGCCTGGGCGGGCTCGGCGCCGGGGCCGTCGCCCTGGCCATCTACGTCGCCATGGTCGACTCGGCCCGCCACGACGCGCTCGGCGTGCTCGCCTACGGGTACGGGTTCTTCCAGAAGGTCCTCGACCCCAGTGGCGACGCGCTCCGCACGCAAATGAACGACTCAACCGGAATGGTCATCATGCTGCTGCTGGCCGTGGCGGTCGGGAAGATGATCACCACGTCGCTGACGATCGGCTCGGGCGGATCGGCCGGGGTGTTCGGGCCCAGCATCGTCATCGGCGGGTCCGTCGGTGCGGCGGTCGGGCTGGGGTTCCAGGAGCTGATGCCCGCCGTCGTCACGCGGATCGACGTGTTCGCGATTCTCGGGGCGGCCGCCTTCTTCGCCGCGGCCGCAAACACCCCCGTCAGCACGCTCATCATGGTCTCGGAAATGACCGGGACCTTCGCCCTGTTCCTGCCGGCCATGTGGGTCTGCGCCCTGGCCTACCTGCTGACCCGGTCCTGGTCGCTGTTCGACCAGCAGGCGGCCAACCGCGCCGAATCGCCCGCCCACCGCGGAGAACTGATCGTCGACGTGCTGAGGGGCCTGGCCGTCCGCGACGCCTGGCACGGCGGGCAGGACGTGCTGACCATCCCGGAGGACATGACGCTGGACGTGGCCGCCACAAAGATCAGCGCCACGCGGCAGACGTGTTTTCCGGTGGTCGACGAGGCCGGCCGGCTCGCCGGGTACCTCAGCCTGAACGACATCCGGTACTTCCTGTTCGACAGCGAGGCGGGCAAGCTGGTGGCCGCCGAGGCCCTGGCCGCCACCGACGTCAAGCCCCTGACGCCCCTGACCGACCTGAGTCTCGCCATGACCCGATTCGCCCAGTGCACCTATGACGAGCTGCCCGTCGTGGACCCGGCCGAGCCCGAGATCGTCATCGGCCTGCTCCGCAGGCAGGACGTGATCGCCCTCTACAACGCCCGCCTGGCCGAATCGCAGCCCCCGACAAGCTGACCGGCCAACGACAACGGCTTGGTCCACGGATCACACGGATTCCACAGATGTGTCAAACAACAATGGCAAAGGTCTCCACAGAGACGTAGAGAGACAGAGAAGGGATACAGAAAACAGCATCTTTGACGTCGTTTCTCTCTGTCCCTCTGCGTCTCTGTGGCGGCAGTCGTTGCCGTTGCCGTTCTTGAAAACTGTGAAATCTGTGGACGACGCCGTTGTCGTTTCTGTCGTTGTTGCCGTTTACGCGGCGGCGATGCCTTCCTTCAGGAAGGCCAGGCCCTGTTTGGCCAGGCCGTCGGCCGTGTCGTAGATCGGACGCCAGATGCACGCCGCGGCGCACAGGTCCAGGATGCCCGTGGCGAAGCTCTCGATGGTCACCCACCCGCTGTAGTCGATCTCCTTCAGTGCGGCGAAGACCTCGCCCCATCGCACCTGGCCCGTGCCGGGCAGCCCGCGGTCGGACTCCGAGGCGTGGAAGTGGCCCAGCCATTGGCCCGTCGCCCGGATCGCCGCGGGGGTGTCCTTCTCCTCGATGTTCCCGTGGAACGTGTCGAACTGGACCTTCAGGTGCCCGGAGCCGACCTCCGTCACCATCTTGACCGCATCGGCGGCGGTGTTGAGCATGTAGGTTTCGAAGCGGTTGAGCGGCTCGATGGCCAGGAGGATGTCGGCCTTGGCGGCGTGTTCGGCGCCTGCGGCGAGGCCCTCGACGCACCACTTCCACTCATCGTCGGTGCGCCACTTGCCGGTGTGGTGCCCGACCGGGGCGTAGAGGGGCCCGGCGACGGTGTCGCCGCCCATCTCGGCGGTGATGTCCACCAGTTGGCGGAGCCAGTCGGCCCCGGCCTGCCGCTCGGCGGGGTCCGGGCTGGAGATGCTGGTTCCCGGCATGACCACGCAGCAGGCGGTCATGCCGACGCCGGCGGCTTCGCAGGCCTTGCGCGTGGCGGGGGGGTCGAGTATGCTCAGGTCGTTGAACGGGACCTCGACCCCGTCGTAGCCCATGTCGGCGACCTTGGCGATCAGGTCCACCTGGTCGCTCGAGAACGCCGCCGTGTACACCAGAAGGTTCAAGCCATACTTGATCTCGGACATGGTTGGAGTCTCCATACGTTACTCGGTCAGGGTGTTCGATCACGCCGCGCTCGCGGTCGTTGCTACACAGTAATCGCTCGCCGAACCGCAGTAAACAGTAATCAAGAACGCCCCACCGGCCGCCGATAGTCGAGTAGCGGGCATCGCACCGTTCGCCGAACCGGGGCAGTGAGGGTCTGTGAGACTTTGCGACGGTGCCCCAGCCGCGGTCGGTCTGCCTGCCAGAGGAAGCCCACAGTGCCGGAGCAGGACACCAGCGCGGTGCGGGACGCCAGGCTCACCGCCGAGCAGCTCTGCCAGATGGCGATCGCGGCCGGGGCCATCGCGGCCAAGGTCATCTCCCCGTCGACGGCGGAGACGGCCGAGTGGGTGTGGTGGCGATGCCGTTACGGCTGCGGGTCGTGGGGTTCGAGCCTGGTCTGCCCGCCGAACTCCCCGACGTCCCTCCAGACCAGGGCACTGCTCGACAGCTTCAGCCGCGCTATCCTCTTCGAGTCCAGCCCGAACGGCGCGAAGCACATCGCCGTGGCCGTCGAGCACGAACTCTACCGGGCCGGCTGCTACAAGGCGTTCGGCCTCGGGGCCGGACCGTGCCACCTGTGCAACGCGTGCGCCCTCGAGGCGGGCTGTCGGCACCCCGACCAGGCCCGTCCGGCGATGGAGGCGTGCGGCATCGACGTGTACTCCACCGTCCGCAAGCACGGGTTCACCCTCGACGTGATCCGCGGCCCCCGCGACGAGCAGAATTCCTTCGGCCTGGTGCTCGTGGACTGACGCCACGTCCGAGGGCTACGTGAGAGGCTCGATCCTCCCAGGCGCCTGGTGGTTTCGGGCACGGGCCCACGCGTCGAGCAGATCCTGCTGGTGGCCGGCGGCCCATTCGACGAGCAGACCCATGGCCCGTGGCGGCAGTCGGCCCTCGATCGCCGCCAGCGTGGAAATCCCGATCACCACCTCAGAACTGCCGTAGGTTGCATGGAAATGCGGCGGATTGTGATCGCCGAAGTACATCCGGATCACAATCCCGTAGAACCTGCATAGCTCAGGCATGAATGGTGCCCCGGCCGAGATTGGGGAAGATGTCCTCGGGTTGCTTGCCTGTCAGCCTCAAGTACATCGCGTCGGGGCAGAGATCGATCTGGTCGCCCCAGCACAGTTGGCCCACGTCGCCGATACGGACCGACTCGAACGCCGAGCGGTCATTCCAGAGGGCAAAGACGCCCTTGCCGGCCAGATCAGCCAGGTCGACCGTGCCGGCCGTGCCGTCGGCGAACGTCAGATGAAGCTCCCAGCCGTGCTGGACTTCGACATGCGTGATCTTGTGCATGGCAACTCTTACTTCGTGACGACGATAGACCTCTTCTAGTATATCCCGCGGAGCGATCGCCTTCAAGGGAGGGACGCAGGCACATGCTCGGCGGCCTGGCGTGAACTGCGCCGCCAGTTGGCGCCCCGATCCTCAGTCAATCCAGACCGCACGTGTCAGTGGTCGTCGGCGTCAGAGGATGCGGATGGAAGCGATCGCCATGATCGCGCCGTAGACAAGTAACAGGACTGAGGAGAGCACCAGCAAGAGGTGGTAGGGCAACAGCCTGATCCTCTCAGGTGGGCAGCCCTGGTTCATGCACATGTTACCGAGCACTATGGTCACTCCCGCCAGCACACAAAGGACAATCGCATACCCTCCAATCGGGACGAAGAAGGGGACAACACCCGGCGATTCAAGGAAGACCAGCACTACTGTCAGGACCATCCAGAATGCAACCAGTGCAAGTGCACCTGCAGTGATCCGTCTCGACAGTCTGTATGCGGCGAAGATCCTGGTGTGGCTTGGCGCCACCTTCTCGCTCTGACAGCAGTCAAGCGTACTGTCGCTCTCACCGGCGCTCACGTGTCCTGGCCTACTCAATCCTGCTTGGACCCCGCACCTGATACGCCGTAGATACATCGCCGGTTCTCTACGGCAGCTCGCGGATGCGGAGGTTCTTGAACTCGACGGGGGAGCCTTCGGACTCCAGGCAGAGGAAGCCCTCGCTGGGCTGGCAGCCGGTCCCGCCGGAGACCTCCTCGCCGTTGACCCAGAGCCTGACCTCGCCGTTGATGCAGCGGATGTAGTAGTGGTTCCACTCCTTGACGCCCTTGGAGAGGTTCTTCGAGGGGAAGCTCCGCCGCTTGTTCGGCGCGACCGGCGGGAACGGGGTCATCTTCACGCCGACCGGGAACACGTCGCCGTGCGTCGTGAACCAGTCGGGGTCCTTCTTGTGGCGTTTCCTGTAGTTCTCGGCGTAGCCGTGGTCGAGCACTTGGCACTCGATGCCCTTGGGCAGGCGGCCGCGGCCTTTGCGGAGGTTGTCGAGCGAGGCCTTCGTGGCCCAGACGAAGACGCCGGAGTTCCCGCCCGACCGCATGTGGCGCCACTGGACGACGAGTTCGAGGTTCTTGTAGGGCTTCTTGGACGCGGTGACGCCGACGGGCTTGCCCGTGCAGTGGATGACGCCGTCCTTCCACGTCCACGTGTCGTCGGCACAGTTGACGTTGGCGAAGTCATCTTCGACCATGGCTCGCCATCCTTCCCCGGTGCCGTCAATGAAGGCCTTGGGGAGAGGGCCCAAAGCCTCGGGGGTCTTGGCAGGCGCGGGCTTGTCCTCCGCGGCGGCGTTCGAAAGCCCTGACATCAGGCCCACGGAGAGGCACGACGTCCCGGTCAGTACTCCACGTCGGGTAAGTTCCATATTCTGGTCCTTTGCTGTAGGGTATTCGATACGCGATGGCGTAGTCTACACCTTCGCACCGCGCGGCGCCTATATCGTCCCGGGTGAATACACCTCGCCTTTACCCACATCGTGCTCCAATCCGACAGCCCGTTGAGCTGTACGTCCATTCCACCGCCTGGCATGGGAGATGTGGGTAAAGGTGAGGTGAATACACCCGGGGACGGGTGGCTCGCCGAGGGCTATCGCGTGTTGGACGGGGTGGCCTTGCGCCGGCGCCGCGGGGCGCTGGTGAAGAACACCGACGCCACCAGGGCCGCCACGGCTACACCCACCAGCGCCAGGCGCGTGGGGGAGTGGGTGATCTTCGTGGCGGTGGCGGTCAGCCAGTCGTCGGGCGGCTCGGGCCGCGGGTGCGGCTCGATGGCCACGCTTCCGGCCGGCGGCGCGCGGAGGTCGTCGTCGGCGGCCACCACGTGCTCGTCTCGCGGAAGCGACCCGAAGTGTTTCATGGCCAGACGCTTGGCCAGGATGCGGTCGTCAGGGATCGCCTCGATCAGCCGCTCCTGCGCGGCGATGCGGTCCTGGTCGTCGGCGTTTGCGGCCGCCAGTCTGTCGCGCTCGACGATGATGCGGTTCAGGCGGGCGTAGGCCGGCAGCAGCACCGCCCCGGCCAGGACCGCAAGACCCAGCCCCGCCAGGAGCAGAAAGCTCAGCGTCCTTGCCAAAGCCGAGCCCAGCGGCTCGGGTTGTCCGGGGGGGCTAGCCTTTATTCCAGGTCGAGGCGCCATAGACCATCCGTGATCCGAGGGTCTCTTCTATCCGCAGCAGTTGATTGTACTTGCAGACGCGGTCGGTGCGACAGGCCGAGCCGGTCTTGATCTGTCCGGTGTTCTTGGCCACCACGAGATCGGCGATGGTGGCGTCCTCGGTCTCGCCCGAGCGGTGCGAGACCACGGCGGTGTACCCGTTGCTCATGGCCAGGTCGATCGCCGCGTACGTTTCGGTGAGCGTGCCGATCTGGTTGACCTTGATGAGGATGCTGTTGGCGCACTGCTCGTCGAGCCCGCGCTGGAGGAACGTGACGTTGGTGACGAACAGGTCGTCGCCGACGATCTGGACCTTGTCGCCGAGCTTCGCGGTGAGCTTGGCCCAGCCTTCCCAGTCGTCCTCGCCCAGCCCGTCCTCGATGCTGCGGATGGGATACTTGTCCACCCAGGCCGACCAGATCTCGATCATCTCGTCGCTGGTGGCGATCCGGTCGGGATTCGACTTGAAGAAGCAGTAGCCTTCCTTGTCCCGCTTTCGGGCCTCGTTGACCATTTCGCTGGCCGCCGGGTCCAGCGCCAGCCAGAGGTCCTTACCGGGAGTGTAGCCGGCCTTTTCGATGGCCTGGCAGATCAGCTCGGGCGCCTCGTCGTTGCTCTGGAGGCTGGGCGCGTAGCCGCCCTCGTCGCCGACGGCGGTGTTGTAGCCCTTGTCCTTGAGGACGTCCTTGAGCGCGTGGAAGACCTCGACGCCCATCCTCAGGCCCTCGGAGAACGACTCGGCCCCCCAGGGCTGGACCATGAACTCCTGGAAGTCGACCGTGCCGTCGGCGTGCTTGCCGCCGTTGAGAATGTTCATCATGGGCACCGGGAGCATGACGGCCTGGTCGGACCCGATGTACTGGAAGAGGGGCTTCTCGGCGTAGTTGGCGGCGGCCTTGGCCACGGCCATCGAGACGCCAAGGATCGCGTTGGCGCCGAACCGGGCCTTGTTGGGCGTGCCGTCGGCGGCGATCATCGCCTCGTCGATGGCCTGCTGGTCGGCGGCGTCCATGCCGGCGACAACCTCGGCCAGATCGTTATTGACGTGTCCGACGGCCTTGAGCACGCCCTTGCCGCGGTAGATGCCCTTGTCGCCGTCGCGGAGTTCGACGGCCTCGTTCTCCCCGGTCGAGGCCCCCGACGGCACGGCGGCCCGCCCCGTCACGCCGTTTTCCAGAAGCACGTCAACCTCGACGGTCGGGTTGCCGCGCGAGTCGAGGATCTGCCGGCCCTTGATCGCCTTGATGCTCGTAGACATTCGTGAGTTTCCTTTACGTCCTATCGTCTCGGGTGTGCTGTGTCCCTTAGCCAAACGTCTCAGGTCCGGCGTATTGTAGGCATCCGCCCCGAGCATGCAAGGGTGTTGTCGGTTCCGCACGCCCTTGACCGCCCCGGCGGATGGGCGGACAATGGACCTCGAAGGTGGATCGCATGATGACGTGGCGCCTGGACCCCGGACAGATCGAAGTTGTCGATGATGCCGTAGCCGACGTGCTGCGCCGGAAGACGGTGACCGAACGTATCGAGATGGTCTTCGCTGCTAACCGCCTGATACGGCTGCGAATCGAAGGACATCTGCGCACCGAGCACCCGGACTGGTCAGATGAACACGTCGCGGCGGAAGTGGCCAAGAGGGTGCTCCGTGGATCAGCCTGACCTGCTCAGACATACGATCGGCACACTGGATCGGCTTGGCCTGTCGTACATGGTGGTCGGATCACTTGCCAGCAGTGCGTATGGCGAGCCCCGCTACACCCAAGACATCGACATCGTGGTCACACTGCAGGTAGACGACGTTGGCCCGTTCTGCGAGATGTTCCCCGCGCCGGACTATTACGTGAGTCCGGACGCGGCCATGCAGGCGGCACGAAGCGGCGGGCAGTTCAACGTGATCCATCCCGCTTCGGGCAACAAGATCGATTTCATGATCGCCCGCGATGATCCGTGGGGCAGGATGCAGATGTCCCGCCGTCGGCGCGTGCTTCTGCTGCCTGACCTCGAAGGCTATACCGCCTCGGCGGAAGACATCATCCTCAGCAAGATGGCGTACTACCGAGAAGGGGGCTCCGAGAAGCACTTGCGTGATATCACGGGGATTCTCAAAGTCAACGACGTACAGGTCGACCGGGCATACGTGGCGCAATGGGCCGAGACGTTGGGGCTGACGGAGATCTGGCAAGTCGTCTGTCGGCGCCTGGAGGCGACGGACGAGGACCGGCCCTGATGCAGGACTCGCGACTCATTGACATCACCGTGACCCTCGGCGCCGAGTCGCCCGTCTGGCCGGGGGATACGCCGTATCGGCGCGAGATGCGGGACACCATGGCCGCCGGAAACGTCTCGGACGTGTCTGGCCTGACGCTCAGCGCGCACGCCGGGACGCACATCGACTCCCCGGCGCATTTCATTGCCGGCGAGCCGAAGCTGGACGCCTATGGCCCCGAGCGGTTCGTGCTGCCGGCGGTGGTCGCGGCCGCAGACGAGACCGACCTCGTGCGGACCGAGCACCTGGCCGACGTGGACATCGCCCCCGGCGAGGCGCTGCTGGTGCGCACACGGAACTCCGCCACCGGCCTGTGCAGGCAGCCGACGTTCAGCGAGCAGTTCACCGCCCTGAGTCCCGACGCGGCCGAGTGGTGCGTCTCGAGACGGCTGGGCATGGTCGGGATCGACTACCTGAGCATCGACCCGTACGGGGACCGTTTCGACGCGCACTACGCGCTGCTGGGCAACGACGTGCTCGTCCTGGAGTGCGTGGACCTGTCCGCGGTGGCCCCCGGGCGATACACGCTGGTCTGCCTGCCGCTCAAACTGCCCGACTGCGAGGCCTCCCCCGTCCGCGCCGTCCTCCTGGCCGGTGACTGAACCTCCTGTTCCGGCATCTGGTGCTGAACGTTAAGGGGCGCCGTTTACGGCGTCCCCTGCAGGCACTGGTTCGGTGCGTCATCTAGTCAAGCAATCGCTTCTCCCCAGAGAGCGCTTGGATGCCAGACACATTCTGACTGCATTCCATGCACCCGAGGTATTCTCCTGCAGTACTGCGAAGCGCGTAGTACTCGATCAGGATCTTCTGCTTTGCCCCGTCCTGTCCGATTGGCAGATCGATCCAGAACCTTGCGCTGTCCCGCACTCCAGCCTTCATCTCACTCAGGATCGTCACGACCTTGTCCAGACTCTTTTTCGGATGGCAGTCTCTGACATTCCTGCCAACCACAGCTTCCGGCCTCTTGAAAATGCGAGTCGCATGCTTGTTCCATGCGAGCACTTGATCGTGAGCATCAACAATCGAGAACTCGACGGGCAAGGCTTCCAGCATGGCATCAAGAATCTCACCAGGTGCTTCGCCAATCATGTCTTTCTTCCTTTCTTCTTTCTGTCCGAACAGTGTTTATAGCGCGCTGCGCGCGATAAAGTCCAGGGCCCTGAAGGCGAGTTCCCCCTTCAACCCCCGGCTCCGTTCCCGTGTTGACCGACAGTCCTGTCGGGACGGAGTGCTAGGGCATGTTCCCGATGGTGTCGCCGGCGCGGGGGGGCGTGCGGATGTCGACGAGGGTGCCAGCGGCCTGGCGCTTCTCGACCTGGGAGATGACCAGCGTGGCGACGTAGTCGGCGCCGCGGCTGACGAGGAGCTTCATGCCGACGGTGACCCCGCCCGTGGAGCCGACGTCTATGCTGGCCAGGTCGCCGCTGACGGCGCGGATGCGCGTGGAGATCCTGGGTTCGTCCTTGCGGCGCGTCGTGGTGCTGGTGCCTCCGGCCGGGGGCTTGGGGCGGGCGGAGGTAGCCGGGGCTATCCGCTTGCCCTTCTCGATGGCGAGTTCCTGGCGGACGTCTCGCAGGGCGGCCGTGGCTACGGCCAGCTCCCGCCGGCTGGTCGCCGCGAGCTTCTCGATCCGCTCGGCCTGCGCCTTGAGCGTCTTGTTCTGCTCGGTCAGCCGGGCATTCTCGCCTTGCAGGGCGGTCACCGTCTTGAGCGCGGTGACCAGTTGCGTCAGGGCGTCGCGGACCTTCTGGTCGGGCGACTTGGCCGCGTCAGCCTGCAGGAGGTTCTGGAGCTGGGTGTTCTGCGCGGTCAAGTTCTTGACGGTCGCCTGGAGGTCGGCGATCTGCTTCTGGAGCGTGGCCTGGGTGGTGCCGGCCTGCTTGGCTCTCTGGTCGGCGTCGGCCTGGGCGGCCTGGGCCTTCTTGGCCGAGGCCCGCGCGTGGTTGAGCTGCATGCGGAGTTCGGCGGCCTCACGCTTCAGCCGAGTTATCTTCTCGTACGCCGTCTCGTCCTTGGGTTCGGCGGCCGCCGCGACGGGCACGAAAACGATCGCAAGCAGGACAGCCGCGACGGAAACGGCAGTGATTGTCTGTTTCATGTTCGGCTCCTTGCACTGTCGTCGGCACGATGCCGCAGGCACGTTAGTATGATAACGGCCGGACGTTGGGAAAGCCACGCTATCGAATCGGAGAGGTCTTGACAGCCGCGCCGCCGACGCAAGAATAGGTGCATCGCGGCCCCCGCAACGGGGGCACGCCTACGGAAAGGGACTCGCCGATGACTGGGACGCAGAAAGTGGTTCTCGCGGTGCCGCTGCTGCTCGTGGTGGCCGGGGTGATAGCGTGGCTGGCATTTCGCAAGACGATCCGGACGCGGCTGCGCATGAAGAAGCAACTCCGCGACGATCCGGACATTCACGAGTACCTCGTGACGTTCAACTGGAGCCGCAAGGTCCTTTACATCCCCACCATCGTGTTCTCGCTGGTGGCGTGCGTGCTGATGCTGCTCCAGGAGCACGGTCAGTGGAGCGGCCCGGCGACCGGGCTGCTGGGCGGGATATGGGTCGGCGTGTTCTTCGTCAACTTCCTCGTCGACGAATACGAGATCAGCATCAAGGTGCTGATCATAGCCGTTCTGTGCGTCCTGGCGCTGTTCCTCTGGCTGAGCGTTCTGGGCTGGGTGGACGACTTCCTGAAGTTCTTCGGGCACCTGGCGATCACGATAGACTCGACCGGGTACCTGCTTCTGGCGATCATCTTCACGGTGGCGATCGTCATCTCGTGGATTCGCGGGCTGTTCTACTACGTGGCCATCACGCCGAACTACATGAACCTCCAGATCGGCCCGACCGAGACCGGCGAGCAGGTCTCGCGGGAGGACTACAGCACGCGCATCGACACGGGCGACTTCCTGGAGCGGATGTTCGGCTTCGGGCGGGTGATCATCACGTTCCGCGATCAGCGCCGCCAGCCGATCGTCATGCTCGTCGGGAAGGTCGGCAAAGTGGCCAAGAAGATCGAATCGATCCGCGGGAAGCTGGTCGTCGACACGCACCAGGTGTCGAACCCGGTGTAGAAGCCGTCCCAAGCGCGGGGGCATAACGGGCCCAGGGATTGTGACCCCCGGGCTGGGGGGCGGGTTTCTCTAGGCTCACCGGGCGTCTGCCGATAGAATGACATGGGAACGTTTGCCGGTGTTGACGCCGTGAAAGGGACGCTGACCATGAGGTGCGCGGGTGGGATGCGAGTGATGGCGGCGCTGCTGTGCTTTGCGGCGGGCGCGCGGGGCGATACGCTGGTTACCAAGGACGGCAAGACGTTCGAGGGCAGGGTCATCTCGCGGGGCAGCAGCATCGTGTTCGAGGCGCACAAGTACGGCTCGAAGATCACGGTGACGATTCCGAAGACGAACGTGGCCTCGCTGACGGAGGGGCCGATCACGGCGGCGACGCACAAGGTCCCCGTGCGCCCGAAGAAGCGCATCCTGGGCAATCTGCCGCCCGAGCCCGAGGCCCCGCCGGTCGCGGCATATTCCGGGCCGACGTACTACCTCATCCCGCTGAACGGGATGGTCGGCCGGACGTTCTCGGCGGACGTCCTGGCCAGGAGCCTGGCCGACGCGGCCAAGCGGAAGCCCTCCGCGGTGGTGCTGCACGTCGATTCTCCCGGCGGGCTGATGAACGAGGTCGAGCCGCTCGTCCGCACGATCGCCAGGTACAAGAGGGACCTGCGGATCGCCGTGCTGGTCAAGCGCGCGATATCGGCGGCGGCGATTACGTCGCTGGCGGCGAACGCGATTTACGTTGAGCCCGGCAGCGTGATCGGCGCGGCGACGGCGTTCAGGTTGACACCGGCCGGCACGCCGGCGGCGGTGACCGAAAAGATCCAGTCGCTCTGGCGTGCCAAGGCGCGGAGCTTCGCCGCGATGGGGGGGCACAGCCCCCTGCTGGCCAACGCCATGATCGACGCGTCGGCCCAGTTGTACGTGATCGATCGCGGCGGGAAGAAGGTGATCCTCGAGCGTCCGGTCCGCGGGTGCTCGGTGGTGACGCGGAGCGGGAGGTTGTTGACGATGACGGCCGGCGAGGCCCTGGCGTGCGGGCTGGCGGCGGGGCAGGCGGCGGACCCGGGCGAACTCGGCACGCTGCTGGGACACGCGGGATGGACCGAATGCCGGGGCCTGGCCCGCCCGCTGGCCGAGTACCGCGACAAGGCCATCAGGACCCTCACCGAAGACATGACCAAGCTGAAGAAGCAGTACGACGCGAACATGACCGGGGCGATGGACAGCGCGCCCTGGAAGGGGCGCTACGAGTATTACAGCGACACGAGGAAGTTCACGCGGGCGTCGTGGCGGCGGTGGAACGAGCGGTCCCGCAAGTGCGTGGTCTTCCTGACCCAGGCCAAGGGCGACCTGGCCAAGGCCGCCGCCATCGCCGAGAAGTTCCCCAAGGTCTTCGGCGACCCGAAATGGTTCCGCGCCCAGGAGGACCGGATCAAGGCCGCCCGAACCAAGATCGCCGAGGAAAGCCGCAAGTCCAGCCCGTTCTGACGCGCCGCGCGTCACGGCAGGTCGAGCGTGTGGCGGCCGGTGCGGTAATAGTAGGGCAGGTCGTCGGGGCGGACGTTCTTCCAGAGCCCTCGCTTCTCGCGCATTGCCTTGCGCTGCAGGCGGGCGAACTCGCCCAGACGCGGATGGACAAACCGCGGGTCCGCGTAGCCGAAGCCGGCGGCGATCAGTTCGGCGTTCAGCATCGTTCCGTCCGGCAGGTGGACGTAGGCCAGCAGGCGCTTGTACTTGCCCCGCGTCTTGCCCTTGACCAGTTCGAGGCGGACCGGCTTGCCGCGGCAGCATCGCCTGGTGAAGGCACTGGCCTGCGGCCCGAAGTGCTGCGGGCGGGCGTCGGGCTTGGTCGTCTCGGGCGTGTCGACGCCCCAGAGGCGGATGCGCGTGTGGGCGCGGCCGGTGACGGTGTCGGGCGTGTCGACGTCCAGCGTGTCCCCGTCGACCACGCGAACCACGCGAAAGACGCCCGCGTCGTACGTTTCGACGTCAGGCTGCGGCGCCCGCCCGAACAGGCCGGCCCGGTCGGCCAGAACCAGCAGGGCCAGGACCAGCACCGCCGCCGCAGGCCTGACCGCCCGGCGGAGGGCGTACTGCCCGCGCCGCCGGGCGGCGCTCATGCGGGCTGGGGACGGTGATTCGTTCATCCTGCGTGACGTCCCTGAGGTACCCGGTGACCCGACGGTTTACTTCTTCTTTCGGCGCGTTTTCTTCTTTTTCGGCTTGGTCGCGCGCCGCTTGCCGCCGAGTTCGAACACGTCGTGTACGGCCCGCAGGGCCTTGACGCCCTGGGACTGGTTGACCAGGCAACTGATCTTGATCTCGCTGGTGGTGATGTTCTCGATGTTGATCTTGGCCTTGGCCAGGGCCGCGAACATCCGCTCGGCCACGCCCGTGTGAATCCGCATCCCCACGCCCACGACGCTGACCTTGGCCATGTGGTCCTCGTACATGACCTGGCACTTGAGGCTCCTGGCCAGGTCGTCGCAGACGTTGCGCGCCTCGGGCAGGTCGACCAGGTCGACGGTAAAGGCGATGACGGCCGTCTTGTGCGGGCTGATGGTCTGGATGATGTCGTCGACCACGACGTTGTGCGTGGCCATCTTGTGGAAGATTCTCGCGGCGACGCCGGGCCTGTCGGGCACGCGCTTGAGTGAGATGCGGGCGATCTTGTCCTTGAGGGCGGCCCCGCTGACGGCAATGCGTTCCATGGACTCGGTCTTAGGCACGATCATGGTCCCTTTTCTGTTATTCAGGCTGCTCCTGACGTGAATGGGCACGTTGTACTTCTTGGCAAACTCGACCGCGCGGTTGTGCAGGACGTTCGCGCCGAGCGAGGCCAACTCCAGCATCTCGTCATAGCTGATGGTCTTGATCTTCCTGGCGGTGGGCACGAGGCGCGGATCGGTGGTGTAGACCCCGTCCACGTCGGTGTAGTTCTCGCAGACGTCGGCGTCGATCGCCGCGGCAATGGCCACCAGCGTCACGTTGGACCCGCCGCGGCCGAGCGTGGTGGCGTGACCGGCCTCGGTGACGCCCTGGAACCCGGCGATGATCACGATCTTCCCGGCGTCGAGCTGCTCGTGGATGCGATCGGCGGCGATCCGCTTGATCCGCGCCTTGGTGTGCCTCTCGTCGGTGACCATGCCGATCTGCGCCGCGGTGAAGCTGATCGCCGAGGCGCCCAGGCCCTCCAGCGCCATGGCCATCAGCGAGATCGTCACCTGCTCCCCGGTGACCATGAGTTGGTCCCACTCGCGCTTGGGGGGCTGCTTTCCCCGGCTGACTTCATAGGCTAGGGCCTCGAGCTTGTCGGTGGTCTTTCCCATCGCCGAGACGACCATGACGACCCGGTGGCCCTTGTTCTGGGTCCGGATGGCCCGCCGGGCCGCGGCGCGGATATTGTCCGCATCGGCCACGCTCGTCCCGCCGAACTTCATCACCACGATGCTCATGCTGGTCTTTCCGTCCGTTGATGCATACCCGAACCGTTCGCGTGCACTGCGCCGTACACCGCGGCGGGACAGGATAGACAAAACCGGCTCCGGTGCCAAGGGCTTCCTTGCGAACGAGAAGGACAGTGTGCGATCGGACAATCGGGCATCTTCTTTGAAGGGCGCGGATATGGCAGGCACTGACTTGGAGAGTCGGACGCATTGCAGATCCCTTGTCCGACAGCGGAGTCCGCAATCCGCAACCCACAATCCGCAATGAAGGCTCAGTGTTCGTTTCTGAAGAAGACGTCCACGAGTTGCCCGGGGCGGAGGGGCGGCTTTGGGGGCAGGGCGATCTTGACCGGCAGGCCCCATTCGGGCACGGCCGGATCGCGCCGCTGATGCTCGGGGACGAGTTGGATTCGCGGCCCGACCCTGGCGATCTGGGCCCGCACGATCTGCGGAGGCCTCGACCGCACCCTGACGTTCACGAAGGCGTTGACCTTGGGCTCGATGGGGCGGTTTTCCGGGATGTAGCTGACGATGTAGTCCCCGCGAGCGGGGGCAACGGTCATGATCAGGTCGCCCGCCGCGACCGTCTCGCCCGGTCGGAACCCGATGGTGACGATCTGCCCGGCAATGGGCGAGCGGAGTTCGAGCCGGTCGACCTGGAGGGCCAACTCCTTGACCCGCAGTTCCTGGGCGGCAATGGCCTTCGTGATCGGATTGAGCCGGGCGGCGAGTTCGACGTCGGCCGCCACCGCCCGGGCCTCGTTCCTCTCGGCGTGGGCGTTCTGTCTCTGGACGGCCGCCTTGAGGAGCGTATCGCGCATCTCGGCCAGGGCCGCCTGGTCCTGGGAGATCTGCTTGGCCAGCGTATCGCGGCGAAGCGTCGCGTCGGCCAGCGCATACTCGTTTTGGACGCCCTCGGCTACCAGCTTCCGCAGCACGGCGAGCGTCTCGGCCCGCCGCTTGAGCTGGATCTTGTCGACCTCCGTGCGCGTCCTGCGGTCCAGCATGTCCAGGCGGATGTTCTCGATGTCGACGGCGAGTCTTCTGGCCTCTGCGGCGTGGGCGTCGAGGCGCCGGGTGCGTTCGGCCTGGAGCGCCAGGCGGGCCTCGGCCAGTTGGGCGTGCAGCACGGCCACGTCGCCTGCGACGGTTTCCAGGGCGGCCTTGGCCGGCGCGTCGTCCATCTTGGCCAGCAGGTCCCCCGCGCTGACCTCGTCAAACGCCTGCCACGTCTTGCCCTCCAGGGCCACCAGCCAGCCGTCGATGAGCGGGCGGATCTGGACCGGCGCCGAGGTCGACGCGACCTCGCCCACGACGGTTGCCCCGCCCAGATGACGGTTCCACAGCCAACTGACCGCCAGGACGCAGGCGCAGAAGACCACGACCGGGAGCAACTGGTAGCGGACCCTGCGCAGGTGCTGGCGACACGGTGTCCTGATCGGGGGGGGGCGCTTCACCGGCTACATCTCCGATTCATCTTCCCTGTGAAACATCGAGACTTCTTCCACGCCATCGGCCTGCTGAAGCTCGGCCACCAGCTCCCCGCTTCGCGCCGGGTCGCGCAGCAGCAGCCGATATGACAGGTCGAGCCCCTGGTCCGGCCCGTCGCGTCGTCCGGCCAGCCGCGACCGCGCGCTGTGGCGCCGGAGGATCGGCCTCAGCGCCCGGGTGCCGTCGCCCGGTCCGGACCAGTGAACCGACAGCACCACGTCATAGTGGTGTCGGGTGCCGTAGCCCACGAACCGCAGGTAGAGGAACACGAGACTGACCGCCAGGCAGCCGACCACCGCGATGCTGAACTGCATCGTGCCGACGGCCATGCCTTGAATGATCGCCCAGAGAATGAACGTCGTGTCGCGCGTGTCCTTCAGGACATTGCGGAACCGCACGACGGCGAAGACGGCAAGCAGTCCGAATGCGATCGCGACGTTGCCGGACATCAGCACCATCACGAGGGAGACGATGATGGGAATGACCACCAGCGAGGTGGTGAACATCCTCGAATAGGACAGGGACACGTGGGTCCACATGTACACGCCCCCGATGATCTGCCCCAGGCAGAAGGCCAGCACCAGCACGAGCAGGACGGACGTGAGGTCCGGCCCCATCATGTCCAGCCCCGTCTGCAGTGCTGTAAACCAATCACTCATGCCAGGAGCACCTTGGTCTGTTGCCCGCGGGCACAGACCAGCCGCAACTGCCGGTTCGGCAGCGCCTGTACGCACTTAATGTACTTGGCTATCGATCTCCGTTCAAGATCGAAGCTGCGCACAAGTTCCCGCATCCACAGGGGAAAGCGGTTGGTGAATTTCAGTTCGAGGATGACCCGGTTGGACATGACGGGGTGGCACTTGCCCCCGGCCAGTAAGAACACGCCGTTGAACCGGCGTGCCAGGATGCTGCGGTCGAGCGTGACGCGCACCGAGTCGTCATCGGGCGTGACGTAGGCCTCGCGGGTATACGAGACGAAAACCTTGCCCCGGGCCTGAATGGTGTCGCGGAGAGAGCAGAACCTGAGCAAGGCGGCCCAGGCGTCGGTGTCGGCCCGGAACAGGTCATCGTGCCGAGGCCACTGTCCGACCAGCAGGCGCTTCAGCGCGACGCGGCGCACCGCGGCGCGACGCTTGACAATGATCTCGTTCTGGCGGCGCTTGATCTCGAAGAAGACCGGGCTCTGGGGCAAGTCGTCGTAGAAGCGGATCCGAAGCTTGAAGCGGTTCTTGTGCCCCTGGCAGGTGCTGCGATGGAGGATGTAGCCGGGGCTGTCGAGGTAGAGGCTGTGGACGTCGTACCGGAGGGATTCACGGGGGTCGGCGTGCTCGTCCGGGACGAGATGGCAGCGCAAGAACGGGACGATCGAGCGCGCACGCCGTTCGTCGATGACGTATTTCAGTTCAAACCGGCTGCCCTGTAATCGATGGCGCATGGCGGTTTTCCGTTGCCTAACCGCCCCCGTCCAGGCCGATGCCGTCCGAAACATATACTCGGACAACCAAAGTATACTTCATCAAGTCTTAACATGTCAATCATTTTAATGTTACACTTCCGGCAAGGAATTCGGCGCGGTCTCCGAACGGCTGGCTCAGCGAACTGACCAGCCCGACGGGTTGCTCGCGTTGGGTTCGGGGCAGTGCGCGGCGAGTTGTCCCGCTGCGCCGCCCAACGCCCCCGGGTTCCATCCCGGGGGGTGTCCCCGCAGATCACTACCCCGGAGACAGAAAGTACTCCATCAGCTCGCAGCCGCGGGAAATATGAAGGTCGCTGTCGGCCGCGGCGGCCTCGGTAAACGGGGCGCTGACGACGCTCGCCACGTCCTTGCCCGCCATGGCGAACGGGACCGGGTCGTGCGTGTGGTCGCGGACGGTGCAGGGGGTGGGGTGGTCCGGGAGGGCGAGGATTCTCCAGTCGTGGCCCTCGGCCTGGAGACGCTCCAGCAGCGGGCCGACGATGTGCTGGTCGATCTGCTCGAGTGCGTGGATCTTTGCGTCGGCGTCGGCGCCGTGGGCGGCCTCGTCGGGGGCCTCGACGTGGACGACGATCATGTCCATCTCATCCAGCGCCGCCACCGCCGCGGCGCCCTTGCCCGCGTAGTTCGTGTCGATGTATCCCGTTGCGCCGTCCACGTCTATGCACGGCCAGCCGATCAGCCGGGCAATCCCACGTACCAGGTCCACCGCCGTGATCACCGCGGCCGTCTTGCCGAATCTGGCCTGGAACGGCTCGAGTCGGGGCATGGTGCCCTGGCCCCAAAGCCAGATGCTCGTGGCCGGGTCCTCCCCCAGGTCCTGCCTCACGGCGTTGATCTCGTGTTGCGGGAACAGCGTCCCACTGCGCTCGATCAGGTCGCAGAGCACCTCCGAGCCCGGGCCGCTGGGCATGTGCTTGGCCACGGGGCGCCCGAGAATGGCGTGCGGCGGCGTGGTGTGGGCCTGTCCGGCCGGGTCCTTGATCGTCACCAGGTGCCGATAGCTCACGCCCCGGTAGAAGCCGATCTCCTCGTCGTTCGTCGCGTCGCGCAGCGCCTCGATCAGGGCCCAGGCCTCCTCCGTGGCGATGTGCCCGGCGGCGTGGTCTTCCATCACCCCGTCGACAATCGTCACGACGTTGCAGCGGAAGACAGACTGCCCGGGGGGGATCGTGATTCCCTGGGCGGCGGCCTCCAGCGGCGCCCGGCCCGTGTAGACCTTGGCCGGATCGTAGCCCAGGACCGACAGGATGGCCACGTCCGACCCGCAGGGCATGTCCGGCGGGACGTTGGCCACGGACCCGCACTTGCCGTTGCCCGCGATCCAGTCCATGTTGGGGATGGCGGCCGCCTCGAGCGGCGTCTTGCCGTCCAACTCGTCCAGCGCCACGTCCGCGGCCCCGTCGGGTATAACGATCGCGTATTTCATCGCCTGAGAACTCCCGCTACATCTGCTCAGGGTGTTCATCGACCATATCGATGCAGACGGTTTCGGCTTTTATGACGGGCAGGGCGTTGATCTCGGCGATGGCGCTGCGGACGTTGCCCTCGCGGGCTCTGTGCGTGGTGATCACGACGGGCACGCCGGCGGCCGGGTCGGCGTCGGTCGGCTCGTGCTGAAGGGCCGAGGCGATGCTGATGTCGTGCCCGCCCAATACCGTGGCGATCCGGGCGAACACGCCGGGCTTGTCCTCGGCGGCGACGCGGATGTAGTATCGGCTTTCGACGTCGTCGACGGGCAGTTGGCTGGCCGAGGCGTTCAGGTCGGGCCAGAGGGCCAACTGCGCGAACCGCCTGCCCGCCGTGCCCGAGGCCACCGACGCCAGGTCCGCCACCACCGCCGAGGCCGTCGGCATCCCTCCGGCCCCGCGGCCGTAGTACATCGTGTGCCCCGTGGCGTGCCCGTAGACGCTGATGGCATTGAAGGGCCCGGAGATCCAGGCCAGCGGATGGTCCTTCGGGATAAAGGCCGGCCTGACGCGCAGGGAGATCCCCCCGCCCTGGCGGTGGGCGATGGCCAGCAGCTTGATCACGTACCCGAGTTCCTGCCCGTAGCCCACGTCGCAGGGCTGGAGGGCGTCGATGCCGTCGACGGGGATCTCCTCGAGGTCCACTCGCTGTCCGAACGCCAGGGCCGCCATCACCGCCAGCTTGTGGGCCGAGTCCGTGCCGCTGACGTCGAGGGTGGGGTCGGCCTCGGCGAGCCCGGCGGCCTGTGCGGCGGCCAGCGCGTCGGCGTAGCTTCGCTCGTGCTGGGTCATCTCCGTGAGGATGAAGTTGCACGTGCCGTTGACGATCCCGTAGATCGCGTCGATGCGGTTGGCGATCAGCCCGTCGCACAGGGCGCGGATGATGGGCACGCCGCCGGCGCAACTGGCTTCGAACGACACGCTGACGCCGTGCTCGCGGGCCAGGGCGTACAGCGCAGCGCCGTGATGGGCCAGCAGGGCCTTGTTGGCCGTGACCACGTGCTTTCCCGCGCGCAGGGCGTCGGCGATGATGTCCCGCGCGACCGTCGTGCCTCCGACCAGCTCAACCACCACGCCGACAGCCGGGTCGGCCAAGGCCTCGCCGAGGTCCTCGCAGAACAGCGCCTCGTCCAGCCCGCACTCGCGCGCGTGGGCGAAGTCGATATCGACGATGCAGCGAAGCGCGATTCGCGGCGTGAGCCTGGCGGCGAGAATGGACTGGTCTCGCGTGAGGATCGTCGCCACGGCCCCCCCGACCGTGCCGCAACCCACTAGCGCAACGCCCAGAGGCTCGCGTGTGTCTGCCATCAGCAACATCCTTTCAGCGGCCGGAATCGTATCGGCGGCTCAGACGGATTTCAAGACACCCTCCCCAGCGTACATGAGCCCCCTTCGGGGCTGTCAGCCCACCGGCTGGGTCTACAGCCCGGCGATGACGCCCACCCAGACGTCGCCCATCTCGGAGCTGAAGCACCTGAAGTCGCCCATGTCGTACCGCCTGACGAAACCGGGGAAGTTGTCAATATGACACATTGCAGGCAGCATCACGTCGGCCGTCACGTCGATAGTGGCCAGAAGGGCCCCGACCTGTGTCGAGATGATATTGCCCAACCGGGCGACGGCCTCGTCCGCGGTGCTTTTGTCTTCGCCCGTATGGCGTCCGGTGACGCGTGCGGCGGCTTCGCGTGCGGTTCCGTCCGGCAGGCCGACAAACGCCGACCACATCACACCGCCTGACATGCACGTGACGCTCGCCACGCCCGCTCCAAAGCTGCCGTACGACCTGTCCACCGCGCGGAGGTGAACGCCGCACACCGACGCAAACGTCTGGACGGCCGCGTCGAACACTGTCCGGGAATGTTGCAGCGCGACCGTCCCCCTCAAGCTCGCGCCCGTCAGTGCACCTGCCTGGTCATCAGTCATCTGCTCTTGCGCTCCTGCCGGCGTCTGGTCCGGGTCCACGTGTCGGCTCCGGCAGACGGGTCCGGCTCTGAGAGGTTTATCGGTCCGACAAGGGGGTCGGCTTAGGAGTGTGTGCCCGGGTTGGAAGGCACTCAGTTGGTGCGGGCGGCGGGCTTGGCCGGCAGGCCCGAGGGGTCCAGGTCCAGCTCGAGATGGGCCCGCAGCGTGGTCCTGTCCAGCGTGAACTCCAACTCCAGGCCCCGGAACCACCGGAGCAGGGCGAAGCGGTAGTCCTTTGGCACGGCCGAAACGTCGGCCAGCCGGTCGGCCGACCACGCCGTCGAAACCCACCGCCCCGGCGGCGGCTTGCCCGGGACGTACCGCCCGCCGAGCGGGCAGGCCAGCCGGGCCCCGACGATCTGCTCCACCGCGTTCCGGCCCGCCCCGGGCGCCAGGCGGAACTGCGAACAGGCCGCGTCGATGTGGAACACGTTGCAGGCCGAGGCCTCTCGCGCACGCGCATAGCCGTACGCCCGGATCGTCCGGGCTATCCGCCGCTGGGACAGGTCGCCGATGCGCAGGCGCAGTTGTGCCTGCCGCGCAGCCGGCTGCAGCTTGAGCTGCGGCGTGACCCACTCGAGGGTGACCTTGTTGTTGGCCCAGACGGCAAACGGTCCGCAGAGCCTGCCCCAGTACGGGCCGCTCGTGCAGTACCCGTCCTTGTCGGGCCGCTTCCACAGGTGATCGCCGTAGAGGTACTTGAGGTTCTTCAGGCCGGGCATCTCCCCGACGTATCCCCAGGGGGCCGAACCGAACCAGTCGTCGGCCGGCACGACGGCGGCGGCCTTGACGGTGAACGGAATGACGACGTCGCGTACGGCGGCGAACATCCGGCGCATGTCGCCCGGTTCGGGCCCGTCGGCCAGGCACACCTCCAGCGAGGCGATGTCGCCCGTGACCGGCGCCAGGGTCTTGCCCCCGGGCCGTCCGAGGTACGCAGCCAGGCTACTGTAGTGCCTGCGGGCGTAGGGGGTGATGATGATGTCCGCGGTGACGCGCTCGAGGGTCTCATTCGGCCCGGCCCCGGCGCGGCGCTTCAGGGCGACGATCACCGGGTCCATCCTCGCCCACTGCCGGCGATAGAACTCGGCGAACTGCTCGTACGCGCGACGTTCCGACGCCGTTATGCCGCGAATCTCCACGTCCGGCACCGGCAGGAACGTGCCTCGCGCGCCGCGGAGGGAGTCGGTCACGCGGCCGTCCTCGAGCACGGTCCGGCTGGCGTCGGGGCGGGTGGTGAAGCCGGTCGGCAGGAAGCCCCCGGCGATCAGGTTCTCGATGGTCCGGTGCGGTGTCCCTTCAGCCCGGGCGGCCAGTCGGGCCAGGTGCACCAGCTCGATATCGCCCAGGGCCCGCATGCGCCGGGTCATCTCCACGCGGTAGTGCGGGGAGATCAGGGCGTGGAAGAACGGATCGGACAGGTAGGCGAACACCGTGTCGTTTCGGTCCGGCGGGACCTTCCATCGCCCGTAGCGAAACTCGCCCGAGGCCCCGAGGGACGTCTTGGGATTCCTGCCCGTGTCGAGAAACCGCGCGACGATCCTTCGCGAGGTGGTCACCAGGTGGAAGTCCCCGTCGGCGACGTAGAACGACCGGACGCGATTGTCCGGCGTCCAGAGCTTCGAGACGGTCCGCCCGCTGATCGTCACCGGGCGCATCGCGGCGCCGCGGGTGGTCTTGATGACCTCGGCCCGCAGGCCCCTGAGCCGGGCGCCCAGCAGCGCGTTGCTGCGGGCGTGAAAGACCACCCCGATCGCCGCCCCTTCCCGCAGGAACGTGTCGGTGCCGATGACCGCCACGTCGGATATCAGCGCGCCGCCGAGGACCTTCGACAGGACCGACGCCTTCAGCGCCAACTGGCGTTCGAGGCGCCCGGCCAGGCCGTAATCCAGCCCGCGAACCGACACCAGGTTGCGGATCGACCCGCCCCAGGTGTCGATCGTGTCGCGCAGCCAGCGGAAGTCCGCGAAGCTCCGGCAGCGAATGTAGAAGCACTCGATGGGCACCCTCATGGCGATCGGCTCGATGACGGTCTGGCCGGTGATGGGCGGCAGTTCGACCGGGGGGACCGCGGCGCCCGGGGGGAGTTTGCGGTCGGGCTTCTGGACGGCCTCGGGCGTGCGCAGAAGCGTGTCCTTCTGCATGGCGATCCTGACCGACTCGGCACCCAGCAGCAGGCCGAACATCCGGTCCAGCGTCGCCTGGCCCGTCCAGCGGTAGTCCAGCGAGGGCATGCGAAACTTCAGCCGACGCGACATCATCGCCAGAAGGTAGTTCTCCACGATCGGGGGGTAGACGTCCGCCTCGGCGAGTTCCTCGGTCCGCGTGCAGAACACGTCCCACCAGTCGGCCAGGCCCCGGGCGTGGGCGTCCGGGTCGGCCTTGGGGGCGATCCTGATCTTGCGCGACCGGCCCCAGGGATCGGTGAAGGTCACCTCCAGCGGCGCGGCGCCCTTGAAGAGGAAGTCGACGTTGATCTCGTCGGGCGGCTCGTCGTCGGGGTCCTCGACCATCGCGACCCCGCCGTCGGCGAAGACGGGATACAAGACGCGGCCGTGGGCCTCGGTCAGGCGCAGGGACGAGATGAACTCGAAATCGGCCGCCCTGCTGAGGCCTATGGCGGCTCGGGCCTTGGCGTCCAGGGGCAGGGCAATCCGCGCGGCGCCGAACGGCCTGCCCGACGCCGCGGTGGCTTCGATCTTCCCGGCGGCGCGCGACGGTAACACCAGCGCGAGTAGTGTCAGCAGCATGGTGGCCGTGGCAACCGCCCGGATAGCGTGATGAGACAGCATCATCCTGGAGAACGCGTGCACTGTCGTGGTCCTTCTATCGCAGTCTACCTCGGGGTGGCCCTCTCTGCCAGTACGCGTCCTGTGCGAGGGGGTCGACCCCGTGTTGGTGCGGGCGCAAACCCCCCGTGTGTTCACGGGGGGGCGAAATGAGCGATCATTCGTGTTCCGGGGGCATGATCAGTCCCGTTGCGGTGCACAGCGCCGCGATGCCGAGCCCGGCCAGGAAACCCGCCAGGTGGGCCACCAGGGCCACGCCCGAGTCCCCGCCGGCCAGGAGCATTACGACGTCCCACGCCACCCAGAACGCGACGGCCCACACGCTCGGCGCCTTGCCCAGGCGGGGGTAGAGGTAGATCAGCCAGACCACCACGACCTCATTCTTCGCGAAGAACATGACGAACGCGCCCATGATGCCGTTGATGGCCCCCGAGGCGCCCACGACGGGCACGCCGCTGGTGGCGTAGTGGGCCAGGCCGCCGGCCATCGCAGCCGCCAGGTACAGCGCGGGATACGCGAAATGCCCGAACCGCTCGTTCACCGCGTTGCCGAACACCCACAGGAACCACATGTTGCCCAGCAGGTGTATCAGGTCGGCGTGCAGGAGGCTGGACGTGACGGCCAGGGCCGGCAGGGGCAAGGCGTCGGTGGTGACTTTCAGGTAGTATCCTTCACCGCCGAGAGGTGACGCCTCAACCAGTTCGATTCCGCTGAGCGTGAGAAACACCCCGTCGTCGACGAAGCCTGCCACCGTGACGAGCGTGATCAGTACGATCAGCGTGATATTCACCCAAGGCATGCGGGCTACGGGCACGTCCACCTTCAAGGGAATCAGCATGACGGTTCTCCCCGCGCCTGTCGGCGGTTCAGAGTGACGCGTGTCCGGCAGTATCGCGCGATCACCCGGGCATGTCACGGGCAAAACTCGCCCCCCCGAAACACGTGCGTTTGTACAGGCTGAATGCTATACTTACTGGGTATGAGCGAGAAAGAGCACAGGCAACGCGGCATGTTTCCCGTGCGTCGGCTGCGTCGGCTGCGGTACAACGCCACGCTGCGGGACATGCTGGCCGACGTGAAGATCACGCAGGACGACCTCATCGCGCCGCTGTTCGTGCGCGAAGGACAGGGCGTGCAAAACGCGATCGTCTCCATGCCCGGGCAGGTCCAGTTCTCGGTGGACACCGCCCTCGACGCCGTGCGGCGCTGGGTGGACAAGGGCCTGCGCGCCGTGCTGCTGTTCGGCATTCCCGACGAGAAGGACTCGGCCGGGTCGGGCGCCTGGGACGCCTCGGCGGCCGTGCAGCGGCTCGCCGCGGAGATCAAGCGCGCCTGCGGCGAGATGCTCGTGATCACCGACGTGTGCCTGTGCGAGTACACCGACCACGGGCACTGCGGGGCCGTCGCCCGGCGACCGGACGGGGCCGACGACGTCGACAACGACACCACGCTGGGCCTGCTGGCGCGGACGGCCGTGTCTCACGCCCGCGCGGGCGCCGACGTCGTCGCGCCGTCGGCCATGATGGACGGGCAGGTCGCCGCGATCAGGCAGGCGCTGGACGAAGGCGGGTTCCAGACGGTAGCGATCATGTCGTACGCGGTGAAGTTCGCGTCGCACATGTACGGCCCGTTCCGCGACGCGGCCGAAAGCCCCCCACAGTTCGGCGACCGGCGGACGTACCAGATGGACTTCCGCGCGCCGCGCCAGAGCGGCCCGGAAGCCGACCTCGACATTGCCGAGGGGGCCGACATCGTCATGGTCAAGCCCGCCGCGACGTACCTGGACGTCATCGCGTCGGTGCGTCGGGAGGTGGACGTTCCTCTGGCGGCGTATCACGTCAGCGGGGAGTTCGCGATGCTGAAGGCGGCCGCCGCGGCCGGGTGGCTCGACGAGAAGGCCGCCGCCATGGAAGTCACCGCCGCCATCAAACGCGCCGGGGCCGACCTGGTCATCACGTACTACGCCGAGCAACTGGCCGAGTGGCTGTGAGGGTTCGGGATGTCGCTTCACGTGCCAGAGCACGGCCGGCAGGACGGGCCGAGAGACTGCGGGACGTTTTTCCTCGACGTGGTCGGCGCCTTTGCGCGCGACGCGGTCGAAACGCGCTGGTCCGACCAGCGGCGCCAGAGCAACGACGAACTGGCCAGGCTGATCGACCAGGCGTGGGAGGTGGCGCTGTGGCAGGCGGGCAAGGGCGGGCAGACCCTCTTCGACGGGCCAATGTGCAGGCTGATATCCTACACCGCCGCCGACGGGCGGTTCGACATGACGCTCGGGCCGGTCAGCTTCAAGGAGTTCGTCGGCACCAACCAGACGCAGGCCTACGTGCGGTACCTCCACGGCCCGGACATTCTGGCCGACCCGCTGGGGGTCTCGGCAGCGGTGGTGACGGCCGACGGATTCCTCCTGCTCGGCCGGCGGTCCACGCACGTCGTGCAGTACCCCGAGCGCCTGCACCCGGTCGGCGGCACGGTCGAGCCGGCCGGGGGGCCCGAGCCGCCCGATCCCTTCCAGGCCATGCTCGACGAGCTGGTCGAGGAGACGGGCGTCGGGGCCGACCGCGTCGGGGACATCACACTGCTGGGCCTGGTCCGTGACAAGAACACCGTGCAGCCCGAGCTGATCTTCGACCTGTCGGTGGACGTCGACGCCGCCGCCGTCAAGCGCGGGGCCGCGACCGCCGTCGACGCCGAGGAGCACTCGGAGATCGTGCCCGTGCGGGATCACCCGGCGGCGGTGGTGACGTTCCTCCAGCAGCACTTTTCGGAGCTGACGCCTGTGGGCCTGGCGACGCTGCTGCTGCACGGTCAGCATCACTGGGGCATCGGCTGGTTCGCCGCCGCCCGCGGATTCCTCCGCAGCGTCATTTGAGGGGCATCCGGTGCCACCCTCAAGGGAAGCGACCTTCAGGTCGCCGAGCTTGTGGGTGACGTATCGCGTGTTTAGCGGGCGAGCAACGCTCGCCGCTTTTCGTCCGAACGACACACGGCGAGCGTTGCTCGCCCGCTAAACATGAAGTGACGGGCACGGCACCCGGGTCGGGGACTACACGTCCATCACGTCGGTGGCCTCGTAGCGCCCGGCGATGTGAAGGGTCAGGCCGTCGCCCACAACACTTCGGTGCGTTTCCAGCGCCCGGGTGAGCGTGTTGTTGTCTTCGGACATGTGCCCCAGGCAGGCCCAGCGGAGCCTCGCCCCGGCGGTCCGGAGCAGTTCGGCGGCCTCGGCGTTGGACAGGTGCCCGCCCAGCCCGCGGATACGCTGCTGGACGGGCCAGGGATACGGGCCGTATTCCAGCATCTCGGCGTCGTAGTTGCTCTCGATCAGCACCGCGTCGAGCGAGGCGATCACGTCGGGCAGTTCGTCGAAGACGTATCCGAGGTCCGTCAGTATCCCCAGCCGCGCATCCCCGTCGTCGATCACGAACGCGCAGCCGTCCACGCCGTCGTGGGGCGTGCAGATCGTTTCGACCGTCACGCCGCCGAACTTCAGCGCCCGCCCCGCGCGGAAGTGGCGCACGTCGTCGATGCGGCCAAGCGGGTACTTGGCGTCGGCGATGCGGAGCGTGTGCTTCGTGGCGTGAATTGGCAGGCCGAACTTCCGCTGGTAGATGCCCGCGCACCGCACGTGGTCGGCGTGGTCGTGGGAGATCAGCAGGGCGTCGACGTCGCGGATATCGCGTTCGTGGTGGGCGAGGCGTTCGGCGGCCCGCTTGCCGCTGATACCCGCGTCGAACAGCAGCCGCTTCTCG
>Ga0180432_10000906_pt1 | contig 47783 bp, 40 predicted proteins | sample SS_ome_10_FD_132414 | JGI IMG/M metagenome (GOLD analysis project Ga0180432, IMG submission 132414) | Hypersaline lake sediment archaeal communities from the Salton Sea, California, USA - SS_1_MS_2 metaG | ecosystem: Environmental > Aquatic > Non-marine Saline and Alkaline > Hypersaline >...
AGCTCCATGAGCGGCCTCCTTGCCTGGTGGGTGTGGTTGTAAACGATCCCACATTGTGCCTTGGAGGCCGCATTTTCAGAAATAGCAAAATCGCCCTAAAAAGTGCAAAACTCGAACTAAGCTAACAGCCCGTTGAAAAAGTTGGGGCCCGGTCCAATTTTCGGCAAGACAGCGTGTTTTTCACGTGCATCGTTGGCCGAAAACTTGGACCTGACCCCCTCCTTCCACTTTTTCAACGGGCCGCTGAAGCACCCACAACGTCCGGGTCAACGGGGCCCCCTCGTCACACCCCGGGGCTCCTGGCCCGTTTCCATTCGAGCAGGACCTCGACGTCCTCTTCCGGCAGCGGCTTCACCCCGTCTCCGCCGCGGACGATAACCTCGCAGGCCAGCTCGAAGAATTCGGCGTTCTGGATGAGGTGATCCATGTCGGCGGCGACCGTTACCTGCCCGTGATTGCCCATGACGACCATGTCGTGGTCCCGCATGGCGTCGGTGACCGCTTCGGCCAGCTCGTTGGAGCCCGGCAGCAGAAAAGGAACCCGCGCCACGTGCCCGATGTAACACGGGATTTCGGGAATGACAAAATAGTTGACCTCGCCCGGCGGCCGGCAGGCCAGCGTGGTGGCGCACGGCGTCTGAAAGTGCATGACCATGTTCACGTCGGGCCGCGTCCTCATAATGCCCGCGTGGAAGGCGATTTCAATGGTAGGCTTATTGCCCTCCAGCAGTGCCCCGTCCGAGATGCGGCAGACCGAGACCTCGGCCGGCGAAATGTCCTCCATCCAGCTCCGCGACGAGGAGGCCAACAGCCGGTCCCCGTCGATCCGCCACGAGAGGTTTCCGCTGCTACACCGCATCAACCCCCGCCCCGCCGCCCGGTGACACGCCCCAACGAACTCCTCCAAAACCCTCTCCGGTACGTCTGTCATGGGCTTGCCTGTTGAGAGTCGGACGGGTCACATCAGCGGCAGGCAGCCGCAGAGCGAAGCGGCGCGGTTGACTGTCCGCTAGATGTGATTGTTATGTGCATTACTCTCTCATGTGCTCAATTATTTGAAGCATTCTAAAAAATGGATTTCTAGCATCATGGGTTGTGTTCCTTGCCAATAACCTTAATTGCTCGATACGTTGTTTATACTCACCGTTAATTACCAATTCGAGACTTTCTATACACTCTAAATGTTCAGTGATATAGCCCACTGGCACAACAGGTGACCAAAACATAAATTCATGGTTTTTGAAATTTGTTAGATATTTGTTTGCATATTCCCTTTGACGTTCATGTTTCTTCTTTATTCGGCTAACAGTTTCCTGATTATTTCTGTACAGGACACCTCGTATATGGGTAATAACCTCACACAAATAGGCAGTGTTGGAATTGAAATTTAGACCCACAACATCCAATTCTTCAAGTCCTTTCAAACCTCCACCAGGAGGTCGAACATTATAGTCAATGAAACCACACTCCTCGATAAGCTGGAGATGGGCGCCAACGATGAATTCTCCTATATCAGTGAGCATAGAACTTGTTTTCCTTTAGCAGGGGTGCCTGTGATTGAAAGTGTGCCACTGCTTCGCCAGAAGCAGTGTTGACGCAGTGTGTCGTCTCCAACCCCAGCTTCCCTGCCGGGTTACTCACTTCCACTCCAGAACAGCATGAACTCACAAGTCCTCGCCCGACTCCCCACTGCTTGTGCCGAAGCAGTGGTACCCGACCCGTCTTCACCACGAATCACGGGTGCCGGCGTGCGTGGTCCTCCGCGTCGCATGGAGCTGTCTGTTGGGATGTTTTCCCGTATTCTTCAAACTCCTTCGGCCATCGTTTGTATTTCTTCTGCCCGTCTTCAATCAGGTCGACGCCATAGCAGTTCCTGTAGCACCGGATCTTGATAACCTTGAGACCATATCTCCGACAGAAGCATCGAATCTCGATTTTCTGGCCAACATCCATGATTGCCACAAACAACACCGGGCCGAAGATGATAGAGCATGCAATGATGCCCGCCATAGGGCTGAAGTCTGCCCAAAGACTAACGGCCCATCCGACAGCACCCGCCAGCGCTATGGCAAGCGCAAAGCACAACAGACCCAATATACATCCCCATCGCTGGCGAATCACCGCCCTTTGCCCTTTATCCCAACTTGTTATTCCACCCCAAATCTCTATTTGCCGGGCGCCGCAGCCCCGCCCCTCACGATAGGCTAGCCAACCTTGGTGATGGAATCAAGCGTTCGGGGCAACAACCCCGGGGAGTCGTGACCGGCAGTCGGGCCGCCTGTGCAAGGAACAACGCACCGGTTTCTGTGGTTGAAACTGTGGCACTGCTTCGCCGGAAGCAGTGTTGACGCAGTGTCTCGTCTCCAACCCCTGCTTTCCCTCCGGGTTGCTAACTGTTCAGGCTCTAAACGCCACCACGGGGCTCGTCCCCGTGGAGCGATGATTGACCACTACCAGAACCCTCTGACCCCCGTTCGCCACCACGGGGCTTGCCCCCGTGGAGCGATGATTGAACACTAAGCGAAAGTCGAATTCCCCCTGCATTTCTCCCCTTCCGGCCGCCGCTGCCAGCAGCGGCCGGAAGGGAGGGTACATTGTTCTCGGGGCCGTGGTAGTGGTTAATCATGGCTCCACCGGGCCAAGCCCGGCGGTGGCCAAGCGGTCGTTTACAGTTTGAGTAACTCCACAACAGCACGAACTCACACGTCCTCGCACGACTCCCCACTGCTTGTGCCAAAGCAGTGGCACCCGAGCCGGTTTTCACGACCAATCACGGGCGCCCGTGCGTGCTCTTGACAAGTAAACCATATAGAGGTTTGGCATCATAGTTTCTTTCGGTAAAACTTTGGAAACTCATAATCTGCCGGGAAGTCGGGAAACAACGTTGTGACATTTTGCCGGTTGATTCGCGATCCTTCGATGTATTTCCACTTCGCGGTTCCGATTTGCCGAATTCCAAACTGATAATTCAGACTCTCAACGCGCTGAGCATTGGCCGAAATGATGCTCTTGGTAGGTACAATTACAAAGTGATTCACGTCGGTCTTCAAGAACGTGGGATCGTCCGGGAATGTCATGGATTCCAACTTCATTCCAAGCGATTGAAATTGTGAGAATGCGGTTTCCAGTGCGGATTTCGCCCGGGACCTTCCGCCCATCAAATCGAGTATTTTCGGGTGCGTGTATCCGAGGACCGTCTCAACATCAGCGCCGTAGACCGCACTTGCCATCTTGCGTACATCTTCTTGTACGACGTCTTTGTCCGACACTTGATCTTGCCCGGCCGCGGGTTTTTTGTCTTCAACGGATGCGATGGAGCCGTTCACGGGTTGTCTGGTTGTCTGTCCCGGTGTGGACGGCACACGACCGCTCGGAGCCTGCGGCTCGTTGGCGCCGCAACCGACGAGAGCCGCAACGGCAGCCAACACAGAAAGGAATGTGTAGTGTTTCATGATGCCTGGCTCCTGAGTATCTTGTTTTCGGCATTTCGCCGAATATTGCCACTTCCCGCCGACCACCTCGTCGGGAAGAGGCGAATATGGTATCCTGATTCTATCCTGCGAGGTCGTTGCCCGTCAAGAGTTCTTGGCGATCGGCGGTTTTGCCGTGGGTGTAGATCATCGTGCCGACCAACATGGAGGCTGCTGTGCGAAATCCGCTGTTGGTGATTCTCGCGGTGTTCCTGCCGGCGCTCTTGCCCGATGCGCCGGCCCGGGCAGCGGCGAGCGAGGGCCCCGTCGCCGTCTCCCTGGCGTCGGACGGCAAGGCCGCGCTGCCGGTCGTTGTTTCCGCCGATGCATCGGAGCGCTCGCGCAAGGCCGCGGAGTCGCTGGCCGAATATCTCGGGCGGATCAGCGGGGCGAAGTTCGCGGTAACAACCGGCGACGGCACGACCGGGATCGCCGTCGGCCGCCCGGCCGATTTCCCTTCCCTTGCGTTGCCGAAGTGGGACCCCGCCGATCCCGCGAAGCGGGAGGACTACCTGCTGCGCTGCCACGGCCGGGGGCTCCACGTCATCGGCGCAACCGACCTGGCCGTCGAGCACGCCGTCTGGGACCTGCTCTACCGGCTGGGCTACCGCCAGTTCTTCCCCGGCAAGACGTGGGAAGTGGTCCCTGAAATCCGCGATCTGTCGATCGCGGTTGACGTCCAAGCGCACCCGGACTACTACGCCCGGCGGATCTGGTACGGCTACGGGCCGTGGGACTACGCGGCCGGGCCGTATGCCGAGTGGTGTACGCGGAACCGGGGGACCAGCGGCTTCGTGCTCAACACCGGACACGCGTACCAAGGGATCATCAGCCGCAACAAAAAGACCTTCGACACTCATCCGGAGTATCTGGGTCTTCTCGACGGCGAGCGGAAATCGTCGAAGCTCTGCATTTCGAACCCCGGCTTACGGCAGTTGGTCGTTGACGATGCGTTGCGCCGGTTCGCGGCCCGGCCGGAGATCGACAGCGTTTCGGTCGATCCGAGCGACGGCGGCGGATGGTGCGAGTGCGAGAAGTGCAAGGCCATCGGCAGCATCAGCGACCGTGCGTTGACCTTGGCCAACGAAGTCGCCGCGGCAATCGAGCGCAAATACCCGAACAAGCGGGTCGGCATGTACGCCTATGCATATCATTCTCCGCCACCGGGCATCCGGGTACACCGGAAGGTGATTGTCAGCGTTGCCAACGGATTCATCAAGGGCGGCTTTACACACGATGAGCTGATCAGCGGCTGGTCGGACCAGGGCGCGACGCTGGGGATCCGCGAGTACTACAGCGTCAGCCCCTGGGACCGCGACATGCCGGGACGCGCCCGGGGCGGAAACCTCCCTTACCTTGCCAGGACAATCCCCGAGTTCCACGGCAAGGCCGCCCGTTACATGTCGGCCGAGTCGAGCGACAACTGGGGCCCCAACGGCCTGGGTTACTACTTCGCTGCCCGGGTGTTGTGGGATATCGGCGAAGCGGACCGCCGCGAGGAGATTGTCGACGATTTCCTGACCAGGGCGTTTGGCCTCGCCAAAAAACCCATGGCGGAGTTCTACAATCTGATTGACAGCTCGAACCCGGCGCTCGATTTCGACGACCGGCTCGGGCGGATGTTCCGGCGGCTCGACGAGGCCCGGAAGCTGGCCGATACTCCGGCGGTCAAGGCGCGGATCGACGACTTGATTCTCTACGCCCGGTATGTCGATCTCTTCGATCGCTACCGGAGTTCAAGCGGCCCGGTGCGTCAAGCGGCGTTCGAGGCGATGATCCGCCATGTCTACCGCATGCGGAAAACGATGATGGTCCACGCCAAGGCCCTGTATCGCGACGTGGCCGCGAGGGACAAGAAGGTCTCGATCCCGCCGGAGGCCGGGTGGGGCGTTCCCGAAGAGCGGAACCCCTGGAAGTCGACCAAGCCGTTCTCGCAACGGGAGTTGGAGCAATTCGTGGCCAAGGGGATTTCCGGCCGGCCCCTGGTGGAGCTTGATTTCAAGCCGACCGACTACAGCGGCCGTCTGGTCCCGGCCGTTGCGTTGGATTTGCCCGAAGTCACGCCCGGAACCATCGGCGCCGGGCGGGGCGTGCAGACGTTCTACACCTGGGTGGAAAACGCCCCGGGCACGGTCGAGCTTCGGATCACCGGCGGATTGATCAAGCATTACCGCGACCGGGGAAACGTGCGGATCCAACTCTGGAGTCTCGGCGACGCCGACGAAAAGCCCGTAGGACGGCCTTCCAAGGCCGTCCATGACTCACGGAAGTCCGCACTCGACGGCCTCGGAGGGCCGTCGTACACCGACCGCAGCGTCCCGCCCGACGGAGTCGAGCGGACGGTCACACTGCGGACCAAGAGACCCGGGTTGCACAAGATCACGGTCTCCGACGGCAACGACATGACGAAAGTCGGGTGGGCGCCCGGCACGCCCATGACGCTGAAGTCGAGTATCGATCAGCCGATCAACGTCCACGGGCGGTGGTCGCTGTACTTCTACGTGCCCAAGGGTACGAAGATCGTCGGTCTTCACGGCCGCGGCGGCGCCGTGCTTGACGGCGGTGGCGAGAAGGTATTCACGTTCGGCGGCAAGAAGGCCACGTTCCACAGTATCGACGTGCCGAAAGATCAAGACGGCAAGCTCTGGAAAATCGACGACGCGGCCGGGGCGATTCGGCTGCTGACGGTGCCCCCGTATTTCGCCCGCAGCGGCGACGAACTGCTGTTGCCGGCGGAGGTCGTTCGATAGGGAAGCCATGACCGCGCCTGTTGTAATAGAGCACTCCATGCGAGGGGCGGGGGGTAACGGCACATCCTCTGGATATTGCACAAAAAGGCGCCAAGAATTGGGGAAGAAGCGATGCCAAATACTGGCGTTCCAACACGCGTTGAGGTACAATAAATGGTGAAGGGCAAACAGCTCATCTACTCTAGTCTTTTCGTATGAGTGCTATCCACTTCTACCGCCACTCTTGGCGGAGTTAGGGCGCTCTACCAAGGGTGCGTCGTGGCGCAGGCTCGTGGAACCGGCCTGTGTGAGATGACGGAACCTCTGACGGATCTCCGAGTACAACTCTGTTGAGACTTGGGTCAAGCGGAATTGAGGCAAACCCTCACTAGCGAAAGGGGGTGTCCCATGCGCGCAATTTGTCTGCTGCTCTGCGCTACATGCTGGGGAAGCGACCCGGAACCGGTAACCGTTTGTCTGACTCAACTGTGGGAAGTCTATGAGTACGACTACGACTACATGGACGACGACGGCGCCTACGCCGAACTCGCGACCTGCGCATGGACGGTCGAAGTCAGGTCGGATTTGCCCAACGGCATGACCGGCTGGACCTACGTGGGCTTCGTCCAGTTGACGAAAATCATCCGGTATGATTCCGACGAGGACGAAGCGGAGGCCTGGTGGTCTGCCCGATTGGGGAAGACCGGTTCGGCGGCAACGACCGAGGACGCCGTGCGACGGATACTGGAACATCGCGGGCCGGTTGGAAGAATCGATATTAAATGGAGGTGAGTCGGTGGGGTCGCCGCTACCAGCAATTGCAGAACCATGGTCCGCCGGCACGGGACCGGTGCGGACGGTTGGTGGAAGCTCTGTGCGCAGCGTGCCCGGCAACTCGGATTCTACGGCTGTGCCGAGCGGCGGATCAGGAAGAAATAGCGGTTGATCGTGCGGCGGTATCTAAGCGGGATCAACTCGCCCTCGACGACGGCCCGGGATTTCTCAGCCGGCTCTTCAGCGGTCTTCGCCGGCGGTTTGCGGCCCTCGGCAGCGATCTGCTCCAGGGGCGGACCGGAGAGCAGGTACGCGCGATCGACGGCGATCGTGACCGTCGGGGCCGGTTGCCACCGGAGCTTCGCGCGGAATTCAGAATCGACGGGAGGCGCGGCGGCAGCGCCCGCGACAATTCCCGCTGTCAAAAACACGGCCAGACCGGCGATTCCGGTGTTCATCGTCCGTCACCTCTTGGCACCGAGTTCGTGCCTTTTCAAGTACAAGTCCAACACAAACAGCAACGCCCCGAGTATGAGCAAGTAGGACCAGAGGCGGATCGTTATCGGCGCGGTGCGCGTGGTCGGGGCGTAGACGTCGGCCGGTTTGGGATCGTACCGGCCGCCGGTGGCCTCGGCGATCGATTTGAGCAACTCGACGTTGGCCGGCCCAACTGCCAGCTCCTCGGGATACCCGACCACCAACCCGCGCCGCTGGAAGTACACCACGCGTCCGCTGTGCTTGAACGTGGCCTCGAGGTAATACGTGCCCGGGGTTGTGGCGTCGAACTCGGCGGCGTGCCGGCCCGGGGCGACATGCCGCAGCGGCTGGCTGTGGACCTTGCCGTCGGGATCGATGTGCTTCAGCGTCGAGCCGGCGTCCTCGCCGTCGAGGAACTCCCCCCGCGCGCCGACGGCTTCAAGCATCACGCGGCCGCGGCCCTTGTCGTTTTCTACCGAGAGGGTGAAATCCCTCGTCTCGTCCTTCCGCATGGCGTTACGGACGAGTTGTGCCCAGAACGGCCCGAAGCCGGGCCACCGGAGCCACGCGGCGGCCCAGCGGCTCTGGATGTCGGAAGTAAACGCCACGCTCACCCCGCGGCCGTACCGCCACGAGACCAACAGGGGCAACGGGGGTTTATCCTGCGAGGAAAGGATGACCCGGCCGGTCGGCTTGGCCTGCGTCTCGACGTAGCCCATCAATGTCGGAACTTCGGTGAAGTCGAGACCGCGCAACACCTCGTGGGAGCTGACGACTTGGGCAATGAAGGGCTCGTCGGTAATGCCGACCTTGCCCTTGCTGATGGTTTCCAGCTCGAAGATTTTCGGGATCATGGCCGGATCGTCGCAGTAGTAGAAGTTCCCGCCGCCGCCTTCGGCCATGTCGCGCAGGACGTCCTTGGCGGCCTCGTCGCCGACGGCCACGGTCGAGATGGTGATTCCCGCCGCGGCGATGTCGCGGGCAAGCTGCTGGAAATCGCCGGGGTGGCAAAGCCCGTCGGTCAGGACGATCATGTGCTTCAGGTCGGCATGGGCCTCGTTCAGCGCGAGGTATGCCCTTTCGACGGCCGGGAAGGTGTTCGTCCCGCCGGCGGCGACGATGGTGTCGATGCGTGCCAGGATCGCCTGCTTGTCGGCAACCGGGCTGATCTCGCTGACCCAGGCGCTCTTGTCCTCGAAGGCGATGATGCCGATCTTGTCGCGCGGTCCGAGCCTTTCGACGGCCTTCCGCGCGGCCTGCCGCGTCAGCTCGATCGCCTTGCCCTTCATCGAGCCCGACTTGTCCATCACGAGCATCATCGCCAGCCGGGGCTTCGGCTTGTCCTTCTTCGGCTCGCAGATGACGGGGAGGATCTGCTCGATCATGGTGTTGCGATAGCCGCCGGGCGTGAAGGCCCGGTCGCCGCCGACGACGATCAGCCCGCCCCCGAGTTCGCCGACGTACTTGTGGATCACCTCAACCCGCTCGTCCGGAAGCGACGTGGCCGGCACGTTCGACAGGATCAGCAGTTCGTACTGCTGCAAATCGTCGAGCCGTTCGGACAGCTTCTCCGGCGGGCGGACCTCGACCTCGATATTCTCGCCGATCAGCGCGCTTTGAAGATGCTTCGCCAACACGGGCTGGCTCTCGATCAGCAGGACTCGCGGCTTCGCGGTTGTGAAGACAACGCCGCCCGCCTCGTTGTTTTCGGGCAAGGTGTCCTTGAACCCTTCCAGTTTCGCGGTGAGCGTGGCGACCGGCCGCCCGACGACCGACCGGCGATAGCGGAAGCGGTTCACGCCGGGTACGAGTTGCACCTGTTCGTCCACGACGAGCTGCGTACCGTCGAGAAGCCGGAGCGTTCCCTCGTTTTCGCCGGTTGAATAAACGGTCACGTCGATGTGGAACGGTTCACCCAGGCGGACCTGGCCTTTTGTTGCCACGGACATCACGTAGACCTCGTCCTTCGCCTGACCCGGCAAGGGAACGACCGAGATCGGCACGCCGGCGGCTTTGGCGGCGGCCAGCACGTCGCCGGTGATCTGGTTGCCGTCGGAGAAGAGGACCATCTTGGCGACGCGCGGCGCACCGAAGCCGAGCCGGGACTTCCAATCGGGCACAAACGCCGCCGCTTCCGTAACCGCAGCAGCCAGGTCGCTTCCTTTCCGGTCCGGTGTGGCGGCCTCGATCGTCTCCCCTTCGGGCAGATCGAACCGAAACTCCTTCGGCTTCGACGCAAATTCGACGACCTCGGTCCGGATTTGCTCCGTGTGGTTTTCGGCTTCCGCGACGAAAGGGTCGATCGCGCCGGCCGATTCACCCGGAATGCTCGAACTAATGTCGTCGAGCAAGACGACGCACTGTTTGTCCAGGCGGCTGTGAATCGTGATCCCGCAGAGCGCAACCGCCAGGACGCCGACCAGCACAATCCGCAGGATCATGGACAGCGCCCGCTGCCACAAGCCGAAATGGACCAGGGTGCGCCGCGAGTAATAGAGCACCAGCGGCAGCAGCACCAGGACCGCCAGCGGCCAGAGCCTTTCGTATTGCCACGATACGTTGTCCATCGGTTCCCTACGTCATCCAACGCCGTTGATACAAACAGTACTCCAGAGTCAAGATAACCGCCGCCGCAATGACCAGGTACAACCAAGGCGGCAGGCGGTAAAGCATGGCCGTGGCAGGTCCGATTCCGTCGGGCGGCTGGCCGGGCATGACGACTTCGCTAACGTCGATTCCCAGATCGGCCGGCACGCGAATGTCGCCTTCGGCAAACCCGGGCCGATCGGCCGGCGAGGCCGACGCCTCGGCGCCGCGGTCAATACCGGCAACCCAATCCAGACAGTTGGTGATCAGGATCGGGAAAACTGTCCTAAGCGGCAGGCTCCCCGTCTGAAGGTCGCCGCTGAGGATCACGACACGGCCAGCGGGCCGATCGATTGCGACGATCAGCGGGTCGCCGTCGGTGTTTTTCGCCAGGATAGTGACCTTGCCCGTCTTTTCGGCCTTTTCCGTCAGTCGAATCTGCTTTGCCCCGGGCAGTTGCACGCCGGCCAGCCGCACATCGTTCATTACCGGCGAGGTGTCATCCTGCCAGGCCACGCTCGTATCTTCGAGCGGTTCGCCCAGTTCCCAGAGATCGGTCGATCCGGCCGGGTCGACGACCAGCGTCGGCGCACCGGGCAAGGGGTTCGGCGCCTTGCCGTGATAGACCATCAACAATCCCGGCGGTACGGCGGGAAGTGGTTCTTCAGTGAAGTGGGCCGTCACCAACCTGTTGGCCTCAAGCACGCTTTTCAGATAGCGATCTCCCGGCGTAACGACCAGGACCTCGTGCAAACCGGGCGGCAAGATGTCCACTGCCGCCTTGTTGTCGAACGGGTACTTGTCGTCGATGTCGAGCCCGGCCGTCAGGCCGCCCTCGCCGCAGACCATCTCGAAGAGTCCCTGCCATCGGCCGTTGCCCGAAAATTGGATCGTCTCGGTGTGAATCGTCTTTTCGCCGCTGGAGACGACCAACGGGCACTCGACCGGCCCGTCGGCAAAGCTGCGGACCTCGATCAGGACTCGGCACTTGTGGGGATTGGCGATATTGCGGCGGGCGTGTAACCGCGCGATCGCCACGTTGCCGGTCGGTTTGCCGACGCGAACCACCTCGACGCCGTCTACGGCGGCCATCTCTTTCGCGCCGTCGAATCCGCCGTCGCTGATCAGGACGATCTTCCAGCCGGGGCGCCGTTGGCCGTGGAAGATTGCCTCGGCGGAAAGGCCCTCGGCATCCGGGGCCCCCGGTTTTTCGGCCAGCATGCGCCCGGCCAGCCGCACGGCGGCGTCCACTTGGGTCGTTCCCTTGGGTGGCCGGGTGGGCCGGATCGATTCGATCGCGCGCCGCAGCATCGGTTTGTCGCTGGTGAATGTGCAGGGAACCCCGACGGCGTCCCCCGCCGAGAGCACGGCCATCCGGTCGCAGTCCCGCAGGCCGTCGACCATTTTCAAGGCAGTTTCCTTCGCCAGCAAAAGCCGCGACGGGCCGACGTCGTCGGCGTTCATGCTGGCCGAGTTATCGACGACAACCACGATCCGCTGCGGGCCGGGCAACAACGGTTCGGCCAGGGCAATCACCAAGAGCGCCATCGCGACCGTCTGCACCAACAGAGAGAATATGTGGCGATACTTCTGCCAAGCCATTCGCAACGGCTCCTTGGCAAACACCCGTTCCCAGAGGAAATTGGTGGCCGTCACCTCGCGGCGCAGACGGATCCGGCGCCGGTACAAGATCAAGACCGGTATGATCAAGAGTCCCCAAAGCAGCGCGGGTGGATTTCCGAAATTCATGGAGCGGTGGATAATTTGCAGTTGCTATGGCGGGGTCATAACTGCGTCCCTGACTTTGCGATCCGATTGATTCCCAACACGCGGTAAAGGACGTCGTCTTCCGGCGTGTCGTTCCGAATTTGCATGTAGTCGATCGTGTATTTCTTGCAGTAATCGCGAACCGACCGGTAGAATTCCCTGTAAAGCTGGCGATAGCGTTTGATCGACCGCTCGGTAACGGTGACGCGCCGCGAGAGGCCGCTTTCGGCGTCGAGTAGCTCCAAGTCGCCGAGCAGGCCGGGGTCGGCTTCACGGTGTTCGTGGATTTGCACGAGCCGGAGTTCGTAGCCGCGGTCGCGGAGCATATTGAAGGCGGTCTTGAAGCCGCGGCCGTCGTACAGATCGCTGATGATCACAATCGGCCCGTGCCGCTGGTAGCGCCGCACGAACGCCTCGGCCATTTGGGTAAGGTTCGTGTGTGTGCCTTGCGGAATCAGGTCGTCGAGGAACTGCAAGAGCCGCGGGAATCGCGCCAAGTGGCGGACCGGCTCCGATTCCGTGATGAGCCCGCCCGCAAACCCCAACACGCTGAAATGATCCAGCTTCGCAGTGGCCATGTAGCCCAGCACGGCCGCGATCTGCCGGGCAAGGTGAAACTTTTCCGGGCAACCCTGCTTCATGCTGCCGGAACAGTCGAGCATGATGTAGTAGTGCAGGTCGGCGTCGGCCTCGAATGTCTTGGTCAACAGCTCGTCGCGGCGGGCGCACCAGGTCCAGTCGACGTAGCGATACTCGTCGCCCGCAGCGTAGTCGCGCACGCCGGTAACTTCCGTCCCTCCGCCGGGGATCTTCTCGCGCGGCGCATCCAGGAGCGATCGCCCGGCGGTCCGCTCCGCCAGGAGCGCAAGGTAACGGAACCGCTTCAGCAACTCGGTGTCGAACATGGGCGGCGCCCTCAGTTACAGGTCGGCAAGCAGCCGGGCTGCTCCAAGCAGCCGGGTTGCTGAGATTCAGATTTCTTCTTTGTACTCGTCTTCCGCGCCACCCAGGACGGAATCGACCACCGCGCCCACGATCGCGTCAGGGTGTACGTTCTCGGCCTGGCCCTCGAAATTCAGGACCAATCGATGCCGCAGGCACGGCAGCGCAACCGCCTTGAGATCCGCTTCGGTAACCTCGCCACGGCCCGAAATGATCGCGTGTACCTTGCCGGCCAGAGCCAGGGCCTGGGCGCCGCGAGGGCTCGATCCGTACTTGACGTACTGGTGTACGGCGCTCGGGGCTCGGCCGTCGTCGGGATGCGTGGCCGCCATCAACGCGACCGCCTTGCGACGGACGTTTTCGGTAATGGCCATTTTCCGGGCAATCTCGCGCATCTCGCGAATCCGCGGACCGTCGACGATCTTCGCCGTCACCGGCGGCTCGCCCTCGGTCGTCCGCTCCAGAATCTCTTCGACCTGCTGCGGCGTGGGCGAGGTGACCAGCAGCTTGACGAAGAACCGATCGATCTCGGGTTCGGGCAGCGGAAACGTGCCTTCCATTTCCAAGGGGTTTTGCGTCGCCATGACGAAGAACGGCTGTGGCAGGTGAAACGTCTCGTTGGCCACCGTGATCTCCTGACCCTCCATCGCCTCGAGCATCGCCGATTGCGTCTTCGGGGTACCCCGGTTGATCTGGTCGGCAAGGACGATATGGGAGAAGACCGGGCCCTTTTGGAACTCGAACGTCCGACGGCCCTCGGGCGTTTCCATCACCACGTAGGTTCCCAACAGGTCGGCCGGCATCAGGTCGGGGGTAAACTGGATCCGCTGGAACGTCAGTTGCACCACCTCGGCGAGGGTCTCGACCAGCAGGGTCTTGCCGATGCCGGGCACGCCTTCCAACAACACATGGCCGCCGGTGACCACGGCGGTTAGTATGCCGTCGATGATCTTCTGTTGCCCCACCACTACCTTGCCGATTTCACGCCGCAAGGCGTCGAAATCCTTGCGAAACTTCTCGAGCTGCTTCCCGATCGACATTTCATCGGTACTCATGGTCTTTGATCCTCATTTCCGCATGGAACGAAACGTCTTGATTCCGGCGTTGCGGCTGCAAGCCACATCAGGTCACGGCCGCCCAGACCGCGTATTTTGCCAGTATCATACCAGGGAGGCGCCAAGTCAAGCTAGGGACCCGCTTTTGGCGGGGTACCCCCCGCTTGCCATTTCCGGCCGAGCCGCTATTCTGTTGGCATTCCAGTCAAGGTTGCGGGCGTAGCCGGCTTCCGGGGCCGCTCGTCTTCAACGCGCCACTTTCCCCCAAAGGAGCCCTCAAATGGCCAAAGCCACAGCACGTCACATCCTGGTGGAAACCCAAGAGGCCTGCGAAGAGTTGAAACGGCAGATCGACGCGGGGGCCGACTTTGCCGCCGTGGCTGCCCAGCACTCCACGTGCCCCTCCGGACAGCAGGGGGGTAGCCTCGGCGAGTTCAAGCCGGGGATGATGGTCGCGGAGTTCGACACGGTCGTTTTCAACGAGGAAATCGGCAAGGTCCATGGCCCCGTCCAGACCCAGTTCGGCTACCACCTGATCGAGATCACCAGCAGGACCGACTGATCGCGACGCCATGGACCAACCGTTTCTCCCGCAACCGCCGAAGCAATTCCGCCCGCCGCAGGGCGGCGAGGTGATCGATAACGACGGCCACCTCTACTTCATCGGGGCGGTAATCGGCTCCGGCGGATTCGGGACCGTCTACGAGTGTACCGACGAGTGGGCAAACGAGCTGGTCGCCAAGGTCATCATGCCGCAAAACCGGAGCTACGAAGAGGTCCGCGATCAGTGGCTGCGGGAACTCGACAACCTGGTCTTGCTGCGGCACCCCAACATCACCTACGTTTACGACGCCTTCGAGTTCCAGGACACCTTCTACATCATCGTCGAGCGCTGCGAATGGCCGCTGCATACCCTGATCCAGATGCCGGAAGCCCATTGCGAGCGGTGGCTGCCGTACGTCGCCCGAGACATCTTGCAGGCATTGGAGTTTATCCACCAGAACGGCTATGTCCACAAGGACCTTCACCCGGGCAACATCTTTGCCTCCCAGGTCCGCGACCATCTGGACCCTGGGAAGGAGCCGGTCTGGATGTTCAAGATCGGCGACCTGGGAATCAGCCGCCTGGAGGGCGACATTCACATATTCAACACGATCCTGGCCCGGTGGATGGCCCCGCCGGAGTATCTCGACCCGGTGCAGTTCGGATCGCTCGACCGGCGCGTCGACATTTACCACGTCGGGCTGCTGTTATTGAGTCTGTTGATGAAGCGTACGCCGGAGTTCACGTACAACGAGATACTGGCCGGCATGCCGCGTCAGATCGCCGAGGGGCTTTCGTCGCCGTACGCCCCGGCCATCTCCACCGCCCTGCGCCGCCACGTCGCCACGCGCCCGCAAACGCCGCTGGAACTCTGGCGCGAAATCTCCACTGCTAGTGCGGGGCTCGCATGAACAGACTGCTGATATGCCGCCTGCTGGGTGTGATTGCCCTGTTGATCGGCGGGGCTATGACGATGAGCCTGCCCTGGGCACTGCCGATATTCGGTCAGGCCGACCGTTTCGAAGCGGCGGGGTTCTTCGGATTACTGGGGGGGATGGCCCTCTGCGGACTCGTCGGCGGGGTATTGATGTTCCTCGGGCGCAAGGCCGCCGGCAACCGGCTCTTCCGCCGCGAGGCCATCGCCGTCGTCGGCCTAGGGTGGTTGATGGCGACCCTGCTCGGGGCCTTGCCGTTCTGGTTCAGCGGCGCCTGCACCGGTTACGACGGGGACGGCAACGGCATTCGCATGGGCCCCTTCGACGGCCTGTTCGAGTCGGCGTCCGGCTTCAGCGGGACCGGGGCAACCGTCTTGACGAACGTCGAAAAACCGCAACTCATCTCGCGCGCGGTCCTCTTCTGGCGTTCGGAGACGCACTTTCTCGGCGGCCTGGGGATCATGGTGTTGTTTGTCGCCATTTTGGGGTTCGGCTCTGCCGGAAAAACGTTGTTGCTCACCGAGATGCCGGGGCCGAGCCACGAGGCGACCCATTCGCGGAGCCAGCGCGCCGCCTGGAACTTCGCAATGATCTTCATCGGGTTGACCGCCGTGCTCACCGTGCTCTTGCGGTTGCAGGGAGTCTGCCTGTTCGACTCGCTCTGCCATGCATTCGGCACGATCGCCACCGGCGGGTTTAGCACCTACAACGACAGCGTCGAGCATTTCCAAAGCGTCGGCGTCGAAATGACCATCGCGATGTTTATGATCATCGCCTGCACGAACTTCACGCTGCTCTATCTCGTGTTGCTGCGGCAGCCCGGCAAGCTTTGGAAAGACGTCGAGTTCCGTGCGTACCTGCTCATCATGTTCTCGGCGGCGGCGGTGGTGATTGTGGCGTTGCGGGTCGACGGCAACTACACGGCGTGGTGGCGTTCCGCCCGGTACGGGATCTTTCAGGTCGTTTCGATGATGACCAACACGGGGTTCGGTACGGCCGATTTCAACCGGTGGGACAGCCTCAGCCGTGCGACCCTCTTCCTGTTGATGTTTGTCGGCGGCTGTGCCGGCAGCACGAGTTGTGCCGTCAAGGTGATCCGATACGTGTTGTTCTTCAAGATCCTGGGGATCGAGATCGAGCGGATCTACCATCCCAGGGTCGTCCGGCCGGTGCGGCTGGGCGGCAAACCGCTCGAGAGCCCCGACATCCGCAAGGAGGTCGTCTTGTATTTCGGCGTGATCGTGGTCATTTTCGTGATCGGCTGGATCGCCCTGGTGGCCGTCGAGCCCGACAGCACCTGGGTCGAAGCCGGCCGGCCGGTCGGCGACAAGCTGATCGATTGCGCCAGCGCGGTCGCGGCAACGCTCAACGGCGTCGGCCCCGGCCTGGGGATCGTCGGTGAATCGGAAAACTACGCGCACTTCCATTGGGCGAGCAAGTTCATTCTCACATGGATGATGCTCCTGGGCCGGCTCGAGGTGTTTGTGCTCCTGGTGCTGTTCGTCCCGCGGTTCTGGCAAGGGCGGTAGGAAGAGGGAAGTGGGAAGTGGACAGTCGACAGAGGACAGTACACTACGAGAAAAGCCCCGGCACTGCGTGCCGGGGTTCTCAGAACGCGTTTTGAAATACAATACAGCCGGTACGATGGCCCTCCGAGGCCGTCGATTGCCAGCGGTTCGACACATGCGACGGCCTCGGAGGGCCATCGTGCATTGATTTCAAAACACGTTCTCAGATAAAACGGCGACCGGTGGCCGCGCCCGGATGCCTCCGGCGCCTTACTTGTCAAGTGTGGGACAAAACGGCTATCATAGGACATTACCGTCGGACAAGGGTTCAACCATGCCGCACAACCGATTTATTAACGGTGGGCGCGAGCAGGCGCTGGCGGCTCTGCGGGAGCAGATCACGCCGGAGGTTGAGGCCGAGTTTGCCGAGCAGCTCGAACACGCAGGGTTCCTGCGCCGGCATCTTCTCCGCCGGCGGATGGAACGCGAAATCGAACGGCGGGTCGTTGCTGAGGCGAAGAAAGCCGCCCCGCCCGATGCCTTGTATTGACCGACAAATCATGTGCGACGCCGAGAACAACAGCAACGATCAAGCCCACCGGGACCTGGTCGATATGCTTCGGCTCTGCCTGATTCCCGGCGTGGGGCCGAGAATCCGGCAAGAATTGTTGACGCGGTTCGGCTCGCCGCGGGCCGTCTTCGACGCCGGCCGGAGCGATCTGCGGGAGGTCAAGGGCGTCGGCTCGAAGCTGATCGAGAAGATCACCGCGGCCGAAGAGACCATCGACGCCGAGGCGGAAATCGCCCTGTGCCGCCAGCACGGCATCGAAATCCTCATCCACCCGGATGACGAAGAGGCCGAAAGCGACTATCCGCGGATGCTCCGCGAGATCCACGACCCGCCGGGCGTGTTGTTCATGCGCGGAAATCTGAAAACGGACGACCGGCTGGCAATTGGGATCGTCGGCACCCGCCACGCCACGCAATACGGCCGGCGGCAGGCCGAGCGGTTGGCCGCCAGCCTGGCCCGGGCGGGTTATACCATCATCAGCGGCCTTGCCCGCGGAATCGACGGCGCGGCGCAGCGCGGGGCCCTGGAAGCCGGCGGCCGAACAATCGGTGTGTTGGCCAGCGGCGTGTTGAATGTCTATCCGCCCGAGCATGAAAAACTGGCCGAGGCCGTCATCGCCAAAGGGGCACTGCTGAGCGAGTCGCCGCCGCGGGCGGAACCCCTGGCCGGGGCGTTTCCGCAACGGAACCGCCTAATCAGCGGGATGTCGCTCGGCGTGCTGGTCGTCGAGGCCCCCGAGCGGAGCGGGGCGCTGATTACCGCCCGACATGCCATGGAGCAGGGCCGCGAGGTCTTCGCCGTGCCTGGCCAAGTCGATTGCCGCGCGGCCCGCGGATGCCACCGGCTGATCCGCGACGGGGCCAAGCTGGTCGAGTCGGCCGACGACGTGCTCGAAGAGCTGGGCCCGCTGGTCGAACCCGCGCCGCGAGAGGACGGCCAGACGGTCCACCACCCGGCCGAGCTGAAGCTGAACGACCTGGAGCAGAAGGTCCTTGCGGAAATCGGCACGGAAGCAACCAGCATCGACGAGATCATCGGCAAGACCGAATTACCGGTGCAACGGGTCCTTTCGACGATCAGCGTCCTGGAGATGCGGCATCTCGTCCGCCGGCTCAGCGGGACAACGGTTGCAAGAAAGTAGTGGGGCCAACCCCTAATCCCCAGCCCCTAATCCCTACCCTGTTTCGTAGAGCAGAATCACCAAGACATCGGAGGGCGGGTAGGTGATTCGGTCCATTCCGCCGGCGCCGGTTTTGAGCGATTGGCTCTGGGGTGCGATATTGCCGGTGATCGAGACGATCTTCGCCCCATTTTCGCGAATCCAGGCGTTGATCTCGTTCTCCAGCGAGCCGATATCGCCTTCGGCGCCCTTGAAAATCTTGACTTGTTGCATGAAACGGTTCCTTTCAGCACGAGAGAATCAACTCCAGGATTACCAGAACCGCCAAGACGCCCGCGGTCCCGACGGCGGCACGGCGATCGACGTTGCCCTTGGCGGCGCCGAGCCCGAAATGCGGCCCGAGCCCATTCCAAAGATACAGTCCGGCGGGGATGGTGAAAAGCCCGAAGGCAATCAACTGCCACCGGGCGCCGCCGTTTCGAAGGATGACCCCGCCGTCGTCGAAGCCGGGTGGCAGGAAGGCCCCGATCATCAGGTAGGCCCCGTTGGCGATCAGGCAGAACCCGGCGAAAAATGCCGCAAGATAGACGTGCGATTTCGCTGCGAAACGCACGATTGCCAGAACGGCCAGCGGAATCAGGCATCCCCAGATCGGCCCGCCCCAGACGACCACCAGCGAGGGCGGGTATGGTAGCACGTCGGTTCGCGAGATTGCCAGCGGGTGCAACACGACCCGCTCGACCGTCCCGCCGGTGAGCCACGCGTGAAGGACGTGGCCCGCTTCATGCACGGCCATCATCGCCAGCCAGCAAAAGGCAAGGGTGGAGAAGATCAACAAGATTTGGAAGAATCGGTTCATGACGGCTCATGGATGCCACGGTAATCGGAATCGCTCCAACCCGCTAAGCTAAGGATCGGCGAAGAAACATAGCTGCCTGTCCGCTCCGGGCGGCTTCGCCACGCCCTCCGCTGGACAGACACCCACCCTCCGCTTGCTTACTCGTCCGCCGGACTACAGGCGACACGGAAGCCCAGGTAGTTGCTCCGGTGGGCCGGGCGGTACCTGTCGCGATCCGCCGACCGGCAGTACCTGGCGGGGTGTGACCAACTGCCGCCACGAAATACGCGGTGCGAGCCTGTGGATGGACCAGGAGGATCGGACTCAGGGGACTTCTGGTAGTAGTCGTACTCACACCAGTCCTCGCACCATTCAGATACGTTCCCATGCATGCCACAAAGTCCCCAACCGTTCGGCTTCTTCCGGCCCACGGCGTGCGGATATTGCTTACCCACCTCTTCTGCGTTCTCGCCATACCAAGCGTAATTGCCCAAGGCCAAAGAATCGTCCCCGAAGCAGTAACTGGTCGTGCTACCCGCTCGGCAAGCATATTCCCACTGGGCTTCCGTCGGCAGGCGATACGTGCGTCCCTCCTTGGCCGATAACTTTTCGCAGAACGCCACCGCATCCTCACAATTCACGTACGTCGCCGGGCAATCTTCGCCCTTCTTTACGTACGAGTTGCCAGACCACGGACGGCTCCCCATCACCGTCGCGTACTGCTCTTGCGTTACCTCAGTTACGCCTAAATAGAACGGCTTGGTCAAACGGACCCGATGCCGTGGGCGTTCTTCTTCCAAAGCATATTCGTCGTCCTTCGGGCTTCCCATCATAAACTCACCCGCCGGGATTAACACGAACTGCATCCCGATCGAGTTGGTCTGCTCCTGAAGCCGCCAGATTCTGCAATCGGGCAGCAACTCTTCCAGTTGCCATACGCCCTGTTCGGTGACCTGCGTACGGGTCAGGTACAACTGCTCTAAGTTCTCAAGCCGCTCAAAATACCTCAACCCGGCGTCGGTGACCTGCGTTCCGCTAAAGCAAACGATTTTGAGATTTCGCAACCCGGCAAGGTGTTTTGCACCGGCGTCGGTGATTCTATCGCCCGAAACGAACACCCGTTCCAGGTGCGGCATGTGGCTCAGATGCGCCATCGCGTCGTCGGAGGCGCCCGGCGACGAATCGACGGCCACGGCGTCGAGAAACATCTCGTCGCCAAAGACCCACCGCGCCCAGCCGGGCCCCGAGGGCGTATTGCCACAAGTTACGACCCAGCCAAGCTTTCGCAACGCTTCGATCGCTGCCCGCTGTTGCCTTGCACGATGGACAGGCACCACCAGCAAGCCCATCCCAATGCATGCCAGCGTTGTCAGAATAAACAGCGACCGCAGACTATACTGATACCACCGGCGTTTGAATCGGGTCGTCAGGGTTTTCGTATCAGGGTCGGCTTTGGGGGCATCTTCGCTCACGGCCGCATTCTACCACACCGCGGTGTCAAATCAACGTGGCTTCCATCAGTGGGCGAGGGCGGCAACGCTGAAGAAGTTGATGCAAGCCATCCTTTCCCGGCGGTTCACGGATCAATCCAATAGCCGCTTGACGGCCCAGAGGCACCTGGCTCGTTCGGTTATGGGCCGGGGGCAGGTGCCCCCTTCTTTATTCCTGAATCCGGCAAGTTATTTATCGGCCGCCCCTTATTGATCCCATAGCGATCTGAATCGCTCCCACCCGCTGAGGTGGCTCTCGCCGATGATACTCCACACGACAGGAGCAAACCACATGATGATGCACCAAAAGAACAGGGCCCCGTAGCGAACGACGATCAAGTCGAAGCGACTCGGCGAGGCCGGGCGCCGCAGGAGGATGACGGCGATGGCGCCCCAGTGGGCAAGGGCGGCCACGCTGAAAAAACCGAAAGTCCGCCCGCCGTCGAGGAGCAATGCCGTCAGCACGAGCAAGACGCCATCGATCCACAAGGCAACCGTTAGCGACGGGACATATTCCGCAGAAATCTTTTCCCGGGTGCTCACGGGTTTGCTCCCGTCAATCAAATGTCGACGATCAGATTCAGTCCAATAGCCGCTTGACGCTCCAGAGTAACAACAACGGTACGATGATGCACATGATGGTGACGGCGAGCCGGTGGGGTCGAATGACGGCGTACAGCACCACGGCGATGGCAACAACCACGATCATCCAGATTACCGCGGGACTTGTCGTCTTGGGCTCCTGCAATCCGGGTATCACGCTCCGCTCGACCAGGATTCCTGCCACACGGCGGCGCTTCGCCTCGCTGCGGACCGATTCGACCAGCTCTTCCGCTCCCGGGACGCCGTCCAATAAATGAGCGAGTGCTTCTGCCTTGGCGTCCTCGCGCCGATCCTGTAACAAGGCGACCATGGCCGATTGGGCGTAGAGGTTGTTCGGATCGAGTTGCAATGCCCGGCGGAGACTCGATTCGGCCTGGCGGCGATGGCGGAGCCTGTACTCGGTCAGCCCCATGGCGGCCCAGGCGGTCGACGAATTGTCATCGGCCTCGATGGCCGCCTTGGCGGCCCCCATCGCCAGTTTCGGACCGCGGCGCGAGGCCATAAACCAGGCGTAATCGGCCAGGACCTCGGGGCGGCCGCCGGAAAGCTCGATCGCCCGCTCGAATGCACGTTGCGCCATGGAGAGCCGTTCCGCCCGCCATGCCGCCAGCGCGAGCAGCCGCTGGGTGTACTCGTTGTCCTCGTCCAGCTCGACCGCCCGTCGGGCCTCTTCAAACGCCTCCTTGGCCGTCTCGCCGCTCAAGAGCGCTTGCGCCCGCATCGCCCGAACCACCGGATCATCGGGCAGCTCGGCGGCAAGCTGATCGGTAATCGCCACCGCCCGGACGTCGTCGGCACGCCGCAGGGCGTCGAGGGCTTCATCGATCAGTCGCTGGATTTCGAACGAGTCCATCGACGCTTTCCATGGCTGCAAGGCCGGGGCGGTTGCCGGCTTACGGCTGCTTCACCCGAACAAACGTCAGTTCCCGATCGGCCTTGGGGGGTTTGAACTTGAAGTGATCGTCGTCGACGAGGGTGATCTGGAGGATTTCCGGGTCCTGATCGTCGAGATTCCTCATCTCGATGGCTACGCAATTTCCTTCGACCCCGACGACTTTCCAGTTTCCGGAGCCGAGTTCGCTTCGACGGTCGCCGAGATACCAGGCGATGGTCCCCGTACCGGTATCGCGGAAGATCACCTCGAACTTGACGGCCTTTTGCAGCTTCTCCGCGGCCTGCTGAACCGCGGCTTTCAGGGGATTCGAATCATCGACCGGTTGCGGCGGCTTTTTTTCATCCACCAGCGGGTGGGCTTCCCATTTGCCGATCAGCTTGTCGGAAACCGAGGGACCGCAACCGACAAGGACCACACAACTCAACACGGCCGCACCACACAAGAGTCGTTGCATCGTGGAACTCCTTTGCTGACGACTTTTACGTCCCGCCGGGCGGGATTCCGGACCAAAAGAGAAGGGAACCTCTACAACGGGTGTATTGTAACGGCCGCCGGCTACGTGGCAACCCGTCCGGCCATGAAAAACACCGCCGCACCCGCCGCGAGAACCGCCAACCCGTTGGCCAGCAGACTCTCCCGCCACTTGACCTCCCGCCAGCACGCCTTGGTAGTCAGATAGATGATCGGCAGCATGAACAGCCGGACGTGGGGAACCATGTTGATGCCGTCGATCAGCAAGGTCTCGATCGCCCAAAAGGCCAGCGTCACCACCGCTCCGACGGCCAGGCACTTCAGCACGTCGAGCGGGAAATTCTCGAAACCGAACCCCCAGCCCAATTGCGAGCAAATCAACAGCCCGACGAACAAAACAACGGCGTAGACGAGCGCCAGCGTACCCAGGGCATGGATCAGCGGGATCGAGCGATCACCGAGTATCCTGACGCCGAACAAGAGCAGTGAAGCGGTCAAGGGGGCCATTGCTGCAATCCTTACCCAATGGTCTGCGTGCATCGAAATCCTATACGCATGGTACACATCATGCAGCTTCCGATCAAGACCTGCAACGGCTTTGGAAAATAGGGAAGGATACAGAAGCCGCGAGATTGACTCCGCAGGGCATGGCGTCCAATTCGAACCTTCGGGGACCATCCGCTGAGATTGACAACCGTCCCTTGCGAGACTATGATGGGCTCAGAAGAAAGGTTCGTTGGACCGCCGACGATACAAGGAGTTGATCTGTCCGAGTGGTACGCGAGAACCTGGGGGTGAACCGATGTCTTCTTCAGATTGCCACCAACACTACAAGAAGTGGCAAAAACGGCACGAGGACGAGAAAAAAAGAGGAAATTGGCCCACGACGCAGGATGGTTGGGTCGATCGATGGCGCGAGGCGTTGAATGTTATTGCGAACGAGGCCGACAAGTTGCGTGAAGATCGGGACATTTACAACACGTATCGCAGAATCGTGCTCAACAATCCGCGGCTTGACAAGCGCAACGAGTTTCTGGTCCTGGTCGAGGATATGTATATCAGCCATGCGTTGATCGGAATTCGGAAGTTTGACGACCGCGATCCTCAATCGCACTCAATGTACAACCTTATTGCAGAGATCATCATTCACCACGACCAAATCACAAAAAGTTGGTTTGTGGGTCAATATGACCCGGAGTTGAGGCAAAACGCTGAAAAGAACTACGATCGCGATTGGGGCAGTGGGCCGCAACCGGATAAGGAAAAGCTTCGGGATGACCTCTGTAGCCTGGTGATCAGTTGCAGCAAGATCCGGGAGATCTGCAACAAGTACATTGCCCATATCGACCGAGAGCAACCGCGTTTGGGGGTAACATACTCGGAGATTGATAAGGCCATTGATGTGATCTATGGACTATCGGAACGCTACTACCTTCTGCTCTTTGCCGAGTCACGGTCCTCGATTTCAATGCCCGCATTCACGAACATTTTCGACATTCCATGGAACCATAAAAAGGTCGGTTAAAATGCTGTCCAACCGGATGGCCGAGAAAAATCTCCGAAAACAGGAGCGTTAAAATGACCTGGCAAGATCGGATCACCGTCAACCCGGAGGTCTGCCACGGCAAGGCGTGTATCAAGGGCACTCGGATTATGGTTTCGGTGGTCCTGGACAACCTGGCAGCCGGGATGCCCCACGAACAGATCGTTGCCGACTACCCGTCATTGGTCGAGGAAGACATCCAGGCGGCCATCACCTATGCAGCCGAGTTGGCCCGTGAGCGCGTGGTACCATTGGGTCCGGAACCGGTCGGATGAAATTCAAGATCGACGAGAACCTGCTGCTTTGGTGCTGCAAGGAATCGTCCGGCTATTCGTTTCCTCTTGGCAAGGCTTCCTCAGGCGGGGGCTGCTCCGCCAAAGCGGCTTGGTATGCTCTCCACAAGTCCTCGCGGACGTACACTTGCAGGAAAACGTTCCGGCGCAGTTGCCGCTCCTGGTCCTTGTAGTAGAAATACTTGCTCGGGGCCGCGGGATCGAAAAATTTCCTCGCCAGGGCCGGTGTCAGTTCCGGCCGAATCACGATCAGCGGCGGAGTCGATTTCTTGCGCACCGCGCGGAAATAGCCGACCTGCCCAACGCCGCTGTCTTCGTGCTGCTCGAAGGGGGACGCCAGATCGCGCAGATACCACGGCAGCGGCCAGTAGTCGTCGTCGGGGGCGATCACCTCGACGTCCACAAGTCCGTCGTCCAAACGAACCGTGGCAAGCTGTTTCACGCGATCGGCGAGCAGCAACAACTCGGCCGAAGTCGGGGTGTGGACGTAGGAGGTGCTCGGATCGTTGCAGGCAACAAAGCTCGCCCGGTATCCCTGCCACGCGAGATGGCCCGTTGCGGCGATCAACAAGGCAATCACGACGCCCTTCAGAATGTAGCCGGGGACGGTGCGGACCAAGACGGCCGCGCCGATGCCGGCCAACAAGATCATGCCGTGCAGAAACCCCAGCACGCACCAGGGCGTCTTGTATGCCATGGCTGAGTAGACCACCGTCATCACCAGGGCGTAGATGCCGACGAATCGCGCCATGGCGACATTTGTCCTGCCCAGCCACTTGCCCGCAACCGTAGCGACCAGTCCCGCCACCGCCAGCACGGCGATCGACAGTTCGGTCCAGACGGGGCCGTCTTCACTCTGCCACCAGAACAGGATACGGAGGTAGTGGTACCACGGATGGTCGTGCGGGCCGGCGCTCCCCTCGCCCGATGCCCGGTGGAAGTATTGACCGTAGGCCGCCACCGAGTCGACGACGCCTTGCCAATGGCTGGAGAACGACGAGAAGAACAAAACCGAGACGGCCGCGGCGCTGAGAAACACAACGAGCCCCGCGACGCCGAGTCGCTTCAGACCGATCTGCCGTAGTTCGCGGATCGTCAACCCGGCGGCCAGCGCCATGGCAAACAACGCGATGACGCACGTCTCCTTGCTGGCGTGCATCATGCCGATGCACAGGCCAAGCGATACGAGCCAGAAACCCTGCCGGAGCCACGGCCGGCCGTGCCCTTCGCCTTCTTCCGCCAAGTCGGCGCGGACTGCCCGGACGTAGCGCCAAAGCGAGACCATCGCCCCGAACGTGAAGCAAACCAGCAGCATCTCCATGATGTAGTATCGGCTATAGAAGACCATGGCAGGCGAGACGGCGGCCAGCAGCGCGGCCCAAAAGGCGGCCCCGCGGCCCAACTCGTTGCGGATCAGCCACACCAGGCCAACCAGAATAATGCCGAAGATCGCCGGCAGCAGGCGGAGGTGGATCTCGGTGACTTCCGTCAGGTTCCGCACCCCGGACAGCCATGCGACCGGCAGCGTGAGGTAGTTCAACGCCGGGCCGTGATGTTCCCGGGGATCGTAGGTGTACTCGCCGCGTTCGAGCAGCCGGCCGAACATAACGGCCTGGTTCGCCTCGTCGCAGTGTACGAGCCGGTTATCGAGGCTCGCCAGCCGCAGCACGGCCGCGACAGCGAGGACAAGAACGAAAAAAAGCGTCAGAAACCTTCTGCAAGCAGCCCTGCTGGGGCTGCGGGAGAGAGTCTCCGACGCCTTTTCTGCCTCACGCTGCGGGCTTGCCATAGACCTCCACTTCGGTGTAGTGGTTCTTGCTGTCGATATGGCTGCCTTTGCTATAGAGGCGGATATAGCGGGCCTTGATGAAACGCCCCTTCTCGTCCTTGCAGCCGATCAGTTTGCCCTCGTTCGTTTCGACGTAGCCCATGTCGGGGCCGATTTCCAGGCCGGACGAGCCGTCGTAGTCGTTGTTAAAGACGGTCTGCGGGTCGAGGAAGTCGGGATCGTCGCTTGCCTGGACGATCACGTCGCGGTAGACGCGGGCCTCGGCATGGTTGTGCCAGACCAGCACGGCGTAGACGGTCGCCTGCCGGCCCAGGTCGATCTGGACCCACTCGGCCCCCGGCCGCAGTTCGAGATAGCCGAAGTCGGAGGCCTCCTTGTCGCCGTCGGTGACGTAGTCGACCTCGCCGGCGGGCGGGGCCGGGTCGCTGGCCGTCACCCGTTTCCGCAGCGCGAGGTTGACCGTACCCTCGGGGGCGAAAAACGGCGGGCGCGGTTTCCCCAGCGGCGGCTCGACGTTCGGTTCCTTCAGCGGCACGGGCGTTCCGCGAAACGCCGGCGCCGGCAATTCGATGTCGATCGCAACCAGGTTCACGTCGTCCGCCTCAACGGACGGAGTCGTCGACTCAACGATCTCGTCGGACGAAAGGGGCGCAGTGGTCGAGGTCCAAGACCCGGGACGCTGCTGCGGCTTCGGGCAGCCGGCCAACGTACAACCCAACGCGGCTACCAGGATAAACCACACATACCGCTGATGCTGAAAACGCTTCACCACGTATTCCTCCTTCAGGCTATTGTTCTTGGTTTTCCAATCTGCGATTGCCGGGCGCCTCGACCGGTTGAAGCGTCACAGGGCTTCCAAAGATTCCAGGACTTTCCGGGCCCGGTCACGGACCTTCCGGTTCTTGGCGCCCTTCTGCAATTTTTCCAAAGCGGTGCGGACGGCATCCTTATCGCTGCTTTTCATGCCAGCGTCCTTGTTGATCTCCGCCATCTTCTCGGCGATTTGCACGGCGGCAAGGCCGGCCGCGCCGGCCAGTTTCGGATCGTCCGTCAGCGGCATAACCAGGGCCAGCGCCTGCGCGTTGCCGATCGTGCCGAGCGCGTCAAGCAACACCTCCTTTTCCTGCGGCCGTTTGGCCAGTTTCATCGCCTCGCCGAGCAATTCCATGTTCACCGGTTTCTCGGGCTCGCCCTTTTTCTGCTCGGGAGTGGCCAGGTTCACAAATCCCCGGATTACCAGGACGGGAACAAGCGGATTCTTGGCACTTTCGAACATCTTTTTCAGGGCAGCCGTTGCCGTATCCCGGTCGTCCTTTTTCATTTTTCCGGCGATCAGCACAACGGCGAAGCGGGCTTCCTCGGCAAGCGCCGGATCGTCTGTGGCGGGCATGACCATGTCCAGCGCCTCCGGGGAATCGGCGCCGCTGAGCGCACCGATCACCAGCTTCTTTTCCTGGACCCGCTTCGCCAGGTCCATGGCCTCGCCCAGCAGCGCCAGATCCGCCGGCTTGTCCTGCCGGGGGCTTGCCAGTCGTACCAGCCCGCGGATTGCCAGAATCTGGTAACGCGGGTTTTCCTCTTTCTTGGCAATTGCCGAGAGATGTGGCACGGCGGCCGCATCCGACCAGCTCGAGAGCATCCGCACGGCCTCGTTCCGGACCGTTTCGTCGTCGTCGTTGAGGGTTGCAACGACCGTTTCGAGCGCCTTATCCCCTCCGGCCCTTGTCAGGGCGTGCAGAAGCGCGGTGCGCGACCGCACGTCGGCGCCGGTCATTCCGGCGACAATTGCATCGGCACACGCCTCGCTCCCCCGGCTGCAAACGCCCAGCAGGGCCAGTTCCGCCTTTCTGCTCTCGGCGTCGTCCTTGGCCCCTTTGAGCGTGTTTACGAGCTTCTCGGTGTCGTTCTCGTCGGCCAGGAATCTCAGGGCTTCCAGCGCGGCGATGCGGACGGTCTCCTCCGGATCCTCGGTGCTCTTCAGCACGACCGGGAGGCTTTCTTTCGCGTTGCGGCCGGCCAAGACGGCGAGTAGCCCGACGCGGACAGAGGGTTCGCCCTTCTCCATTTCGGCCAGAAGAGCCGCATTCACGTCGTCGCCGTGCAAGCGGACCATGCTTTCGCGGGCGGCCTTTTTCTCGGCGTCGGAGCCGCCGGCGGCTTTTTGGCTCAGAAGCGGCACATCGGCGGCGGCCCCCAGGGGGCCCAGCGCACGCAAGGCGGCGGTACGGACCGTCTCCGCTTCGCTTTTGAGCATGTCCAGGACTGCGGGACGGGCAACCGCATCTCCCCGATCGGCCAGGGCTTCGAGCATATCCACTTGGGCCTCCGGCGATAAGTCCGGCAGCAAGGCGGCGAACTTCCGGGTGGCCGCCTCGCCGGGTACGTCGTCGCGGATGAACTGCAATCCCACCATCCGCGTCTCGCGTTCCGCATCGCTGGCGTACGTGATAATCAACTGCACCTGGTCGTCGGCAGGCTCCTCCTGGGCCCGCAACGAGTTACCTGCAAGGCACGCCGCGCCAAGCAGGAGCAAATACGACAGGGCCCTTGTCTTCTCGATTCTCTTCAAAGAACGTCCTCCTTTATGAAACTCCTCTGCCAAGAACACGGGGTGGGCCGAGCGTAGCGAGCCCCATTACACGCCGCAAACCGGCGCGCGAGCCTCCCTTCGCTCAGCCCGCCCCAAGTTAGCTGCCCAAGACTACTTGGATGCGGCAAGCAATCCTCGCATGGCGGCCACTTTCACCTGCTTGATATCCGACTTGCTCAGCGCCGTATAGATCGCCTTCGCGTCGGCCTTCTTGCCGCCGGCCAGGAGTCGCTCGGCACACGCCAGGTAGGCATCGGCGGCGACCAGCTTGAGTTCCTTCGGGGCTTTCCCCTGGAAGGCGCCCAGCGCCTTGGCTGCCTCGGGGGTGCCGATCGAGCCCAAGGCAGCGGCCGCTGCGCCGGCGGTCTGCTTGTCGGAGTCACCGAGCAGCTTCTCCAACGCGCCGGTGCTCGCGGCGTCGCGGCGGACTCCCAGCGAGTTGATCACGCCGACTTTTAGCAGGCCTTTGACCTTCGGCAGGGCATCCTGCATGGCCTTGGCGGACTCGGGGCAGGACATCCGCTCAAGGACGTAGCGGGCCATGTGCGAGAGCTTCTCGTCGGTCAGAAGCGGTGCAACCGCCGGGACGTTGTCGGCCGTGCCGATCAGGCTCAGCTTGCGGCAGCAGTAGTCCTTGCCGCATTGTTTGGCATCGGTTCCCAGGACAGCCGCCAGGCGCTTTGCAAGGGCCTTTTGTGCCGCGGCGTCGCCGTGCGATTTTACGATTGCGTCGTCGATCGGCTTCAGGATGTTGCGATCGGCGCCCCAGTCGTAGGTCTTCAAGGCGTCAAAGGCCTTGTCCACCGCTTCGTCGGCGACCACGGGCATTGCCAGGCCCAGCAGGAGCACCGCCATCAGAAGGCTAACCATCGTTCGTCCAGACATGTCGTTCTCCTTTTCTCTTTGTTGCGTGGTGTGAGAATTGTTTTATACCAGTTTGATGGCCCCTTGGTCAACCGGGGCACTTTCGTAAAGGTTCCACGGCTCGCGCATGGGCCGCGAGGTCAGCCGGTTGGCCTGCTGGTCGCCGGGGAACACCTGCTTTGCGGGGTCCCATTTCAGCGGCCGGCCGAGCCAGTAGGCGATATTGCCGAGGTGACAGACGATGACCGAGCTGGCCCCGGCGGCCACGTCGGCAACGCATCGTTTGCGCGAGCGGACGCACTCGAGGAAATTGCCGTAATGGTTACTGCTTTCGACGAGGTGAATTTGGTCCGGCTTGATCTTCACCTTGGCGAGTTCGTCGGGCTTGGTCTTCAGCCCGCCGCGCCAGACCCAGACTTCTCCTTCGGTGCCCTTGAAGACCACCGACGCCCCTTGCTTGAGGGTTCTTCCCCACCCTCCTTGGCCGGCCTCAAGGATGACACCGTTGCCGTAGCGATACTTGAGCGGGTCCTTGGAGTTAGCCGGGGGCGGGATGATCTCGACGGGCCCGGAGCCGTCCATGTTCAGGCCCCATTGGACGATGTCGAAGTCGTGGGCGCCCCGGTCGGTCATCAGGCCGCCGGAGTAGTCCCGCCAGTGCCACCAGTGCCACAGGTCGACACAGCGGTCCTTGTTGTACGGCGCCCAGGGCGCGGGGCCGAGCCACATGTTCCAATCCAGCCCCGGCGGAACTTCCTGGCCGGCGAGGTTGCAGTGGCGCGACGTGCCGCCCGGCTCGGTGAACACGCTCTTCACCTCGCCGATATAACCGTTGCGGACCAGCTCGCACGCGAAACGGAAACGGGGATCGCTCCGCTGCTGCGTGCCGGTCTGGAACACCCGGTCGTAACGCCGGGCCGCCGCAAGGACCGCCTGTGCCTCGCGGATGGTGTACGTCAGCGGCTTTTCGCAGAAGACGTCCTTCCCGTTGCGGCAGGCCTCGATGGATATGACGGCGTGCCAGTGTTCCGGCGTGGCGTTCAGGACCGCATCGATGTCGTCGCGTGCCAGCAGTTCGCGGAAATCGTCGTAGGCTTTTCCCTTGTACTGCTTGGCGACGGCTTCGCGGCGGTCCTTGTAGACGTCGCAGGCGGCGACCACCTCGGCGCCCTGGCCGGCAAGGCCTCTCATGTCGGCTCTTCCGCGTCCGCCGCAGCCGATCTGGCCCAGGGCAATCCGTTCGCTTGCCGGGAGTTTCCCTTCTCCGCCCAAGGCCGCCGACGTAATCACATACGGAGCGGCGAGCGCAGCCGCCGCGCTCTTGAGCACATCGCGGCGCGTCGCTGTCGGATCCTTGTTCACGGCCAGGTTCTCCTTTCGTGTTTGTCCTGGTGCGTGACGGCAGTTTCACAGAGGATTACAAAGCCGCGACCGTTGGTCGCGCCCGGCACCTGCCATCATCTCGCATTGGTTGGTGGTTCTCCAAACGGTCCTTTGGCTACAATCGCCACGGCTGGCGCATCGGCCGCCACCTCATGCGGTTGGCCTCGTCGTCGCCGACGAACTCCTGCTTGGCCGCGTCCCATTTCAGCGACCGCTGCAACTTGTGGGCAATGCTGCCCAGGTGGCAGACGGCCATGGTGTTGGCCGCGTATTCGACGTCGCGGAACGGCTTCTCCCGAGTCTTCACACAATGGACGAAATCGCCGCAGATGCCGCCGGTGCCTTTGTAGCCCGGCACGGGTTTCGGCTCTTTCTTCGCATCCGATCCCACCACGTGCATGTTGCCCATGCCGGGGTGGTTGTGGTGCAGCAAGATGCCGTTCGGGAAGCGGTAGGTCAGGAATTTTTTCCCGCCTTCATTGTGATAGGTGACCTCCTCGGGCTGCATGTCGCGGACGTCGATTGCGAAGGTCGCTCCACCGAAGTGGTGGGCGCCCCAGTCGGTCATGCCGCCGCCGGAATAGTCCTCGAAGGATCGCCAGCTCTTGCCGTTGATCGAGAAGCTGCCGCTGCACCGCCAGGCGTTGTAGGGCGCCCAGGGTGCGGGCCCCAGCCACATGTCCCAGTCGAACCCCGGGGGGATCGGCTGCCCGGGCAGGTTGCACGGCCTCGAAAGCGGCCCCACGTTGACGTTGATCGACTTGATCTTGCCTTTCTGGCCGCTCCAGCAGGGATCGACCACTTTGCGGTAGTCTTGCAGCACGCGCTGACTGCCGCCGGAGACAACCCGGCTGTACTTCTTTGCGGCAGCGACCATTGCCGGGCCCTGATCCAGCGTAAGAGTCTCGGGCTTCTGGCAGAACACGTCTTTGCCGTGCCGGCACGCGTCGACGATGATGATCACATGCCAATGGTCGGGTGTGGCGATGTGCACCGCATCGATATCGTCGCGGGCTAACAGCTCGCGGAAATCGACGTAGCTTTTGCAGTCGCTATTGCCGTACCGCTTATCGGCTCGCGCCTTGGCGCCCTCGCGGGCCCCTTTCTTCACGTCGCACACGGCGACGTACTGGACGTCTTTGCGGCCCAGGAAGGCCCCGAGATCGCCGCGCCCCATATTGCCGATGCCGATGCCGCCCATCACAATCCGCTCGCTGGCGGCCGGGCGGTCGTCCGCACCCAAGGCGGCCGACGTAATCACATGGGGCGCCGCAAGCACGGCTGCCGCGCCCTTGACGAAGTCGCGGCGTGTCGTTGTTGGATCTCTATTCACGGCTGAATTCTCCTTTCGGGTTTCTCTTGGCATGTTCATGGTTTTCTGGTGGATTCGTTCGGTTCGAGGCGCTGGGGGGCCACGGGCATTCTGCCCGTGTACTGGCGAGACGCCAGTGGCACCCCGACGGCTCCGGGTCAGATCCTCCACGGTTCGCGCATCGGTCGCCACGTCATACGGTTGGCCTCGTCGTCGCCGGGAAACTCTTCCTTGGCGGGGTCCCACTTCAGCGGGCGTTTCAACTCGTAGGCGATGTTGCCGAGGTGGCACACGGTCGCCACGCGATGGGCGTACTCGACGTCGCGGAACGGCTTCTCGCGGGTCTTGAAGCAATGGAGGGCGTCACCGGGTAATCCGCCCTTGCCTTGGTAATCCCGTTCGAGCAGATGTTTCGGGGGCTCCCAGGTAAGGCCCGGCACGCTGCCCTTGGCCGCTTCGTACTTGGGCCCGCCGCCGGTGACGTACATCTCGACCCCGCAAGCGAACTTGTAGGTGAGAGCCTTGACGTCCTTGCCGTCGGGCGGGATGATCTCGGTCGGGCCGGTGAGGTCCAGGCCGAGGGCGAACATCGCGCCGCCGAACTTGTGGCCGCCCCAGTCGGTCATCATGCCGCCGGAGTAATCTCGCCAGGTGCGGAACCCCTTGCCGCCGAGCCCGTAGGCCCGCCCGCATCGGAACGCGTTGTAGGGGGCCCAGGGCGCGGGGCCGAGCCACAGGTTCCAGTCGATATCGGGCGGACAATCCTGGCCGGGCAGGTTGCAGGGCCGCGGCGGGCCGCCGGGATCACAGTAGCAAATGTGGATCTGGCCGAGTTCGCCTTTCTGAACCTTGCGGGCCAGACCACCGTAGTCGCCCAGCACCCGTTGGCTGCCGCAGGAGAAGACCCGGGCGTAGCGCCGCGCCGCCTGGACCATGGCCCGGCCCTCCTTGATCGTCAGCGAGAGCGGCTTCTCGCAGAAGACGTCCTTGCCGTGCTTCATCGCCGCAATGGTGACCAGGGCGTGCCAGTGATCCGGGGTGCCGCACACCACGGCGTCGATGTCGTCGCGCTCGACCACGTCGCGGAAGTCGTTGTAGGCAACGCAGTCGCTATTCTTGTACTTGCCGTCGACGTGGCGTTTGATTCCGTCGCGGGCGCCCCTGCGGACGTCGCAGACGGCCAGGACCTGGACTTCGGGGAAGTTCATAAAGCTGCGCAAATCGCCGCTACCGCGGCCGCCCATGCCGATGCCGGCCATGGTGATCCGCTCGCTGGCCGGCGGGCGGCCTTCCGCCCCAAGGGCCGTAGAGGTAATCACGTAGGGCGCGGCAAAGGCAGCACCAGCGCCTCGCAGAAATGTACGACGCGTAAGCGGTATTTTTGTCATCAGGAAGTTCTCCTTTCGTCCTCGTTATCGCGGATGTGCCAATGGTTGTGTGGACACGGTAACAAAATATTTCAGTTTGGTTTATTGACAGGATAACAGGGATGTCTTATTCGACAGGATTACAGGGATGAATTCAATAGGTCGCGTGATTCTTCTTTGTGCTCCTTTACCGGGTGGCAAGAGATAACAGCAGGTCGCCAAATTATTGCCTCGTATGGCAGAATGCTGCAAAATCCCAATGTTGTTTTTAGACACCTGATTCGTACTTCCTCATTCGATCCTGTAAATCCTGTTATCCTGTCAAACAATCTATTAGTCCGGTCATCCTGTCGGACTGGTTGTCTTCTTCAATGTTCTGACTTTCCGTTTGACCTCCACCTTCTGTTCACCGAAGTTCAGCAGCAGGCCGACGTCGGTTCTCGTGGCAACCAGGTAGTTGACCAATTGGACTTCGTGGGCTTTGGCCAAGGTCCGAACCGATTTCAACTCCACAATAATTCCATCTTCCACCACGAGATCGGCAAAAAACTGCCCCACCTCTTCGCCGTCGTAGTAAACAGTAATCGGCTTTTCAACTTCCGTTCTCAGGCATTCCTTGCCTAGTTCGATCACCATGCATTTTTTGTACACCGACTCCAGATATCCGAACCCCATCGCATTGTATACGTGATACGCACATCCGATGATCTTCTCGGTAATCTGCTCGTGCTGCATCGTCAAGTTATTGGGGTTATTCGACGGGATATTTGGTAATCAGTTTGCAGACAGGATAACAGGATTTACAGGATGTGTTCTGTGGGTTTCAGTTCCTATTGTCTGGTCACGAGTTCTCGTCTTTCGTTCTCCTGTACTCTTTCTCGATCCACACTCTTGAAAACCTTATTCTGTACATCCTGTCATCCCGTCAAAACATCAGCCGTCAAATCGCCAAGGCTGCCGGGGTGTCCGGGCGAGCAGCCTGTCGGCCATGGGGTCGTCGACAAACTGCTCCTTGCCGGGATTCCACTTCAGTTTGCGGTCGAGTTGGAGGCAGATGTTGGCGACCTGGCAGGCCGAGTTGGCCCGGTGTGCGCCTTCGGCCGGGGCAATGGGCTGCTTCCGCGACTTGACGCAATCGAGGAAGTTCCGAACGTGGTTGGATTGCGGATAGCCTTTTCCGAACCTCCGGTCCGCCAGTAGCGACTTGGGTTCCGTCTTGATGTTGCCGTCGTCGTCCACGTAGACCTCGCCTTCGGTGCCGACGAAGCGGACGTGCAGCGGCCACGCACCGTCCTCGAAGACCAGTTGGACTCCGTTGGCGTACCGGGCCATAACGGTGGGCCTGGGAAGCTTGGTCTCGACAAGCCCCTTGCCTTCGGCGTATCGGGCAACGGGGTCGTCGGCCAACGCGAATTCGACCGGCCCGGTATCGTCGGCATTGTTGGCCCACTGGCAGAGATCGGCGGTATGGCTTCCCCACTCGGTCAGCATTCCGCCGGCGAAGTCGCGATGGGCCATCCAGAAGCCGCGGCTGACACACTTGCGGTTGAACGGCCGCCACGGGGCGGGCCCCAGCCATAAATCCCAGTCAAGCTCCTCGGGATCGGGTTCCGGCTCGGGCGGCAGGTTAATCTCGTGATGCCCTTGTTTGAACCACTTGGCCGGCGCCTTCTCGGCATACACGGTCTTCAGCTCTCCCAGCTTTCCGCTCTGGGCCAGCTTGACGGCGAACGCAAACCTGGGCACACTCCGCCGCTGCGTGCCGCACTGAAAGATCGTGGCATAGCGGTCCATCGCATCACAGAGCGCGCGGCCCTCGGCCACCGCGACCGACATCGGTTTCTCGCAGTACATGTCCTTGCCGGCCTTGGCCGCCAGGATGGACGCCATCGTGTGCCAGTTGTCGCCGGTGGCGATCAGCACGGCGTCGATGTCGTCGCGCCCGAGCAGTTCGCGCAGATCGCGGTAGGTCTTGCAGTCCTTGTTGCCGTACCTGGAATCGACGGCCTTCTTGCCCGACTCGCGTTGTCGGCGTTGGACGTCGCAGACGGCCAGCATTTGCACGTCGTTGTTGCCCAACAGCGATCCCATGTCGCTGCGCCCTCGTCCGCCGTACCCGATGGTCCCCATTGCGATGCGTTCGCTGGCTGCGGGCTTATCAGCCGCGCCCAAGGCCGTGGACGTGATAACATAAGGCGCCGCCATCGCAGCACCCGCACTCTGGAGAAATGCGCGACGCGTGAAACTGCTTCGAGCCATGAGATGTCCTCCTCTATGGTTTTGTTTTTACGGTCTGATTATATCGCAACCCATTCGCTTGGCAAACTCCCCCCTCCTACATTTTGGTGGGCACCACCCACCCTGTTCTTTGCCTCTTCTTGTACGACGGCCTTGGAAGGGGAAGGCCGTCCTACAAGTCCTCCCTTGTGGTTTAAGCGGCGCATCCACGGTCTGGCGACCGTAGCTGCCGTTGGGGTGTGCTAAATCCTCCAGGGCTCGCGCATTGCCCGGGAACGCAAGCGGTTGGCCTCGTCGTCGTCGAATTGTTCCGTGATGGGGTCCCAGCGGAGCCGGCGCCCCAGTTCCATCGCGATGTTGCCGATGTGGGCAACCGAGCAGCAGCGGTGGCCGATCTCGGCGGGAAAATACGGATCGCGGCGGCTTTTGACACAATCGAGGAAGTTGCGGTGCTCGCCCGCCGGACACGTGAACAGGTGGATGTCGTTCGGCCCGATGGTGCTTTCCAGGATGTCATTCGAGCTGGCCTCCACCTTGGCGCGCCAACTCTTGTTCCCGACCCAGCCGTCGGTGCCCTCGAACCTCAGCCCGGTGCCGCCGCTGTCGACGCGCAACTCGACGCCGTTGGCGTACCGGTACGTCAGGTGGTACTCGTAGAACGTGTCGTAAAGTCCGGTGGCGTGCCGCTTGCCGGTTCCCTCGACCTCGATCGGCCCGGTCCGCTCGGTATCGTTGGCCCACTGGGCCGTGTCGAGCTGGTGGGCGCCCCAGTCGGTTAGTTGCCCGCCGGAATAGTCCCGCTTCCAGCGCCAGTTGAACATGTGCAGTCCGTTGCGGTACGGTTTCCATGGTGCGGGCCCCAGCCACATGTTCCAATCCAATCCCTCGGGCACGGGCTTGGGAACGGCATCGCCCGGTCTGCCGGGACCGCCCGGGAGTTGCACGAATATCTTTTGTAGCTTGCCGATCCGGCCGTTGCGGACCAACTCGGCCATGCGGTGGTAGATGGCGACCGACCGGTCTTCGGTCGAGGTTTGGTAAACGGCCCCGTATCGCTTGACCGTGTCGGCCAGGGTCCTGCCATGGGCGATGGTGAGCGTCGGTTTTTCGCAAATGACGTCCTTGCCCGCTTTGATCGCCGCAATCGACATCGGCGCGTGCCAGTGGTCGGCCGTGGAGATCATCACGGCATCGACGTCGTCGCGGGCGATCACCTCGCGCCAATCCCCGGTCATCTGGCAGGTGAAGTCGTTGCCGAAACGCCCCCGCGCGGTCTTCAACCCTGCCTCGATGCGCCGCGGGTCGACGTCGCACAAGGCAACCGGCTGGGCGTCCTTCTGGCCCAGAAACATCTTCAAGTTCCGCCCGATGCCGTGGCCGCCAAGGCCGATGAATCCCACAGTGATCCGGTCGCCGGCGGGAACCGCGCCGCCGGCGCCCAGAGCGGTTGAGGTGATGATATACGGGGCCGCAGCCAGAGTTCCCGTTGCTGTCGCCCGCTTCATGAAGTCACGCCGGCTGAAACGTCCGTCAACCGCTTGCGTCATTGGTCATCCTCCCAACCCCGGCACGCAGTGCCGGGTCTTTTGTTCACGATCTCCAAATCGTCATGGTTTTCGCGGCTATAATCTCCACGGCTCGCGATACGCGCGGGTGAGCCTACGCGAGGTTTCCGCGTCGCCGATGATTTGCTCCTTAATCGGGTCCCACCGGATCTTCCGGCCGCTGCGAATTGCAATGTCGGAAATATGGCTGATCAAGTCGCTATGTACGGCGTCGTCGATATTGCTCACCGGCGTCTGCCGGGTCCGGACACACTCGATGAAGTTTCTTTCCTGGCCGCGGCTGACGGGCAGGCGGATGTCGTTGGGCCCCAGCGGCGCGTCCCGAAGCGACTTCGGCTCGCAGTCCATCGAGGCATAGAAGACCGCGATCCATCCTTCGGTCCCGATCAGTTGGGCATAGTTCCCCAGCTTGGCCAGGCGGGGATGTTCGTCCTTCTTGACCCCGTTGGCCCAGTAGTTCATCTTCACGCCGTTGGCAAACCGGATGTGGACGTCCCAGTTGTTGACCGCATCGTTGCAGCCGGTCGGGATGACGCCCGTCCCTTCGACTTCCCAGGTGCCGGCCAGATGCGTGTCGTACGACCACACGAGCAGGTCGAGCGGATGGGCACCCCACCCGGCGATGAATCCCAACGCGTAATCGTAGACGTGGAACCAACTGCCGCCGTTGTCCGGACAACCCGAGTAGGGCCGCCAGGGCGCCGGGCCGAGCCACAGGTCGTAGTCCAGCTCCTTCGGCACCGGCTTGGTCGCCCGGGGGCCGGACCCGTGGCTGTTGGGCGATTTGACGCGAATCTCCTTGATCTCGCCGATCCGCCCGTTGCGGACAAGTTCTGCGCCCAATCGGCAGGCGGGCCTCGCGCGGGCCTCCGTGCCGTATTGAAACACCCGGTCGTAGCGCTTGACCGCCTCACGGCAGAGTTGGTCTTCCGCCACGCTCACCCCGAGCGGTTTCTCGACCGAAACATCTTTCCCGGCCTCTACCGCGGCAATCGCCATCGGCACGTGCCAATGGTCGGGCGAGCCGATCCCCACCGCGTCGATGTCGTCGCGGGCGACGATCTCGCGGAAATCGACGTATGCCTTGCAGTCGGCGTTCTTGTAGTGCTTGTCGACGGTTGCCTTGCCCTGGTCGCGGGCGTGTTTCCAGACGTCGCAGACGGCGACCACCTGGGCTTCGGGGCAAGTGAGTTCTTCGCGGATGTTCAGCCGCCCCCGCGGCCCGGTGCCGAGGTAGCCGATCACGACCCGCTCGCTGGCCGGCGGGCGCCCCTCGGCGCCTAAGGCCGTTGACGTGATAACGCAGGGCGCGGCGACAGCCCCCGCTGCGCACCCGAGAAACCGTCGCCGGTTGAACTGTTTGGTGTCTGACGGGTTCATTGGTTTGCCCTCCCTAACCCCCGGCGCGCAGTGCCGGGGCTTTCGTTTATGGTCCGCGACTACTCAGTACTCAGTACTGAGTACCGAGTACTCACCACCCACCACTAAACCCGCCATGGCTGGCGTGCCGGCCGCGATCGTGTCCGGTTCGCTTCATCGTCGCCGATGTACTCCTCTTTGACAGGGTCCCACTTCAACGGCCGCTCGAGTTCCATGCAGAGATTGGCCAGATGGCAAACGGTCGCACTGCGGTGGCCGGTTTCGGCCGGGACGTTCAGCCCCCGGCCGCTCCGCTTCCGGACACAATCGAGCCAGTTCCCCATGTGGGTGTTGCTCCGGTTGGGCGAGGCCAGGTGGATTTCGTTGGGACCGATACGCGTGGTCCGCAGCGACGCCGGTTCGGTCTGCATCCCGTCGCGGCTGACGAAGATCCAGCCCTCAGTACCCTCGAACCGTACCCCGCCGGTTTTCACCTCCTTGCCGCCGCTGCGCAACTCGACCGGTACGCCGTTGGCATATTTCATGTCCACGGCAATGTCGTAAAACGTATCGTGGATGCCGCTGGCGTTGCGTTTGCCGGTGCCGGAAATCTCGATCGGGCCCGAGTTGTCGGCATCCAGCGCCCACTGGGCAATGTCCAGGTGATGGGCCCCCCAGTTGGTCATGTCGCCGCCGGAGAAATCGGTCACGAACCGGAACTTGTAATGAACCCGGTCCTTGTGGTACGGCGAGTACGGGGCCTGGCCGAGCCACATGTCGAAGTCCATTTCCGGCGGGACCGCCTGCGGCCGCCAAGGATTGTTGTTCCCCGCCCTGGCGTAGATCGTCACCCGGATCTTCTTCAACTCGCCGATCCGCCCGTTGCGGACCATCTCGCACGCCCGGGTGAAATACGGGTACTCCGGCGAGCGCTGCTGGCTCCCGACTTGCAGGATGGTACGGTATTGCCGCACGGCGTCGGCCAGTTGCCGGCCCTCGCTGATGTAGAGCGACAGCGGCTTCTCGACGTAGACCGCCTTACCGGCCTTCGCCGCGGCCATGGCAATCGGCACGTGCCAATGGTCCGGTACGGCGATGACCACGCCATCGATGTCGTCGCGTACCAGGATGTCGCGGAAGTCTTTGTGCATGGCACAGGCCTTGCTTCCCGTCAACGCGTCGATCTTTGCCTTGGCCGCCGCACAGTGTTTGTCGTCAACGTCGCATACGGCCAGCACGCGGTCCCCGCCGGCGATGATCTGCTGGCCCCGCCCGCCGGAGCCGATCAGCGCCGTGTTGATTCGCTTACTCGGCGCGGCGGCAAAGACGTTCGAGGGGATGACATAGGGTGCCGCCACGGCGGCGGATGCACTCGCCAGAAACCGGCGGCGCGTCGAGCGGGTTGACTCGTTCATGGCGTGCCTCCTTAATCAGAGCAGTTATATCGCGCGGCCAAGCCCTGCCGCTTGCGGCTTCGCACCGCGATCCTACAGGGCGTCCAGCGCCTTCTCGGCTTGGTCCTTGACGTATTTCTCGCTTGGGTCTTTTCGGCTTTCGCGCAGGTAGTTGTATATCTTCTTGGCCGCGTCCATCTTGCCGTCGGCAGCGAGCTTTTCGGCCAGCACGAGGCAGTTCTTGGTAGCCTGGATTCTTTCCCAGCCGGGTTCGGCGCCGGCCGCTTCGATCAGGTCGTCGACGGCCGCGGCATCGCCGATCTTGGCCAGGCCCGCCCCGGCGGCTATCCGGACCTCGCGGTCGGTGTCCTTCAGCGCCTCCTTGAACGCCTTGGCCGATCCGGCGTCGGCCAGTGCGGCCAGGCCGTCGATAATGTTCAAGCGGCATTTGCCCTTGGCCTTCGGCAGGGCCTCGCGGAGTTGCTTGATGGCTTCTTCGCCCCCAATGCCGGCCAAGGCCATGGCGGCGGGCTCGACCAAGTCTTCGTTCAACAGGAGTTTCCCCAGGGCCGGGGCGGCCTCTTTGCGGCCCGCCCATTGCAACTCCTGGCACAAGTAGCCCTTGTTGAACGTGGACAAATCGTCGTTGTCGAGTTGTGAAGCCAGCGTTTCGCACAACTCTTTTCGACCCTCGCCCTCGGTAACCAGCGTGTAGTTTGCCACGCAGTGCAGGGCGTAGTGCGGCTTGACGTTTTCCGCCGCGCCGGGCTCGCCGAGCATTTCGACCAGGCCCAGCACGTTTTCGCGGCCGCCCTTGTGGATTTCGGCAACGGCCTTTTCGATCTTGTCCTTATTGATGTCCTTGCAATACATACCCCGGTCGTCGGGATTCGGCATCTGATCGACCAAGGCCCTGAGTTTTTCGGATACTGCCATGGTTTATGTTCCCTTCGTGTTCTTGGTTTCGATTACAGGCGCCACGGGGCACGCATCGGCTGGTTGACCAGGCGGTTGGCCTCGTCGTCGCCGACGACCTGCTCGGTGTCGGGGTCGAAGTTGATCTTGCGCCCGCACCGGAATGCTACGTTTGCCAGGTGGTAGATCATGGCCACGTGGTGCGACCGCTCGGCGTTGGCGGCGGCCGGTCTCCGCGTTCGGATCGCTTCCGGGAACTTGGGCTCCGGTGGCATGTCGGGCATCTCGTCTATCTTCTTCCGATCTTCCTCGCTGAGCATCTTCAGCAGGTCGCCCTCGCTCAGGTTCCTCTGCGGCAGGCGATCGTACTTGTCGCCCCACTCGCCGCTTACAAGCACCACGGTGAAGCCGTCGCCGTATTTCAATTCGGCCCAGCCCCACATGCCCGACGCCTCGGGGTGCATCGGCGGGGCGTGGGGGGTAATCTCGACCGGGGCGCTGATATCGCGGCCGTACTGGTAGGCGGGCCCGTGCAGTTGGTGGTGGGCCATGTCGCCCAGGCCGCCGCCTTCGTAGTCCCAGTAGCCGCGGTGGCTGCCGCCGAAGCGGTGCTTTTGAAAAGGCCGCAACGGGGCCGGACCGCAGTAGAGGTTCCAGTCCAGGTTGTCGGGCACCGGTTCCACTTTGTATTCAACTTTGCCGCTCCACTGCTTCACCTTCTTGCCGCCGACCTGGACGAAGACCGAGTCGCAGTTCTTCAGCAGGCCGCTCTCGAAGATCTTGCGGACCGTGTTGGCGCGGTAGGGCCCCTTGTTCTCGATCTGGAAGACGCGGCCGAACCGCTTCTCGGCGTCGGCCACCGCGCGGCCCTCGGCGATGAACCGGCACATCGGCTTCTCGCACACCACGTCCTTGCCCGCCTCCATGGCAGCGATGGAAATCAACGCGTGCCAGCCGGGGTGGGTGGCCACCGCAACCACGTCGATGTCTTTCCGTTCGAGCACCCGGCGGAAGTCGACGTAGAACTTATCGTTGTCGCAGCGGTCCTTGTACTTCACGTCGCAAGAGGCCAGCCGGCGGACATTGGGGCCAAGGCACCCAAACGTTCCGCCCCCGCGGCCGCCGCAGCCGATCAGCGCACCGCCGAAGGATTCGCTGGGGGGCGCCTCGCCCTTGCCCAAAACATTGCGCGGGACAATCGTCGCCGCCGCGATTCCCGCCGCCGATGTCTGTATAAAACATCGGCGGCTCAATCCGTCTTTCGACTTCTTCATGAGTGTGTCTCCTAACAGGTTGACCTGGCCGCCGTGCTGCCGCACGGCGGCTTGCTGACGATCTCGACAACCGTCACCAGTAGGGCGCCAATCATCTCGGCCGGGTCGAGGGGGAGTTCGCACTCCTAAAGGTTTGGCGTAGTTGGGTGTGATTTGGCGTGATTTAGTAATCTTGACAACTGGATTCTCCGGGGATCCCGGCCAGATCCTTCTCGGCGTCTATCTTTGTTGTAGCCACTGCAAACCAACTTCTCAAGGCATTCAACTGCAAATCGGAAAAAGATTCCTCTCATGGGGGGACAGTTGCCACAACGGTGCTTTTTCCATTCAAATCCCCGATTGTGCAGTGCATAAATCTGCGACCGGTGGTCACGCCGGAGGTGCGAAGTGCGAAGCCGCAAGCGGCTGGATATTCCCAAACGTTGCAAACGCAAACTTGTAGGACGGATTGTCAATCCGTCCAGTGGACGCCTAAATCTGTTCCAAGATGGTTGCCAGAGGAGGACACCAGGGGTAAAGTTCAGACCATTCGCCCAAAACGACGATCCACCCACTCTGGACGGATTGACAATCCGTCCTACAATTCCTTTTCTGCAACTGGCGGGTATTCCTTGACAGACGCGGCCGAAAAAGTAAGCTGAATGTCCAGATCACGCCGTTTGTCGGGTTGCCCGGATCGGACCCAAACAACACAACGTCCTCACCAAGAGCGAACAGATGAAGAGCACGGCTGTCCTCATCCTTTTGAGTGCAATTGCCGCCGCACGATCGAGTTTCGCCAGGCGCGGCAACCCGGGCGTCGAATCAGCGATCGGCGCTCTGCAATCCGGCAACAGGCTGGTGCGTTGTCGGGATCGGACGGAAGGCGGTTTTCAGCGATACATCCACCTTGGCGTGCTGGGTCGCAATCTTCACGTGCTCGGCAAAATCGTGCTCGCCCGCGAGGACGCCGACTGCCTCGCCGCACAATCGCGGCGTCGAAAAGCGGCGGCTTGAACGATTGTCCGCCGCGTCCCTTCCTCGGAGCAACTACTTTCGGTGCCGCCGCTGCGCACCGACACGCTCCTGCCAGGCAGATCGTCCCAACAACGCCAAGAATTCTGGGCAATCGCGGGCGTTTCCCTCAATCTTCAGCCCGTTCCGATCAAGCTTTCATCCGCTTCTTGACGCCAAATCAGCCTTTTTCGGACAGACGCCAGCACCTCATTGCAATTCAATTTGTGGGTAGAGTCGCTTGAGTTTGACTCGGGCGTTGTCGCGACTGCCCGTAGCAGCTCACGTCGCCATAGCCCAGGTCGTCGGCGAGAATGAAGACAAGGTTGGGCTTGCCGGGGAGCTTGGATCCATCCTGAGCGAAACAGTGCCAAGAAGCTGCAAGTATGACGTTTAACGCAAGAAGCATGCGCTGTGTGGATTTCAATATATCGGGATATCCTTTTCTAGATTTTCCATCGTTCATTTTCTATTTTCCGGAGGGATACTTTTCCACCCATGTTCTGCCGGAAGATGCATTCAAGGGGCTGGCTGCGGTCCGGGTAATTTCTTAACGTAGACAAAGTAGCCAGCTCTCTGGGTCCCGTCATTATCGATGAACCAGGCATGCAGATCTGCCGGTCCCTGATCCAAGGTTACCTGAAACAGAACTGACGGTTGATCCAGATCAATCTTCTTGCTGATATCATGCTGCTGGATTTTTACCCGGGCACTGGCGGGGGATATCGGCACGGCATCTTTTCTGAATTTGTGCATCGGAACACGCCCCCCCCAAGCCCTTGTAATCCCCAATGGCCCGATCTACTCCAATCGGCCATCGACGTAATTCGACTTCGTATGGCCCAGGTTGCTCCACATACACGCTCCATTTACCAGCCGCAACATATGCATTAACAACGCTGTCCTGTGACCAGGATATCCGGCCACCCTGGATAGGAGTAAGATTCATGTGCGTCAGCGCCGTGACCTTCTGCTTCGGGTTCCCCAACCTTATGCGTGGCACTCGCTGGGTATCCGGCTGGATTTCCTGCCAGTATTCTTCATAGGCTTCCTTGAGCTCACTGACGATCCCCGGGTGACTTGCGGCCAGATCATTTTTCTGACCGGGGTCAGCCTGCACATCATACAGCTCATCTTCCACCAGTCTCCATTGCTTCTTGCATACTGCCGTACGTCCCCATTTGGGGGCTGTTACATGATATCCGCCCTTTACGCTCTGCGTCGTCTGAGCGATGTACACACGGTTGTCATCCCAGGCGGTCGGGTCATTACGGAGTAAAGGGGCCAGACTCCGCCCATCAAAAGAAATCGGGGTCTCGGTGTTGAGTCCGCATAAATCGACCAGGGTCGGAAGGATGTCCACATGTGCCGACAGCGCCCGGACCTTGTGTTCTGACTGAACGTTGCCCCCTGGCCAGCGGATAAAGAGGGGAACCCGGTGACCCCCTTCATAGGGACTGCCTTTGCGTCCTCGCATGCCCGCGTTGTATCCGGTACTCACAGTGCCATTATCCGTAAGGAAAATGACAATGGTATTCTTGTCGAGGTCCTCATCCTCCAGGCATCTCAATACCCTCCCCACCTGCTCGTCTATTTTATCGATGCAACCATAGAACATCGACATATCCGTATGACTGTAGGGAACGACCTCCTGCTTCTTCGCACGGCCACCGTTATGGGGCCTGCTGTATTTTGCCGGGACATTCCAAGGCCTGTGGGGGATGTTGGGCGCAAGATAAACAAAGAAAGGTTCGTCTTTGTGCTGTTCGATGAAATTCAATGCATGATCCACGAAAACATCGATACCGTATCCTTTGGTTTTCACCGGTTTCCCATTCAGAAAATAGGTGTCGTCAAACCGGTCGTTGTCCCAGTAGTCATCACTGGCACCCATTCCGCCGTTGCCAAGCATCAATGAGGTATCAAAGCCCCTGTAATGAGGTGCGAACGGATAGTTTATGCCAAGGTGCCACTTCCCGAAATGTCCGGTAGCATAGCCGTTAGACTTGAATATATCGGCCATGGTAACTTCTTCTTCCGCCATCAGGTTCCTACCCCCATAGGTATGCCACGCACAGGTCCTCCGGGCATCACGTCCGGTCATTAAGGACGCCCGGGTGGGTGTACAATACGGGGAAACATGAAAATCCGTGAAATGAACGCCCTGGGCACACAGCTTGTCCAGATTCGGAGTCTTTAGCACAGGATTCCCAGTGCATGAAAGGTCCCCGTAGCCCTGGTCATCGGTCATGATGACGATGACGTTGGGTGGCTCCTTAGCCAGCCCTGTAGAGGCTGCAAAAATGACGCTTAACACAAGAAGCATGCGCTGCATAGCTTTCAACATATCGGGATCTCCGCTTGCATTCATACTACCAGTTATCCAATGCCATCTTCTGCTTACCGCTTCCGATCAGGATGGCCTTTGACTTCGCTGCTGTCTTCGGATCCTTCAAGACCTGATCCAGTTCCAGCAAAGCATACAGCAGATATCCCACACCATCCATGGCCTCATAGTACGGCTTGGCGGGATGTCCGCGGAAGAGACCCTTGTGGTAGAGTTTCTCGATGGCCGTATTGGCCATCGAGCGAGCGTCGTCCAGGTGTTGACGGTCGCCGGTGAGAATATAGAGGTGCAGCAGAAAGGAGATGGTGCGACCGTACTTTCCCGCGTAGGTCCCTTTTCGACCTGGCTCGTTGGAGTAGTCGTCGTACCACGTGTTGGCGGCTTCTGGCGTCCCCGGCGGCGTTTTCTTGATCCATGCCGCAAAGCGCTTCGCCGTTGTCAAGAAGACCGGTTCCTCGGTCAGTTCGTAGGCGTAAGCATACGCTTGGGCCGTGTAAATGGCATACTGATAACCCGCAGCATAAGGCTCCCAGAGATCCAGGTGTCCGCGTGGTTCGTACTGGCCGTACCCGCCCTTTACTCTAGGCCCCGGGATCGGTGTGCCGTCCATCTTGAGCGCACCCCAGAACTTCCCTGCCTTTTCGTCATACCCGAGCTTTGCGTACGCCTTCAGATAGGCAACGGCCTGGTCGCGGAAACTCTTCTCCTTCGTCATTTCGTAGGCCGTGAGCAAAGAGTGACAATACAGTCCCGTGTTGGCGGTGACGAAGCTGCCTCCGTCGAATCGTCCCCTCCCGGCATTCGGTCGTTCGGGCAGCAGATTGGTTTTGGAATCCCTTCGTTCCCAGTAGTAATCCGCAACCAGTTTCGCCCGGTCGAGCCACTGCTGATCTTTCGTTTGAGAATACATAAAAACGAAAGCCTCGATGAATGCACCGGCAACCGGGTCTCGATCGCCGGGGCCGACCAGCCCGAGTACAACGGCTGGGTCCAGATCACCGGCGTTATCGACGCCGACACGTTTACCTACACGGTCTCCGACTCGGCCGCCGCCACCGCCACCGGCGACGACATCCGGGTCCACCTGCTGGGCGACGACCAGATCAAGACGACCTACGACCGCCGGGGCCGGACGGTTACCGCGACCGACCAGCGGGGCGTCGAGCACACCTTCACGTTCGACTCCGCCGGGCGGCTCTCCGACGATACGGTCACCGACCTCGGCTCGAGCGGCATCGTCGACGACGCCGTCCGGGCCATCGTCACCACGTACGACGACATCGGCCGGCTCGAAACCGTCACCAGCTACGACCACCCGACCACCCGGGAAAACGGAAACATCGTCAACCAGGTCCAATACACCTACGGCGGCTGGGGCAACCTCATCCAGGAACACCAGGAACACGACGGCGTGGTCGATAACGACACGCTCCACGTTGATTACACCTACGCCGACGGGGCGTCCGGCGGCGTGGCCAAGTATGTGCGGCTCGACAAGCTGATCTATCCTAACTCGGCCGATCCTCCCAACGGCCGCGAGGTCAATTACGATTACGGGACGGCCGGCGGAACCGACGACGTCATGTCCCGATTGGCGGCGATCAAGGACGACGGCGGCACGCCCGTCCTGGCCTCCTACGAATACCTCGGCGCCGGCACCGTCGTTGAAGAGAACTACGAACAGCCCGATGTCAAGCTCGATTACACGGGCACCAGCCACTCGTACAGCGGTTTCGACCGTTTCGGGCGCGTCGTCGATCATCTCTGGCGCGACTACGGCGCC
>Ga0180432_10000907_pt1 | contig 47778 bp, 55 predicted proteins | sample SS_ome_10_FD_132414 | JGI IMG/M metagenome (GOLD analysis project Ga0180432, IMG submission 132414) | Hypersaline lake sediment archaeal communities from the Salton Sea, California, USA - SS_1_MS_2 metaG | ecosystem: Environmental > Aquatic > Non-marine Saline and Alkaline > Hypersaline >...
GGCTACCGAGTGATATCCTTCGTCGTCCTTCGGACGCCGGATCGCCCTTCTTCCTGTAGATGCCACTTCAGGTTGTTTCCTTCGTGATTCCTACACTGCTACTGAATGATATCCGGCATCGACGTGGTGGGTTTCGCCGGTTACTGCGGAGGACAGGTCGGAGAGCAGGTAGACGGCGGCCTTGCCTACTTCATCCGTTTCGATGTTTCGACGGAGCGGTGCGGTAGTCTCAACTTTGTCTAGCATCTGCTCCACGCCACCCACCGCCATCGCGGAGAGCGTGCGACACGGACCAGCTGATAGACAGTTGACGCGAATCCCAGATTCGCCGAGTTCGGCGGCCAGGTACCGCGCCGTGGATTCGAGCGCTGCCTTGGCGACACCCATCACGTTGTACCCGATTGCTGCCTTCTCCGCTCCGTAGTAGGACAGAGCGAGGATTGATCCGCCGTTCGGCATTAGATCACTGGCTCGTCGGGTGACCGCGATCAATGTATACGCACTGACATCAAGCGCCTGTGCAAACACGTTGCGTGGCGTGCTGGCAAACATGCCTGCCTTGAGGTAGTCGCGATCGGCAAAGGCAGCGGAATGAACGACGAAGTCGAGTGAGTCGAAATCTCTCTTGATCGCCTCGAAGAGCGCATCGAGATCATCATCGCTCTTCAGATCGCATGGATGCAACCAGGCCTCTTCCAAGCCTCCGCCTTGCAGCGTTCTTCGGACACGTTGCTCCATTTTCTCGCCAGGAAGGTATGAGAATGCGCACGTCGCCCCATGTGCCACAGCGTTTTTCGCGATGTGCCAGGCGATGCTTCTTTCGTTCGCGACGCCGACAATCAATCCTGTCTTCCCATCGAGCAGCCCCATGTCGCTACCTCCTCCATTGCACATCCCCGTAGTACTGCTACGGTACCTTGCACAACGATCATCCGCAACGATCATTCGATAGCAACCTCGCAGAATGGCCCATGCCGCTCGGAAACCGTATCCTTCGATTAGCGCGAAGAGGAGGGAAACATGTTCAGAATGCTGATGGGTTTGCTCGGTGTTGTTGGACTGATCGTTGCCGCGTCACTGCTGTTCGGAGGAGGGAGCCTCCTCATCGTCGAAACAGCGTTGACCGATGACGACGGATTCATCAACAGCGTCCCGTTCGATATCGAGGTCGATGGATACGCTGTCGTAGCTGGTCCAGCGGAGATCGAACTGACCCCGGATGTCCCAATCGATCTCGGTGAGATCGCCACGGTGCGGATCTCTTCGACTCACGAAGATCCCTCCAAGGGAATCTTCATCGGCGTCGCGGATACCGCCAGCGTCAACGCATACTTGGGCGGTGTCCCGTATGCGATCGTCGAGGATCTCGATGATGAATCGTTCTCGCTGACCTATCGAGTCGATGCGTCCGGAGAGGCCCCCGGCGCACCGGGAGAGCAACCGTTCTGGATCGATTCGACCCTTGGCTCGGGTCAGCAGACCCTCGAATGGGGGATTGAGACGGGAGATGTGTCATTCGTTGTGATGAACACGGATGCCGCGGATGGCATTTCGTTCGAGGCGATTGTTGGAGCACGCGTTCCTCTGATCCGACCGATCGGCATGGGACTTCTGATCGGAGGCGGCGTCGCACTCGTCGTGGGAACGCTTCTCCTCGCGATCGCGCTCTAGCCGGTACCGGGCTACCTACGTCTGTCCTTCCATGTGAGCCGATTGGTCGATCGGCTGGAACTGTGCGCGGTCGTAGCCCTGGGCCTCGAGCCGTTCGTAGATACCCTCCATCACATCGTCGGGCAGGGTCGGCGTACGACTGAGGATCCACCCGTACTTGCGGCGTGGGTGTCCGACTGCCGCGTAGCCATAGTCGGACGCAAGATCTAGGATCCAGTAGTCTCCGGGGAAGAACCACCTGTTGGAGAATCGCACGAAGCTGACCTTCAGCTTGGCCGGTTCCGATGGATTCGGCACCCATGCCCGTCCATTCGCCACGAATTCCGAGCCGTCTTCGCGATAGCAGGTGTTGGTGACTTCGATCCGTCCGTCGACCAGCACATGGTATTCCGCTGTCGTACCCCGGAAGCATGCTCTCTCAAAGGTCGTTGGAATGCTCGCGATCGCATACCAGATTCCCATGTATCTATCGACCTCGACCTCACCAACCACCGCCGGGCGATCGACAATCCGTCCCATGAATCCCATTGCTCCAATGGCGAAGATCGCCAGCAGTCCTGCCACGATTCTCATTGCGTCCCTCCCATTCCATGGATTCGAGCTGTTCCAACGTACTGCTCTTGGGCAAGGGAAGGCAAAACGACTGCCAGAACGATCCGAACCTAGCCGGACAGGTCGGCTGTTTCGAGGAACTCAAGGAGAGGCTTGGCTCGCTCGCGGAGCACGTCGCAGGTCCATGTCTCGTCGGCACGCCGCATGATGAAGCGATGGACAGTCGGATCCGGATGGATACTCTGCGTATAGGACATCATCAGCAGCGCATCCGTCGCCAAAAGTACGACCTGCTCCGTCGTCCACTCGACCAAGCCGATGATCGTTTCCGGGTCGACAAAATGCCCATTGAGCCGGTAGCGGAACCGCTGCACAGCATATGTGTCTCCCCCGAACATTCCAACAACCTCCGCTGGAATGGTGAACCCAATCTGTCCATCCCCATCCATGTCGATGACGCGTGGGTCTCTTCGGTAGTTCGGAAGGTCGTCGTTCACCGGATCGTCGAGTACAGCGCCACGAACCTCGGTATGCCAGTCGTGAGAGATTGAGACCTCTCCCGCTTCAACGCAAAGCTCAGCCTCCCGCGGATTCGGTCGAATCGATTGCATCGTGTCATCCGGAATGTCCGTCGCAAATAGATCGGTCGACACATCGACATCGGTGAAGCAATACACATCTTGAAGCGTCACGCGGGAACCGCTCTGTGTCACCTCGGAGAGCAACCCCACGGTGGTCAAGAACACGACTTCGCCGACAAACGGCAACTCGGCGGTCGCGACAAGCCGTTGGATTGTGACCCAACGTCCCGAGAGATCGGGAAGCGTCCCTTCGTCTGCCTGCGCCATGCTCACAGGGGACAGCACGAAGCCTTGGAGCACGATGACTGCGACAGCAACAGAGACACATCCAACGAACCTTCGGGCATTCACGGGGACCTCCTTGAGCCACCATCCTAGCCGTACGGCCAGCGAGTTCAAGCAGCTGGCGAAAGGGCGTTGATCCGAACGTCATTCTCCAAGACAGGGAGGACGCTGCCTCTCAGACGAAATCGGTCATGTCCATCGATTTAATCCAGCGGCATCTTGTGTATTCTTTGCGAACATGATGACGACCATCTACCTCATCCGGCATGCGCAGAGCCATCCATCCATCCGGATGCAAGATTCCCAGTGGCCGCTCAGCACACGCGGAAGAGCGCAAGCCGAGGCGCTCAGCCTGCTCCTCGAACCATTGGGGATTAGAGAACTCTGGTCGAGCCCGTACCGTAGGTGTCTCGAGACGGTCGCTCCGTTTGCAAAGCGCGCAGGGCTCCGCTTTCAGCTCCATGACGGATTGAGAGAACGAAACATCGCCGGTGGGATTGTCGACAACTTCAGCGAGATCTGGAGCAAGTCATGGAAAGACTTCGGCTTCGCGCTGCCAGGGTGCGAGAGTTCGACCGTTGCACAGGCACGATTCGTCCAGACAGTCGGCGAGATTCTTCGCACGTCAGACGCTGCAACAATCGGCGTATGCGCACATGGAAACGTGCTCGGCTTGCTTCTCAATCATATCGATGAAGCCAACGGCCGCGCTGAGACGGAATCGCTGCTGAACCCCGACGTCTTGCGGGTCTTGGTAGCAGACGACCAGATCACATGGGATCGCACGTTCCGCCTTCCGGGCATCAAGAGCTTGGCAACCCCGCATACGGCAACTCCGATCGAGCGAGAGTAGCTCGACGCAATCGGGCAGGCCGTCGGAGAAGATCTCTCCTCATCTGGAGCATCGGAATGCAATCGTTCGTCGTCGTGTCCGGGCTGCACGGTGCCTACATCGCAAGCGGAGTGGTCAACTTCATTGGAGTCCAGTGCGCTGACGTCACGCGCAATCGGCCGGAGATGTGACGCACTCCAAGACATGGAGGTCCGGCTTCAGACTAGTTCTTGGACTCCTCGCGCTCCAGATAGTCGAAGATCGCCTCGACCACGAGGTAGTTCAGCGACCGGTCGCGTTGCTCCCCCAGCCGGACAAGGCGTTCAATCGGTTGTCGCTCGAGCTTGCCGCGCGGGATGGAGATACTCATCCTGTCGTAGACCTGTTTTCGTGCCATGTCCGTTTCCCCCTCGATCAGGCCCCAGTCAAGACCGTCCTCCGTGGTGTCAAGTGGGATGCCGATCGTTGCTATCACGTGGAGCACAGGTCGGGGGACGGCTGGTTCTTCCGCCCCCCGATATCGACCTGCGCAGGAGGCTGTGGCACACGGAGGGTGGATGCATCTCCCGCCTCGTTGACTCACCTGTCCCGAAGAGAGCGCGGATGGACTTCTCCCGACATCCTCCCGGAGTGCCACATGCTTTACTCGCTGTGTCCGAACGGGAAGACAGATGACTCGACAAGCGGGGGACAGTGCATCGATACCCGGAGCATCGCGCACCACGAATCTTCGGCAGTCCGGCGACCATAGGATCCCTCCGGTAGGCCCGTAACTTTGCGTCCCCAGTTTTCGCTAGGTTTGCCCGTTCGGATAGATGAACTATATACTACATCATACTACTCCGCAAGCTCGTTCTCCTCCGAGTCGTTCGGAGTGCCTAGGTGTTCGACCCTCTGGATATGAAGCCTTCCCTTTCCCTTGTTCAGAGGCTCCGGGAGCTGTCTTTGTTGAAGCGGGAATCTTCAGCGTTGCCCGACGGCGCCTGGTAGATTACGGCTCTCGCGATACTATTGGCAGCAAACCCAACAATGTGCAGAGCTCCTCGCGGATCGCGAGGAGCTGCATCTGGAGGAAGACATGGCCAAGGCAACAGCACGACACATCCTCGTTGACTCAGCGGAACTTGCCGAGGATCTGAAGCGGCAGATCGAGAGCGGAGTAGACTTCGCTCAGCTAGCGGCAGAGCATTCCGGCTGCCCCTCGGGCTCTTCCGGAGGAGATCTAGGGGAATTCGAGCAAGGGCAAATGGTTCCTGAGTTCGACCAGGTCGTGTTCAACGATGCCATCGGCGAGATCCACGGTCCGGTTCAGACGCAATTCGGCTACCATCTGATTGAGATCCTCGAGCGATCAGAATAGTGCCATGGCGATCGAGCTTCCCAAGGAGACAAGGGACCGCCTGATCGCGTCGATCAAGAGGTACGTCGAGGAGACGTTTGAGCAAAGCGTAGGAGATCTGAAGGCCAGGTTGCTCCTCGACTTCTTCGTTGCCAAGATCGGTCCTGCGATCTACAACCAAGCGGTATCCGATGCCCAAACTCGGATGACTGAGATGGTCGATGAACTCGATGGCACCTGCTACGAGCCGGAGTCGGACGACTGGACAAGGTAGTCCCGGAAGAACCTCGCGCTGTAGTCGCGATTCCGCAGACCCGCTGGGCAAGATCGTGGAACTACCTACCTAGGCCAGTACGGAGTATCGTCATGACGGCGCAACATCTCCGGCCTACAATGGGCTCTGCAATCGTATGTCGCGCGAGGAGGTCATCGCATAATGCGCATCGCTCTCGTACAGCAGTCTAATACGTCCGATCGGCAGAGGAACCTCGAGCGCGGTCTGGACTCCGCCCGGGCAGCGGCGGCAGCTGGCGCTCAGGTCATCGCGTTCGCCGAGTTGTCGTTCGAGCCATTCTACCCTCAACGTCCGGCACCGCAGGATGCAATCGGATTCGCTGAGGTCATCCCGGGACCAACAACGGATGCGTGCTGCAACCTGGCCGCAGAGCTCGGCGTCGTTCTGCTTCCGAATCTGTACGAGTGTGCCGGAGATAGCGCATTCGACACAACGGCCGTCATCGATGCCGACGGATCTCTCCTCGGTAAGATGCGCATGCTCCACATTCCTGACTACGCCGGCTTCCATGAGAAAGGCTACTACACGCCGGGGGATCTCGGTCTGCCGGTGTTCCAAACGCGGTTCGGGGCAATCGGCATCGCCATATGCTACGATCGCCACTACCCGGAAGTAATGCGGGCGCTGGCGCTCTCCGGTGCTCAGCTCATCTTCATCCCACAGGCGGGTGCTGTTGGTGAATGGCCCACAGGACTCTTCGAGGCCGAGCTACGGGTGGCCTCGTTCCACAACGGGGTGTTCACCGCGCTCTGCAACCGTGTTGGCGCGGAGGAGATGCTGACGTTTGCCGGCGAATCACTCGTCTGCAATCCTGCCGGAAAGGTCGTAGCACAGGCGGGCACAGGTTGCGATGAAATCCTCATTTGCGAACTCGATCTCCGCCAAGTCGATCATTCTCATGCACACAAGCTGTTCCTCCGTGACCGACGACCGGACCTTTATGTAGAGTGGGCCAGACTAGAGATCTGATGAACGGCAAAGGTCGAACCCATCTTCGGGCAGCCTATGACGCGCAAGCGGAAGCTCGCGACAGTCGTGAGCTTCCCGAGTGGAAGCAAGTCGTCCGTGGAGACGTACTCGCTTTTCTCAAGAGGGAAGGAAGCTCAACGCTACTGGAGATTGGAGCGGGGCCCGGACACGATGGTGCATTCTTCTTGGATCACGGGCTTCGTGTCGTCTGTGTCGATCTCTCTAGGGAAATGGTCCAGCGTTGTCGTAGCAAGGGACTCGAGGCCCACGTGATGGATGCCACTGATCTTCAATTCAAAGATGGATCGTTCGATGCTGCCTATGCATTCAACAGCTTCCTTCACCTCGCAGAGGCCGAGTTGTGTCAAGCACTCCTGGACGTACAGCGCATTCTTCGGCCAGAGGGTGTCTTCTTCCTCGGCCTCTATGGTGGATTCCGTCATGAGGGGGTGTGGGAGGAAGACACGTACTCGCCAAAACGCCACTTCTCCTTCCACACGGATGACCAGCTGCTAAAAAAGGCCGAGGAAGCGTTCGATGTTCTATCGTTTGCTCCCGTTCCCGTTAAGACGAGCGATTCACGTCTTCACTTCCAATCGCTTACTCTCAGGAGGAAATCGGTCTAACAGTTCCTTGAAAGGAGGAGAGATGACCTATCAGCTGCTACTCGAGACGTCGAATCCGGCCGACATCGCGATGGTGAAATCTTTGCTCACTGCAGAAAAAATCCTTCACTTCGTGCAGGGTGAGGCATTCAACACAGTCCGACCACTGATTGAACCAGTTCGCTTCATGGTCGCTGAAGATCGGATCGAGGATGCAAGAGAGCTGATCCGCGGATTGCATCTCTCGTACAGCCCCATGGCATCCACGACGGATGACAAGAGGGTCCAAGACACGAGCAATGTCTGAACGCGACGCAATCGACAGGAGCTCAGGACCTACTACGGTTGCCTCTCTTTCACGGGATCTTCGCGCGCTCGGTATCGCGCCCGGTTCTGTGCTGCTGGTCCACTCCTCGCTCAGCGCACTCGGCTGGGTCTGCGGCGGTCCGGTGGCGGTCCTCCTCGCACTTGAGGAGGTGCTCGGCGAGCAGGGCACACTGGTCATGCCAACGATGAGCGGTGACTACACCGATCCACGAGATTGGCAACATCCTCCCGTTCCCGAGGACTGGAAAGACACCATCCGTGCAACGATGCCTGCCTTCGATCCCAATCTGGCGCCAACGCGGGGAATGGGAAGGATCGCGGAGACGTTACGAACACATTCGGGGACGCTTCGCAGCGATCATCCGCACTCCTCGTTTGCGGCCCGAGGGCCGCATGCGTCGCGGATTACTGCTAATCACACGCTCGACTACGCGCTCGGGGACCGCTCGCCGCTGGCCCGCATCTACGACCTCGACGGATGGGTGCTGCTCCTCGGCGTCGGACATGACTGCAACACGTCGATTCACCTGGCGGAGTACCGGACGAGCTACCCCGGAAAGCAGGATGGGCCGAACGGGGCTCCACTCGTGATCGACGGTGAACGGCGATGGGTAGAGATACTCGACGTTGACGTCGACAACGCAGACTTCGTCAGAATCGGTGAAGCCTTCGCTCAGGAGACGGGCCTTGTTCGCTCCGGGTCTATTGCAAAGGCGATTATCAAGGTAGGGAAGGGGCGGAGGTTCGCCTCGCCTCGCCCGCCAGGAAACGGATGGTGTTTACACGACCTTCGTTGCTCCACATACGCGGTAGCTTTACCTTGACACGGCCGCCATGTAACCGTATAATTTCCGCATAATGAATATTCGTAACGCGGCTGTCGCGACCAGGCTGGACCAGGTCCGTGCAGCCATAGAGGAAGCAGAGGCAATCGACATCGGGGGCAGCCGCCCACAGCTTGAGGCTGCGCTACAGGCGCAGGTTCACCTGCGCGATATCATCGACTCGCTTCTTTCCGTGCGCGACGAAGCAGACCGAAACATCTCTGCGATTCGCCGAGTTCTTGATCTTCTTGACGAGCCAACGACTACTTCGACGGAAGAGCCTCCGGTCACATCGTTGGCTGATCGCCCCGTGTGGGAGCAGGCAGAGGTGGCGCTTCGACAGATCGGCAAGCCATCAAGTTCGCGGGAGATTGCCGATATGATTCGCGGACTCGGCGGCGACCCTGGCAAGCGAGACACCGCCGGCGTCGTGAATGGGATCAAGCGGCACTTGGGCGTTTTCACGATAGCAGAGACGGACAGCGGTCTTCGGTTCGGTCTTAGTTCGTGGGGGGAGGAGCCGATGGAGTTGATGGATTACGCAACGTAGCATGAAGGGGGTGAAGAAGAGAAGGGACCGACGCTAGGCCTAGCAGTCCAGATCGTCGATCCCTCCTAGGGCCGGATTCCTGGTTTGGACCAACCAGGCGCGGGGTTAGCACCCATGAAACTGCGGTTCGATTCCGCTCCGGTCCATCATACGAGGGGGCAGCAGGCTTGCGGGTGGGGCCTTATACTCCATCACCCACGGGTTCAACTCCCGTTGCCTCCACTCCAGTACTGTACCGGATGCCAGCGTCTAGGTCAAGGGGTTGAGTGCTATCAATCGCCCTTGTATTCGTCCTTTGCGAGTTCATCAGCCAGAGCGTCACGCACTATCTGAGCCGCTGACTTGCCGGATACCACCGATGCCTTCTTGAGAGCCTTGTACATGCTGGCAGGTATCGAGAACTGTCGTGATGTCAGGGGATCGTCTTCGTTCATCGCTGGCCTGGCCATCTAATCACCGCATAAATGATACGCTGCATTCGTTCATTAGTCAACCCCTTGACACCCCCATTAATTAGTGATACAATTAATGCGTCAAGGAGGTAGCGAATGAACCTGATCGAACTGACAGAACGAATCGACAGCGAAGAGAAGGCCCGAGACTTCCTAGAACAGATGCGATGGCCGGACGGAGTTCAATGTCCACGCTGCGGACACGAGCACATCAGCCGCCTGAAGGACTACAACAAGTTCGAGTGCGCGTCCTGCGAGTACCAGTTCAGCGTTACCAGCGGTACGTTCATGCACAAGACCCGTTTGCCGCTTCGCAAGTGGCTCATCGCTGTCTACCTCATCTGCGAATCGAAGAAGGGCATTTCAGCAAAGCAGATCGAACGAACCATCGGCGTGAGCTACCCGACCGCTTGGCACATGATGCATCGGATTCGTACGGCGATGACACCCGCCGAGGATGAAGCGAAGCTGTTCGGCGCATTGGAGATGGACGAAACCTACGTTGGCGGCAAGGAGCGCGGTATCGGTCCTGGTCGTCCCGGCAAGCGCAGCAAGAAGACAGCGGTTCTTGGAATCATCGAGCGAAACGGGCGCGTGCGGTGCACGGCTGTCCCGCGCGTCAACTCTGCGGAGATCATGGACTTCGCATCATGGGCGATCGATCGTGGTGCCGTGGATATCATTTACACCGACCAGCTTTCGAGCTACCGAATCTTCGATGGCGTGTTCCAGCACAAAGCAATCAACCACTCGATCTGCTACGTGATGGGAGATATCCACACGAACGGAATCGAGGGATTCTGGTCACTCCTCAAGCGCGGTATCAATGGTTCGTTCCACCACATCAGCGCAAAGCACATCTCTCGCTACTTGAATGAGTTCATATGGCGGTTCAACAATCGGGAGAATGGATCGATCTTCGAGACGCTGCTTGGGAACTGCTCCGGAAAGTCCTTGACATACAAGTCACTTGTCGGAGCAGCGGTCTAGGAGCCCTCACTGCGAAGAGGGAATCGGTCAATGAGGGTTGTGAGGTCTACTGATGCCCAGCACACCTTTCGCAGCTCCATCCCGTTTGGGGGGAAGCCAGCGTGGACAACTCGCTTGCCCTTTGTCTGGACGAACTCGACAGCTGGGAGGAAGTCCGCATCGGCGGAGACAAGCACGGCCGTGTCATACGTATCCTCCCATGCATGTCTGAGAAGATCCGTCACAAGCCCGGTATCGATCCCCTTCTCCCCTGTTCGGCGAAGAGGCTCTGCGCAGTGAGGACATGCAGAGATCTCTTCATGACAGGCTTGACACTTCGGAGGGCTCTTGGGCTTTCTCGCCTTCGTTACGACCTTCATGCCTGGGGCCTGAGTCACGACATTCTCAAGCCAATTCTTGAGCTTGCTATCATCAGGCTTCCAAGCATCATAGGATGCGTAGACCACACCGCCTGTATAGCGCCCCGGCGGCTCGCCAGCAGCGACTAGAACCTCATCGGCGCGATTCGCGAGCCAGACCGGAAGAGCGATCCAATCAAGGCTTAACCTGCTGGTGGATCGTTCGTTGAGAGTAAGCTGGAAGTTCCAGTAGTCGAGGAACACTCGGAGGCGCTGCGTCGGTTTCGCTTGCTCATCCGTCACAGTGCCCCCTCAGATTACATACAGGGGGACCACGAAGGCCCCCCTGGGGCTATCATATCGGGCAGCTCTCACCTTGCGGAATAAGGCACACTGCCCGAGGGCTTCAATAACAGCATTGTAGCACAAATGCGAGGCCTGTCAAGTGCCGCGTGTCCTGAAAGTAGCAGAAACAGGCGGTTTCTGGACTGCCCGCATGAGCCTCGACCCTTCCTTGCCTTGATAATCTCCATTGCAAATGCTCCCGCACTTCTGATGCCGCAACGTCCGTTGGTCGACTTCGCAGGCCGCTGGATGGAGAGACACCGGGGACGGGATGAGCCCCCGCCAGCGCCGGTTCGGCCGCTTGCGCCGTCCGATCGGGAGGAGTGGATCCGCCTGCGATGTGGCCTCTGGCCTCACTACGGTGTTGTCTTCCTTCGGAATGAAGCGGACAAGATCGCCAGCCACCCGGATCGAACGCCAGTCTTCGTTTCGGAGAGCTCCGACGGCCGGCTATGTGGAATGGTAGAGGTGTCGATTCGGGATACTGCGATCGGTTGTACGACCGATCGAGTCGGCTATCTCGAAGGCTGGTACGTCGAGCCGGCGTGGCGCGGCCGGGGGATCGGACGCGCGTTGGTCGAGCAAGCTGAGGCTTGGGCCCGAGCGCAAGGATGCATGGAGATGGCGTCTGATACGACGCCACGCTATCCTCTGAGTCCCGGAGCTCACGAGGCTCTCGGGTACGGTGTGATCAAGCGAAAGCTCCATTTCCGGAAGCCTCTCCAACGCCCATATAGATAGACTTCTCTGGGTTCCCTTTGTACTACCCGTCACGACATTGCGACCACCCGCATCGCTCCCGCGCAGCGCAGTCTTTGATAGCGCGCCACCAGGCGGGATTTCTGGGGAACAGAGGATGGCAGCCCTGAGTCTCCCGCAATAGGTTGGAAAAAAGCAGACTGCGTGCTAGGCTGACAGGCGAGGTGATACGTATGAAGCGGATGGCTGGTTGGGTTCTATTGGGGTTCATGGTCGCGTTGGCAGCCGGGCTTGTCTCTCACGCATCTCCGTTGTTCGACCGCCCTGCTTTCATTGCCAGTGTTCGTCAGGTATTCGAGCCGCTGGAGGCACTCCTTCCCGAGGGCGATGCCTTCGACTACGAGGAGGCGGCCATCTTCAGCGGTATCATCAACGGATGGCAGGAGCACGTCGTCATCGTGCCATTGACCCAGGCGTCGGTCTCGTTCTACATCGCCATGCACCTTGGCGAGGAGCTATCGTGGGCCGACATCGATACGCTCCCCATGTTCGGCTTCTACATGCTTCCACCGACCGATTGCATACACACGCTCAAACCGGATACTCCGTATCTCGTTCGAGGCATCTCTTGGGATCAGGCTGAGGTCGTGGACGCGAACGATGTTGTGTCAAGGCTGTTCATGACATGGTGGAGGCGCGGAGAGAAGACGCCGGCGTACTACAAGTTTCTTGGCAACGTGGAACTTCATTTCACAACCTGCGGAACCGCATCGTCGAATCAGCAATAGGACGCGGGCCTTGTGAACTCCGTCGAACGGGCACTTGCTCAGTACGTGGATACGCTCGATAGGAAGGGCGTCTTCCTGTCTAGGCCCGTAAGGCGTGCGTTCCGGAGGGTTAGGCGTCATCGGTTTCTGACGTCGTGGTATCGCCCGGAGGTCGATGAGGATCTCCGGGCGTCCTTCGCTTGCATCCAGTACGATCGAGACAACCCAACCGAGGACGAGCTCTCTGAGATCTATTCGGACCAAGCCCTCATCACGAAAATCAGCGGGCCCTTCCCATCCAGTTCGACATCCCAGCCACATCTGATCGCTGGGATGCTGGAACATCTCAAGCTTGAGCCCGGAATGCGCGTGCTCGAGATCGGAACCGGCACAGGATACAACACAGCCCTTCTGGCTGAGATCCTTGGCACAACCGGGAAAGTCTCATCGGTCGAGCTCCAGCGAGATGTGGCGGAACGGGCTGAGCATTCTTTGGCCGCGGAAGGGTACACCGACATCCGTGTCCTCTGTGGTGATGGCTTCGCAGGCGTCACTGAAGACGCCCCATTCGATCGGATCATTGCAACCGTCGGATGCTCAGATATTTCTCCCCACTGGATCGATCAGCTGTCTCCAGAGGGCGTGTTGCTGGTTCCTCTTCAACACGGTTTCTCCGATCCCCTCGTCGCGATCCATCGAGACCCGGATGCTTTGGATTGCGCCGTTGGGCAGATCGTAGGCCATTCCACATTCATGCCAATCCAAGGAGAGATGGAGTGGATCAACCCTTGGCAGAGCGCGATTGCACGAGTTCCGCAACCCCCTGTCTGGACGCGCCCGCTTCCCGAGATCCTGCGCGCTTCGCACAACTGCGTGTCCGTGCCCGGTAACCTACGGCATCAAGGGCTGCCGTTCTTCCTTGCGTTGGCATCGAAGGATCTCTGGTTCGTGCCCCATGGATATGGTCTCGCGGATCAGGGAACAGGATCCACGATTGTTGTGACCGCTGACTCAATCGAAGGGTACTCCCCACACTCGCAAGGAGACGGGTTGGAGGTTCTGTCCTCTCGCCTGCAGCTGCTGCTTGAGCTGTGGGAGCAGCTTGGCTGCAAGGAGCCACAGGATTACCATCTGCGGTTCGTGCCCAGATTGCAGCTGCCGACGCCTGGGGATGACGAAAGCAACACTTGGATCATCGAGCGACCGCTTCACTGGGAACTCGTCACGATTCCAGAGCGTGATCCGACGCCGAAGAGAATGGCCTAGTTTGCTTGCTTCGGAGGCACACGCTTCACAACCGCTTCATATCGGCAAGCTAGACTTTGAATACGCCATTCTCGAAGGAGTGAGATCATGCGTGCTGCCCTCTGGTTGATACCGGCGGCAATCCTCTGCCTGTCATTCTTCGGCAGCGGTGGGTCCGAACGCCATACGGTCACAGCTGAGCCGCTGTGGGCGCCCCCGACCTTTGCCGAGGTCGACGCCGCACTGTCGGAGTGCAGTTTCGATGAGTTCGTGGATTCCTCGTACCGGCTCTACCTCCTCCGATTCCCGCAGAGAGTCACCGACTTGGGAATGGCCGCCACTCTCGGCGTTCGCAACAACCTCCTGGATAGCTATGCCGCAGACTATGTCGCCGAAACAGCTCGGATCGAACGGCTCATTCTTGCGAGACTACAGGGCTTCGATCGGCAGAGCCTCTCCCCCGACCAGCAGCTGACCTACGATGTGTACCAGTGGGCTTGGGACGATTGCGTTCGAGGGCAGGAGTTCGCCGATCTCGACTACCTCGTAACCCACTACTACATCACCAGCCGCGATTGGCTCCTGTACGACCTTCTGACCGTCACGCATCCTTTGCTGACGGTGTGGGATGTTGAGGACTATCTCGCAAGACTCTCGCTTGTGAGCGTCCAGTTCGGGCAACTGATCGCAGGGCTCGATGCGCGGGCGACATCCGGAATCATTGCCCCACGGATTGTGCTGAGCCAAGCCGTTGCGGGCTTGCGCGGCCTTGCGCAATCCTCTGCATCGCGCCATCCGTTCTATACGAGACTGGCAGATGGCCTGTCATCGGTGTCCAACCTCACCCGTGCAGACCGTGAGCAATTCCTATCCGATGCAGAGAAGCTGATCGAGGAGATTGTCCTGCCCGCCACACGTCGACTTCGCGACAAGCTTTCCGACCTTCTGAGGATTGCCCCAGACGATCTAGGCTACGGGCAGCAACCCAACGGAAACGCCTACTACGAGTACGCGCTTCAACATCAGAACCAAACCAATCGCTTGGCAACCGAGATCCATGACCTGGGCCTGCAACAGGTCGCTCGGCTTCGAACGGAGATCGAGAATGAGGCAGCCGCGCTGGACTATCCTGCGAATCTGTCCATCCCTGAGATCTTCAATCGCGTCTCAAGGGAGGGCGGACTGCTCCACGGCGTAGCAATCCTTGAGGAGTATGAGCGTCTGCTCGATGAGGCGAAGACGAGGGCTGCGGACGTCTTCGAGCACATGCCGACAACCCCGATCGCCATCGTCGGCGACGCCTTTGGGGGCTACTACCGTGCAGCGCCTGCCGATGGATCTCGCCCGGCGGAGTTCGTTGCCCCAATCCGAGGATCGCAACCCCGCTACACCATGCCAACCCTCACGTATCACGAAACAATCCCCGGGCACCACATGCAGATCGCCACGGCTGGAGAACTCGATCTGCCGTTGCTTCGCACGGTGGAGACGTTCCTCGGCTACGCGGAGGGATGGGCTCTCTACGCTGAGCGGCTCGCATGGGATTTGGGATGGTACGAGGGAGATCCGTATGGCAACCTCGGGCGGTTGTCCGATGAGATGATGCGGGCCGTGCGTCTTGTCGTCGACACGGGCATCCACACGATGGGGTGGTCATTCGATGAGGCCGTTGACTACTTCGTCGACAACACGGGAAGGCCGACGGCCTTCGCACAGGGAGAGATTCTCCGCTACACCGTGTGGCCCGGGCAATCGACCGCCTACATGGTCGGGTTTCTCACAATGCTTGACCTTCGCGATCGTGTCCGCGAAGCCCTCGGCGAGGCGTTCAATCTTGCAGCGTATCACACGATGATCCTCGAAAACGGGAGCCTCCCACTCGCGATCCTTGAACAGCAGGTCGATCGGTTCATCGAGAGAACACTGTCGCCGTAGCAGATCGAGCACGCCTTTACCGTAGCGGGTCCACGTGCGTTCTCCACAGAGCGAGCGCATGCCCAATCGGCTCGACAACATCCACGCCGTGCTGCGCGAAGAAGCTGTTTAGGTTGCGCAAATCGCGGATCAGAAGATCGAATGCATCGTCGTTATAGCGCGGATCGACGGACTGAGGAAAGTCGATGATCACCGCCCTGTTCTCCCAGTAGAGCAGATTGAACGCGGATAGGTCCGCGTGAACGCGGTGGTACTTCAAGAACAGCTCGACGTTGGCTAGAACCTGCCCATAGATCCGCTGCGCTTCGTCCGTGTCCAGCGAAACATTGGTCATCATCGGAGCCGGATGTTCTACATCTCCCAGATACTCCATGAGCACGACCGCTCCGGAACGCTCGATTGGCTCCGGAACGTCCGCGCCGGCCTCATGGAGAATCCTGAGTGTCCGCTCTTCGTGTGCGATCCAGGCAGAGAATTTGTGAAGGCGGCCGTGCCGCGTCTTCTTCCCCATGGCCTTGAGGACCCTGGCATCGGGACGCGAGCCACGCTCCCGCCCTTGTTGATAGATTGCGTCACGCTTGAAGCTTCTTGTCTCGAACGGGCGGTAGACCTTGGCCGCGACAAGCTCTCTCTCAAGCGATGGATGGGCAAGACAACAATAGACGACAGCCTCCTTGCCCGTCTTGATCGGACGAAGAACCTCGGCAATCAGGTATTGTTTGATGAGCGGTTCCAGGCGGGCAAGCAGCGCTTCTTCGACGGTCCTGTCTTCCTCTTCTTTCGGAGTTGCGTTCCTTCGTTTCTCTTCGAGAGGATCGATCTCCTCGAAACGCCGATTCATGACGTCACACCGCCGTCTCGCTGAGAAAGGCATGCGCCGTCTTCAGCCAATCGATGATCTTGATCTGTTGCGGACACACGGACTCGCACTCCCCGCACGCAACGCAGCGGTCGGCGCGCTTTGCAGCATCCATGAACTGGGTGTACGACTGTCGGTAACGCTGGACGTCGCCATACATCTGGGCGTTGTTGTAAGTCGAAAAGAGACCGGGAATGTCCACGCCACTTGAACACGGCTGGCAGTACTTGCAGTCAGTACATGGAATCGGCGACAGCTCGCGATACGCCGCGCTCACCCGATCAAACAACGCCAGCTCCTCATGGGTCAGTATTCCGACACTGGAGCACTCCGCGCTGGCAAGGTTCTCTTCGACATGCTGGATCGTCGACATCCCCGAGAGGACGAGGGAGACGTCCGGCTGGTTCCAGAGCCACTGCAGCGCCCAATCAGCTTGAGTTCGTCTTGCTGCCGCCTCGTCCCAGATTGCAGCGATTTGCTCGGGGGCGCGCACGGTGAGCGAGCCGCCGCGAAGCGGTTCCATGATCACCACGGCCAGGCCCTTCGATGCAGCGTACTGCAATCCTTCCCTCCCGGCCTGGAATTCGACGTCCATGTAGTTGTACATGATCTGGCAGAAGGTCCACTCGTAGGCGTCGACGATCTCCTTGAACAGCGTCAGATCGTCGTGGAACGAGAAACCGAGGTGGCCGATTCGACCATCCTTAAGGGCGCCCTCCGCCCACTCGAAGACCTTCAGATCGCGAAGGTTCGGCCAGTGCGTCTTGTTCAGTGCATGTAGCAGGTAGAAGTCGATCCGGTCGGTCTGCAGCCGGTCGAGCTGGATCGCTAGGTGCTTGTCGAAGTCTCCCTGCTCCTTGATCAGCCACGAAGGCATCTTCGTCGCAAGCTTGACCTGTGCGCGATAGCCATCCTGCAAACAGCGACCGACAAACACTTCAGACTGCTCCTTGTGATACGGCCAAGCCGTATCGATGTAGTTGACTCCCGCGTCGATAGCGGTGCGCACCATCCGCATCGCAGCCGGTTCATCGATCCTGGCTGCATCGCCGTCGAGGTAGGGAAGGCGCATCGCCCCGAAGCCCAGCGCCGACGGCTGCCAATCGAGTTTTCCGAAGCTGCGGTATTGCACGAGACCTCCTTGGAGTGTAGTGCGAATGCTGCACCGGATCCGTAATCCCTATTCTACCCAATGTTGCCAGCTCGGTGTGACCTGAGCGATGGGTCGGCGCGAAGGCCGAGCGTAGATCTAGACCTTCGCTTGGATTGGAGGTTCGGCCGGGGACTAGCGGAAGTTGGACTCCGCCGCCCAGTCGAAGGTGCCGGAGTCTTCGCTCCATTGGGGCCAGTGGGCGCACCAATCGGGGGTGCGAACGTTGCGGATCCGATCGAGCGACGGCTGGTACGGCTTGAGGTCGAGGATCGGCGTACCGTCCTCAGCGTCGATAAATGGGATGCGGACCGTACCCTCTGCTACGTCAATCTCGAGAACCGGCACGGCGGTGATACCGATCGGATTCGGCCGGGCTGGCGACCGGGTAGCGAAGATGCCGAGGCGATCTGGACCCTTCGTGTACGGGCGCTCGCAGGTGAGAAGGCCGCGGAACTCGTTGGTGTCCGCCAGGTGGCACCAGAACACAACGACGACGTGGCCGAATCCGACCAGCCCCTCGAGGGCCGGCCGGAAGGCCTCGTCAATTCGGAGGGACATCGCATCCTCCGAGACGTCAACGCGGCCAATCGGCCGCAGCTCGTACCTCAGCTCAGCCACGGGTCACCGGCTCGCAGATGTCGACGATGAACTTCTTCTCCGGATGCTGCTCGTGGTCGTTCAGGTAGAGCTCGTAGCAGAGCCGGTTGTCGTCCGGCTGGCAACCGTTCTCCGGTATCCACTCGCCGACGAGCTTGTCCCACGCCTCGCCGAACTCGCTGCCATCGATCTCGACGTGGGCGACCGCGAACAGGCCTCCGGGAATCGTCTTCATCTCAACGCCACCGTCGCCCTCGGTTTCCTCCAGCACCGTGAGGCAGGCCGACGAGCGAAGCTCATCCTCGGCAGCTTTCTCTGCATCGCAGTAGTAGACCGCGAGGGTTTCCGTCTTCGGAAACTGGATGAGCCCCTTCGGTCCGGCCCAACCGAAGAGCTTCTCGAACGCCTTCCCGATCTGGTTGTACGGGCCAACGTGTTCTGCACAGGCGACGAACCGCTCCGGCAGCTCTTTGACTTGTGCTTCAAACTTCATGGTTCCTCCTTCGGAACATCTGATGCCTCAGCCCAGCGGTTGGGACACGCGACGTCTTCGCAAGAATTGCGATCGTGTTGATCGATCTTGCGGGTCGTTTGGCCATTCTTGCGGTGGGCGTTCGGAGCCATTCAGTCGACCGTGTCCGCTGGGCGTCTCGCATCCAGCCTTTGCACGGTCCTGAGCCCACAGACCTGCCCCTGTAACTGCGAACGCGCGGCCCTAGCATCGCGCCAAGATCGAACGAAGGAAGGCATCAGAGCCTTGGGCATCGAAGCTTGGGTGGCCTCCGAGACGGAGACTCGATCCTGCCCCGCGTGCGGCGAGGTGATCATGTGGTACGCGAACGAGTGTGTTGGCTGCGGTTGGAAGGCCTCATGATGCGGCGTGAGAGCAGCATCAGGAACGAGAATGGCGTGCCGACAAGCTTTGCTTGTCGATACGTGCAAGAACGCACCAATGAGGCGTTCTTGCGTGGGTGACGTATGCATGTCGACCGTGGCTTCGCGCTTGGAGGCTGCAACTTGCTCATCCACAAGGGAATGCAGCCTGCCTCCCACAGAAGCTGGAAGCACGGACGAGAATGCGCCAGTGCCGCATTCTCGTGTTTGGTGAGCTAAAGGCTGTCGAGGAAGTACGCGTACTTGCGCCCACTCTGAATGGCAGAAGGCCGACGATAGCCAACCGAAGGTTCGTCGTAGAAGTGGCGTTGCCACGCCGCCAACACGGGAATCCGATATCGGCGGATTCCCGTCGTCCGCCCGCTCTGATCGGCTCTAGCCGATCAGAGCGGGCGGACAGGCTCACAAACCTCGACGACGTGCTTGCCCTCGGGGTGTTTGCGCGGGTCATTCAGGTACACCTCGAAACACATCCGCTCGTCTGGCTGGTACCCTGATTCGGGCATCCAATCGCTCATCAGCCGCTCCCACACCTCACCGTACTGCGACTCGTCGATCTCCGCGTGGGCGACGGCGAACGTGCCGCCCGGGATTGTCATCGTACCGATATCGCCCCGTGTCTTCGTGCCCTCGGGAACAGTGATGCATGCCTCCGCTCGCAGATGCTCCACCGGCGTCAGATCCGGGTTGTCGTGATAGACACCGAGGATCCTTGTCTCCGGAGCCCAAAGCCGCCGCCGCGGCCCGGCCCATCGCATCAGTCGCCGGAAGGCTCGACCGATCTCCTGGTAGGCGCCAACGTGCCGGACGTACGCCACGTGCATCGGCTCCATCTCGCGTACCTCAAACGCAATCTCCATCTCGGTTCGGATCGACGCCTTGTTCAGCGGGTTGACGAACTTGGCCCCCTGCTCCTCCATCTCACGCCGGAAGCGAACAAGCGCCCCCTGGCCGCCGCTACGAAACTGCGATGCCGAGACGCCGAAATGCTGCCGGAACTCACGAGCGAACGCTGACGGAGAGGAATAGCCGCAACCAACGGCGATCTGCGTGATCGACAACGCCGGGTTGGAGATTAGTTGGGATGCGGCACGTTGTGCGCGCATGCGTCGAATGTAGTCGTTCAGCGTCTCACCCACGATGCTCTTGAAGACCCGGTGGAAGTGGAAGGGGGAGAAACTGGCAACCCGGGCGAGCGATTCCAGCCGGAGGTCGCCGGCCAGATTCTCGCGGACGTAGTCGATCACACGATTGATCCGGCCAATGTACTCCTGGCGCTTCAGCTCCGCCTGATCAATCATTTCACACTCCCTCCAAGCTCAGCTCGAGAAGCTTCCTGCCGATGGCATGGATCCCAACGAATGCAGCGGACACCTTCATTCACCGTCGGTTCTCCCTTGCCGTCAGTCGTGACCTCGAGTCATGCAATACGGATTCGATTATAGGTCGTTGCTCACGTTCGTGGGGGCCGTGCGAACCGCCTCGAACACTGAACTGAGAGGCTCACGAATGGATCTCCTGTCCGGCCGCTCCATTGTGGCCATCACCTGCGAGCAGCATCACCCGTAGGCTGAACAGCAGGCATCCTCCGTTCTCCGCCGCATGGCGAGCCCGTCTTCCGAACCCGGCACCGTGTCTCGCAAACCATTTCCCTATGACGGATTCCATTCCATCAGCGTGTGGAGTCCACGGGTCTCGACGGAAACAAACCCGAGTCTCTCATAAAGGCGCCGTGCATCTGGGTTTCCAAGTTCGACCGAGTGTCGAAGCGGGAGGCCGGCCGCTCGAGCATCTGCTTGGAGACGACCTATAAGTGTGCTCCCAATCCCACGCCTTCGCTGCTCGGGGAGAATCGCAATGTCTAGCAGCCGGATCTCACAATCGGTTCGATCAACCCAGATCCGGCCGATCGGCTCGTCGTTTCGGAGGATGAGATGATGCTCCGCATCGGGGAAGTGTTGCTCGTAGTGCTTACGCTGAGCTTCGTACTGCATTCGTACAAACGCCGACCACTCATCCTCCTCCCAATGCACTGCATCCCGCTCCGCCTGGCGTGTCGCGGCGTAGATCCTCATGAGAAGGCTCTCGTCAGCCGGGGAGATGGATCGGAGATTGATCGATACAGAAGGGAGGTCACGGTGAACCATCGCTTTCGATTCCTCCTATCGAGCACCCAGCGTCGCCAGATCATAGTACAGCACAATTCTGCGTACGTCATCTAATAACAGCAGATTTCGTTTCTCGAACTCCAGATGAAGCGATTTCGTCGACCTCACATTTGACATGAACAGCTAATTGGCCTACCTTGCAAAAGCGTACTCGTATGTGTCCAGGCCAATGCGGGGGCTGATCTGCCTTGTCTTCACAGCGTCGCCTGTTCACGAAAGGAGAGTCACCATGGCAGAAGCCTACATCGGCGAGATTCGGATGGTCGGTTTCACCTACGCCCCGCAGTACTGGGCAAACGCAGACGGACAGATCCTCGACATTGGCCAATACCAAAGCCTCTTTGCGCTCTACGGCACACTCTATGGGGGGGACGGACGGCAGACGTTCGCGCTGCCCGATCTGCGTGGCCGCGTACCGATACACACTGGACAAGGCCCCGGTCTTCCCAGTTTTCCACAGGGCTCTGCAGGCGGCGTTCCAAGCGTTGTCCTTGCTGAGAACGAGATGCCCCCGCACACGCACCCCGCGGTGGCTCATGCGAAGGCGGCAACTGCCGATCAGACAAGCCCGGTTGACCACTACTGGGCCGAACCCGGGCGCGCCGCGTATGCCGCAGATCGTGATGCCACAATGAATGAGGACGCAGTTCAAGTACTGGAGAACTCCGGGGGCGGCGAGGCGCATTACAACATGCAACCGTACTTGACGATCCGCTTCTGTGTTTGTCTCGATGGAATGTGGCCCCCTAGACCGTAGTGTCGAATGGACCGATGACTGCCAATCTCACCCGGGAGACGTTCGCCGGTCACATAGGCGAAACGTTTACCGTAATCGGCACGGGGATCCCTGACACGGTCGATTGCCCCTTCGGACCGTTCGGACCGGTGGATCTCGAACTGACCGATGTCGAGGATCGCTCGCAAGCGGCAATCGATGCCTTCTCACTTCTGTTCCGGGGGGCCCGGGAGCAGGAGTTCGGACAGGCGAACTACAGACTGACCCACGCATCGATCGGCGAGATCAACCTGTTCCTCGTCCCTATCCTCGACCCACAGCCCGTTGACCATCGCATATACTATCAAGCGATCTTCAATCGATTGCGAAGCGGTCCCGATTAGCTTAGGGGCACAGCAGATGATCGCTCGACAGTCGATTGATGATCGGCTAAGGCAGTTGTCGAGGCAGGTGCTCGATGGTCACTGCCTTACCCATTCCTGCGAACCTGCGCTTTGCTCGCTGGTTAAACTGCTTCGGGAATGCGCGACGGTTCGAGTCGATCCGTCGCGGGTCTCTGTCGACGGTGAGACCCACATGACGTGTGGGTTGGCGCTCTCCCCAACAATGGCCGGGCGATGCGCCGACGATCTGGCTCGGACGGTCGTCTTCCTGCGCGGCCTTCATGACAGCATCGCAGCGTTGGCGTGTGCTGCACCGCACCGTCCGATCCGGGTTCTGTACGCTGGGTGCGGGCCGTATGCGCTGCTGGCAATTCCTGCGATGGCAATGCTCGGCTCGGATGTCGTTCGCTTCACGCTGCTCGACATTCACGCCCCGTCCGTCGCGTCGGCAAACGCTGTCGTGGAGACATTCGGTCTCGGGCCATGCATCGATGAGTACGCCCTCGTCGATGCCTGTCGCTACAGGGTCCCGGCGGACCGCTCTCCGGATATCATCCTGACGGAGACAATGAACGCGTGCCTATCGAAGGAACCCCAAGTTGCCATCACGCTGCATCTGCACCGTGAAGCACCCGCGGCCGTGTGGGTTCCGAAGGCGATTCGAGTCGATGCCTTTCTGGTCGACCCCACTGTCGAATTCGCCTTCGTCAATCCGCCAACCCACCAGGTTCCTTTGGATCGTGAACAAGACCGCATCTCTTTGGGAACCGTCTTCGAACTCAGTGTCGAGTCGGCTGCATCCTGGTCGAATGCCGGCGAAGAACGATTGCCTGCCTCCCCGATCCGGATTCCGCGCACGCTCGAGCGCCGATACACGCCGATGCTGTTCACAACAGTGACCGTTTCGGACACGCAAATTCTCGGCCCGTACGACTCGGGTCTAACGATCCCGCAGCATCTCCCGTTCGACGGGTCTCTCCAAGGGGGCGAGGTGCTCGGTTTTCACTACCGTCTGGGAGAGCACCCGGGTCTGGTGTGCGACGGCGTCGTCGCGTGAATCGGCAAGCCAGAGTCGTGATGCCAGTTGGCAAGGATCCCGGGTCACAGATCTACACGAGAGCGAGCGCTTCCTGGATCGTTCCGCCGGCTCCGACAAGCCGATTGGCTGCTTCACGAATCCGCGCCTTCGGAGCTGTGGCCGAGACCCGGATGTACCCTTCCCCCCGGGGGCCGAAAAACGTTCCGGGAGCCACGGAAATACCCGTTGCATCGAGAAGCCGCAACGCGAAGGCTTCGGAGGACGCGTTCTCCGCCAGGCGAATCCAGAGGTAGATCCCCGCGCGCGGCAGCGGCGCCTCTAGCCCAATGGCGGCAAACGCCTCGGCCAGCAATCGGAGCCTCTCATAGTACACAGCGTTGCGACTGCAAATCCACTCTGTCCCGGTCGACAATGCCTCGACCGCGGCCCGTTGGATCGGGGCAAAGATCCCGGAATCGACATTCGATTTGACTCGCGACAGACGCCCCAGTACATCCGATCTCCCAACCGCGGCCCCGATCCGCCAGCCAGCCATGTTGAACGTCTTCGAGAGGGAGTTGAACTCCACAGCCACATCGAGTGCGCCAGAGACCTCCAGGATGCTCGGTGGACGGACATGGCTGTGCGCAATGTCGGCATACGGCGCGTCGTGGCAAAGGATGATATCGTGTTGCCGGGCAAATGATACGCATCGATCGAGCACATTGAGACTTGCCACTGCCCCCGTCGGGTTGTTCGGATAGTTGAGCCAGATCAGTTTGGCTCGCTGGGCCACCGCTGTGGGAATCGTCTCAAGATCCGGCATGTAGTCGTGCTCCGCCCGAAGGGCAAACCGGACGATCTCGCCTCCAGCCATCGTGGTCCCAGCGCTGTACGGCGTGTACCCGGGATCGGGCACGAGGACAACATCTCCGGAATCGACACATGTGCGCGGCAGATTCACGATCCCCTCTTTCGATCCGAGCAGCGGAACGACTTGGCGTCGACAATCCAGACGCACGCCAAACCGCTTCGCGTAGTACGAGGCGATCGCCTCCCGTAGCGGTTCGGATCCATCGTATCCCGGGTATCCGTGTAGGCTCGGATCACGCGCCGCTTCGCACAGCCGCTCGATAACCGATGTCGGTGGGGGGAGGTCCGGGTTCCCAGCGTCGAGACGGATCAGATCGATTCCGCGCTCTTGGGCTGCGCGACAATGCGTTGTCCATTGAGCAAACGGGTACTGTGGGACCGCTTGGAGTCTAGCCGCAGGTCGCATTAGCTCCCCGTTTCAAGAATGCCGAGAAGCGCCTCGAGTCCCAACGAGTAGCTTTGAGCACCGAATCCAACGATCTGACCGACACAGACAGGCGCAATCATCGATTCCCGCCGGAACGTCTCCCGCGCGTGAACGTTCGATAGGTGAACCTCGACCGTCGGGAGATCGATGGCGACAATGGCGTCCCGCAATGCAACGCTCGTATGCGTCAGTCCTCCGGGGTTGATCACGACGCCATCTGCCCAATTGATCGCCTCATGCAACGCATCGATCAATGCCCCTTCATGATTCGATTGGATCGTCCGGATCTGTGCATCACGCCGCTCAGCCACCTGGCGCAAGGCGTCGTCGATCTCGTCAAGCGTCCACCGTCCATAGACGGTCGGTTCCCGGCGTCCGAGAAGGTTCAGATTCGGTCCGTGAAGGACGAGGATCTGCCGATCCGACAGCGCATCGCTTTGTTCATTGGCCATCATGCTCTCCTTGCCCCCATCTCAACGAGTGTTTGCTGCACAAGGTCAACCGGTAGGTCATCTTGGAGGACAACGTCCCCGATCGCTCGCGGAAGAACCCAGAGAAGCCTTCCACCCTGTCGTTTCTTGTCGTGCTCCATCGCTGCCAGAATGTCGTCCGAAGTGTACGGCGGGCAGACAACCGGTAGACCGTTCCGCTCAAGGGCCTTCTCGATCTCCTTGCAGAGGTGCTTCGTTGTCAGGCCGCATCGCGAGGCCAACCTCGCTGCACCCATCGTTCCGATGGCGATCGCTTCGCCGTGCCGAAGTTCGAATCCGCTGAGCAGCTCGAGCGCATGGCCAACCGTGTGTCCAAGGTTCAGGACTGCGCGGTTTCCTGTCTCGAACGGATCCTCTTCGACAATGGCCCTTTTGACCCGCACCGCGCGCGCAATGCGCTCCGCCGCCACTTCGGTGCTCCAGAACGATCGATCCACGGCATCCCGGCTGATCTCCTCAAACAGCTCTTCATCGCCGATGATCCCGTGCTTGATCGCTTCCGCAAGGCCGGATCGGAGTTCTTCATCGTTCAGGGTCGCTAGCACAAGCGGATCGATCAGGACAAGCTCGGGTTGCTTGAACGCGCCAATCAGGTTCTTCCCCTCGGGAAGATCGACTCCCGTTTTCCCTCCGATGCTCGCGTCGATCATTGCCAAAAGCGATGTGGGAACCTGCGCGAAGCGGATACCGCGGAGGTACGTCGCCGCGGCATACCCCGCGATATCGCCCGTCACGCCTCCCCCCAGGCTGACGACCACACCGCCACGATCGAATCCGTGGGCAAGCAACGCATCGTACACAACACGAACGGTATCCAGTGTCTTGTGCCGCTCGCCATCCGGAAGAACGCATATCTCGACGTCGAAACCCGCACGACGCAGCGACTCTGTTGCCGCATTGCCGTACAGCGGATGGACCACCGTATTCGTGACCACGCAAAGCCTAGCTTCAGCGTCAATGCCCACCGCACGCATCGCGTCCCCAAGATGCGAGAGCAGGCCAGTGCCGATGTGGATCGGGTACTCAGCGTTCGCGTGGCGAACAGCAAGTCGCTGCGACCCGGCCATTCGCATGACGAGATTCACAACCTCATCCACCGTCCTGCCAGTCGTGTCAATCCGCCAAGGCATTCCGTCATACGCTTGGCGGCGCTCGTTGAGAAGCTCCTCGATCCTCGCACGTGGATCGCCGTCGCCAATCAGCGGTCGCGCCGTGCCATGCCGCAGGCGATCGGTGATCTCGTCAATCGCACAGGTCAGACAGACGACAATCCCTGTTTGCCTCATCGTTTCGAGATTTTGGGGAGGAACAAGTGCGCCGCCTCCCGTCGCGATCACGAGGTTCTCCATCGCGGACAGCTCCTGACACAACGCCGCTTCCTTCTCGCGGAACGCCAGCTCCCCGTCTTGATCGAATATCTCTCGGACCGTCTTCCCGGTTCTCAATTCGATCTCGGTGTCCATATCGACAAACGACCGTCCGAGCCGCTCCGCGACCGCCCTTCCCACGACCGTCTTCCCGACACCCATGAACCCTGTGATCACCAAACTGCTTCGCCTACTCACGCTCACTCCATGCCCGGTGGTGGGTCTTCATCTCTTCGATGCTGTCTCCGCCCAATTTGATCTGCAGGGCGTTTGCGAGAACCCATGACAGCATCGCCTCTCCAACAACGGCAGCAGCCGGAACGGCACATACATCAGACCGTTCGTACGCGGTTTGCGCCGGTTCGCCAGTCCTTAGATCGATCGATCGCTGCGGCGATATGGTTGTCGGGATCGGTTTCATCGCCGCATGGATGACGATCGGTTCTCCATTGCTAATTCCCCCTTCAATGCCCCCAGCTCGATTCGTTGGGCGAATCACACTCCGTGCATCATCGAGATCCAGCACATCGTGGACCTCGGTTCCTCGACGGCGAGCGTTCGCGAATGCGGAGCCGATCTCGATTCCCTTGACCGCTGGGATCGACAACACCGCTTGTGCGATCAGTCCATCGAGCCGTCGATCCCAGTGCGCGTGCGATCCAAGTCCCACCGGAACACCGGTCGCAACAACGGTGAAGCGCCCTCCGAGGGAGTCCTTCGCATCGGCCGCGGCATCGATCGCTTCGACCATCCGGCAGCTCGCCTCGTCGTCGGCACAGCGAACGGGGCTCCTCTCGGCAAGCGCCCATATCTCCGCCCACGTCCTTGCTTCCGTCGAGATCGAGGCATCGATCGCCCCGAGACTGCAGACCGTACTGCCCACATCGATACCGAACTCACGGAGAAGCAGTCTCGCGGCCGCGCCCACGGCAACCCGCGCGGCCGTCTCCCGGGCGCTCGCACGTTCCAGAATGGGTCGTGCGTCGTTCAATCCATATTTGCGCATTCCCGCATAGTCGGCATGGCCCGGCCGTGGAACGAAGACCGGCGGGAGGTCGCCTGCAGACCACGCGTTCTCCCAGTTCTCCCAGTCTTTGTTTCCGATCTGTAACACGATCGGCGCCCCGATCGTGCGGTCTGCTATGACGCCGCCGAGGATCTCGACTCGATCTCGCTCGATTCGCATCCGCCCGCCACGACCGTGGCCTGACTGGCGGCGCGCCATATCGCGGTTGATCGTCTCCGAGTCGATCCGAAGCCCCGCCGGCAAACCCTCAATGATCGCCGTCAGGCTCGGACCATGGGACTCCCCTCCGGTCAAGAACCTCATCCGCCCCTCCCTCTCAGTTCGCGCTCGCAGGCCTCTCGCATGATATCGACCGGCGCATTTGCTCCCGTCCAAAGGGTGAATGCCCGTGCGCCTTGCTCGACAAGCATGTCGAGTCCTCCCAGCGCCGCCGCCCCGGAGTGACGCGCCTGCCGAAGCAACCGCGTCCTACGCGGAACGTACACGAGGTCGTAGACCAAGAGATGAGATGGCAAGCCCACCGTCTCCGGCCAGATCGATCCGGTGGTGTCCGGCCACATGCCGATCGGCGTCGCGTGAACAAGGAGCGATGCCTCTCGCGTACGTCCAATCAAGACCTCATCGCTCAGCCGATCCGGGCAGACTCGGGACCGGCTGTCTGCTCCGGCTTCCTTGAGATCGGCGGCAAGCAATCTCGCTTGCTCTGGCCGCCGACTCAGGACGTGAACGCAATCGATACCAGCGCGCAGTAACCCGAACACGACGGCGCGCGCCGAACCGCCCGCGCCGACAACCACCGCCGTCCCCCCGGATGAATCGAAACCGGCCTGTTGAAGCGAGTCCGCGAATCCGGACCAGTCCGTGTTGTGTCCGTAGGTGATCGCTTCCTTCTCGGTCCGTTGAATCACGATCGTATTCACGGCGCCGATTGCCTCGACGTCCGACGTTACGGCATCCAGCGTACTCATCACTGCGCGCTTGTGGGGAACCGTTACGTTGGCTCCGGCGAAACCCAGCGTCGCGAGCCCGCGAACGCTCTCCGCGCCCGCCTCGGGAAGCACAGGAAGCGAGACATACCGCCAGTTCAATCCCAGCGCGTCAAATGCAGCGTTGTGGATCGCAGGAGACAGGCTCTGATCGACCGGCCACCCGATCAGTCCAACAAGGCGCGTAGCAGCGCTACTCATTCGGCACCCCCAGGCGTTCCATCTGCTCTCGGAAACCCGGATACGAGTCCGCAGAGCATGTCGCTTCCCGAATCAGCACGTCGTCGTCGGCAATGAGCCCGGCGACTGTGAGCGCCATCGCCAAACGGTGATCCCCATGGCTGTTCACGATGCCACCGCGCAGCGGGGTTGGTCCGTGAACGATGAAGCCGTCGGGACGCGCCTCGATGTCCGCTCCCAATACGCGCAGCTCCGAGACGATCGTGTCGATCCGATCGGTCTCCTTAACGCGAAGCTCCTCAGCATCTCGCACGACCGTTGTTCCTCGTGCCTGCGTCGCCGCAACGGCGAGGATTGGGAACTCATCGATCATTCGCACGACGGCAGTACCACCGACGCTCGTCCCGACAAGATCAGAGCACTGCACCACAAGATCGCTCACCGGTTCTCCGGCTTCGATCCGGCTGTTCGCACGCTCGATCTCGGCGCCCATCTCGTCCAGCACATCCAACAGGCCGGTCCGCGTCTTGTTGGTTCCCACATGTGACAGCGTGATCTTCGAGTCGGGGATCAGCAGTGCAGCAACAAGTGGAAACGCCGCAGACGAGATATCTCCCGGCACATCGATCCTCAACGGGTCAAGCCGTTCGGGCGGAACGATCGTCACACGCAGCGCATCGATCTCGATGTCGACGCCCATTCGAGAGAGCATCCGCTCGGTGTGATCACGAGCTGGGCCGCTCTGCTGCACGGTGGTTGTTCCTCGCGCGAGCAGTCCGGCGAGAAGGATTGCGCTCTTTACCTGAGCACTTGCGACCGTCAGGTCATGATGCACTCCATGCAGCGGACATCCGACGATCCTGAGCGGCGCATGTCCTTTCCTATCCTCAATGTGGGCACCCATTCGACGGAGCGGATCGACGATGCGCTGCATCGGCCGTCGCAGCAATTGGGGGTCTCCAGTTAGCACGCTCGAAAACTCCTGGCCGCTCAGAATTCCTGCGAGCAGCCGCAGCGCTGTTCCTGACCGGGCACAGTGTATGGCATCTTCGGCAGCGCGTAGTCCTCCGCGCAAGCCGTTGCCGCGAACGGTCGTCGCACCGTTTGGCGTTCGACCGATGTCGACACCCAGAATACGCAGGCATTCCAGCGTCGCGAGGCAATCACACGAGTCGAGAAGCCCTTCAATCCGTGTCTCCCCGTCGCCAATCGCGCCGAACAGCAACGCCCGATGAGTGATCGACTTGTCCCCAGGGACACGAAGCGTCCCACGCAGTGGATCCCCCGTCGGGTGCACACGTTCACTCATGGGAACATCCTCCGGCGTTCTGCGCGACTCGAGGTGAGCATGTCGATGAGGGCCTGCTCGTCTTCTTGATCCAGCAATTCCACCAGACCGGATAGTTTGGCTGAGAAGACACGCGCAGCGTTCATTACGTCGGCGCGGTTCGTCATCAGAATGTCAGTCATCATTGTCACATCGCTTCCCGCAACCCTGCTTGTGTCCCGATATCCGTCGGCGACAACTTGCCAAGCAGCGGGGTCGCTGGAGGTCGTCTCATCCGCCGTTTGAACCAACGAACAAGCCAGTAGGTAGGGCAGATGGCTGATGGTTGCGACGAGATGATCTTGCCGTACGCCGTCAAGTGTTAGAGGTGTTGCCCCTGCAGCCTCGGCGATTTTTCGACCAAGGTCGAGCGCATCGCGTGTTGTGCGCCCAAGCGGACAGAGAATGAACGTTCGTCCACGGTACAAGCTTGGATCCGCCGCTTCGAGTCCGGAGGCTTCTTTGCCGCACATTGGATGTCCGCCAAGTGCTTGCACGCCCTCCGGAAGGCCCTCCATCACCGCAAGAATCTCCCGCTTCGTGCTCCCCAAATCCATCAACAGAGCGCCCTTTGCCAAGAGCGGCCCGAACTCGCGGATCTGTTGCAGGATAACACGCACCGGGGTGGCAAGGACTACAACATCTGCCCGAGGGAGAAGTGCCGCCGCATCGGTTCCCCCCCGGTCAATCAGGTCCCGTTGTATGGCCGCATCGATGCTCTCCGGATGCCTGGCCACTCCCAGGACCTCGCGACACTGCCCCCTCAATGCTCCAGCAAGAGATCCTCCCATCAGCCCAAGGCCGACGACTGCGACGATGCATCCCTCAAGCGGTTTCATGTCGTTCTTCCCACGGCAGTCGCAATCGCATTCAGAGACTGCACGAACGCCTCGAACCGCTCCGGCTTCAACGACTGTGCCCCATCCGACACCGCTTGCTCGGGGTGGGCATGCACCTCAACAATCAGTCCATCGGCCCCAGCCGCAACTGCAGCACGCGACACTGGCGCCACGAGTTCCCACTTCCCGGTTGCATGGCTCGGGTCAACGATGACCGGAAGGTGTGTCAGCTGCTTCAGCATCGGGACCGCATTGATGTCCAGCGTGTTTCGCGTGTACGTCTCGAATGTTCGAATCCCTCGCTCGCACAGGATGACCCTATTGTTCCCATGCGACAGGATGTACTCCGCCGCCATCAGCAGCTCCTCCATCGTGGACATCATGCCGCGCTTCAGGAGCACGGGACACTGAGCTTGTCCTACGGCATGGAGCAACGCGAAGTTCTGCATGTTCCTTGCGCCGATCTGGAGCACATCCGCATAGCTCGTAACCAACGGGACCAACTCGGGCTGCATCACCTCGGTAACAACCGGAAGTCCCGTCTCCTCGCGCGCCTTGGCAAGGATGCGAAGCCCCTCTTCGCCTAGCCCTTGGAAGCTATAGGGCGACGTGCGTGGCTTGTATGCACCTCCACGCAGCATTTGCCCGCCGCATGCTTTGACTACGTGTGCAACCTCAAGCATCTGATCGATGCTCTCAACCGCACATGGACCGGCAATCAGTGCGAGCCGCGAGCCGCCGAAGATCACATCTCCGACCTCTACGTGTGTATCTGTCGGATGAAACTCGCGGCTTGCTCGCTTGAACGGACGAAGGACCGGCATGGTCGATTCCACACCATCCATCTGCTCGATCCGGTCTCGATCAAACGGACGACCATTTCCGATGATCCCCACCAGCGTCCGCTCTTCCCCGCGGGAGACATGGACTTGGCAGCCCATCTGCTCGACATTCGCGACCACATTGGTCAGCTGGTCAGCCGTGGCGCTCCGCTTCATGATGATGATCATCCTTCCTCTCCTCTATCCTGAACAACGCTATGAGGGATTCTCTTCTCCAGTACCGGCGTCGACGCCGCCGGGTACGATCCGAGCATCTTCACAAACGAACACCTTCTCAGCAGTCCGACCATCGCGGCTTCGCACTCCGGATCGCGGCAATGGCCTTCGAAATCCAGATAGAAGATGTACTGCCAGGGCCGGTCCGGGCGCGGTCTCGATTCGATCTTGCTCAGGCTGACGTGTCTCAATGCAAATTCTCCAAGGCATGCGTGCAGCGCCCCTGGACGATGTGGCACTGCGAACACCAGTGACGTCTTGCTCCGTTGCGCCCGAGGAACATCCTCAAGCGAGAGGACGAAGAATCGAGTGAAATTCGTCTCTGCGTCTTCGATGTGCCGATCGAGGACCTCGAGGCCTGTCAACTCGGCCGCACCCTCTCCTGCGATCACCGCAACACCGGGCTCCGGATCGGCCGCCAGATCGGCCGCTGCACCGGCTGTGTCTGCTGTGGCCTCCGCCTTGAGACCACGTTTCGCGAGGTATCTCTGGCATTGGGCTAGCGCTTGTGGATGCGAGCGGACGATCTGAATCGAGGTTGTCTTGGTTCCTGTGGGAGCGAGAAGTGCGTGTCGGACTCGAAGGATGACTTCGGCATGGATGCGCAAGTCGTGCTCAACCAGCAACTCGTACGAGCGATTCACCGATCCGGCGACAGAGTTCTCGATCGGGAGTATTCCATACGGCACGTCGCTCGATTCGACCGCCTCGAATACGTCGTCAAATGTCCCACAAGGGACGCTTTCGATGTCCCGGCCAAAGTATTGCCATATGGCTTCCTCAGAGTAGGCTCCTGGAAGACCTTGAAACGCAACGCGTGTCATGTCTTGACCTCCCCGACCCAATCCGGACGAAGGCTCTGCGCATCGCCAAGGTATACGTGATGAAGCCGATCCGGCGCGCCATTGATATTGGCATGCAGCAGTACGCGAACGCAGCGAGGAACTCCCGTGGATACGTCCATGTCCCTCGCGCAGAGCAGTGGAGTCTGAAGCCATCCGAGTTCGCGAGCTGCGCGCGCCGGATAGACCGCATCGAGATCACCTGTCGCCGTGAAGAACACGCTCGCGATCATCTCGGGGGAGATCGCGTTGTCCGAGACCATTCGCTCAAGCAGTATCCTCGTAGCCGCCAAGATCTCTTGCGCGTCGTTCCTCGCGACGGTTGTCGCACCTCGAATCCCGTGACAGCCCATCACTGTTCACCTCCTCAACCCATCGCGTACGGAGCAAGTCCAAAACGAAAAGGCCGCAGGCATTGCCTGCAGCCGTCTTCTGATCTCCCTGCTACCGCGAAGGGCGTCTATGCCCCAGCAGGAAGATCAGCCAAGAAAATAATACCAGAAGAAGCCACCCAGGGGCGCCGTTGCTCTCAGCTCACAGATATGACCGGTCTCCCTGGGCATGATGCTCGCATCATAGGGATCCTCCCTGGTGATGTCAAGAAGGTGCTGCTGGAATGATGTAGGGCAGCTGTTTTTATGACTTCGACTTGACTTCGTATGGGTCGGTTTCTATGATGAGCCATCATGCTACGAGGACTGGAGCGCGGGCACGAGCAGTTGGAATCCGTCGTTTCCTGTTTCTCTTGGTGGTGGCATGACGCTGGCTCTGATTCGCGCAGCTAGGCGATAGTTGGGCGAGACAGAGACCGGCATGACGACTGCAGGCAATGCCTGCGGTCTTTTCTTTGTGGCGCGAGGCATGTGGAGGTGCCGAAATGATGATCGTGATGGATCGCAGCGCGACCGTTGTAGATACAGCTCGGGTCACCGCCCGTCTCGAGCAGATCGGCTGCAAGGCCCACATCTCTCGGGATGAAGGCCAAACCATCATTGGCGTAGTTGGCGGTTCCGAATTGCTTAGAGAAAGCGAGTTCGAAGCTATGCCGGGGGTCATGCAGATCTTGGCTACGCAGCGCCCGTTTAGGCGATCGAGTCGCGAGTTTCATCCACTGGACACTCAGGTCGCCATCGGAGATCTGCAGGTCGGCGGCAAGATGCTGGCCGTCATCGCCGGACCGTGCGCGGTGGAGAACTCCGAGCAGATGCTGCGTGCCGCATGCGCCGTCCGCAATGCAGGGGCTCACTTGCTTCGCGGGGGCGCATTCAAGCCTCGCACATCGCCCTACAGCTTCCAGGGGTTGGGCGAGGAGGGACTCCGAATCCTTGCCACTGCAAGGGAGAGGACCGGACTTCCTGTCGTGTCGGAAGTCACGCAGCCTGACTTGGTCCCGCTCGTGTCGGAGTTCGTCGACGTTCTCCAGATTGGCGCAAGGAATATGCAGAACTTCGCCTTGCTTCAAGCCGTGGGAAAGACGCAGCGTCCTGTGCTGCTGAAGCGCGGCATGATGTCGACGGTCGAAGAGCTCCTGATGGCCGCAGAGTATGTTCTATCTCAAGGGAACGCGCGGGTTCTCCTGTGCGAGCGGGGGATCCGAACATTCGAGACGTATACCCGAAACACGATTGACATCAACGCCGTTCCGCTCCTCAAGAAGCTGACTCACTTGCCCGTCTTTGTCGATCCGAGTCACGGGACAGGGCGATGGGACCTGGTGACCCCGATTGCTCTGGCCGGCATCGCTGCGGGGGCGGACGGCCTCATGATCGAGGTTCACCCTGATCCGGATACGGCGTTGTCGGACGGCTCGCAATCTCTGAAGCCGGAACGGTTCGTCGCGCTGATGGAGCAACTCCGACCGATCGCCGATGCAATGGGGAGAACGCTGTGACCGCGAGGCATAGCAGCTTGTCCCGAATGACCCGTCAGTTCGTCGCATGGCGGCTCAACGTGTGGTGGCAATGCATCGTCTGACAGTCCATGTCGTGGTTCCTGTGCCTCTCGCAGAAGGAGTGAAACGATGCTTTGCCCTACAGTCGATGAAGTTCGCAAGCTGGCGACAAGAGGAAACCTGATTCCGATCTGGGTCGAGATCCCAGCCGATCTCGAAACGCCGGCGTCTGTCTATCTCAAGTTGAAAGGAAACGGTCCGTCGTTCCTGTTCGAGAGCGTGGAACGCGCAGAGCAGGTCGGGAGATACTCGTTCCTCGGTGTTGACCCGATAGCCGTGCTCACCGCGCGTGATGGTCGCGTCCACTGGGCCGAGAATGGCTCGACCGTCGACATCACGCCACCGAACGGTGATCCATTGACCGCGTTGGAGGAGGTTCTCTCTCGATATCGTCCGGTGGCCAATCCCGCACTGCCCGAATTCTACGGCGGTCTGGTAGGCTATCTCGGATACGATGCCGTACGATTCTTCGAACGTGCACCATTGCCCGCCGACCCAGGCCTCGATCTCCCCGATGCGGTGTTCCTGTTGTCAGACACGGTCGTCGTCTTCGATCACGTGACGCGTCAGCTGATGATCGTCGTGAACGTGCACGTCGATGGCGACATCGATACCGCCTATGCCTCGGCTACACGCAAGATCGACACCATCGTATCGGCGCTCGAACAACCCTTGCCAAGGACAGATTCCTCGTCGAGCCGTGCGATCCAAGACGAAGCCCCATGGAGATCGAATGTCGAGCAGGCCGAGTTCGAGGATGCCGTTCGGACAGCGAAGCAGCATATCGTCGCTGGGGACATCTTTCAGGGGGTCCTGTCACAACGGCTCTCAAGAGAGACCTCGGTTGACTCATTCGCCGTCTACCGCGCACTACGAATGCTCAATCCCTCTCCCTACATGTTCTACCTCGACCTTCCCGATCAGCTTCGCATCGTCGGGTCATCCCCCGAGACGATGGTCCGTTTGCAGGGAAAGGAGGCCGAGTTGCGACCGATCGCCGGAACGCGTCCGCGAGGCACAAGTCCGGCGGAAGACAAGAGGCTCGCCGAAGAGCTCCTTGCCGATCCGAAGGAGAGGGCCGAGCACGTGATGCTCGTCGATCTTGGACGGAATGACCTTGGCCGTGTCTGCCAATACGGGAGCATCTCAACCGAGGAATTGATGACGATCGAAGGGTATTCGCACGTCATGCATATCGTCTCCAGTGTCCGCGGCGAGCTTCGTCCGGGGATGACTGCATTTGACCTGCTTCGCGCGACCTTCCCAGCGGGAACTGTGTCCGGCGCGCCGAAGGTGCGCGCCATGGAAGTCGTCGCCGAGTTGGAGAAGCAACGGCGCGGTCCGTACGCGGGAGCCATCGGCTATTTCGCCTTCTCGGGGGGTATGGACACATGCATCGCGATCCGAACGCTCGTCATGCACGGTGACACGATTCATGTTCAAGCTGGCGCGGGGATCGTTGCCGACTCGGATCCAACCCGTGAATACGAGGAGACGCTGAGCAAAGCGAAGGCACTGGCGGAGGCGGTGCGACGAGCGGAACAGAACGGAAGGCCAACCGAACGAGGGAGGCAAACATGATTCTCGTAATAGACAACTACGACTCATTCACCTACAACCTCGTGCAGTATCTCGGAGAACTTGGCGCTGATCTGGCCGTGTTTCGCAATGATGCAGTATCAGCGGACGACGTCGAGACGTTGAACCCCAAGGCCGTCGTGCTCTCGCCGGGTCCCGGACGGCCGGAGGCAAGCGGAGTTTGCCTGGACGTCATCTCCCGTTTGCACGAGCACGTCCCGATGCTCGGCGTTTGCCTCGGACACCAAGCCATTGCCCATGTGTTCGGCGGACAAATCGGGCCTTCCCCGCGGCTGATGCACGGCAAGACATCTGCGATTCACCACACCGGTCAGGGGATCTTTGCCAACTTCCCGAGCCCATTCACCGCAACCCGGTACCACTCCCTTATCGTCGATGAGCCCGTGCCGGATCCGTTCGATGTTACGGCGTTCACTGCCGAGGGGGAGATCATGGCGATCCAGCACCGGAAGCTCCCCGTCTACGGCGTGCAATTCCACCCTGAATCTGTACTCACGCCACATGGGAGGCGGTTGCTGGAGAGCTTCTTGCGCATCGCCGCGACAGGCAAGCCAGGAGGTTCGGGATGATGATTCGCGACGCGCTCGCTCAACTGATAGACGGCTGTGACCTAAGTTTGGATCAAGCGGAGTCGGCCATGGCCGAAATCATGGCCGGCGAGGCAACCGATGCACAGATTGCTGGGTTCCTCGTCGCGCTTCGATCCAAGGGCGAAACCGTGGACGAAATCGCAGGCTTGGCCCGCGCCATGCGTACTGAATCAACTCGCGTGGAGACGAAATCCACGTCACTGGTCGATGTCTGCGGCACAGGCGGAGATGGGTTGGGCACATTCAACATCTCAACCACGGTCTCGTTCGTCGCCGCTGGTGCCGGATGTGCCGTGGCGAAGCATGGAAATCGTTCCGTATCCAGTCGATGCGGCAGCGCGGATGTGCTAGAGGAGCTGGGCGTTTGCCTCGATTTGGGAGCAACCGCGGTCGGCCAGTGTATCGACGAGTTGGGTATCGGCTTCCTGTATGCCCCCCGCCTGCACCCAGCGATGAAACATGCCGTAGGCCCACGCAGGGAGATGGGGATCCGCACTGTGTTCAACCTCCTTGGCCCGTTGACCAATCCCGCCTGTGCACATGTGCAACTGCTGGGCGTCTACGATCCCACGTACACTGAACCACTGGCGAGGGTCTTGCAGACCCTAGGCGGCCGTTCGGCGTTCGTGGTCCACGGCGGCGGTGGCTTGGATGAGCTATCCACCCTGGGGCCAAGCCGGGTGACGCAGTTGGCAGGGGATCGAATCGAGTCGTTTGTGCTCGACGCGAGATCTCTTGGATTGCCCAAGGCGTCGCTCGCCGACCTTCGGGGAGGAGATGCTTGCGAGAACGCATTCATCCTCCGCAGTATCCTCGCCGGGGAACCGGGTCCGAAACGCGATATTGTTCTGCTCAACGCAGCGTGTGTCCTTGTTGCCGCCGGCCGATCCGCGGACCTCGCAAAGGGATTGGCTGTCGCCGCCGAAAGCATCGACTCCGGTACAGCACGTCACTGTCTTGATGCATTGATCTCGCTGACCCAACGTCTTGGAGAGCGTCGATGATCCTTGACACGATTGTCGCCCACAAGCGACAGGAGATCTCCGAGCACAAGCAACGCGTACCGGTCCTCGAACTGGCAGCTCGAGCGCACGAGCGAAGCGATCCGCTCGACCTTGCCGCCGCACTTCGCGGCGATACGGTCTCCCTGATCGCTGAGATCAAACGTGCTTCCCCGTCGAAAGGAGCCCTCGCATCCGATCTTCGGGCGGAGGTCCTGGCGAGAACCTACGCGGAGAACGGCGCATCGGCGATCTCGGTGTTGACGGATGAGCGGTTCTTCTCCGGGACGCTTGCTGACCTGGAGACGGTCAAGGAGTTCCTCTCCCGCGAGGGTTGGCTGATCCCCGTGCTGCGCAAGGAATTCATTCTCGATCCGTATCAGGTCGTCGAGGCAAGAGCGCATGGCGCGGATGGGGTTCTCCTCATCGTCCGAATCCTTTCGGATCGCGAATTGGCCAACCTGTACTCCGAGACGTGTCGGTGGGGAATGACGTCGCTGGTCGAGGTGCATGACGAACACGATATCGAACGCGCACTCCGATTGGGCGCGCCGGTCATCGGCATCAATAACCGGAACTTGAGCGACTTCAGCACGGATCTCGCGGTGTTCGGTCAGTTGCGCTCTTTCCTTCCTGGCTCGGCTGTCGCGATTGCGGAAAGCGGAATCGGTTCGGCACAGGATGTTGCCCGGGTCCAGGCGATGGGAGCACGTGCGGTGCTCGTCGGGGAGGCACTGATTACTGCATTCGACGTTGCGGCCAAGACGAGGGAACTCGCTGGAAGGAGCTCGAGATGAGCGCGATCAAAATCTGTGGACTGACAATCGTTGAAGATGCGGTCGCCGCTGCGGAAGCCGGCGCGACACACTTGGGGATCGTCTTCCACAAACAGAGCTCTCGATATGTGAGCCTCCGGCGTGCGCGAACGCTGATTCGAGAGGTCCGATGTCGAGGGCACGCCTGCGACTGGATCGGCGTCTTCGTTGACCAGCCTGCAGGTCGTATCCTCCGGATTGCCGATCAACTCGGACTCAATGGCGTACAGCTACACGGTAGCGAGCCGACGGCCGCTGCCGAATCTCTCCTTCAGCATGGCTTGTTTGTGGTCCGGGCGTTTCGCGTCTCTCAGACATCAGAACGCAAAGCGCCGATCGCTCAGCCTGCCAGCGCCTACCTGTTGGACAGCTACGACCCAGATCGGTTTGGGGGAACCGGGAGATCGTTTGACTGGTCGATGGTACCCGAGCTTCAGTTGGATCGGCCGATTCTTCTCGCCGGAGGATTGGCACCCGAGAACGTCGCCGCGGCCATTCGGATCGTTCGCCCGTGGGGCGTCGATGTGTCAAGCGGCGTCGAGATAGCTCCGGGAAAGAAGAGTGCCGACAAGATGTGCCGTTTCGTGGCTGCAGCACGTGCCGCACTGCAGCGAGAGGAGCGCCATGATGCGTCACCGCTTTGAGGCACGCTCGCCGGAGCGCGAATGCTCGCCCGACCCGCGAGGCTACTTCGGTTGCTTCGGCGGCCGCTTTGTCCCCGAGGTCTTGACTCCCGCACTGGTCGAATTGGAGGCAGCGTATCGGGAGGCAACGAAGGATTCAGTATTCGAGGAGGAACTCGGCCGCCTTCTGGCGGACTACGTCGGCCGTCCGACGCCAGTATCCCACGCAAGAAACCTGACCCGATATGCCGGGGGAGCACAGATCTATCTCAAACGCGAGGATCTCGCGCACACGGGTGCCCATAAGATCAACAACGCCCTCGGGCAGGCGCTGCTTGCCCGCCGGATGGGAAAACATCGCATCGTAGCGGAGACCGGCGCCGGGCAGCACGGCGTTGCGACGGCCACTGCCGCCGCGCTTCTCGATCTTGAGTGCATCGTCTACATGGGATGCAATGACATGGCTCGGCAGGCACCGAACGTCGATCGAATGCGCCTCCTCGGGGCGGATGTGCGCCCGGTCGATTCCGGGAGCCAAACGCTGAAGGATGCAATCAACGAGGCAATTCGCGATTGGGTCACAAACGTTGAGTCGACGTACTACTTGCTCGGCTCGGCGCTGGGACCTCATCCGTACCCGCGAATCGTACGTGATTTTCAGAAGATCATTGGAGTCGAAGCCCGCGAGCAGATCCTGAAGCAAGGGCATCGACTGCCTGACCTTCTTGTTGCATGCGTCGGAGGAGGATCGAACGCGATTGGCCTGTTCCATCCATTCCTCGCCGATCCTGTCGCCATGCTTGGCGTCGAAGCCGGTGGAAAGGGCACATCCACCCCGTTCCACGCTGCACGATTCTCCGATCCAACACGTGGGCGAGTCGGCGTTCTGCACGGTACACGAACGTATGTGCTCCAAGACAGCGACGGCCAGATTCTGTCGACGCATTCCATCTCGGCCGGTCTCGACTACCCGGCCATCGGTCCGGAGCACAGCTACTACCGCGAATCCGGGAGGATCAAGTACACAGCGGTTACCGATGACGAAGCGCTCGCTGCCTGCACGCTGCTCTGCCGAACCGAAGGGATCCTCCCTGCACTCGAGTCGGCTCATGCTGTCGCGGAAGCTGTCAAGCAAGCACGCCGGATGACGGAAGACCAGATCGTTCTGATCAACCTCTCGGGACGCGGAGATAAGGACCTGGATACGATAGTCGCCGTAGGACAGGAGGCCCAATGACCACGGACCGGGGCGTCCTGGCAATCGATCAGGGATTCGCCACTGCGCGAGCTGAGAACCGTGCGGCGCTGATCCCGTACATCATGCTTGGCTATCCGTCACTAGCACGTTCGCTCGAAATGGCGGACGCAGCGATTGCCGGGGGAGCAGACATTCTCGAACTTGGTATCCCGTTCTCCGACCCACTGGCCGACGGTCCGGTCATTCAGCAGGCCGCCCAGGAAGCGCTCGAGCAAGGAACGACCGTGAAGCGCTGTCTGGAGGGTGCGGCGTCGATCCGGAGCAGGCATCCCAAGACGCCGCTTGTGTTCATGGGCTACCTGAATCCGATTCTCAGCTTCGGAGAACAGGCATTTTGCAGAGCATGCACGGCAAGTGGCGTCGATGGCTTGATCGTTCCCGATCTTCCGCCGGAGGAGGCGCATGAGATCGAAAACTTCTGCCGAAGCGAGCGTCTCGCAATCGTCTACCTTCTCGCTCCAAACACCCCGGAGCGTCGGATGCAACATATCTGCACAAGCTCTCAGGGCTACGTGTATCTCGTCTCGGTTACCGGCACAACAGGCGCTCGGGACACAGTCCCGGAAACCGTGGCGGGTCTTGTCGAGAGTGTCCGCGCGGCAACGGACAAGCCACTGGCTGTAGGATTCGGGATCGCAACCCCGAATCATGCGGCAATTGTGGCTCAGGTGTCCGATGGCGTGATCGTTGGAAGTGCAATCGTCCGCCTTTGCGCTAGCGCGCCTCAAGCTGTCGAGACGTTCGTCGCCTCGCTGCGCGATGCCATGGATCGCCATCCTGAGCAACGGCCTGAGGACAATGAGGTTCCAGCTCAACAAGATCCGTGAGGTTGGAACCCCAAGCAGGCCTCATGTTCGATCGATCAGTGGAGCCGAACACGCGGATCCGAGACGCTGAGAAGAATGTCGGCGATGAGGTTTCCGGCGATCAGGAGGCTCCCATAGAAGAGAAACGCCGCGGTAATCGCATGTTGGTCCTGGCTCCTAACGGAGTGGATGAGGACTTGCGCGAACGATGGGATATTGAACAGCGCGGCCACGATGATCGAATTCATCAAGACCAGGGGCAGCATGATGCCAAACGAGGTGATCACCGGATTGAGAGCATTGCGCAATGCATGGCGGAACACAATGCCTGATTCCGACAACCCCTTCCCGCGGGCAACGACGATGAACGACGAGGTCATGACGTCATGCATGCTCATCCGCATGATTCGTGCGACCGTCACGAGGATAGGCGTCCCAACGATCAACCAGATCGGCAGCAGATGGAGAAGGCAGCTTCCGAACTTCGCAAACGACATCGGCGCCCCCTCGAATCGCCATCCACACATGCCCCACAGTCCCGACCCAACCATCAGGGGGTCGATGAACCTGTAGATGAACCACTGTATGAGGAGGCCTGTGATGTATGTCGGAACAGAGAGAATCGGATACGTCAGTAGGCCAAAGACAGCATCCCCACGGCGGCCACGGAAGAGAGACGACAGGACGCCAAGAGGGATTCCGACCAAGAATGCGACCAACATCGACGTAATGGACACGATCAGGCTGATCTCGACAGGGCCGCCTGGGCGAAAGAGGAACGGCCCGACCGGACCGTTTGTCGCAAACGAGACCCCGAAGTCCCCGTGGGTGATCACCCCCTCGAACCAAATCCAGAACTGAACAACGAACGGTTTGTCGAGTCCCCTCTCGGCACGAAGGATCGATGGGATCTCCGGATCAAGTCCCATCATCCGAACTGCGAATTCCATGGGAGTGTAGAAGTCACCTGGCAGCAGGGAGACAATCCCGAATGATATGAACGCGATCGCGAAGAAGACGAAGCCTGATATTAAGATGCGCTTTGCGATGTAAGGCAGCATGCTTATCTCCTCACGTCACAGTCCCAGAGAGCCTCAATCCTCGCGTCTTGGCGCTTGCTGGTGAGAACAGTTCCGGTCGGCATTCTACCACACAACCTAGCAGAGACCAGTAAAGCTCACTGTTGCCTTGCCGGTGAGCTCGGAGCATGAGAGGAACGATGGCTTTCTCCGCTGATCGAATGGATCATCGATCGAACCTGTTGATCCGCGGGCAGGCATTCTCTAGCTGGACAGCAGCAATGCTCTGCAGGCAGCCCCCTTTGTGCCAGGACAAGGACGGAGACGAGCCAACGCCCCCACCCTAGAGCTTTCCTTCGCCGATCGAATCGTGGCGCTCCCAGACCTGCCGATCGGGCCCCCCGCCGATAGGGTACGCCGCAATCCGAGTCGGCGAAACTCGTATTACCGCGTAGTTCGGATCCTCCGGTCCAGCGAACCACTTGGCGAGTCGGCTGTTCCACGCCAGCTTCCGGTCGGTGAGGGTTGTGCTAACCTGCGCTCGCCCGTCGATTCTGAAGTAGGAGCCAGGGCAATCGGGATCGATACTCCCGCAAGTAAGGTGCACTTGCGGGTGAGCTTGGATCTCCTTGATCTTGCACGTTCCGAGAAACGTCGGAGCGCGAATGGTCAGATCGTCTGAGATAGCTGCGCGCATCACGCGCGCAGACGGGTGACCATCCCTTTTCACCGTCGCCAGGACACACAGAAACACGTCTTCCACTTGGAGCGTCTCCAGAATTCGCTTCACAACATCGGACATCCGTCTACCTCCCTGGAGTAGATGGTGCACGTCGTCCGTCTCGCGTACGTCCCGCCTGCCCCGTATGATCATCGAAATCCGAACTGCAGGATGGTTGGACATGAACGGACAGGCTCAGCCAACGCGTGACATTCCACGGATTCATCTGGCCAGTCTCGGGTGCGCCAAGAATCTTGTCGATTCGGAGCAGCTTCTGGCAAGATTGGCGACCGCGGGTGGATTGGTCGGCGCCACGGCGGAAGAGGCCGATGTAATCATCGTCAATACCTGCGGGTTCATCGCCCCGGCAACCGAAGAGTCCTTGGCGACGATTCGGGAGTACGCAGGGCTCAAACGGGATGGCGCTTGCCGGCGACTGATTGTGATGGGTTGTCTCATCGAACGAGGGGCAGACCAGCTTCGTAGTGAGATCCCCGAGGTTGATGCGCTGTTCGGCCTTGGCCAGCATGACGCGATCGTCGCAGCCTGCGGGTTGAGTACCACGCCGGATGATGGCGCTCGCCTGCTGCTCACACCGCCCCATACTGCGTATCTGCGTATCTCCGATGGATGCGACAACCGATGTACATACTGCACGATCCCCTTGATCCGCGGTCCGTTTCGAAGTCGGTTGCCTGAGGAGATCCTCGATGAGGCAATTCGTCTGACCGACCTCGGAGTCCGCGAGCTCAATGTGATCGGGCAGGACACAACCTCGTATGGAAAGGATCTGGCCGGATCTCCGACGATCGAAACGCTTCTCGGCCGCCTTGCTGGGATCCCGAACCTGCACTGGCTACGCCTTCTCTACACACATCCGGCCTACGTCACCGACCAGCTGATTGAGGCGTATGCGTCGCTCGATTCGCTTTGCCCATACGTCGACATCCCGCTTCAGCATCTGAGCGATGACGTGCTTCGGCGGATGGGACGCCGAGTCACTCAGGCTGATTGCCTCCACCTCATCGATCGGCTTCGAGGGCGGATCCCCGGCCTTGTCCTCCGCACCACATTCATCGTCGGGTTCCCGGGCGAGACACGGGCACAATTCGATGAATTGGTCCGCCTCGTTGAGACAGTCCGGTTCGATCATGTCGGCGTCTTCCGCTATTCGAGCGAGATCGGGACACCTGCAGCAGCAATGCCCGATCAGGTTCCTGAGCGAACCAAGGCGAAGCGGCAAGAGGCGCTGATGCTTGCACAGCAGGAGGTCGCGTTCGCGGCGAACCGCTCGATGCTTGGCAGCGTGGTCGAGGTCCTGATCGATCGCCCGAGCGACGAGCCCGGCCTGTGGATCGGGCGCACGAAAACGCAAGCGCCGGACGTCGACAGCGTCACCTTCGTCCGCGGAGATGGGATCGCACTGGGAGATTTCGTGCATGCACAGATCGTCGATGTCGCAGGATACGATTTGATCGCTCAGGCGTGATCGGCCTCATCGAGAATCCGAGAGACCAAGCTCTCGAGCCGATCGAAGTGCGTCCCGCGCCAGTAGAGCTTCCCACATACCGCACATTGAACGTATTTATCCAGCCATCGTGCCGTCTTCGGCGGGATAGTTTGGGCAACCGATGCCTTATCCACTGTCTCCAGCTCTCCGTTGCAGACCGGGCATCGGGAGAACGGCCGTGCCTTGTCGGAGAGGTCGAACCGCCGCACAGTCTCTCGCGCCTGCTGGACTGGATCGGTAGATCGAACCCAGTAGCCATGGATCAGCCGTCCATGCTTGAGCAGCTGGCGATCCCGACTGAGGAGAACTCTGCCTTCGCCAGCGGAAAGCTCGATCAATGTCGCATCATCGGCCTCGCTTGAATGGAGGGCATCGAACCCAAGCAGCCGTAGGAAACGTGCCAGCCGCCGCAGATGCACGTCGGCAACGAACGTCGGCGACGGCCCCACCGTCTCGCGCAGCCGAACGGTCGGTTGCGGATCGAGACGTCTGAAGATCGGATAGACAGAGACGCGATCTCGATCTGACAGCCGGTGGTCAAATCCCACGGATGCTCCGTTGACGAGAATCAGACTGACCTCGACATGCGGGATACCAAGCGATTCAATCGCGTCCTTCACCGTCGGCGACACGTGAAACCGAAACGGGATCTCGGTCGCTCGCCGCTTCGGCGGTGAGAGGAGGTCATTCAACTCCGCATAGAACCGGAATGCCGCTTCGTTCACATCTGCCATCCGATCGCCGCGCTCCTCAGTGCGCAATCTACACAGTCGGGGCATCGTTGGACCTCGAAACTGAATTCTTCATCCATCGTCTCCGCACACGCGCTTCACAACAAGCCCTCACCGCGTGATTATGGTCTTCCAGTATCGTAGAGGAGGAAGAACGGATGTCGCGAAGATGGAAGATCACCTCGTGGATTGTCGGATCGATTGCAGTTGTGGTCGCTGGCACGGCAATCGCCCTTTGGCTCTCCTCTCCTCCTCTACCCGATCTAGCAATCGATGTTCCGACCAGGCAGATCCCTTCCGATTGGTCTCACCCACAGGAGGATTCCCATGGCATTGCGATCGAGGAACCCGAACCTCGCGTCGCGGAGTCTCCAAGCGACAGCCCCTCGGATGCACCCCCCACACCATTTGTCTCCATCGGCAAGCTTGCGTTGATCGGAGACGGAAAGCCTTTCGGGGAGGAGGTCTACGAGTTGACGATCTCCGAGGACCAAGCGACGCTGCATTCGTCCGGCCGGTTCTGGTTCAAGGTCGTCGTTGCCACGATTAATGTAACGTTCGAGCAAACGCTTGAGACGAAAGGCGATCTGAGTCCGGCAATGTACGTCGCCGAGTTTCACGCGCCATTGGGGTTCGATCGAAGCATTCGAGCAACGATCGAAGAGAATCGCGTCACCGTCGAGCAATCCGATGAGACAAAACAAGTGGCGATTGATCCGGAGAATGCTTTCACGTTGGGAACATTCAGCACGTATGTTCTCCTTCCGCGCTTGTTCGCGCTCCGCCATGAGGGCGATACTGCTGCGTTCGAAGTCCTCGTCTTCGGTGGCCCACCGAACCAGGACAGGAGCGACGGGATGTCCGACGACGACGCAACGCTTCCCACGATGACCGTCAAGCGGATGGGAACGGCGACGCTTCGGGCGGGAGATGTATTCCTGCCTGTCGATTGTTACATCGTGTCGAGCGATCTCGGATCGAGTGAACTGTTCGCCCACGGCGACGAGTTTCTGGCGCTTCGCGCCGGCGATGAGGACAACCCCCTGTGGGTGTACCGTTCGGACTTCTTTCCCGACGGCGTCGAGATCGTTAGCCTGAGCTCCCTCTACTAGATCAGCGCCCGACGCTTCCTTCCCCAAGCAAAGCTTGCCGGAGAGGATCGCTCGATGTAGCCTTCGAAGATCATCCGGGAGGCTTGATGCCCAACGCGTGGAACCGATCGCGATCTGTTCACCAATCCATCGCGCCATTCTCAAGCAGGACATCCCGTGTTGCCCAAGCCGGCCGACCAGATACTCTTCCGGAGTGTGGCTCATGATCCGCGCATTCGTGACCGGAGGAACGGGGTTCATCGGGTCGAGCGTTGTCCGGGTCCTCCTCGATCGAAACGTTCACGTTCGCGCTCTTTGCCGCTCGGGATCGGACCGGAGGAACCTCAATGGTCTTGACGTCGAGATCGTCGAGGGCGATCTGCGTGACCTCGAGTCGCTCCAACGCGGAGCCAAAGGATGCGAACTCGTCTTCCACGTCGGCGCGCTGTACTCGTTCTGGGTCAGGCCGGCCGGCCTGATCTACGAAGTCAACATCGACGGAACACGCAACGTGCTGGACGCCGCGGCAGCCGCCGGCGCCGAGAGGATCGTTTACACCAGTTCGGTCGCCGCTCTCGGCCTACGCGAAGACGGACTGCCTGCCGATGAGACGACACCAACACATCTCGATCAAATCGTCGGTGACTACAAGAAGACGAAGTATCTCGCCGAGCAGGTCGCGCTCGACTACGCTCAAGACCTCCCAATCGTCATCGTCAATCCGAGCTTCCCCGTCGGGCCGCGTGACATCAAACCCACGCCGACCGGACGGATGATTCTCGACTTTCTCAACCGCAAGATGCCGGCATACGTCGAGACCGGAATGAACATCGTCGACGTGGAAGACGCCGCCCTTGGCCACTGGCTCGCCGCAGAGAAAGGGACGATCGGAGAACGTTACATCCTCGGAGGGGAGAACGTCACGATGAAGGCGATGCTCGATCTTCTCGCCAACATCACCGGCCTCCCGGCCCCACGGTTCCGCGTGCCGTACCGTCCGATCCTGGCGCTATCGTACCTGAACGCCGGGTTCTGCACGCTCTTCCCTCGGATCACCCCGCGGATGACGCCGGAGACGATCCGCATGTCGAACCACACCATGTACTTCAACCCGAGCAAGGCGGTCCGCGAACTCGGCTTCCCGCAAACGCCGGCCAGAGAAGCCCTTGCGAAGGCGGTCAAGTGGTTCGAGGAGAGCGGGTACGCAAGAAGTTGATGTTTGTGGAAGGCCATCCAA
>Ga0180432_10000909_pt1 | contig 47670 bp, 51 predicted proteins | sample SS_ome_10_FD_132414 | JGI IMG/M metagenome (GOLD analysis project Ga0180432, IMG submission 132414) | Hypersaline lake sediment archaeal communities from the Salton Sea, California, USA - SS_1_MS_2 metaG | ecosystem: Environmental > Aquatic > Non-marine Saline and Alkaline > Hypersaline >...
GAGCCAAAATCAATGGCACCAAAAGGGGCAATCTCACAGGCATGGAGCATTGCAGAGGTGCTAAGGATTTATACCAAAGTAAAAAAGGCAGCAGCACAGCCAATGAGCCAAGCCCCTTGGATACGGCAAATTGCGCCTACAAAAGCTTGAAATCAAATATTAATTTTGTATCTGCCACTCCTGTCATAAACGTTTTTTTCATAGCTTGAAACAATAGAATGTGTGTCTTTGGCTAGCTTCTCCACTGCTTTGCCTAGATAATCAGCAGTCTTGGAAAGTATTTCGTTTTCCTGAAGCATCTCAAATAACGGCTTGCTGAGCAGCATAGCAAGGTACTCGCTGAAGCTGGCGCTCTTTCCTATGGCATACTTTGAAAATGACTGGTCAAGCGCTCGCAGCTCAAAGCCCCAGGCCATTGCGCCACTTGTTGGTCTCATCTTGATAGCGCCAATAACTCCTTCATCAGAGTCAGCAATCCTGTGCTCTTGGTCATAGGTCAAAAGAACTTTCTGCAATAATTGTGCCTGACCATAAGAAAGGTAAAAAATAACATTGTCTTTCCTTTGTTTGCCGTTCCACGGACCAGTCATCTTTGCGTTGAATTTCACTCCTTCAGCCAAAAGCCGGTCACATAGCTGGAAAAAATGCAGGTAAATTCTACTCATTTCCTGCCCGTTAACAGTCACGTAGGCTCTGATGTCTTCCTTATAATCAATCTTGTTTTTTGGCAGGGAAAAATGTGCATGGAAACTGCCTCCATGAGCAAGATAAAATCCACCACTAGTTCTACATTCTTCCTCTAATCTAGTTACAGGTATGCCCTTCCTTCTAGCTCCCTCTACAAGGTCCTTTTCTACTTCAAAAACAGGCTTGTCAACAACTTCAAGGCTCTTGTCTCTTGTTACCATACTTTTGTATGCCCAGTAGTTAAGGTTTTTCACAACGCTCATGCCAGTACTTACACTTTCCCTATGGTTTGTTGGCTCTCCTTGAGATTTGATTTCATCTGAAAGAAGCTTCAGAATCCTGCCATTTGAGATAAATGGTTGCCTAAGCCTCTTCTCAGCAATCTGCTTGAGCACTTTTTGTGTATTCATAGAATAGCCTCGTATATCTATGTGTTAGATAATGGTTAAAAGAGTATATAAACCTTGCCTTTTCTGGGCAGAACTAAAGCAACCTGAGCCCTTTTGCATATTTGTCAATCAGTTCCTCATCAGCAGGCCCAGCCCCAAAGCAGGTTATTGTGCCTGGCTCAATCTGCGTGTGGCCGGCATCCCTTATCAGCGCACAGGGAATTTCCTGTTTCATTCTCTCAAAAAGCTCTAAAAGCTCTTTTTCGCTTCCTACTTTTAGCACGACTTTTTTTCCGCCTGTTTTTTCCCATTCTTTTGCAATATCTTTGTCAGCTTTCTTGTAGGAAGATAAAGAGGCATGTGCCACCTGCGAGGCTGCCTTTCCTTTGCCTAGCTTCAAATCGCTTCTGATTATTATTGCCTGCTTGAGTGCCATATAATAAAAAATCCATCCAACCATTATAATGCCTATGCCCTCTGACAGCTTAGAGCAAATAGCAGACCAGATAGCACAAACAGAAAAAGCAAGGTCCCAGCTTGCAAAAAGGCTCCGCTTTAACTCAGGAAAAATCCAGTACCAGGAGACACTTGAAAAACAGCTCTTTTACCCTGTTGAAAAAATCAAGGTAAACGGGAAAATAGCTGCAGTTGACAGCGGAATAGTCGGGGAAGAGCTTCATGGGTTTGATTTTCTTGTAATGCGCACAGTTGGCGCAATATTTGACTACAAATCCTCAAAGATAGTTTCCCACAAAAGCTTTCCCTCTTCCATGCCAGAACTGGAATATGACGTAAAAAGCGGGCTTGATTCACACAGCATAATGTGGCACAAGTCCCTTTTCAGGCTCAAAGGGGAGCTTTGCTGCGCAGAAAAGCTAATTCAAGAGCACACGCCAGACTGCCTTCTTGTTGACGGCTCAATTGCCCCGCTTCTTTCTGACAAGCCTCCAGAATCATCAGAAATGCGGTCAATGTATGATGAAGTCTTAAGAATATACAAAAACCTCTATGAAACTGCCTGGAAGTCAGGCTGCTCGCTAATTGGGGTAATAAAGGACAGCAGAAGCAAAAGGTTCATAGAGATTGTGAAAAAGCACGCGCAAAACGAGCATGGCTTTGAGCACACGTCTGACACCAATTTTTTGTACTTTATGCTTGAGCAAAAGGAAAGGACATGCGCATTTTCCTATTCATCTTCCCCTTCAAAACACCAAATACTCAAGGATTTGGGAAAATGGTCTGAAAAAATACTTTCCTTTTACTTAAAGCCAGTAAAAGAGGACAGGCCATTAAGGGTAGAATTCCTGTCAGGCCAAAAGACATTTGAGCAAATAGCCTCTCTTGTGCACTCATTGTCCTGCATACACAAGGCATATGCATACCCCGCAATACTCATTGAGGCAGACTTGCGGGCTGCCATGGATTCACAGGAGTTTGAAAGGGCATATGGCCGGCTTTTCTCAAGGCTTGGCAAAAGCCCGTCAATGCTCAGGCTCAGGAGAAATGCCCGGCCCTTCAGATAAGCCTAAAAAGGCACATATTTAATTAATTCTTTCTCACAGAATAAGATAGCCAATGGGCGAGTGGTTAGTATGCTGGACATAATCCTTGATATGGTCAAAGGAACAAAGCGCCACAAGAAGAAGGAGGCAAGCCCTGTGCAGAGCAAGAAGCGCGACCAGGTGCACAAGATTTCTGCAAAGCTTTCCAGCCTCAGTGAAACAATAACAGACAAGAATGTCAGGCAAAAAGCACGCGAGTTTTATGCACTTGTCAAAGGGGCTTTCAGGGATTCTCTTGAAATAAAGTACGAGGTTACCTTCCAGGAAATACAGGAGATAATAAGCGACAAAAAGCACTTTTCAGCGTCAATAAGGGCAGAAGTAAATGCCTTTCTTGAGGACCTTGCAATGATGGAATACGGATACGTCGAATTCAAGGATTTGCTGGAAAAAAAGAGGCATGAGCAGGAAAAGCTGCTTCACAAATACATAGCAGAAATGGAGCATGAAGGGGACCACATAAAAAGCAAGACCAAGAAAAAGATCACAAGGCTGGTAGCAGAAAATATACCTCATAATGAGAGGGAATTTTTGGTGCGAATGCTTGAGCGCTTTAAGCCAATGCTCCATAGGATATTCTGATTTTCAAAGCCCAAGCCCCTGGTAAAGGAATGAAAGCACAAGCACAAGGCTTGCAAGATTTGCTATGAGTGACAAAGCAAAGGACTGGTTGAGGCTTATTTGCTTATGGTTTGGAAAGTGCAGCACAAGTGCTTCAATAACAACAGCACCAGCCCAGGCAATTATTGTTGCAAGGTAAAGGTTGACCAAAAGTCCTGCAAGGCCTGTTTGAACCAGCATAATAAGGGCTGCTGAGACAAAATTTGCAATAAGCACCCAGAAAAGCAGGCTTTGCCTTATTGAGTTAAGTCTGAAAAAAAGGAAGGCAACCCCTAGCTCTATTGCAGCAACAAGCCCATAAAGGGCTGCAAGAGGCAAATAATTTTCCATCGCAATATGGCTATGGTATTGTCCTGTACCTTGTTATTGAAAGGCCCCAGTCTATGAAAACAAAAAGAAAGGAAAACATCATCAGAGGGATTGCCAGGGGAAGAGTTACTTTTCTCATGCCAGGGTGCTTGAGCTGGTCAAATACTTCACTCATTTCTGAAGGGCTTTTTGCCCTAAAGTACTGGCCACCAGTATTTGTTGCAGCCCTTCTCAGGTCTGCCTCATCAAGCTTGAAAACAACATCACTGACACCTGCTATCCTTCCTCCAGCCTGGCTGCCGACGCCGACAGCAAATACAGTTACTCCATTCTCTTTCGCATAGTCTATTCCCTCATCAAGAAGGCAGCCTGCATTGTTCTGGCCGTCTGATACCATTACAATGGCTTTTGGATTAAAAGAACCTGAAAGCCAGTTTGTCCCAGCCTTCAATGCCTCGCATATTGCTGTTCCTCCGCTCTTGTCAGGGGTAATCTCCCTTGTTTTCAAGGCAGCATTTGCCAGGTCGCCAGTCGGCTCAAGCAAAAGAGATGCTTGTGATGAAAAGGTAAGAATGCCAACATGTGAGCCAGCAGGAAGTGAAGTTATCCAATTCTCAACAGAGCTTTTTGCCACTTCTATCCTTGTTGGCGAAAAGTCTCCTGCAAGCATGCTGTTTGACGTGTCAAACGCAACAACATAGTCATAGGCAGAGGCAGGAGTTTGATAATGCGCAATCATGCCTGCAGCAGCAAGGGTAAAGCCAACAAGGGTCAGTATCCTCATTGCCAAAAGAAGATAGTTTTTTGGCACAATGGACCTTGTCTGCACTATTTTTTCAAGTGCCTCAAAATTGGCAAACCTCATTGCCTTTTGCCTAACATAATGCAGGCTGTAAAAGTGTATTGCAGCAAGAAGAGGTATAAGCACAAGGAACAGCAAATAAATCGGGTGCTCAAAAGTTATTTCCATGCCCCTTCACCTCATCCTCCTTTTCCTCCTCTCAAAAAACTTTATCACATGCTTTGCAAATTCTGTGTCAGTCCTGATTACAGGCACATCTGCTATGCCGCTGTGCATGAACATCTTCAGGTTGTTTTGCAGCACTTCCTTTGAATATCTCTCATAATCTGATGCCACGTTTCCTGTGTCAACCAAAAACTGCTTTTCATTGTAAGGGTTTTGCACCATTACCTGGCCAACTCCTGAAGGGAGCTCATCATCCCTTGGGTCGCGCACAAGCATTATTACAATCTCAAACTTCTTGTTTGCAACTTTCAGTGGAACAAGCCAGTTTCCATCAAGCTGCACTCCATCGCTTATGAGTATAAGGAGAGTCTGCGGCCTGAGCCTTTGCAGGCATTCTTTAACAGCAACTTCAAAGCGGCAGGGCCCGTCATAATTCTCAGGCTTTGTCAGCTGCTTTAAGATTCTCCGGTACTGGACAATGCCTCTTTCTGGCATCAAAAAGCCATTGAGCTTGTCTGTAAAAAGCCCGACCCCGACAGAATCGCCCCTTTCAAGGATTGCAAATGCCATTGATGCAACCATTTCAGCGGCATACTCGTGCTTAAGCCTTTTTTGCGATCCAAATACCATTGTATAGGAAGCGTCAATAAGGAAAAAAACATCAAGGTTCCTTTCCTGTATGTATTCTTTTACCATTGGCTTTCCAGACCTGACAGTTGCCTTCCAGTCTATTTCAGATGCATCGTCTGAATCTGTGTATTGCCTGTAGCTTTCAAAAATTATCCCCTTTCCCTTGAAAACGCTTTGGTAATCCCCCATAAAATTTGTGGTAACAAGCCTGTGGGAAGCTATCTCAAGGTACTCAATCTTTGGCTTTGGGTCAACATCCAGTTTTAGCATTTTTTGCACCAGCCCTGTTAGAGCAATTCATGGAACTGACACTTTTTCAAGTATTTCTTTGACCAGGTCATCAACCTTTACCTGCTCAGCCTGGCCCTCATAGTTGAATATCACCCTGTGCCTGAAAACATCATGCGCAACATCCTTGACATCCTGCGGTGTCACAAATGTCCTTCCTTTGATAATTGCATTTGCCTTTGCGCCTATGTACAAGGAAATGGATGCACGGGGGCTTCCTCCATACTCAACATACTTGCCAAGCTCAATTCCTGCCTTTTTATGGTCCCTTGTAGCATTCACAAGCGACACAATGTAAGCTTCTATATCTTCAGTGCAATATATTTTGTGAATGTCCTTTTGCATTTCAGTTATTTCCTTTGGGCTTATGACAGGCTTTATGCCAAGCGAGTCAAAAGTTGCTGAAGTTATGTTGTGCCGCAGCACTTCCCTCTCATCATCCTCATCAGGGTAGCCCATATTTATCTTGAACATGAACCTGTCAAGCTGCGCAGCAGGCAATGGATACACTCCCAATGACTCAATATTATTCTGCGTTGCAAGAACAATGAACGGCTCTTCAAGGTCATATGTTGATGTTCCTATTGTCACTTTCTTTTCCTGCATTGCCTCAAGAAGAGCAGACTGAACTTTTGCAGGCGCCCTGTTTATTTCATCTGCAAGCACAAAGTTTGTGAAAACAGGCCCCTTAATGGTATAAAATCCCTTGTCAGGCTTGTATGAGGTTATTCCTGTTATGTCAGAAGGAAGCATGTCTGGGGTAAACTGTATTCTCTTGTACTTGCACCCAGTCAGGGTTGCCATGCTCATCATAATAAGCGTCTTTGCAACGCCCGGGTATCCCTCGATGAGGACATGGCCATTTGTGAGCATTCCTTTTAGTATTGAGTCAACAGCCTCTCCCTGGCCTATGACTGCCTTTTTCATTCCATCCCTCACCTTGGAGAACTTCTCAGCATATTTTTGCACAATCTTTTTGTCAAGATGCCCTTCCCCCTTTTCCTTTGTTTTAGCCATTATAACCGCCCCTGTTGTCCCTCCGGACTCTTTTTCCTGCCTCCAAACCTCCTCATGAACATGTATGTAATAAGGGCAACAGCAGCAGTTGCCCCTGCAAATGCTATTGGCACAACAAGCGAAACTGCCCAGTCAACCTGCGGAACCACCTCTTTTTGCACAACAGGTTTTCCTCTCAGTGCCATTATCCCACTGCAGCCAGATATTGCCTTTTGGGCATTGTCACTTGCCTCTATATAATTGCCGTTCTCAAGGTACAATGATGCGCTTGTGAGCATTTCCTCCAAATCAAGGCATTCTGGATTGTCATCCAAAAGCTGCTTTGCAAAATTGATTTTCTCTTTTGCAGAAAGCTTGTCCTTTTCCAAGTCCTCTGATACAATTACTGGTACAATAAGCTCATCCTTAATATCTGCAGAGGCTGATTTTGCAGTCAAAGTAAGCTTGAAGTTGCCTGATTTTTCCCTTGAAGTCACCACTAGGGTTGCATCATGGCTTGAGCCTGCTGGCATTTCAAATGAGGTTTGCGAAAGCGAGGCATCTATACCAGAGTCAGAAACCACTCCAAGGGTAACTGTGCCAAGGTCAATGCCCATGCTATTTGTCAAAGAAATCTCTACACCTATTGTTTCACGCGGGTAAAGCTCAATCAGGCCAGGGTCATCAATAAGCCTTATTGCGGTGTATGTCGGCACCTCTACAGGAACTTCTGTAGGTACTTCAACAACTTCAGTTACCGTCACATTCACAGGAACCTCAACATCAACATATTGGGTTGAGCTTTGGTACTGGGTAATTGTCTGCACTTCTGGAGTTGGGTAAGCAGGCTCAAATACCCCGTAAAGCCCGCTCATGTTTGCAATCGTTGTATTAATCAGGTTTGAAGTTGTATTAAGAGTGTAGTTTAGTGCCTCCCATGTGCAGCTTACAAACGAGTTGCACCGGTACATGTCAAGGCTGTTTTCTGCAACCAAAGTGCCCTCATCCTCCGTGTAATTTATTCTCATTCCTATTGAGCCAAAAGAACCACCATTCACTTGTCCTTGCAGCAAAAAGATATTTCTCCTGTTTTCAGGGGGAACAAGGCTGGTTGCAGATTCCTCTGAGTAGGTTGCAAATGTGCCATTAAAGCTTGTAACATTAAACTGGTTGAATGTCAGCAAGGTCCTGTTTGTGTCTTCCCCGATTATGCTATAGTTTCCTGGAGCAACAGAAATGCCATTAAGTTCTGTTCCAGAGGCAATGGTAATGCCACTGCAAACATCATTGAGCTGCAAAGTGTCAATGCCAGAAAGCGTCAGGTTTATCGTTTCATTTGAAGGCACAACATACATGTGCTTAGTGCTGTTCACAATATTTGAGTTTACATCCACTGCCTGCGCGAACAATATGTGGGTTCCTGTCTGGTTTGTTTCTATTGCCCATGTCTTGTTATATGTGTAATTTGAGCCTGATGAGGATGAATTTTCCTGCAGTATAATTGAAGTATTGTTTGGGTAAGTCACAGTCAGGGTTATGTTGTGCAGCACTGTGTCAAGGTCAGCTGCAACAGTTATGTTTGTTGTCTGGTTTGCAGCAACATATGTATAGTCGGGGCAGAAGTAAGTGATTATTGGGTCTGCAACCCCTGCGCCAGAAGAGCGGGTGACTACAAAGTTCCTTGTTGCCTGCACATATGCATCTCCATTATAGCCGCGTGCAACTATTGTTATGGTGGCTGCCGGCTGGCTTAGCCCTATTGAATAATTGTATTCCCACAAATTGCTTCCATTGTATGTCTCATAGGCCTGGTAAGTCTGGTTATATATGTCATTTGTCACCCATGCAGTGACATTCACTATCCAGTCCTGGCCAAGCGTCTCATTTACTAATATATTGACAGGTCCGCCTTCTACAGGATCTCCTTGTATAAATACCTGGCTTTCATTTGGTGAAATTACCTCTATTACAGCGGAAATCAGCCCAATTGTCACATTCTTGCTCTCATTCATCGGGGTATAGGTGAAATTCAGGTTACTGGTTTCTGGATGTATTGCAGTAAAGTTATACGGGTCATAAGCAACAAGGCCAGACTGGTTTTGCACAAACTGGCTCACAAGCATTGTCAGCGTCCCGTTCCCGTCAGTTGTTCCGCTCTGAACAACAGTGCCATAGACATCAGTTGCATTCACTTCTGAGCCATTGACATCCTCCCCAGCAAGGCCTATTGCATGAATAAGTGCATATTGCTTTGCAGTAAGGTTGCTTTGGGCCTCTCCAAATGAAACAGTGCTATTCTCAAAGCTTGTGTTTATGAACTGCGCATTTGTTGTCAGATTAATATATGCAGCATTGCCGGTTATTGTTGAGTTTGCAAGCGTAAATGCTGAGGAATTGTTGTTAAGCACTGCATAAGAATAGTTTGCACCGGTGTTTCCCATTACAAAGTGGCAGTTCCTGAGAATCAAATTGTCATAGCTTGCAGTGTCAATGCCATAATACCCGTCGCCTGCCCTTGAGTAGTTCACATAATAGCCAGCACAGTCAAGTGAAAGGCCATCTGCCCCTGCAACAAGGCAGGTTGCATCAGAATAAAGGTTGTTCTTAAGTGTCATTGAGCTTGTGAAAGCCCTGCAAGTAGATGCATTCATTTCTATGACAACATCAGTATTGGTTGTCAAGTTCAGATAAGTTGTATTGTTCGCAACCCCTGTCCAGGCAAACAAGGTATAATTGCTGTAATATGTAGGGCCACTTGAATTTTGCAGATATTCTGAAAGCTCTTGCATGCTTACAAAACCAGTGTCAAGCAAAAGCGAGGAAACAGTCTCATTGAGCCTGTTGGTTATATTCAGGTTTGAGTATAAAATCTGGTTTCCAGAAAGGTCAGTCAAGTTAAAGCTGGTGTACCAAGTCCTGAGCAAAGTGCCATTGCCCGTTATATTGGCATTTGACACGCTTGTGCTCACGTTAACAGCAGTTGCATTGGATGAAGAGACAACAAAGTCATACCCATCTGAGCCTCCAAGAGAGCTTATGCTTGAGTTTGCTGCAATAATTTGTGCATTTGAAGAGAGGCATACTGCACCAGATGAGGATGAATTGTAGTTTCCTTGCGCAAAGCCGCAGCCTTTCATTGTTATTCCTGTAAAGCCAGACGCATTAAAGCCGCAGCCAGAAGATGCCCTTGAGTAATTGACTGAATAGCCAGCGCAATCAAGGGTAATATCATTTGCAGAAGCAGTAAAGCAGTTTGAAAACCCATAAACATTGTTTGTAAGCACATAATCCTCTGCAAGCGCCTTGCATGTTGTTGCATTGATGTTCATGTTCTCAGTCTCAGGGCCAACTGAGGTTGGGTTTGACTGCTTGCTTGCAGTCACTGAGCCAACTGATGCATTCAAGTCATATGGCCTGAATGGGGTTCCTGAGCCAGTGCTCTTCCACTGGTATTCCTGTACCTCGACAAACGAAGTCAGCCCGTTCTCATCAGTTGTTTCTGATGCAACCTGTGTGCTGTAAGAATCAGTAAAGTTTATTGTTGCGCCCTCTATCCCGGTTGTCCCTGCCAGGTCAGTAAGATTTACCCTCAAATACCAGCTTATATTGATGTAGGAATTTACATCCCCAAAGTAAAAGTCATTGTTATAGCTTGAATTAAGGAGGGTAAGGCTGGATGGCTGCACTGCGCTGTTCCCTATATACACATCATAGGCGCCTGAAAATGCAGATGCATTGATTGTTGAGTTTGCAATGACATTTTCTGTTGCCAAAGTCTGTGCAAGCACTCCTATTGCATTTGCAACATTGCCTGCATTTATCCTCACTCCATTGAACATGTTGTTTGTTGAAGTCAAAAGGCGCAGCGCACGGTATTTGGTGTTAGTTATATTGACATTGGTAAAGTTATTGTAATTTGCAAGGTAAAGGTAAACAGCATAGCCTCCGCTGTAATTGCTTTCAATCACCCCGTCATAAAAAGCATTGTCATAGACAGGCGCAATTCCGTACATATAAAGCGCATAGGTGTTGTTTGCCCTTATGGAAAAGTTCCTGAAAGTGTTTGCATAAGTGCTTGTCCTCATATAAATTCCGTATGAATAATTTGAATAAAAGGAAACATTGGAAAAGTCATTGTCATATACTCCTGAGTAGAAGTAGGCGGCATAGCTTGCATTGCTCAAAAAGCTCACATTCTCAAAATGGTTGCTTGACGCGCTGTCAAGGTAAAGTGCCTGCGAGCCAGGGTTGTTGATTCCTGTCCTTACACTCATGTTTGAGAAGTTGTTGTAGCTTGCTGAAATCACGGTCATGCCCCTTTGGGTATATGCGTCAACATATCCGCCTGTGAAAACATTGTGCTTTGAGTTTGATACTATGTATAACCCATAGCCCCTTTCAGAGGTGAAGTTATTGTCATAAAACTTGTTGTTCTGGCAGTTGGTGCTCACCTGTACCCCATAGTAATTGGTGGCATTTGTGCGAAAGCTGTTGTTTCTGAATACATTTTCGCTTGCGGAGGATGTAATCCGCAATGCATCGCTTCCAGAAGTTATTACAGTGTTATTCTCAATTGTATTGCTGCTTGAGAGGTAGAGGTACATGCCTATGCTGTAGCTGCCATGCGTGCCATTGCAGTTTATTGAGTTGTTTGCAATCAAATTGTTCTCAGCATAATAACCATAGAATGGATAGTAATAGGTGCTGTTTATCTCATTGCCAATGACTGTGCCCTGGCCAGATGAGGCAAGGTAAATCCCATAGCCATACTGGTCTACGCTTATGATATTGTAATCAACTTTGTTATAGTCCCCATATATCTGCAAGCCGGTTCTTACTGCCCTTATGTAGTTTCCGGTTATGTTGTTGTAGTTTGACGGGGTTGTGCCAAATACTATACCATAGCCATAATGACTCCCATAGTTTCCTGAGGCGATTATCGTGTTGTTCTGTATCACATTGTAATTGCTTGCAGACTCTGCAAAATAAATCCCATAATAAGTGGGCGAGTTGATGGTATTGTTCAGGATTATGTTATTTGAAGAGCTTTGTGCAAAATACATGCAGTGGGAATATCCACCAGAAGGCCTGCTTACAAAGCTGTTGTTGAAAAACCTGTTGTTGTCAGTGCCAGTGTCACTGTAAAAGGCATAGTTTGTAGTGCTGTTAAAGGTTGAATTTTCAATGGTATTGTATGAGCTTGGGCTAAAGAACAGTGCATAGCCTGGGGCAACCACGCTGACATTGTTTATTATATTGCTGTGTGAAGGCGTTCCAGGGTTTATGTAGATGCCTGAGCTTCCAGTTGAAGTGACAGTCAAATTCTCAAGATGAGTGCTTCCTGAGCTTGACACAACATAAATCCCGACTCCGGCAACAGATATGTCGCTGTTGTATATGCTGTTTGAGCTGGATACATCGAGGTATATTCCAGAGCAAGAGGTTGAGGTGCTTCCCCTTACAACAGAGTTATTCACAGTATTGCCAACAGACCCGCCTACAAAGAGAAGGCTGCTATATGTATAGCTTCCCTGGAAAAAGCTGTCCTGTATATTTCCATAGCTAAAGCCAGAAAGATATGCGCCATATATCCTTGTTGAGCCGCCAATCCTGGTTCCAACAGTCACATTCCTGAAGGTATTGTTTTCGCCGCCATTCCAGTAAACCGAATATGTGCTTGCAGTTGTTGTTTTGTTTATTACCATATTTGTAAGTGTATTGTATGAGCTTGACTCAAAATAAGCAGTATACCTGTTTGAAGTGGTTGTGCTTGCCCTTACATTTGTGAAATTATTGTAGCCTGACGCAACATACAGGGAATAATGGCCAACTGAGCTTACATTGGTGTCAACAATCAGGGTATTGTTTGCACTTGAGCGAAGGTATAATGCACCCATGTAGCGGTTTGTGCCGCTGTTCTCAACTATATTGCAGTTTTTTATTGTAATATTCCTTGCATTCAAGTCTACTGCAGGGACATTTCCTCCGCCTGTAAGTGTAACACTATAACCTTTGCAGTCAAGAGTGACATTCTCAGTGCCTATGACAAAGCAGGTGCTTGTTGAGCTTTCGCTTGATGTCATATTATAGTCTTCTGTTATTGTGCCAGGGCAAATAGCATATGCCATTCCATTCATCAGAAAAAGGGCAAAAATGAGAAAAATTGCCTTATTTGCGCTTGGCGTATGTCTTGCTTTTCCTAATCCTATGCCCATCATCATTCTCCTTTTCAGATCGCCTTGTCTAACCTATTAATCCAGTGTTAATATTTTTAATGATAGTTGGTGGGGGCTAAATAGAATAGGAACTTCTCCGTATAATGTGGCAATAAATGGTAATCACACCGGCATTGAGGTCTGCAAATGTTTATATCCTCTAAATTCCTCTTCTGAAAAGGTTGAAATGAGGTCATACAAATTTAGAGTATATCCATCAAAAAACCAGGAAAAGCAAATAATGCAGCATTTATGGATAGCTAAAAACCTGTGGAATGAGCTTCTTGAGCACAGCAAGCAAACCTACGATGATTTTGATCTCTTCCCAACAAAAAACACTTTACAGCTAATGGTCAAAAACACTGGCTTATTCTCCCAAACGGCACAAGAGGTTTCACACAGGCTTCGTGATGCAATTATGAGAGTATTCAAACTGAGGAAAAAAGGCATAAAATGCGGCTTTCCACGCTTCAAATCAATTGACAGCATGAGAAGTCTACATTATCCACAAAAAGGGTTCTCTCTGAACAAAAAGCTCAAAGTTACTCCTTTTGGAGAAATTGCAATTGTATGCCACAGGAAGATAAAGAGCAAAGTAAAAACAATGACTCTAAAAAGAGAGCCTTCTGGGAAATGGTTTGCAATATTTTGCTCAGAGCGGGAAAAACAAATTCCGAAAACAAACAATGGGCAATTAATCAAAAATCCAAAACACCTAAAAAAATATGAGAACAAACTTGCATGGTGCCAAAAACTATTCTCAAGAAAAAAGAAAAAGAGCAAAAACAGGAAAAAAGCAAAACTAAAGGTTGCAAGAATCCATGAAAAAGTATCAAACACAAGAAAAGACTTCCTTCACAAACTATCAACTCAATTCATCAACAATTATTCCCTCATAGCTCTTGAAAAACTTGCCTCAAAAGAGATGTCAGAAAAACAATTCGGCAAGCATATCAATGATGCTTCATGGAATATGTTTGCAGACATGCTTGCATACAAGGCTGAGAGTGCTGGGTGCAAGATAGTGTTTGTAGACCCAAGAGGAACAACAAAGGAGTGCAGCAGATGCCATGAGATTGTCAATAAATCTCTGAAAGAAAGGGCCCATAACTGTCCTTTTTGTGGCTTGTCAATCGATAGAGATATTAACGCTGCACACAACATACTCATTCGAGCTACGGCAGGGATTGCCGGAAGTAACGCTTGTGGAGACGAAGAAAAAACTTTGTCATTGAAGCAAGAAACTGGTACCTTTAGGTGCTGGTGATTCACATTATATATAACTATCCATAGTAATTATCTCAGTTAGGAGGGGTCTTATGAAAGGGATAGGAAGGCCTGTTGAAGAGGGAAAGGAATATGAAGTGACAATTGACGCAAAGGGCTCAAAAGGGGACGGAATAGCCCATTATGAGGGCTTTGTGGTCTTTGTTGCAAATGCAGAGGTAGGGGAAAAGGCAAAAGTAAGAATAACCTCTATGAAAAGGACATTTGCAATAGGCGAAAAGGTTTAGAACTCTTGCAGATAGACCCTAATTGGGAATTTTCATGTGCGGCATAATAGGTTACATTGGATGCCAGGAGGCTTCAAAGATAATACTCTCAGGATTAAGGAAGCTCGAATACAGGGGCTATGACTCTGCAGGCATAGCAACCCTTGACAAAAAAATATCAGTAATAAAAGACATTGGAAGGATTGACCAAATACACGGCAAAAAGGACTTTTTGCAGCTTAAGGGGACAATGGGAATAGGCCACACAAGGTGGGCAACCCATGGCAAGGTCACACAGCAAAATGCGCATCCTCACAGCGACTCAGCAGGCAGCATATATTTGGTTCACAACGGCGTAATTGAGAACTTTGACCAGCTGAAAGAAGAACTTGTCAAAAAAGGGCACAAATTCTCATCTGAAACAGACACAGAGGCAATAGCCCATCTTATTGGGGATGAATCAGAAAAAGAGCCTGACTTTGGAAAGGCATTTGAAAAAGCAGTCTCAAGGCTTTCAGGCTCCTGGTCATTGGTTGTAATAAGGGAAGGGGAAAGGGCAATACATGTCTCAAGGAACGGCCCCCCTCTTGTGATTGGCATAGGGAAAAATGAGATGTTTGTTGCATCAGATGTCCCTGCTTTGCTTGAGCATACGAAAAAGGTTGTTTATTTGGAGGATAATGACAGGGCTAAAATAACAGAAAAAGGCTATGAAATTTACGCAGGGGCGAAAAAAGTGCAAAGAAAAGAGCACACAGTCACTTGGAGCGCGCAAATGGCTGAAAAGCAGGGTTTTGAGTACTTTATGCTAAAGGAAATAGTTGAGCAGGAAGGCAAAATCCGCGAAGCTCTCTCAACAGATGTGTCAAGGGCAGTCTCTATTCTCAAAAATGAAAACCAGGCAACAGTAATTGCCTGCGGAACCTCTTATTACGCAGGGCTTGTATTCAAGTATCTCCTCCAATCACAGCTCTCACTTCCATGCGATGTAATGCTTGGCTCAGAATTCTCATACACCAGGACAGGAAATGAAAAAGTGGCAATTGCAATAAGCCAGTCAGGGGAAACAGCGGATACTTTGTCAGCTGTTCGGCTTGCAAAAAAATCAGGGGCAAAAATAATAGCAGTGACCAATGTTGTCGGAAGCTCGCTTTACCGGGAAGCTGATGCAAACGTAATAATAGGCGCAGGGCCAGAGCTTGCAGTAGTTGCAACAAAGTCATTCACCTGCCAGCTGGCAGCACTCACAAAAATCGTGCTTTCCCTTGCAGGAGAGCAGAAAAAGGCAAAAGAGCTCTTTTCCCTGTCAGAGGAAATTGAAAAAATCCTCTCGCGCTCAAAGGAAATAGAAAAAATCGCTGACAAGCTGGTAAGCCACAGGGACTTTTTCTTTATAGGCAGGGCCCTTTCATTCCCGGCAGCCCTTGAAGGGGCCCTTAAGCTCAAAGAGATAACCTACCTTCACGCAGAAGCATATGCAGCAGGGGAGCTAAAGCACGGCCCCCTGTCTTTGCTTGAAAAGGACGTGGTGGTATTGGCACTTGCCCCATCAGACAGGTCATTGCCAAAAACAATTTCCAATATACAGGAGTGCAAGGCAAGAAATGCAATGCTGGTGGTCCTGTCTGACTCAGAGGAGGCCCTTTCAAAATCAACACTCTCTTTCAAAATGCCAAAAATAGACGAAGTAGCAATCCCAATTTTATACTCAATCCCGCTGCAGCTTCTTGCCTATTACATGGCAGTAAAACTCAAGAAAGATCCAGATAGACCAAGAAATCTCGCAAAGAGTTGCACAGTGGAATAAATTTATAAATTTTCTCATCGTCTTTATTATATGATCTTCGAATTCAAAAGTATCGTGAAAAAGGGAAATGGTTCTGGAACGGGTTTTGCCAAATTACCATCCTCATCCATGCTAAAATTAGGTGAAAAAATCAAAGTTTCATTTAGCACAGATAAAAGTGAGCAGATATTTTTTGCAAAAGTCGTAAAATTGGATGGCGCAGAAGGATTATACATCCCTTCAAATCTCTCAAAAAAATATGACTTATTTGGAAAGATAATCGCCTTGCGAATTGAGAGGCTGTCGGGTTTTGGCACAAAAGCTGGAGACGATGGGCGAATATATTTTCCAATCGAATATGGAAAAAACTTCTCCCTTGAAACTGGCGACATCGTTCTCACAGATATCATCTGTGATAGTAAGAAACAATCTCTTCTTTTAAAAATAATCAAGAGAAAAAGAAAGCATACTGTAGAATTTATGAGTATCCTTGGCAAGGGGTATTCGAATAAATATCTGCAAATTCAACTCAAAAGGAAATTGGAAAAAAGAATAGAATCAAAAGCTGGAGGTATAGATCTAAAAGAGTTATTTGGCAACACACTATTCAAAATCAATGAAAAAGAATTGACAATTTTTGATGGAAAGAAAAAATCCATAGTAATCCCCACACATATCTCATATGAAGAAATTGCGTTATATTTCGGTGCTTATTTTGCTGATGGAACAAAAAAAGGGAACAGTTGGGGGATATGCGCTTCGACTCAAGAGCAGGCGCATTATTACTTGAAAATGCACAGGTACTTAATCAAGAATACGAAGCTTGCTTTTGAACTCAGTTATACTCTTATGAATAGCAAATTTGAATCTTCAAAACTGGTCAAAAAATGGCAAAAAGCATCTAGTTCAGATCTAACCGGGATAAAAATCAGGATGCATCACTCACTTACTGGCCATGCCACAAAATATAACGAAGCAGGCACTTTGGTGATAAAAGAACATCGGCTGGCAGTTTTAAAATTTTACAATGTTCTTTTATCCTCATTGATTCAATGTATCCTTTCCACTAAAAATCGGAAACTAGCCATAGATTTTATCTGTGGTGTTCTGGAAGGTGATGGTACTGTTAATGCTAAGCAGAGGGCACACATCCAAATAGCTACTAATAGGAAGGATTGCCCAATTTTGGAGAGAATATTGAAAGTGACCGGTCTGCGATTCAGGGCTGTCAAGGAACAAAACAACAAATTCTACATACGCATAGGCGCAATGGAAATATTAAATAATCTACCTTTATTAAAAAATAAGATATTCAAGTTTTACCCTAAGAGAAGAAAACGCCTGTTTTCCAGGATATCTAAAATAGGGGGGGTAAGGTTCTTGTTTGGGCAACAACCTTCCGCCGCCTCCTGGGTAAAAAGTTCTTTCCGAAAAATGGGCATACTCAATCGTGATTATACGCTGACTAAATTTGGCAAAACAATCAAAGATGATTTGTATGACTGTATTCAAAATGCAAATTCGGCCACTTTCGATTATGCTTGCGGTACAAAAAGGTGAAAAAATATGAGCGCTCCAAAATGCGTTAACTGCAAGACAAAGATGAAAAAAGTTTCAGGCATGAGCAAAGTCTTCAAAAGAAAGTACGTAGTTTCAGACATCACCTCATGTGTCTGCCAAAAATGCGGGGAAGAATACCTGACTCCAAAAGAGTATGAAATGATAAGAAAAAATAGACTCTATTGAACAAAAGGCCAGAATACCTGCGGTTCCGGCAATGATTGCAAAGGCAAAATTCCTGGTTCTTTAGCTAAAACCAATAACAGTAGAATAACCATTATTAACTACATCTTCGAATCTGCCATTGGTGATATGATGGTTATGCTCAAAAAGTACATTCCCTGCAAATGCGGGGCAAACAATTCATTTGAATTTTCCTCAGACCTGACAGTAGAAGATTTGACCTTGTCAGCACGCTGCCCAACCTGCAATGCAGCAGTGTCAATCAGCATTTCATCCCTTCTGTCATCCCCTTCCCAGCAAGAACAGCCAGTGCAAGAAGAGACGCAGATAACTCAAGAGGAAATGGACACAGAGACAAAGGAAAATGTTGAGCAGGCAGTCAGGGACTTATTCAAGTCCTAAGCCTCGCCAATTTTCCCACCTATTTTTTCTTCTTATCGACTTATTTCTTCAACTGTGAAGTGCAGTTAGGGCACCTTGTTGCCTTTATTGGAACCTTTGACATGCAATACTGGCAATCCTTTGTGCTCGGGGCAGCCGGCTCCTTTTCCTTCATCTTGTTGATCTGCTTTACTACCAAGAAGATGGCAAATGCGATTATGACAAACTCTATAATTGTATTGATGAACAGCCCATAATTGAGCGTTGCTGCACCTGCTTCCTGGGCAGCTGCAAGGGTTGCATAGCCTTTGCCAGACAGGTCTATGAACAGCTCTGAGAAGTCAACTCCTCCCAAAAGAAGGCCGATTGGAGGCATTATGACATCTTTGACAAGGGATGAAATTATCTTTCCAAATGCCACTCCAATGACAATTCCAACTGCCATGTCAATAGCATTTCCTTTTACTGCGAATTTCTTGAATTCAGATACCATTCCCACAAAACCACTCCACCCATTGTAGCCTGATTTTACTGCAAAGTTTTATATTTTTAGGGCTTTTCCAGCCTTGCAAACCTGTGTTTTGGTTTTTTATAGGTGCGCTGCGAATCCTCCCCTATGGCAGCAAAAAAAGCAAAAACCCAAAAACCTGCACCAGAGCCTGTTTCAAGCAGGATGATTGACAAAAGCAGCTTTGTTTTTGGAATTCTTGTTGGCACAATCATCATCATCCTGCTGGTATTTGCCAGTCTTCTCATACAGCCAATCCAGGTTCTTCTTTCCCCTGCCTCAACAGAGCAGGAAGCTCCATCAGGTGTTGAAGTGCTTGGAGACAGCAGGCTTCCAAACACATTCCAGCTTGTCCTAAAGAATTATGAGCAAAACCCTGTGACAATAACAGGCCTTGAGATAGGAAACCAGAGCTATAACTTTACACTTGACATGCAGCCAGTGGAAGTAAGGCTGATTACAATAGCTCCCCCGGAATGCTCAGAAGAAGAGCCATACAATTGCCCTGTTGTAATAAGGTATGTTGAGCAGGAGCAAAACCAGACATCGTCAGGAGGCGGCAACCAATCAACCCCAACTGAGCCGCTTGCAATTGCCACAGTTGAGCTTCTCACAGGGAAAAGGGATGTTGATTATTCTTACCAGCTTTCTGCAACAGGCGGCACAGGCGTTTACGCATGGTCTGCCTCGGGCCTTCCAAATGACCTTTCAATTACTACAACAGGCCTGGTATCAGGGGTTGCGCTTGAAGGGGGGACGTTTACAGTAAGGGTTGCAGTCAGTGACGGGCTTTCATCAGCTTCTGTTGACATGCTCCTTGAGCTTGAGGAGTAGCCAAGTAAAATCACTCTATATAAACATTTTGGCGACTAACTATCCTTTATCCCGCCATAGCTCAACTTGGTAGAGCGCCTGGCTGTAGAAGGACCTTTTTCGGGATGCCTAAAAAGCTCCACCAAAAAGAGGTTCTGCAGAAAAAATAAACGGCACGGCGGTCAGCGATTGTGCTGGCAGTTATCAGGATGTTGTGTGTTCAAGGAACCTTTTTTGGGGTGCTGTTCTGCTTCGCAGAACAACCGTCACAAACCTTTGGTTTGCAAGCTTCGCTTGCAAATATTGCAACGATACGTCGTTGCAATGGTTTGTGTCGTGCCTAAAAAGCTTCACCAAAAAGGTGTTGAATAAATCACACTGGCGGGATATTTAGCCTCGATGGTGTAGTGGTTAGCATTCGAGATTGTCGAAGAACCCTTTTCCGCCTGCGGGCGCAAAAGCGTTCACGGAAAAGGGTTCACCAAAAACTGCAAAAATCTCGCGACCCGGGTCCGAAGCAGGAACCATCCGCTTTTCATAAGGTGGGTTCCTACTACCTCCCCTAGTTGGGAAGTAGCGTGCGGATTTCCCGGTCGGGGCGTAAAACTGCTAGTGGAACGCACGAAGGAGAATTACCGTTGAACATGGATGGGATGGGAGGTGTTCGCCTCCTTGATAAGTGTCCATTTGACTTCAGCGATTGGAAAAACCCCATAGAAATGTTTTTCATAGAAACCTGGGAACCTGTTGATTATGAGGAAGATGGGGTATATTGCCATTTTGTAGGGAATTTTCACTATGTCCAGCCACCACATGCTCCTGGTTCTTGTTTTGTTCCAATAATGGGGATTTAACTGTGTATGAATAACTTTTAAGATTGGTTTTTTTGTCTCATTTATTTTTCCATTGATGGTTATCATTCCACTCGCGATTTCAATATATGGATGGACTGTGCAGGAGGTGAAATTGTGCTTATGCACGGGGGTTGTGATTGCGGGCAGGCATGAGGCACCTTGATTATTATCTTTCCGCTTGGCTTGATTATCCTGGCAAACTCACGAAGTGTCTTCTCTGGCTTCTTCAGATGCTCAATCACATGTGAGCAATATATCAGGTCGGCATGATTGTCGCCTAATGGGTATGGGTAATTGTCCATGTCCCACTTGACATCTCCCTCTTTGCCCAGGTATCTCTCAGATATGTCTATTGCCGTTGCGTTGGGATACCTGTCAGTCCCGCATCCAAAATCTAAGATGATTGGTTTTTTCATTTTATCACTTCCAGCCCTGCTGATTTGAATGGAGTGTTCATCCATTTCCTTACTACTTATGATACTAAGTATTTACTATTAATAGAAAGTATATAAATTTAGAGGCATGGACGCCAAAAAAGAAGTTCTGACCATGAACGTCAAGAAAGTCATTCCCTGGGCAACTGGTCTTGCTTTGTTTATTACAAAGGAAGCCAGAGCTCTTAGCTGGACTGACAAAGACAGGGTAATCATCACTGCTTTCAGAGATAAAAAAGGGGAAGGAATTGAAATTAGGAGAGCGCCGATAGACAGAAAATAACTAAAGTCTGCCAGTGAACTCTGGCGGTTTTCCATTAGCTTTTAAATAATCCCCCCACTAACCATTTGGTGCATTTGGTGGAAAAGCCAAAAGTTTCAGTTGTCATACCTGCTTATAATGAGGAAAAGTACATTGGCACAACCCTGTTCCACCTGGTAAAGCAAAAGCCATATGAAATCATCATAGCAGACTCGCACTCAGATGACAATACATCAAAAATTTCAAGGGAATATGGCGCAAAAGTCGTTCAGTCAAAAAAGCCAGGGCCTGCTGCAGCAAGGAATCTTGGAGGGAGAAAAGCAAAAGGGAGCATAGTCCTTTTCCTTGACGCAGACTCAATAGTTTTCCCAAACCTTCTTGACACAATAAGGTATGACTTTGCAAACAAAAGAAAAGTAATGGGATGGACATGTAGCATATATGGCTTTTCGCCAAGCTGGAAAGAGCAGGTAATTTACAACATGAGCAACAACTTGGTTGAATTTCTCACAAAACACGTCCAGCCCCATGCGCCAGGCATAGTAATTGCCGTAAGGAAAAGGATATTTGACAAGACAAAGGGGTTTGACGAAAAATTAAGGGTAATGGAAGACCATGATTTTGCAATGAGGGTCGGAAAGCATGGGAAGTTTATGTTCTCAAAAGACACATGCGTTTTCACTTCAACAAGAAGGATGGACAAATGGGGAGGCTGGGGATTGATAAAAAAGTACGCAAAAATCTATGTCAAGTATTTCCTGAGCAAGAGCGAGTTCAAGAAGAAGATAGATGAAATAGAGTATGAGGCAATAAGGTAGTCACTTTTTGGATCGCAGCCAGATTCTCCTGAAATAAGGCAAAGAAAGAGTTGAAAGCACAAAGGCAGCAGTTGGCACAATAGAATTGACAAAAGGCTCTGGAAGATTGGCAAATATGAAAAACAGGACAAGCACAATATAGGTAAGGACAGCTATTATCACTTTTCTTGCAAAACTGGTCTCCCATGCCTTGTCAAGCTCAACCCTTTTGTTTCTGCTTTCAATTGCACAAACCCTTTTCTCAAGCTTGCTTATGCTTCCCATATTCATCTTTTCCTTCTGAAGAAAACAAAGCCAGCAGCAATGCCTATCAGGGCTGTTGGCATGCAGCAGCATGAAAGCGACTTTAACCCTGTGGTGCCTTCTTCAACTGTTTGCTCTTCTTCAAAAGAGTTTCCCCCTTCAAGAAGCTCAGAGCCGCCAATTGTGGCTGCGCCAGTGCTGCACCTTTTTCCAACTATGGTCTGCCCGCTTGGGCAGCCGCACTTTTCTGCATTGTCAAGAAGATAGCCATTAACGCATTCTTTTGGAAGAGTATCAGAGCACTCTCCCTCTCCTGTTCCGTCAGAGCAGACTATCCCGCAAACCTCGCCGTCAGCAACCTGCCCGCTTGGGCAGCCGCACTCAGAAGCCTTGTCAACAAGCTCTCCTCCGACGCACTTTTTCCCTCTTTTCGGCGAGCAGGTGCCTTCAGGCACGCTTACCCCCCCGTCATCGCAGGGAATGAATTCGCACTTAAGCTGGTTTGCAGCAATTCTCTTTCCTTCCGGGCACCCGCATTTTGTTGCATTGTCAACAAGAACGCCATTTAAGCAGTCCTTTGGCTTTTCAGCAGAGCACTCACCTGCTTCTGTCCCGTCAGAGCACTTGGCAAGAACGCAGGTTGCTGTGTCACCTGTGCCTTCCTGCACATAGCCAGGGAATTGGTCGCACGGGCACTGCTGAACATAAAGAACAAGGCCAGAGGGGCCGCATAAATAACCAGGGCTTTTAGTTGAGCAATCAAAATAAGCGGTACCGTCAGAGCAGTCAGATGTCAATGCAAATGACAAGCCTGACAAGGCTATAAGAAAACCTGCAAAAACTAATAACTGTGCACAAAGCCTCATACGATCGCCTCTTTTCCAAATACCACTCTAAATAATAAAAACCTTTTCCCAGCTCAAGCAATCCTTGCAAAGAAATAATCTGCCAAAAATTTCAGGTATTTCTCCCGTATAATAAGCTTTCCTTCAAGAATCTCGCATTTTTTCAGCTCCTTTTGCATTGCTTTTGGAATGCCCAATCCATCTTGCCTTTTGCAGGCGTTTGCAATCGCCTTTTTTGCATCGGTAATTTCCCTTTTTTCAACAGCAACAATCCTGTCATGCTCAATGTGCAGGTTAAGGCTGTTTTTGTGCTTTTTTACGAATGCGTCAACGTCAGATGAAAAGCCTATTGCAGGCCCAACAGCCTTTCTTACACAAGGAAGCAGCCATCTTTCAAGCTCAAAAAGAATAATGCACTCCTTGCCATTGCTCCAGTGATAATAGCCAAAAACCCCAAAGCCAAGCCCCTCTAGGTTCCTGACAAGTGCTTGTGCTGTTTTCTTGAGCTGTGGCCAAAGAACGTCTGGTACAACATTTGGCGCTGCAAACTCCACTGCAATGCACCTACTTTCCCTTTGTTTCATTGCCCTTGCTATTTCCTTTACGCTGCTTTTCCTTTTTTGTGAAAAGAAGAATTTCATTGACGGGCTTTTCAGGAACCTTCTGCACTCAAAAATGAACCTTGAAAGGGAAGTCTGCGCAACAACTGCAGCAACATTCCTTTTTTCATCAACCGGGTCAAGCACAACCAATGGAGAATAGAATTTTTCCCTAATCTTTTCCTTGTTCATCTTGCCTTTCAAATCCAAAGCAGGCTCTTTCCAGGATGCTGCGCTTTTCATGAGATTGAAAAGAGAGCCATAATAAATTATAAGAAGCTCGCAAAGATAGCCAGAAAACCCCTCAATGCGAAGCTCTGCACCATAAATCCCAAAGTTTTTCATGAACCTTTTCAGGAGCCTGACATCATCCTTTTCCTTGGCACCAATGCTTGAATTCACATATTCTGTGTGAAGCTGGGAGCGGTCAACAGACGAGCCCTTTTGCTTTATTTCATCTATCTTGTAGGCAGGCACAATATCAGCATGGTAATTGCCTGAAAACACCTGCAAATAAGGGTGCTCAGCATAGCGGGCCTCTGTCCTCATTCCTGCAAATGCCTTTCTTGCATATTCAAGGCCAAGCATGCTCATGTCATGGTGCGGATAATGCCTTGGGAAGAGCAGAAAAATGTCAAACTCATTGTTGCCTGACAGGTTTGTCCCTTTTGCCAAAGAACCTGCAAGCCTGATTTCAACTGACTTCGGAACGGTTTCTTCAAGCTTTTTAATAAGCCTGCCTGCAGCCTCAAAATTCCGGAGAGCCTCTTGTTTTTTTGGCTTTATCTTGCTAAGGGCAGATGAAAACACGGATTTTGCCCTCTTGCTTCCCAGTGTTTGCATGAGAGGCTATTTCATCCTCTATTTTAAAAAATGCATGTGCGAAAGGGCATTTATGACCAAAAGCCACAAAAAAGGTCCTCCAGAGGCCGCCATCTTTCTTGCAGGCGCCCTTTTTCTCCTGCTGCTCTTCTTCTACGTTCTTTCATCGCTGTTTCCTGCACCCTCTCCTGACCGTGAAATTTCCGCGTCCTCATCATATTGGAGGAATACAGCCCCATTTGCTCTTCTTCATTATGATGTGACTCAGGATGGCAATGCAACGCTAGTGGTTCTAAATGTGGATGGAAACTTCTCCCATCTAACAATAACGCGCATTGACATCGGAACAAGCAGCTACGCAAAGCCAATCATGCTTACCCATGGAAATTTCACAACCGTTGAGATGAAGGTCAATATTGTGCGTGGCTGGTTTCACGACAAGAAGTTGCGCCTGAACGTCAACATCACATATCAAAATCCAGATGGCACATCTTCTGTTCAAGTGGGAAAAAATCCCCTGGTTACCTATGATCTTCCCCGGCTGAAAAAGCTCACTTGATTGCCTTTTTTGCTGCATTGTAGTCCTCAACGAATTTTGCTATTCCCTTGTCAGTCAATGGGTGCATGAACATTTTCTCAAGAACTGCTGGCGGCACTGTTGCTATGTCAGCGCCAGCAAGCGCAGCCTGCACAACATGCTCCTGGCTTCTTATGCTTGCTGCCAATACCTTGGTTTTGAAATCATAATTCTTATAGACTGCAATAATTTTCTTGAGAAGAACAATGCTGTCCTCGCCTATGTCATCCAACCTCCCTAAAAATGGCGAAACAAAAGTTGCCCCTGCCTTTGCTGCCAAAAGAGCCTGCTCAGTAGAGAAAACAAGCGTAACATTGGTTTTGATTCCCTTTTTTGAGAGCATTCCAACTGCCTTTAGCCCTTCTTTGGTCATTGGCACTTTTATGACAACATTCTTTGCCCAGGCAGCCATCATTTGCCCGTCCTTTGCCATGCCTTCAGAGGTCTCCTCAATTCCTTCGGATGACACAGGGCCGTGGATGATTTTGCAAATTTCCTTTATTGCCTTTTCCTGGTTTCTTCCTGCCCGAAGGATAATTGTCGGGTTTGTGGTTATTCCGTCAACAAGCCCCATGGCAGCAAATTTTTTTATTTTGTCAACTTCTGCAGTGTCAAGGAAAATTTCCATCAACATCCCCCTATTTTCTATTGCACAAAAGCATAATATTGGTTTCTCACCCTTCAGCATCCTTTCTTATTTCCTCAATTGCTTTCCCTATGTCTTTCTTTGAGAATATTGCTGAAGCAACGCCAAGCAGGGTTGCTCCTGCTTTTGCAGCGCTTTTGGCTGAGCCAATGCCAACTCCCCCGTCAATTTCAACAACTGCGCCTTTTTCCTTTAGCTGCCTCATTTTCTTTTCCATTGAGGGCAAATACTTTTGGCCGGAAAACCCAGGGTAAACAGTCATTACAAGCACATGCTCTATCTGCGAAAGAAATGGCTCAACAGCAGAAACAGGAGTGTCAGGGGAAAGCGCAAGAGTAACTTTCCCACCCATTTTTTTCACTTCATCAATTGCCTCCTGCACATCTGAAACAGACTCAACATGAAGTTCGTAAATTGCCCCTTTTTTGCCTATCCTTTTCACATAGTCAATGGGGTTTTCAACCATCAAATGATATTCAACAAGCAGGTTTTCCGGAATTGGGGCAAAATCCTCTGGCTGCAATGTTTTATTGGGCACAAACTTTCCATCCATTATGTCTATCTGGATCTGCTTAACATATGGCGCAACTGCAGCTATCCTTGAGGCAAACTCCTCTTTGCTCTTGACTAGTATTGCAGGAACTATTTCGACCATAAACCCACTTAGCCCTGTTTGGCTGCAAACTCTCTTAAAACTTGGTAAGAAGCGCCAGTTGGCAACAATGTGCTTTTCATTAAGAGGAATGAGAAAACTTCAAATTCCCCTACTTCTCCTGTGTTTTTCAAAAACCCCTCAATGTCGCCAGCGCTCTTCGGAGAGCGGGCAACAGTAAGATGGACTGAGAACTTTCCCTTTTTCTGGCAAATGCCTTTGAGGGCATTTTCAACCTTTGCAGCCAATTCATGTGCCCCTTTTGATTCCCCACCGATCCATATTGCGCGCGGAAACCTTGTGTTTGGATAAGCCCCTGCTCCTGAAAGGGAAACAGTAAAAGGGCTAAACTTGACTTTTGAAAGGGCTTGTTCAACCTTTTTTGCCTTATTCTTATCAGCCTCCCCTATGAAGATGAGGGTAATGTGCAGGTTTTCTTTGGGAAGAAGCCTTACTCCCAATGCCCCATCCAAAGGGCTGCTTGCCTCTTCTATTGCATTAAGCAGGCCTTTTGGGGCTCTTATTGCAACAAAAAGCCTCATAAACCTGTTTTGTACGATAAAATTATAAGGCGGCTAACCGAATTTTCTAGCATGTATGACTTTGCCTTTGCGCTAGAGCTTGCATTGAGGATTGCAAACCTCTTTGTTGCGATTTATTTGCTCTTGGTAGTATTTAGCATAAGAAAGGCAGGAAAAGGGGGCTCTTTTTCAAAGACCCTGAGGACAATGCTGGTTGCAGTACTGCTGTTTTTTGCAGTTGAGATCGCACAGCTTTTCAGGCTCATCCCAGGGGAGGCATTTGGAACAATACAGTCATTCTTTGCCCTGGTTTTCCTGCTTTTGCTGCTTTCAGCAATGCATGAAGTCAAAAAGGGCATGCTGGCACACGACCACCTTGTAAAGCACAAAGGAAGGCAAAAAATTGTAGACGTTGAGTAATATGCCAGAATACCATTTTGCAGATGCGCACTGCCATCTTGAGTCATGTCCAGAGGGCCTTCTTCCACACATACTTCACATTACTTCAGGCTATTCTGACCAGTCAAACCAGAAAAACGCAAAAATAGCAGAGGAGAATGAAAATGCCTGGCTTTGTGCGGGAATTGCACCGCAAGAGGCAATGAAGCACAAGGAAATCAAGATAAAGCTTGCAGAATGGGAAGAAGGAATAGAAAAACTGCCAAAGCTTGTTGCAATAGGGGAAATAGGCCTTGACTTTCACTGGGCGAAAACAGAAGAAGAGCGCTTTTTGCAGCATGAGTGCTTTATTTCCCAACTTGCCCTTGCAGAAAGGCTTGGCTTGCCTGTTGTCATCCACTCCCGTGACGCAGAGGAAAAATGCCTTGAAATACTCAGGAATTTTAACATCCCATATATGCTCCACTGCTTTTCAGGAAAGGCAGAAGCAGCCCTTGGGGCAGCAAACCACAAGGGAATAGTGTCAATCCCGCCTCTCAGGAACAAGGAAAGGAGGAAATTCATCCAGGGCTTGCCAATAGAAAAGCTTGTTGCAGAGTCAGATGCGCCTTACATAGGAAAAACCCCATCTGACACCATGGAGTCTATAAAAATGATTGCAGAAATAAAGGGAATGGATGAGGATGCAGTGAGAAAACAGACACTTCTGAATACATTGTCGTTTTTCAAGATAAAATAAAAGGTGGTATTTATGTTTGAAAAGTTCAAGGCCCTTTTGAAAAGAAAGCCAAAGGGAAAAAACATTGCTCTTATGATTGACGGCCCAAATGTGATACGAAAAGACGTAAGATTGGACCTGATAAAAGTAAAGAAAGAAGTTGAAAAGTACGGGGAAATAAAAGTCTCAAAAATATTCCTTGACCAGTACGCATCTGACAAGCTGATTGAGGCAATGACCAACCAGGGCTATGAGCCAATCATAACCACGGGGGATGTTGATGTCACAATGGCAGTTGAGGCAATGGTCCAGGTATACAACCCGCACATCGAAATAATAGCCCTGATGACTCGCGACATTGACTTTAGGCCAGTCCTGGTAAAGGCAAAGGAATTAGGAAAAGAAACAATAGTGGTGGGCTCACAGCCAGGCTTTTCAGTTGCCCTGAAAAATACAGCTGACATAGTAATAATTGCTGACAAGAGATAGCAAAAACCTTTATATACATCAAGTTCCAACTAATTAAAACATGCTTTTCCACATGGTTTCATTGCCTTCTTCTAATAAAAGCAGACTGAAAAGCAATTCTCCGAAAAAAGAAAGGAGCATGGGCCCTTTCAAGCACCTGCTTTTTACCGGGCTAATGATAGGCATGTTTTTCATCCCTGCAAGCAGCCTGTTATCGCACCCAACTGAGGTCCAAAGATTCCTGATAAGCGATGCAGAGAAAAAATCAATAATTGCCTCTTTTGAAAAGGGCATGACCTATTCGTTTTCCATAACAGCTGCAATAGTCATAGGGGCGTCAGTCCTGTGGGGAATCAGCCAAATCTCTCAAAAAAAGAAGCCCTAGCAGGAAAAGATAAACTCAAGCTCCTTGTCATTCTTTTTGTCAAGTATTGCATACCCATACCTTTCAAGCTGCACAACTGCCCCTAAATCAAGGTCTTTGCAGGATGATTCGCATACTCCGATATCTTCCCCTAAGCTGTCCTCCCTGAACTTTCCATTCTCATCAAGCAAAGCTCCAGGGATTTTCACTTTGCAGCTAACAGCAGACTCATAAGCAACCCACTGTATCTTTTTTGCTGCAAGGCCATCATTTCCCTCATACTTTGCAATAATCCCGTCTTGCCTTTTTTCCTCAAGAGTAAGGTTGTACAAGTCCTTGAGCCTGAATGTCTCACCTGTGCCTATTGCATCAGCATCCTTTGCAGCTATGAAAAATGTCCCTGTTGTTGCAATTTTCCTTTGCCCCATGTCCTTGTTTGCAGGGTGGTTGAAAAGCAAAGCCTCTTTTTCAGGGGCTCCAGAAACAGACACTTTTACAGGCCTTCTTGTGAAAAATCTTCTTTGGGCTCTTTCATCAAGTATTTTCCTGTTAAAAGAAAGAAGCTTTTCCCAGCCAGGGCATGACTCTACTTTTGAAATTCCAAAGGAAAGTACAAATTCCCTTATTGCTTCAGGCAAAATCCCCCTCCTTTTCAGGGCAGAAAGTGTAGGAAGGCGCGGGTCATCCCACCCTGTGACTTTCTTTTGCTCAATCAAAGGGGAGATAAGCCTTTTTGAAACAGGTGCATTTTTGATTACAAGCCTTGAGAATTCAATGAGCAGTGGCTTTCTCATCTCAAGCTTTTCAAGAATGTCAAAATAAAGCTCATCCCTCAGCTCATATTCCTTTGTCCTCATTGCATGGGTTATTCCCTCAAGAGAATCAATCACAGGGGCTGCAAAATCATACGAAGGCCAGGCACAATACTTTTTTTTCTGCCTATAGTGCTCTTTTTTGATTACCCTGAATAGGGTTGGGTCTCGCATTGCACTATTGTCAGATTTCATGCTGCCCCTGAAGCGGACTATTGCCTTGCCTTCTTCAATCTCACCTTGCTGCATTTTCTTGAAAACCTGCAAATTCTCCTGAGAGTCTTTTGCAGAGCAGTCACAGGCTTTTTTCTCTGCCCTTCCCTTTTTCACATCATCTGCACTGCAAGTGCAAACATATGCAGCATGTTTTATGAAAAGCTCCTCGCACCGAAGGTACAGCTCTTGCATTGAATCAGAAGTATAAGTTTCCTTTCCACAGTCAATTCCAAGCCAAAGCAAACCCTCCTTTATTGCATCAACATATTCCTGCTTTTCCTTTTCAGGGTTAGTGTCGTCGAACCTGAGTATCATTTCCCCTTCATACCTTGTTGCAGACTCATAATTGAGCCAAGCGGCTTTTGCATGCCCAATATGCAAATAGCCAGACGGCTCAGGGGGAAACCTTGTGATCACTTTTCCCTTAAACGCGCCCTCAAGCTCTATTTGCTTTTTTTCCTGTTTCTTTTCCTCAAACGTGAAATGCTCTAGCTCCTTTTCAACCTCTTCATGGGAAAGCGAGTTCACCCTTTTTGCCTCCTCATTGATTAACTTCATTGTTGCCTTCATGTCCTTTTTGGCATCAGGAAAATCAGCAATCACTTTGCCTATTATCTTGCCAGGAATTGCCAATTTATAGTCTGCCGCATTTTTCAGGGTGTGCTTCCTGATTATGCTCTCAAGGCTGTTCATAACAGGCTTTCACAAAAAAGAGTTATTAGTTTACCTATCTTTTGGAAAACCGGCTTACATCAATTCCAAGCCTTTGCATTGCCTCGGCAGTCTTTCCTGTGATAATTAGCTTTGCTTTCTTCATTTCAGCCAAGTTCTTAGAGCCAGAGAGCAGCATTGCAATCTTCAGGTCATTTTTCCAGCCCTCAACCTCCTTTGAAGGGTCTTTTGCCCTAAGGAAAGGCAAAGCAGCGCCTGCAAATGATGCACCCAGTGCAATTGATTTTGCTGCATCAAGCCCATCTCTTATGCCACCGCTTGCAATTGTTTCAATCACTTCTGAGCAAGAGGCAATGCACTCGCAGGTCGGGTTTCCCCATTCTGAAAATACCGGCTTTTTTTTGCTCCTCAAATACTCGACTTTGCTCCAAGAGGTTCCGCCTGCACCTGAAACATCAGCCATTGCAGCGCCTGCTTTTTTCACCTTAATTGCAGCATCGCGGCTCATTCCTGCCCCTGTTTCCTTTACTATTACTGGCAAGCCAAGCTCTTTTGCGAATATTGAAATATGCCTCACAATCCCTGAGAATTTGTTGTCACCTTCTGGCTGCAAAACTTCTTGCAATGGGTTCAAATGAATTGCCAATACATCAGCTTCAACAGCATCAAGCATTTCCCTTATTTTCCTTACTCCATATTTTTCAAGCTGGCATGCCCCAATATTGCCAATAATAGGGATGTCAGGCGCAACTTTTCTCACTTTAAAGGTAGATGAAAGCTTTGGCTTTTCAAGCATTGCCCTTTGTGAGCCCAATCCAAATGCAATGTTGTTCTTTTGCGCTGCAATGGCAAGCTTTTGGTTTATTTTCTCTGCCCCAGAATAGCCCCCAGTCATGCCGGTTATTATCAAAGGGGAAGATAGCGATTTGCCAAAAAGCCTGCAACTAGTGTCAACAGAGTCTAAATCAATCTCAGGCAGGGAATTGTGCACAAATCGTATGTCCTCAAAGCCTGAAGCTGGGCAATACTCAACATGCTTTTTCGTTGCAGACTCTACATGGTCCTTTTTCCTGCTTTGAATGTCCATGCTAAGAGTAGGGAAATATTGCTTTTTAAATGCCCTTGCAGAAGCACACTTATGGGATTGCTTTCATACCTGAAGGAAAAGTACATTTACCTTATAGTACTTTTGCTCATCCTTGTCCTTGGCTATATAATTTACCTTGTCCAGTACCAGGGAATGGGAGTGCCTGAGGCAAGGATGTATTTGCAGGCACTGACTGCAATTGCCACCCTCACGCTTCTTTATTATGCATACTTTAATGTTGTTGCAAGGAAAACCGAGGAAATTGCAAGGCTTGAGTTGGCAGTAAGGCCTGTGCTGGTTTGGGAGCTTGAAAGCAAAGGCAGCCGGGCATTTCTCACATACAAGGCAATAAAGCACCCCCTCTATGACCTTCACACAGTATTGAGAATTGAGGGCAAAACACTTGAAATAGATGAAAAGCACCTTGACATTGATGGGGGGGCAGGTATGGAAAGGAAAAGGGACATAACAGAATTCATGTCTGGCACACTTTCAGGAAATGAAAAGCAAAAGCTCCAAATCACATTTTCATTCCACTCAGAAATAGGCGGAAAGTATGTATTTGAATTCACGAAAAAGGTGGCAAAAAGAAAAAAAGGCTTTGATTTCAGGCACAGGAAAATAGTATCAGCAAAATACCCGTGGAGAAAAGAGAAAGTTGACTTTTCAGACTAGTTTTTGCACTTTCTGGCTTTGGATTGCAATCCTTTCCCTATGTATCCTGGTGAGCCTGCCAAGAGCATTGAAATATTTGTCCGCAGAAGTCTTCGGTTTTTCATTAATGAGCGGTATAAGGCTATTTGCCTGTTTTGTCGCGTTTTCGTACAGCTCATCTTTCTTCGGCTTATTGGGCGGGTTGTCAAGCATGTACTTACTTATTGCAGTTTGAATCAGCTGCGCGTTTTCTAGATGGAAATCCTCTGACTTGGAAAGTAGGATTCCTTCCATTATAGATATGTTATTGTGCCATTGCTCATCTGTAACACAGCGATTGAGATTCCTTGCATGCTTCAGAATAGGCCTTATTTCTTCTGGCAGCAGACTTTCTGGTTTTATGAACCTCATTGATTCCGGCAACACTCTCAGCGGTTGCTCATTGTTTTTGACGGCAACCAGCACGAAAGCAGCATCAGCGGCCCTGATTGATTTTTCCAGGACTTCCAGACCCATGGCTTCCAAGACAGCCTGCTGCGCCCCATCAGAAAACCAGAGTTTGGTGTTCGGAGGGGTGATAATATCAAACCCAAGTTTCTTCATGCTCTCCCCGAACTCCGCGCAGAATTCCTTACCATTGCTTGCAAGGAGAACCACACCACCTTCCTTGAGTACTCGGTGGGCTTCAATTATGGTGTCCCGCACAATTGTCCTGTTTTTCTTATAGCTGAACTGATAGAGGCTGGAGCACTCCACGAAATCAAGGCTTGCTTCCGGCAGTTTGGAATCTGGCAAAACTGCTGACAGCTTATTGGGATTTTTAGAAATCTCCAGTGCACCTTCCTCTGAATCTATGTCTATTATTCTTGGAATCTTGATGCCGGTGCTTTCTGCCGTACCTTTCAGGTCCTGCATCGCTTGGTAGACCTCTCCCGGTCCGCTCATGAAGCTCGCACCTTCAGTCAGAGGGCCTATCTTTCCGTTTTTCACTAGTCCGAACAGGTGCAGCAGCTGCAGCCGAGTGGTCAGGTAAGGCGCAATGAAGGGGTAGTCTTTCGCGTACTCTTCAGGCATCTTGCCGCCCCAGCTCTCAGATTCCCGCATCTTGAACCTGAGAAGCTGCGCCTTGCTCATCTTGCTAGCATCCATCTTTTTTGCGCCGGATATCACCGCACGGGGGATGCCAACTGCGCTCTCTCTGCTCGTTGAGACAGAGTCAATAGAAAGCACATTCTCGATACCCGCAAAACTTACCGTCGAGCCCTTGCCTCCGAAGGAGGATTTGACCGTTATCGCATACTTGGCGGCTTTCCCTGTTTTCTCTTTTGTGCCTGCCGGTTTTCTGATGCGCTTTTCTTCGCCGACTTTTCTCGCTTTTGCAACAAATCCGTCTATCTCATGCTGTTTGACTTCGTACCCGAACAGTCTTCTGGCGTCTGCGACCAGGTTCGGCAACACGTCGCGGTACCATGCGCCATGTCTCCCTTTCGGGCTCCTGTATTTGGTTAGGGCTGCGTTGTACCAATGCAATTTCTGTCCCTTAGCTTCGCGAATGACGTTGAGGGTGTAAAGCCCGGATATGGCATCTTCTGGAGGATTTCGAATGTCTCTCAGCACACAGGGAAAATCAGCAACAAACGCCCTCAGCATCTGTTCCTTGGTTGTCTTCAGTTGAAGCTTGGACATTCTCGTTTTCAACGCGTCGCTCTGGTATTCTCTTATCCGTTTTACGAGTGCTTCTGCGTCTTTCCTGCTTGTTTCCTTCCTGTTATCAGACCTCACCTGGACTATCAAATCAGGAAGGAAATCATACCAGTTTCCCCCCCCATATTCTCTTTTTAGAGCGTAAAACCATTCTGCCTTGCCAGCATCGTGCGCCTTCCTTATTTCTATAAATGACAAGGTGCGCAGGTCATCTGCAGTAATGTCCTTAAGCTTCGTTGCCTTTGCCAAAAATGGGTATTCTTCCTTGAAGAGCTTGAGTGCTTCTTCTCGTGTCATGAGCCTGTGTGATTCTCCAGCTTTTTTGTGCCATTCTGTGCTGATAATGCCTTTAATCATTTTTGAAAGTTCCAGCGCTTTCTCAAAATCAGGTGCAAAGCCGGCTTTCCAGATATAATTCGGAAGTATGGTTTCGAACCATTCTATCCTGTTTTTGTCCTTATACAACCTGATTCCTGCTTGGTAAATAGAAGTCTTTTTCCTCCCTATTTTGATTTTTTTTGCCTTGTTGCTTCCAAGACCAACGATTTTTTCTTTCAAGCGGTCAAACTCAGCAGAAGGCATCTCGTTCCATTTTTCCTTTGGAGGGAGGTCTTTCAGGAATGCAAATGTTTCCCTGAATTTTTCTATTGCTTCTTCCTCAGTTGCCTTACTTTTTACCTTGCTGATTTTCTTATCCCTTGTCCTATAAGACAGGTCATAGACGTATTGGGATACTTCCCTTCCTTCTTCTATTGAGGAGGCAAATCCTGCGTTCAGAAAAATGTTTGGCAGAACCTGCTCGTACCATCTGCCATTCGTCTGGTTTTCCTCTTTGTAAAAATTCCTGGCAGCGTGCGGCCAGCTGCCATATCTAGCCTGGCTGGGCTCTTTGTTGTGTTTCTTACGGTAAACCGACTTTTGGACTTTTGGCCAGACGAGTTTAGCCAATTTTTTGTCCAACAGCTCTTTTTCTTCAGGATTAAGCTCGTTCCACCCCTCTACAGGTGGGAGGCTTCCAATTTCAGGAAAATATTCTCTGAACCCTTCCAGTATCCTGGCTGTCTTTTCTTCAGCACTTTGAGTCCCTGCCATGCCTTTATTCTATGTGGTTTTATTTATAAACTTATGTAAAAACCTACTTATTCATAGCCAGTGCAGCATAAGCAACAACACTGGAATAGTCGCCAGTCGTTTCCCCAGAATTGGTGTACTTCAATAGCTCGCACTTTTTTGCACCTGCAAGCTTTGAGTAATACAAAGCAGCTGCAATTGGCGAGTGCCCGCAGGCAGTAATACTCTTCTTTTGAATAATCTCCTCAAAGCCCTTTTCATCAAGCCCAACAAGCTGATTAATGGCAGGCATGTCCTTTGCCTTTGCAGCTTCAGCAGTTTCATAATGGGTAAAGTCAGACGAGGCAATCACAATCACATTTTCCTTTTGCTTTTTTATTGCATCAAAAACAGCCTTTCCCAAATCCTGTGCATATGAAATTCCCTGCATTCCCATGCAAATGCATACTATCTTTGCTGTTGGGCAAATGGCTTGCAAAAAAGGCAGCTGCACTTCGCATGAATGCTCCCTTAAATGGGCAAGCTCATCATTTTCTGCGATTTTTGATGAATTAATAATTTCCCCAGCAAGCCCAGTATTGCACCTTGAAATGCCTAAAGGGGTTTTCCAGTCATCAAAAGAAACAGACATTGGCGCTCCAATTCCAGTATGGTTTGGCCCTATTATAATGGCAGTAACCTCCTTTTCCTTCCAATTAGAGCAGCAGGCAAATGAATAGGCAGCAGCCTGCCCTGAGTAAACATAGCCAGCATGCGGGCAGACTATTGCCAGCCTTTGCTTTTGCTTTACCTCTTTTGCAGCCTTTTCAAGGTATGCATTTACTTCTGATTTCAGGGATGCTTCAGAAGCACTGTAAAACATGCCAGCAACAGAAGGTTCCCTCATAAGCAGGTTTGCAACGCTACCTTTTTAATATTCAAGTACCCAGCTTTGCATATGGCAGAAAACATACTCAAGCACACCTTCAAGGCATACAAAAAGAACCTAAAGCTCATTTCATTTTTTTCAATTCCTGCTTTGGTTGCATTCCTTATCCCTGTGCTTGTGAACACCCCTGTATTTGGAGCATTAGGGGGCACATTCCTGAGGACTGGCAGCATACCAGACCTTACTGCACCTGAATTTGGCGTAATACTTGTCGGTGTACTTGCTTCCCTTTACTTGATATCATTTGCAATGGTGAACATAAACATAGTCATAAAGTCGCAAAGGACAGGCACAAGCATAAAAAAAGAGGTCATAAAGGGAGTTACAGGCTATACTTTGAACGTATTTCTGCTTTTCCTGCTTGGCAGCATTGCATTGCTCATAATACAGCTTCTTACATTTGAATTAGGAGTACAGGCCTGGCTTGCTCCAGCCCTGTCTTTGATAATATGGCTCCCGTTGTTCTATGCCCCAGCTGGGCTTGTGATAGACGAATTGCGGCCTTTCAGGGCAGCACAAAGGTCATTTGGCATGATATTTTCAAAGCTCAATTATTTTGTAATATGGCTTGCAATCGCATTTGTGCTTCTTTCCCTTATGGACGGGATATTGCTCTGGCTGCTTCCCCACAAGTTTGGCTCATTGGCAGTGCTTCTGATAAACTCAATGGTGCTCATGCCATTCCTGATTGTGCTGCAGACCCAGATATACCTCTCAAAGTACAGCATACTTGACTAAGGGAATGTTGCCTGTTTTCCTACCCCTGCAGTCAATAGGTTTATATTCTTATCCAACCACAGTTTACAACAGGTATTAATATGCTATTCAAAAGAAAATATGACAAAAACTCCGGAGGAAAAGGGGGGGAGAAGCCAGATATTGATAAAATTCTTTCCCATCCTTCAGCTCTTGACAAACTTGAAGTAATCGCAGAAGGCAAAATAACAGACTTTTTTTCTTCTAAAAAGAACAAGATAAAAGCAGCAAGGATGATTGAGGCACAAAAAGGCCTTAATGAAAACAAGGGTGCCGCATTACCAATTATCAAGCTCTTTGAAAAAGAAGAGGACAAAATGAATGCATTAAAAGAGCTTGACAATGCATTCAGACAAATTGCTGATGCTAACAGTGAAAAGTTTGCCACTAATGCACTTGCCTTAGCAGCCTCAGTAATAAAGCAATTAAAGCCACAAGACAAGACAATTACAAATCTTAATTTTGTTCTTGGAAAGGCAATTGAGAGCATGAAAATAATAAGGGCAGATGAAATCACCTATGCATTTCCTGCAGTTCAAGCAATACTTACCTATCGCGTTAAAGAAGGATGTAAATTAGGGGCTCTTGACATTCTTCTTAACAAAGCGAATGAGATAGTAAAGGCAAACGGACTAATAGATGATTTTAGTACCACTCTCGAGGACTATTTTCTGAAGAACCACCCTAATTTGGCAAAGTAACCAGTCCTTCCTAAGTAAGCAGATTAGCAGAGTTTGTTGCAATCAAAGAAGCAGCCCCAGTTATTGCAGCAACAACTATTCCTCCTGCAATCAGGGCATAGGCAGTTGTTATGTATTTTCCCCTCTGGTCAGAAGGCTGGGTCTGTGCAAGGCCATATGCCAAGCCTCCAAGAACAATGAGAATTACAGAGACAATAGGGCCAAGCTGAAGAAGGACTCCCTGTATGCCAGTCAGTGTGTCAACAATGCCCATTCCCACACCAAGTGGATTTAGCCCTCTTAAACTATAAAATAATGCTGTTTTGTTTTTGCCCTGTTGCTGGCTGGTTTTTATATCTTTCCCTTTCAATAGACGCAGAGGTGTGACTCATGAGCGACCATTACAGAGTTGACATCTATACTATGGATGAAGACGAACTTGACCCAGAAGATGATGATTTTGACGAAGACTGGGAAGACGAAGATGAAGAGTAGTTTCTCCTTTTTCACTTTTTTCTTTTAATTTTTTATTTTTAACCTCTAATAATAATGTTGCTTAACGTGGCAATTACACCGGCATGGAGGTCTGCTCTTGTTTATATAGCCACTTTTCCAAGTTCCTGCATTATGGCGACAATTGAAGAGGAAGTAATCCATTGGTGGAAGGATGACAAAGGTGAATCCCACAGGAATGCCCTCAGATTAGAATCTGAGCCACCCACAGAGCCTAACGGCTTTCCAAGGGACGGAGTAGTGGTTGTCAGGATAATGAATTCAGCCTCGCAGCAGGCAATAAGGCTTTCACCTGATGAGGCATTGAGGATGAGCACCCAGCTCCTTTCAATTGCAAAGGATTTGCTAAACCAAAAAAGGATCATGTGGAACCATCATGAGGACTGAAGCTAATCACCATTTTTTCACCCTGGCCCGGGAGAAGTCGCCACTCGGGCCAGGGCTTTCCTTTCCGTCCGCATCCCCATAAGAGCAGGCAGTTGGGCTGGGGCGTAAACCTTCCACAAGCTTTATATGTTAATCCCCACAGAATACCACTATGGTAATGGCATATCCTGATAACAGCTATTCAGATATCGGTCCAAAAAATATTGAGATCAAAACCAAGTACAACTACAATCATAGAAAACTAGCGAGCATAATTTCCAGGACTGGTCTTACTGTCGAGTTCAAAGAGATTGTCAAGTTCAAAAAGGTCTCCAAGCGAGAGGCCATCTTCAGGATTTCAAGCAACGGCACTACCAGGCAGAATGCTGCATTAAAGGCATTTGACGAATTCTTTTCCCTAATTGGAGAGCACACCCCTGGGCAGAAGCCATTCTGAAACCATTCCTTTTTATTATCTTTTCCCAATCTTCTCAGCACTGGTTTTATGGAACAATTTGACATTGCAATAATAGGTGCAGGCCCTGCAGGGACCTATGCAGCTTATGAGGCAGCAAAAAAAGGCCTGTCCACAGTAGTATTTGAGGAGCATGAAAAAATAGGAGAGCCAGTTCACTGCGGGGAATGCCTGTCAGCGCTTTCCTGCAAAAGGCTGGAACTGGAACTTCCTCAAGAAGTAATTTCAATGAAAGTAAAAGGAATAAGGCTCATATTCCCTGGAAAAAGAGGAGTATTCTTGGAAGAGCCAGGCTATGTCCTTGAAAAGCACAAGTTTGAACAGCATTTGGCATCCCTTGGGCAGGAAAAAGAGGCTGTTTACAAATTAAAGCACAGGGTCTCAGGAATGAAAAAAGACAATGGGGGCTGGCAAATTTCAACAACACAGGGCGAGTATTTTGCAAAAATAGCAATTGATGCAAGCGGGGTTGCAGGGGCAGCATCAAAATTCCTTTCCCTAAACCCAGAGCCAAAAAAAGTGATTGGCCTGCAATTTGAGATGTCGCCAATTGAGTCAGACGGGTTTATCAAATTTTTCCTATGGCCAAAACTAGCGCCGCATGGCTACTTATGGATAATACCAAAAAACAATGAAAGGGCAAATGTGGGGTTAGTGACTAATGATGCCCCTTCAACAAGAAAATACCTTGAGCAATTCATTGATGAATATGGCTTGCAGGAAAAGAAAAAAACAAAGGCATTTGGGGGCTTTATTCCTGCTTCAGGACCAGTGAAAAATACATTTTCAGATGGAATAATGCTAATAGGAGATGCGGCAGGTTTCACTTCCCCAATGTTTGAGGGGGGAACATCCCTTGCAATGGCTTCTGGAAAGTTTGCAGCACAAGTTGCAACAGAGGCAATTGCAAAAGCAGACACCTCAAAAGCAGTTCTTTCAAGGTATGAATTGCTTTGGAAGGCAGAATTTCCAGTTTACTCAAAGCTGATTGAGGCAAAAAATGCCTTGTACAACTTCACAGACGCAGAACTTGACAAAATAGCCTCTTTTATTCCTCAAAACCTGACAAACATGACACCATTTGGAAAGGCAAAAGTAGGCGCAAAAGTAATTCTGAACGCACCATCCCTTCTTTTGAAAGGCTTTGTGCCAGCAATGAATGCACTTAGCTATTCCCGGGCAGAGTTTTATGGCTGGTAACCTTACCAACTCTTTTTATTTATTCCATCTAAATCTACCTTTGTTGGTAATATGGATGCCCTAAGCACTGATTATGTGAAAATAGGCGAAATACTCTCAGGCTCATTCACAGGCAAAAAAGTGAAAATAAGAGGCTGGGTACACAGGGCAAGGACTTCAGGAGGAGTTTCATTCATAGTTATCCGCGACTCAACAGGAATAATACAGTGTGCAGTGAAAAAAGATGCAGTTGGAGACAAAAGCTTCAAAGAGGCATCACAAGCATACATAGAGTCCACTATTCTGGTTGAGGGCGAAGTAAAACAAGACAAACGAGCTCCAGGAGGCTATGAATTAGCAGCATCTCAGGTGCAGATTGTAGCAAAAGGAGCGCCATTCCCAATAGCAAAAGACCAGTCAACAGAATTTTTGCTTGACACAAGGCACCTATGGCTTCGCTCACAAAAGCTGACAGCAGTAATGAAAGGCAGGCACTTTATAATGAAATATTTGCGCGAGTTTTTTGAGCGGGAAGGATTTTTCGAGATGGTTCCTCCAATAATAACTCAAGCTGGGTGCGAAGGCGGCCCAAGTTTATTTGAATTTGACTACTTTGGCCAAAAGGCATACCTTACTCAAAGCTCGCAGCTTTATGCAGAAGTATTTACAACTGCACTTGAAAAAGTATATGTTCTGGCTCCTTCTTTTAGGGCAGAAAAATCAAGGACAGTCAGGCATTTGTGTGAATACTGGCATCTTGAGCCTGAAATGGCATTTTACAACCAGGAAATGAATCTTCAGCTCCAGGAAAAAATGATTGAATATGTTTGCCAGAAAATGGCTGCAAACCATCCTGAAATTCTTCAGGCAACAGGAAGAAAGCCAGAAGACCTTGCAAAAATAAAAGCGCCTTTCAGGAGAATCACATATGAAGAAGCAGTAAAAACAGCAATAAAAAAAGGAGCAAACATGAAAATGGGCCAGGACTTTGGGGCAGATGAGGAAACTATTCTTACAAAAAATGAGAAAAAGCCTATTTTCATAACAGGCTTTCCAGTTGGATTGAAGGCATTTTACATGAGGGAAGACCCAAAAAAGCCAGGAACAGTGCTTGCAAATGACATGCTGGCACCAGAGGGGCACGGGGAAATTATTGGAGGTTCTGAGAGGATTTGGGAAGAGGCAGAATTAATGAAAAGAATAAAGGAAAACAAGCTTAACAAAAAAGACTATCAATGGTACATAGACCTAAGAAAATACGGCCCATTTCCCCACTCAGGCTTTGGGTTAGGAATTGAAAGGCTTGTTAAGTGGATGCTCAACTTGGAGCACATAAGGGACACAATCCCATTCCCAAGGACAATAAACAGGGTTTACCCATAACTAATACCGCCCATTCGGGCAATAGCTAATCGAAATAAAGAGGGGATAAACGCATTATTGGAGTGCCTTTTGAAATAAAAACAGCACGACGCTTTTCCAATATAAACGGAAAGACCACAACTAACCGTCGCATATTGTCAGGTCTTTAAGCTCCTAACCCCTTTTTATTCATTTTTCTTCAATCCCTTAGTGTGGGACTTATGGACGCCAAACAACTCTATCTTTTGTGCGTGAGCAAAAACGGGCTTAATGAAGGTGAGGTAACACAGCTTTCTACACAAGACAAGGCTATGCTTGAGAAAATAGGCGAAAAATACTGGCTCAAAAGCTCTGAGCGTTCAAAATTCAAAGTGGTTTTAACAGGCGGGGTATTTGACATACTTCACATTGGCCACATGCTTACTTTGCAAAAAGCAAAAGAACACGGGGACTTGCTTGTTGCAGTTGTCACAACAGACAAAAGAGTGCAAGAGGTAAAGAAAAGAAACCCCGTGCATAAAGCAGACTACAGAAGGACAATGGTTTTATCAATAAAATGGGTTGACTTGGCAATAATCGGCTCAGAGAAAATTATGGACACATTTGAGCGGGTAAAGCCAGACTTGGTGGTATTTGGCTATGACCAGCAGCCTTTCAAGCTTCCAGAGCCATGCAAATCAGTGCATTTGAAAGATGTGAAAGCAGATGAAGACTTTGCAAAAACCTCCAAGATAATAAGGGAACTTGGCCTCTAAAGATATATTTAAAAGGGGTTGCTCCGAAATAGCGGCACAAGGGAAATTCTTTTTTGGGGTGGATTGAGTGGACAACAAGTCAGTGCACAGCAAGGCAAAAGAAATTTCAGGCGGCCCTGATGATTTTGTTTCAAATTTAAGCACAATTAGGACTGCAGAAAACACAGCCTCAAGGGTAATAGAAAGCGCAAAAAAGCAATCAGCAAAACTTGTTGCTCAGGCAAAGGAAAAGGCAGTTGAAGTTTCTACAAAGGCTGCTGAAGCAGCAGTCCAGGCAAAAAACGAGGTGCTGGAAAAAGGAAGGCAGTACACAGGTAACGAGGTAAAGAAAACAATCAGGGAAGCAAAAAAACAGGCGCAAAAAGTAAGCTCAAAGAGGCTAACTGAAAAGGATGTCTTAAAGCTTTCAGAGGGCATCCTGTAAAGAGAGGCACACATGTTAAAACCAGTGAGAATGACTAAAGTCAGGGCAATCTGTCTGAAAAAAATCGCCCCGTCAATAATCAAAGCCTTGCATGAAATGTCTGTTCTTCATCTAAAAGACTTCACATCTCCTCAAGTGGAGCGCTCAGGCCCTCTTTCTTCATATGATGTTATTTCAACAAGGCTGATAAGCATAAGGGCAATGAAAGATTTGCTTGGAAAGCAGGGAAAGCTCCCAAAAAAGCCTCTTGAAATGAAAAGCCCACTCAAAGAGGCAGACTTGCTTTTGGGGAACTCTGCAAAGCTTTCAGAAATGATCAGGGAAAAGGAGGAAGCAGAAAAGGAGCTTGACTCAACAATATCATCTCAAAAGGCAATTGAAGGCCTTGTTGAGCTTAAAATCAACTTCTCACAGCTGAATTTGGCTTCTTTGCAGTTTTTGCTCTTAAAAGCAGATGAAAAAAACGCAAAACTGGCGTCAATTGAGCTTTCAAGCAAAAAGAACCTATCCTTCACTTCAGCTTCAGCAGGAAAAGGCTCGGAAGTGCTTATCATTGCGCTTGAAAAAAGCGGCAGCACAAAGTTTTTGGAAAAGTTTGGCCAGATTTTGCCAATTCCAAAGCTTTCATCAACACCAAGGCATGAAATGGCGCTGCTAAGGGAAAAAGAGCAGGCAATAAGTGATAGGATTCTTGTTCTAAAGAGAAGGCTGCAGCGCTTTTCAGACTTAAACTATCCAAAGCTTTGCGCAGTTGAAGAGGCGCTTTCAATTGAGGCTGACCGAGCAAAAGCCGCTACAATGTTTGGCACAACAGAATCAGTATATTATATTGATGGCTGGGTGGAAAAGAGAAAATTCAGCCATCTGAAAAAAGAGCTGAAAAAAAGGTTTGGAAAAAGGCTGCATGTTTATGAAGAGGCAGCCTCAAAGGGTGAAATTCCCCCCACAAAGCTTTCAAACCCAAAAAAGGCACGCTCATTTGAATATATAGTCGGATTTTTATCACCTCCACAGTACAACGAAATTGACCCAACACTAATCATCGCATTTGCAATACCGATAATATATGCACTGATACTTGGAGACGCAGGCTATGCTGTAATGTCGTTTCTCATGGCTTCATGGCTCATAAAAAAGTCGCAGCCAGGCTCTCTTCTCAGGAATGTCTCCCTAATATGGGCAATCTCAGCAATACCAACATTTTTTGCAGGGATTCTGTTTAATGAGTATTTTGGCTTTACTCACGGGCATTTGCTTGAAACAATTGGAATAATAGGGGTTCACCTTTATGATGGCTTAGGCAGGGTTGCATCAGTACAAACACTGATTCTCCTAACACTGATAGTTGGAATGTTCCATGTTGGTCTGGGGTTGGCAATAGGGGTAATAAACGGATGGAAGCACCACAGAAAGCATGCAATAGCAAAGCTGTCATGGCTTGGCATTGAAATCTCAGGATTTTTCCTTGTTGCGGCATACATGTTCTCATCATTCCCATTCCTTGGGATGCCATCATTAGTTCTTTTCATAGCATCAACCATTGCGCTCATAAAAACAGAAGGCATAATCGGCGTATTTGAAATCCCAAGCTTGGCAGGCAACATAATGTCATATATCCGAATTGCCGCAGTTGGAATAGGCGGGCTGATACTTGCGGAAATAATCAACGAGCTTTTGCTTCCAAGCTTTGAGCTGTCATTGACAGGAATAATACTTTTTGCAATAAGCGCAGTACTTTACATAGCATTCCATGCAATTGTCTGCTTTATTGCAATGTTTGAGTCTTTGATACACGGGGCAAGGCTGAATGTTGTGGAATTTTTCGGAAAGTTTTACCAGGGAAATGGAATACAATTCTTGCCATTTTCAGCAAAAAGGGTGTTCACTCAAAAGTCATGATGCTAATGCAGGCAAAAAAGCCTGCAGCAAAAGAGGTGTTACCAACCAACGCCTGACGGCTTGGTTGGCATGATACCAAGCAATGAAAAAAGAGCGCCGTCACCCGCTGCTTGCAGCGGGCTTTGGGCGTTAGTAGGTGGTGAATATGGTGTTATTGGAAAACGCAGGAGCATTTGGAGTTGCAGCAGCAATTGCCCTTTTTGGAGGGGCGGTTGCAACAGGCTGGGCCCAGGCAGCAATCGGCTCATCAATTATGGGCGTGCTTGCAGAAAGGCCTGAAGACACGTTTAAGCTCATCGTCTATATGGCGCTTCCAGAGCTTATACTGCTGCTTGGCTTTGTGATTGCCTTTTTGCTCATAGGGCAGATTGGCACAGAAGCAGTCTAAAGAAAAAATCACACACTCTTTGTAAGCATGCGGGCTTTGTTTTTTGCCCTGCATGGCATCATTTGGGTGTAGGTCTGCAAAAGCAGGCGGATGTGAATTTCAATGGGATTTGAAGAACTTGCGTCAGAGCTTCACAAGGGTGCAGAAGCTGAAAGCAAGAAAATAGCCCATGCATCTGAGAGTGAGGCAAAAAAAATAGTGAAAAAAGCTCACAATGATGCTCAGGCAATGCTGCAGCAGGCAAAAAGCGATGCGGCAGAATTTGTAAAGCAGGAGTCATCTGAAAAGCTCACTTCTGCAAAGCTTTCTGCAAAAAAGATAGTTGATGAGGCAAAAAGCGATGCAGTTGAAGTTTCTTTAAAGCAGGTTTGGCAGGCTTTCAGGGAAAACGCGCTTCTCAAGGAAAATTACCCTGCAATACTTAGCAGGCTGATTGAGAGTGGGCTTTCAGAGCTTGGAAGCCGGCAGGCAATTGTGTATGTGCGCGACCAGGACAAAGAGCTTGTGCAGGGATTTAGCACAAAATCTCTTCCAAAGCAGTACTCAGGAGGGGCAATAATAGAAAGCGAGGATGGCAAAGTAAGGGTAAACAAGACACTTGAAGAGATTTTTTCCGGGAAACAGCCAGAGTTAAGAAAAAAAGCTTATGACAAATTGTTTTGAGGAAATAAAATGAAACCAACAAACCAGCATGCAGGGCAAGTCAGTTCAATAATGACTTACAGGCCTTTGGTATATGGCTACTCAAATGCCCGCGTTCGGGCAATGAGGCCCAGGCTGCTGTCAAAAAGGCAGGCAGAGGATCTGCTTAAAATAAATACCAATGCGGCAGTTGCAGAATACCTCTCAAGGACAGCATACGGCGAGGACTTTTTCAATCTGCCTGCAAAAATGAATGATGAGAACCGGGTTGAGATTGCAGTTGCAAGAAACTTTGCAAGGGTTGCGCAAAAACTCCTCAAAATAACTCCAAACCAGTCGCGTGAAACTTTGCAGGCATTCCTTGGCAGGTATGACATACATAACCTAAAGGCAGTATTGCTTGCAAAAAAGCTTGGAAAAACAAAAGAAGAAACAGAGCAGCTTCTTGTGCCTGCAGGAAGCCTGACTAAGGCACAGCTTATGGGGCTTTTCTCTGCAAAAAGCTCTGAGCAGGTATATTCTGCCTTACGTGGCACAGAGTTTGGTGCAAAATTCCTTTTCTCAGCATCCATAAGCCATATACCCAAAGACCAGGTAAAGGCAGTGCTTCAAAACCCGTCAGACACGGCAAGGCTTGATATCCTTGTTGCTGCTCTTGACTCATATTATTATGAAGTTGCCTCGTCGGCAGTAAAGCCAACAGAAAAAGACTCACGCATAATTCTTTCGCTTCTCAGGTCAGAAACAGACGCAAAAAATGCAATGACAATCCTTAGGATGAAAAAGAGCGGCTCAGAAAAAGGCGCAATCCTCAAATGCATGGTTGAAGGGGGCAGCTTTTCAAAGTCCCAGATTGCAAAAATGGCTTCTGCAAAAGATGTTGAGCAGGCTTCAGAAATCGCATCGTCATTTTTCATATCAGAAACAGGCAAAGACGAGTTCACAAAAGCTAGCGAGAGGTACAAAAAGGACGGGCAGCTGTCGCACTTTGAAGTGGTATTTGAAAAATCAATAGCAAGAAGGAGCCTTCGGGCGCTTCGGGGCAGCATGATGTCAATAGGTACAATAGTTGGCTTTCTTTTCCTGAAAGAGGAGGAAAGGAACAACATAAGGAAGATTGTAAGGGGCAAGCAGCTTATGCTTCCAAAAGAAAGAATAGAGGAAATGCTGGTAATGGTGGGCTGATGGAAAACAAGCAAAAGCTAGCAGTCATTGCAGACAATGCAACTGCAACAGGGTTTAGATTGGCAGGGGTTGAGCACACATTTGCCTTGACAGGTGAATCAGCAGAAAAAAAGCTTGCAGAGCTTTTGTCTGACAGCACATTTGGAATACTGATAGTCACTGAGAGGCTGGTTGAAAGCTGCGATTGGCGCCTCAAAAAAAGGATAGAGGCGACTGCAAAGCCAGTGGTTGTTGCAATACCAGACTCGCAAGGGCCAATAGAGCAGTCAGAGTCTTTGTCAATGCTCATAAAAAGGGCATTAGGGGTTGACCTGGCAAAAAAGAAATGATTACGAGGTGTTAATATGGGAATTTTGCACAGGATTTCAGGGCCAGTGGTTGAGGCAAAAGGCCTGACTGGCGCCAGAATGTACGACGTTGTAAAAGTGGGAAAAGCAAAGCTCACAGGGGAAATAATCAAAATGGTTGGGGACACTTCTACAATACAAGTATATGAGGACACAAACGGCCTAAAGCCAGGTGAGCCGGTGGAAACAACAGGCCAGCCTTTGTCAGTTGAGCTTGGCCCTGGCTTGTTGACAAGCATTTATGACGGAATCCAGCGCCCATTGGATGGAATGGCAGAAAAGGCAGGCGCATTTATCACAAGGGGGTTATCAGTAAATGCACTTGACAGGGCAAAAAAATGGGAGTTTGTGCCAGTTGCAAAAACAGGGCAAAAAGTAAAGCAAGGCGATGTTTTAGGAACTGTTCAGGAAACAGACGTGATATTGCACAAGATAATGGCGCCTTTTGAAGGCAAGGTAACAGACATAAAATCAGGGAAATTCACGGTTGAGCAGCAAATATGCACAATTGAAACAAAAGCAAAGCAGGAGCCAGTGACAATGATGCAGCGCTGGTTTGTGAGAAAGCCGCGCCCAGCAGCAGAAAGGTATGATCCAAACCTGCCACTTGTCACAGGCCAAAGGATAGTCGACATTTTCTTTCCAATTGCAAAGGGGGGCTCAGTCTGTGTTCCAGGCCCGTTCGGATCAGGAAAAACAGTCACACAGCACCAGTTTGCAAAATGGTCTGACACGCAGATAGTGGTCTATGTTGGCTGCGGGGAAAGGGGCAATGAGATGACAGAAGTCCTTACAGAGTTCCCAAAGCTTGAAGATCCGAGGACAAAAAAGCCGCTTATGCAGAGAACAGTGCTTATTGCAAATACATCTAACATGCCTGTTGCTGCAAGGGAAGCATCAGTTTACACAGGCGTAACAATAGCAGAATATTACAGGGACATGGGA
>Ga0180432_10000910_pt1 | contig 47624 bp, 32 predicted proteins | sample SS_ome_10_FD_132414 | JGI IMG/M metagenome (GOLD analysis project Ga0180432, IMG submission 132414) | Hypersaline lake sediment archaeal communities from the Salton Sea, California, USA - SS_1_MS_2 metaG | ecosystem: Environmental > Aquatic > Non-marine Saline and Alkaline > Hypersaline >...
ACGGCTTCCGGACTCAGTTTTTCAGAGCGGACCATGATCCAACCGGTGCCGGGGTTGGACCGTCTTCGGTTATATTCGCCTGAGTAATCGTGCGCGTCGTCCGAAGCGACCCCGTATATCAAAAATCCACGGGAAAGCATCCGGTCCCAGACGGCTTCCATGCCCGGTCTCCCCCCGGCTCCGAAATTATTGCAGTTGGTGGAAAAATTATATATCTCGAACAATCTCACATCCCTGAGCTGAGACATCTCCTCATCCGTAAACGCCCAGCGCCAGTTGGGATGATTGATCTGAGCCAGTCCCCCACCCGCAACCACGGCATCAATATCGTTCTGCAGCGTTTCCCGAATGCTTTCGCCGTGACGGGGCAGGATCACCTCGTGTACATTGATCGCATTGACATGGATGGGGATTCCTTCGAAAGAATCCGATATCTCGACGCCCGGAATGAGGATAAATTCATCTTTCGGGTCCGCATCCAGGAACGCCGTCTCCGTAAGAAAATCATGATCGGAGATCACGACGAAGTTATAGCCGTGATCATGGTACCAGCGCACAACGCGGTGTGGAAGCGCGTCTCCATCCGAATTCGTGGTATGACAGTGGGTATTGCCTTTGTACCAGCGCAGGCTCTGCGGATAAACCGGCGCAGAAAGACATAGAAGCACGAGTCCCAAACAATAAACTTGTTTTTTCATCTATCGCCCCCTGAACGCCGTCTCTTCCATATCAGCCCCAACATACAGCATTCTTTCGCATGGTTCAATTCTTTTGCGGCACGGATGAACGGCTTTTCTTTCCATCGTTGTTTCCATGATTTGCAAGAAACGCGCTTTCCACGTAAAATATGTGGTTGGTCATCGATCAAATCATTCCGGGATCGGCACTGTTATTCTATTCGATCCGCCCCATCGCGGCATGCGATTCAAATGTCCGACACTCAGGGCGCCGCCGTAAAGTCCGCGCTCAATATCCGGAACAAGGAGATGTCATGAAAACCGAAGGACTCAGAATCGCGCTGATCTTACTGCTGGCCGTTGCTTTTACAGGGTGCGGGAATCAATCCGCCAATGAAGCGACCGGGCCGAGCGCGACCTACGAAGGAACTTTGGAAGTTACGGGGACCCATGTCGCGGATGCGGAGACATATACCGTTCTCTATCGATATGAAATATCCAACACCAATGATATCGGGGGGACCGTTGATAACATCAAGCACGAACTCACCATCCAAGACGGTCTTTTAAACGAAGAGACGTATATTCCGGAACCCGCGATCTATATCCCGGGGAACGGCAGCCACTCCTGGGAAGTCACCGAAGAACTGGAATTCACCGGGCTTCTGCCCGAGGCGGCGATCGTGACCATCAAAGTCATCGACGACAACAACAACGATCATTTCCTCGCCACGGATTACACCGCCATCGATTGGATATAATCCGGAGGCCGGAGATGCCGATCATGCGTCTTTCCTAGGTAAAGACAAGACACGAAGACGATCATATTTTTGTCGGCCGTTCCTCGCGTAAGCCGGATGAAACGGAGCCTGCTTCCGGGCCGTCAGCGGGCGAGAACGAATTCCACGGCTTCTTTCACCGTCCCCTCAAACGCGACGAACTCGATCTCATTCGCATCCAGGGCGCCAACCATCTTGGATCCGACCATCCCCGCCACGAAAACCGTAGTCCCCTTCTCCGCGATCATGTAAGCACAGCTGGTGCCCGCGCTGCCCATCTGTTCGTAATAGGGATTTTCGATGGTTTCCAGCCATTTTCCATTTTCATCGAAAAACTGCAGGTATCCGCCCCGGGCACCTTTAGCCGCCACCATGGCATCGATCGTGTCTCCGTCAGAGGCAACCGTAATCTTAAGCGGCGGTTCATCCATCGTCCCGGAAGCGGAGGGGACAACGAATGCAAAAAGAAGAAGAAATCCACACAGGAAAATGATTTTATTCATGATAACTCCTTATCGGAAATGACATGGGTTTATGGTTTTAAGGATGACCAAAAGCACAGGCCCTGTCAAGGAGGGTGGATACGAACCAATTATCTTTTGGAAGATATTTTTTCATGTAAATCTTATTATCAAAGAGATCCGGAGAGCAAATGAAACCGATCATTCACTCATGTTTCAGGGCCTGCACCGGGTCGGTCAAACCCGCCTTGACGGCTTGATACATGACCGTCAGCAGTGCGATCACCAGGGCCGTCCCCGCCGAAAGCAGGAAAAGCTCCGGTCTTATCGGCGCCCGGTAGGCAAAGTTCTGCAGCCACCAACGCATGGCCAGATAGGAAATCGGCCAGGCGATCAGATTGGCCGCCAATACGAGAACAAAAAATTCCTTGGTCAGCAGCAGACCGATCCGCCCCATACCGGCTCCCAAGACTTTTCGTATTCCCAGCTCTCTCCTCCGCTGCTCCGCGGCATGGGAGACCAGGCCGAACAGTCCCAGACAGGCGATAAGAACCGCTAGAACGCTGAAAACCTTCAACACATTCCCCATCCGTTGTTCGGACCGGTACTGAGCATCAAAATCCTGGCTGATAAACCGGTACTCGAATGGATGCTGCGGCATGACCTGATACCAGGTTTGTTCGATTTGGTGCAGAGCCTGCGGGACATTCGTTCCATTGATCCGAATCAGCACATAACGGAGGCTCCTCGGCCGGATGAAAAGCACCAGGGGATCGATCCGCTTGCGCAGCGGCAGGAAGTGGAAGTCCTTGACCACACCGATGATCGTACCTGGTGTATCCGAAATACTGAACGGCTTTCCCACGGCCGCATCCATGCCCATCACCTTGACCGCGGTTTCGTTGACGATGAATCCCGCATCCGCATCCGAAGTAATCTCGCGCGAGAACGAGCGGCCCGCCGCCAGTTCGATCCCTGAAGCCGCGAGGTAATCGTAATCGACGGCTGAAAACGAAAAAGAAATTTCCATATCATCGGGTTTGCCTTCCCATCGGGCGCCGTTGAAATTGGAATAGATGCCCGAAGGCCGCTCGCCGGATGCACTCACGGCCAGTATGTCCGCACTCCTAAGCAGAGCGTTCTTGAATCCCTCATATTTCTTTTCCAGCCCGGATCTCATCTGGATATAAAGCAGGTGCTCTTTTTCAAAACCGAGATCTTTTCCTTTTATAAAATCCAGTTGTTGAGAAACGATCCCGGTGCCGATGATAAGCCCAATGGAGAGGGAAAACTGAATCACCACCAGCACACGCCGGAACCCGCTGCCCCGACCTGCTCCGCTTGAGCCACCCCTGAGGATCCTGATAGGCGGAAAGGCGGAAAGAAAGAGGGCGGGGTAGCTGCCGGCCAGGATCCCGGTGATCAAAGCAACGCCGAGGATCAGAAACGGTACGGCTCCGTCCACCAACACTCCCAAAGCGATTTCTTTTCCCGAAAGTTGATTGAACGCCGGCAGCAGCAGCCACACCAGCCCCAGGGCCAGAAGCAGGGCCAGAAACGTGAAGAAGCAGGATTCGCAGAAGAACTGCCGAACCACCTGGGTCTTCAAAGCGCCGACGACTTTGCGCAGCCCCACTTCCCTGGCTCGTTTTGCCGAACGGGCCGTGGCCAAATTCATGAAATTGATGCAGGCAATCAGCAGGATGAAAGCTGCTATCATCGAAAAAATGTTGATGTACTGATTTTGGCGCCCGGACGTGCCGAATCCGAAATGGGAACGCAGGTGGATATCCGTCACGGGGCGGATAGAATACGTCTGATCTTTGGCGTCAACATTTTTCGCCACCACGGCCAGGATCTTTTTTCCCATATCATTCGGTAACGCCTGAGCAGCCAGCTTGACATAAGTAACCACTGAATTGTTGTTCCAGCGGTCAAGCGGTATGCCGACCACCCTAAGAAATTCGTAGGGAACCGCCAGGTTGAACCGCACGCTGGAATTCCGGGGAAGGTTTCGAACCACTCCCGTAACCTTGAAATCATACTGCTCGTTTACGGTCAGGACCCGCCCGATAGGATCATAATTTCCAAAATACTTGTGAGCAAGATCTTCCGTTATGACTATCGAAAAGTTATCATCGAGAGCCGTACCGGCCTCGCCATGGATAAAAGGGAACGAGAACATGGTGAAAAAAGCAGGGTCGACACATACGAATCCATCTTCATAAAACGATTTCTCCTTATTTTTGACCAGGACCTCGTCAGGTATGGTGAACCGGGTCATCGCTTCAATCCCGGGGAGCTCGGCAACGATACCCGGACCGAGCGGGTGACTGGTGACGTTGACGTGAAACATCCGGCCCGAGTAGTTTTGATCGAATTCAACCCGGTAAAGCACATCGGCGTTTTCATGAAACCGGTCGTAGCTTAATTCATCCTTTACCCACAGGATGATGAGGAGACAGCAGGCGATTCCCACCGCCAGGCCGGCGATATTGATAAAGGAATAGCCCTTGTTCCTGGTGATGTTGCGGACAGCGATTTTCAAATAATTTTTCAGCATGTAAACACTCCAGTAAACGCAGATATTTAACAGGGAAGGCATCGATTTCAGAGTCTGTCTCCAATACCATAAATCGGCCTTCCAAACTCCTGTTTCATCACAGAGGAAGCGATACTCTTCTTCCAGATCCCCCCGCAGAGGAGAATCCGTAAAAGCATTCAAGATCGGCGCCATCAGCCGGCCCGCCATCCTCGGCGGCTGAGGATCTCTTGAAAGTTCCGCTGTTTTTCGTTTCAAGCGGATCCGTTTTCTCATGTTCTTAAGAAAATCCCCCGGCTGTCTCTTTGATTCTCCCCCACAGCCGATCACGGATCCTTTTATGCGAAAGCAGCGCTTCCCGCCCCTTCGGCGTCAGGGAAAATATCCGCTTGCTGCGTCCGCCGCGGTCTTGAGTAGGCCCGGAGAGAAAAGATTCGATCAGCTTCCTATGCTCCAAACGATAAAGCGGATCGTATACGGCGCCGATCGACCATTCCTTTCCGGTCGCTTTGGAAAGCGCTCTGCGGATGGGAACACCGTAGGCCTTTTCCCCGAGTTCGAGGATGACCAGCATCAGCAGTTCATCAAGGCTGGACAGAAGTTTCACGGTTTCCCTCTCCGACAGGCTTGAAACGGCATTATGTTCTCCCTCGATTTGTCTTGGATGTGTGAACATATAATAAGACGCCCCTTGTGAAAAAAAGGTTGGCGGATAATTTTCGACCTGGGGATATGTCGGGTGCAAAGCCTCCGCCGGCCGCGCGGGCGCGGCGGGAAGAATATCAGCGGGATCGTTGCGGAAAATGCACTTTCAACCAGTCGATGATCTGGACCGGTCCCTTGAGCCTTCGGCTCCAGTCCGGGGGCGCATTTCGGAAGAAGACATCATAGCGCAAGGATACGGCGTCCGAGATATCGTCGAATTTGCGCGGCGCGCCGAACATCTCATCGAAGAACAGCGGATAGTTGTAACTCGGAGGAAGCTCCTTCATCTCTTTACGCCGCAGCAGATTCAGGATGGCTCCGGTCAAGGCGGCCTGGTGGATAAAGATCCGCTTCCGCCTGTCTTCGCGGCACATCGCGGCCAGGATCTCGTCTTCATAGAGCTTAGGAAAGCCCTCCGCCCATTTTCGCAGGATGCCGCGCTCGGGTCTCACCACCAGCAGGCCCGCATTGAAGTAGGGCCGGATGGTGATCCCGTCGGCGGCCGTAACCATCGGGAACACCGAAGTGTCGGAGACCTCGAGGTTCGCATATACCCGGCGCCAGAATGCATCGACCGGCTCGTCATAAAGGGATCCGATATTCGGGTGCATCACCGGGCGGTAGCCAAGCGAAATACCCGGATCCGGAATCAGCTCCTGCGGTTCCTTGAGAAACACCGTGTCTTCATCCACCCATATCAGGATTTCCGTTCGATCGACGGCCTGCTTTTCAGCGGCGGCGGCGGCGAATACTTTCCGTGAAAAAAAATATTCCAGCGCCGGTTCCGGAGCCCGACTGCGGCGGACATCGACTTTGTATGCGACAAACTTGCGCTCGGTGTCCTGATCCAATTCCAAGCCGTACGGCACGTAGATCCAGATCGGCGATTCACGGAACCGCCCGGTGAATTTCCGGATGCTTTCCACCAGAACGACTAGGTGGGATGCCTGTTCCGCATCCTCCGCGAACACGGCGAACACGACCTCGTGAGGAGATATCCCTTTCTCACGCCCGCCGGCTGGGCGGCCGTGATCCTCCGCATACCCCGCACACACCGATATCAAGACCAGGATCACCAAAATGAAAACGGATTTCCGCATCGATCCACCTCCCAAAATATCAGGCTTCTTTATAAAACACATCGCCATCCCTTAAGACTCTAAAACCTTTGGACGGCGACCTTCCTCTGCATTGAAAAACCGTCGCCGCAATACGATTCAAACGATAATCCGCAAACCGAGGCCAACGGTCTCTAAATGCTTTTACGGATATTTCGGCTCGATGGTTTTGCACCCGTTCCGGCCGCATGCCCCCCTCGAGAGGATCGACAACTCATTCATAGCGCAGTGAGACCGAAGGATCGGTCAGCGCGGCTTTGATCGACTGATAACTGACCGTGAGCAGGGCGATGATAAGGGCAAAAAAAGCGGATAAGAGAAAGGGCGTCAAACCGATGTCCATCCGGTAGGCAAAGTTCCGCAGCCATTTGTTCATCGCAAAATATCCCAGCGGCCAGGCAACGATGTTTGCCAGCAATACCCACTTGGTGAATTCCCGGCTCAGCAGGATAAAGATGTTTCCCGAGGAAGCCCCCAGAGCCTTGCGGATACCGATCTCCTTGGTCCTTTCCTGCGCCGTGTAAGCGGCCAAGCCGAAAAGTCCCAAGCAGGCCACGAAAATGGAGAGCGCGGAAAAAACCAGAAAGATGCTCTGCATCCTGCCCTCACTTTCATAAAGGCGAAGGATCCTTTCATCCAGGAAACTGTATTCAAATTGATTCCCGGGATAAATTTCCATCCATGTGTTGCGGATAAAGTCGATCGTTTCCCCCAAATCGCCTGTTGCAATCCTGACCGAAATATAATAGGTGTTTTCCGGCTCGAGCATCAGCAGGAACGGCTCGATGACCCGGTGCAGCGATTTGAAATGAAAATCTTCCACAACGCCGACGATGGTCCCTTCCTCGAATTCATCAGTCCCCTGGTAACGATACAGCTGCTTGCCCACCGCTTCCTCAGGATCGTATCCGATCTCCCGGGCAGCGGCTTCATTGATGACGTAGGTATTCTCCTGATCCGCCCCGAATTCCCGTGAAAAGCCGCGTCCCTGAGACACTTCGATGTTCATGGTATCGATAAAATCGTAGTCAATAAACATGTAAGCCAGATCGAAAACGTCATCGGAATCGTCCCGCTTGAAAACGGTGTCGTTAAAGGTTCGATCCCCGGGAAGACTGGACGATCCGGCAACGGATTTGATACGGGGATCGGCCGATAGGGCATTGCGAAACGGTTCGATATTCCCGCGCACTTGACTGTCCTCTACGGGGATGACGATTATGTTATCCTTGTCGAATCCGAGAGGGCGCGTCTGGATATAATTCATCTGACGCATAATGACCAGGGTGCCGATGATCAGAATGATGGAGATCACGAACTGTCCCACCGTCATCACCGTTCGGAAAGCGGCTTTCCCTGCGCCCTTGAGAGCACCGCCCTTCAATACCTGGGCGGGCTCGAAGGACGTCAAAAAGAAGGCGGGATAAAGTCCCGCCAGCAGGCCTGTCGCCAGCGTTATTCCGAGCAGAACCAGCCAATTCCCGGAAAGAAACAACTGGTTGAAGAAAAGGGCTTTCCCGGAGATAAACCCAAACAGCGGCAGGCACAGCCGGATCATTCCTAAAGCCAGCAGCAGAGCGATGAAGGCCAGGAGCACGGACTCGCCCAAAAACTGGCTCCAGAGCTGGCGCTTCTGGGCTCCGATGGTTTTGCGCATCCCGACTTCCCGTGCCCTCCGGTTGGCCCTTGCGGTGGAAAGATTCATGAAATTGACACAAGCGATGATCAGGATGAGAAGTGCGACCCCTGAAAAGATGACCACCGAGGTCAGGCTGCCCTGGGGTTCGATCTCGAACTGTTCGGCAGGATGAAGATGGATGCTCAGGAGGGGCTTCAATTTCAATTGAAACACATCATTGATATCCGCATCCGGTCCCAAGAGCTGGATAAAATCCGCCGCCATATACTTTGTGAGAAAAGAGGAGAATTTCGGCTCCAGCATCTGCGGCGAAACGCCGTCTCCAACCAGCAGAAATGTGTGAAGAAAATTGTTGAACCAGGGAGTCATCCGTTCATCCGAATAGGTGGCAATCGAAGCCAGCATATCGAATTGAACGAAGGAAGCCTGTGGAACCTCTTCCAGGATTCCGGTGATCTGAAATTCAACCGGCTGATCGTTCCAGTCGACGGTCAGTGATTTTCCGACGGCCTCTTCGGTTCCCAGGTACTTCAGGGCATTCTCCCGGGTTATGACGATCGACCTGGGCTGGACGAGAGCCGTTTTAGCATTTCCGCGCTCCAAGCGAAAATCAAACACATCAAAACAAGAGTCATCCGCAAACAACACCTCCTGCTTGCGATTGATATTTCGATGGTCTTTGATGACAAGTTCTTGCCGTTGAAACCTGACATAGTTTTCTATTTCCGGGTAGTCGCTTACCAGGGCGGGACCGTAAGGCCCTGAAGTGATCGGCACCTGGCTGTGGATCTCTCTGAAATCGACTTTTCTTTCGATGCGGTATATCCGGTCCGCATTGCCATGAAAACGATCATAGCTGACTTCATGCCGCACCCAGAGAAAAATCATCAGACAGGCCGTCATGCCGATGGCCAGCCCAAAGATGTTAATGGCTGAATATAATTTGTTCCGGAACAAGCTGCGCAGAGCGACTCTCAAATAATTTTTAAGCATTTCTTCTTTGCCTCATTTAAAATCATTCCACCTTAATTTTCGGGTTTCACTTACTTTTGGGCCTCGCCTCAGTTTTACCCTTATGATGGAGCGTTTGCGATCCCGTATACTCACAGTTAATAAGATATACGAAAAAGCACTCACCATCGTTCAAAATCAGCGCCGGAAGAAGTCCCTGGTTGAATCCAAAGAAGAGTTATGCAATACAAAAGCCAATTCCGGGATCAGATCCTCTGATTGATCCAAAAAGATCCGAGAAAGGGCCATAAATTTAGAAACTACGCTTCAACCGCAGAGGCTCTTATTCAAATCGAAGCGAATCCACCGGATCAGACGCAGCGGCGACGACGGCTTTGAAGCCGATCGTCAGGAGAGCGACCAGCAGCGCGATCATGCCCGCCGCCGGAAAAAGCCAGAGCTCCACTCGAACGCTGTAGGCAAAATTCGCGAGCCAGCGGTTCATCACGAGATAGGCCGCCGGCCAGGCGACCGCATTCGCCAAAATCACCAGTCCGGCGAAATCCCGTGTCAACAGGAATACGATTCCGCTCCCGGAAGCCCCCAGCACCTTGCGTATGCCGATCTCTTTGGTGCGGCGTTCGGCCATGAACGAAGCCAGGCCGAACAGCCCCATGCAGGCGATAATCACGGCAAATACCGAGAAAACCGTGAAAAGCTGTTCGAATTTTCGTTCCCGGTTATAGAGCGCGTCATAGCTTTCATCAAAAAAATGATATTCAAATACCGAGCCGGGCAGAACTTCGTTCCAGACCCTTCGGATCTCTCCGATGGCCCTTTCCATATTTCCCGGAGCCAAACGGATATTGACGATGGGATAGGCATCCCGTTCGTAAAACAGAACCAGCGGGCTGATCTCCTGGTGAAGGGAACGAAAATTAAAGTCCTTGACCACGCCCACCAAGGTGGCCTCATCGATCTTCTCTCCGATCGGAGATTCGATACCGAGTTTTCGAACCGCCGCCTGATTGAGAATAAAGGCCCGGCCTTTATCGCTCTCACGGTGAAAATCTCTGCCGGCCACGATCTCCAGTCCCATGGTTTCGACATATTCGGGATCCACGACAAAGACATCCATATCGACTTTATTCTCTTTCCAGGGGATCGACCATATCGACCACACCCCGGGTTTGGTGAAATCCGTAAGGCCAACGCCCGCCACCGAAGGCTCGGACGACAGCCGGGATTTCAGCAGTTCCGCCCTGCCCACCGAAGAATCATCGAGCTCCATCCACAGGATCTGATCCTTATTGAATCCGAGATCCCGATTCCGAATGAAATCGAGCTGCCGGCCGACCGTAAAGGTCCCGATGATCAATATGATGGAAATCGCGAACTGCGCGATGGTCAGAACTTTTCGGAACCTGTCTCCACCGGCCCGTTTCCTTTTGCCTCCTCTTAAAATATCGGAGGGCTGAAAAGCCGACAGATAGAATGCCGGGTAGAGACCGGCTGCACACCCGACAAACAGCACAAAAACCAGAAACCCGAGAACCGGCGCCGGGCTTAAGAAGGTTCTGAAATCGATGCTTTTTCCGATAAGCGTAAAGAATCGACCTCGCAGCAGGCCCACCATCACCCAGGCGATCAAGGAAGCGCCGGCGGTGAGAAATATCGACTCGAACAGAAAACGCTTGAGAAGCTGCGACCTTCGGGAGCCGAGGACTTTGCGGATCCCCACCTCCATACGCCGGGACAACGCCGCCGCCGTTGAAAGGTTGATAAAATTGAACAGCGCCACGCACAGGACGAAAAAGGCCACCAGAGAGAAAATCGTGATATTCTGAAAATTCCCGTGATACAGGCTTCCGCCGCGGTCCCGGTCGAAATAGAGCGACGTAAGGGGCCGCAGACTGAATCGAACCTGATCCCGCCTCGATGGCGACCATTGTTCATATCCGGGATAGTTACCGTACATGAATTGACTCATTTTGGCTTCGGTCGCCGCATGCTCATGATTTTCAGGAAGCAGAAGATAGGTCTGGAACAAAGAGGAGCTCCAATTGCCGACAAGATGCGGTTTGAGCTGCATAAGCGTTTCCAAGGAGATCAGCGCGTCGAACTGGATCGTGTAATTTTGGGGGATATCATCGATCACCCCGGCTACCGTGAGATCGCAGGCGTCATAATGAACGACCTCGCCGACGGGATCGATTTCCCCGAACATGCTTTCAGCCGCAGAATGGGTCAAAACCATGGAATAAGGAGATTGCAGCGCCGCGGCCGGGTTTCCCCTGACCATGGGAAAGGAAAACACCTCAAAAACAGCAGGATCCACAAAATAGGAGCGCTGGATTTTAAAGTTTTTATCCTTATACCTGTAATTATCCGATCCGAAGTTATAACGGAAACGCACCGTACGAAGCACTTCGGGAAATCTTTCCCGCAGCAGTTCCGCCATCGGCTCGGGAGTGCCGTTGTGCCATCCCGATCCGATCTGATAGATCCGGTTCAGGTTGCCGTGGCCGCGATCGTGCCGCAGCTCATTCAGGACGAATGCCGCGATGAAGATAAACAGCGCCATCCCGATGGACAACCCGGCGATATTGATGAAGTAATGGATCTTGTTTCTCAAGATATTGCGAAAGATCATCTTCAAGTAATTCGTGAACATGCTCAGCCTCCAATCAAAAGCATCCTTCAGAAAGACAGGCAGGGACTTCAACACCTGCAGCCAAATCCAACGCCCGGCATACAAACGGTTCCGCTCCTGCGTCAGCTGAAGATATATCTCTTCGAAATCCCCTATCGCGCGGTCCCGGATCTCACCGGAGATGGAATGCTTCAAGATCCATTCCGCGGATCCGGGCAGCCGGTTCACTCGCTCGATGCGGCTCATCATCCTTGCTTGAAATCCGGGATCGTTAAACGCCCCCAGATATTTTCATTGATATTTTTCAGCTTCAGCAGGGCCCGCCTGCCCTCCGGAGTCACATGATAATAAATTTTGCTCCGACCGCCTCTTTCTCTCACCGGATCGCCTTTACGCGTCACTACCAGGCCTTTGTTTTCCAGGCGGTGAAGCGGCGCGTAGACGGCTCCGATGGACCACTCGAAACCGGTAGCCTCGGTAAGATAGGACCTGATGGCGATGCCGTAAGCTTCCTGCTTCAAATTCAGAACCGCCATCAGGATGATCTCTTCCGATCGGGAGAGAAGTTTCATAATGTCCCCCTTATATGTATTCACAAATAGAATATATCTTGAGCATCCACCTTGTCAAGTTTATTTTATTAATGAAGACATATCGGAGACCAACGCAGCTTTCAGGAAACGAGACTCCGGGCATAGCGCAGCTTGCCGCTGGGGTCCGGTTCGATATGGGCGACGGGGATCACCTCGAACTCGATGCCGGGACCCAGGAGGCGGCACACGTTCCGGGTCAGGTCCCGAACGGCCGTCGGCGGCGGATCGCCGAAAGGCTCGACCCAGAGCACGATTCGGTCCCTGCGCTCCTGCACCAGCTGATGCGTTCGGATCCAGCCGCTGGAATCCAGAATGACACGCGCGATATCATAGGGATGGAGCAAACGACCGTCAGGCATGGTGAAATAATCCAGGCTCCGACCCTCGATCTCCCGGATGGTCGCATACGGCAGACCGCAGCCGCATTTTGCTTCCCCCTGGGTCACAACGTCACCCAATCGGTAGCGGATGAAAGGCATGGCATAAGAGACAAGGTTCGTCGCCACAAGCTCCCCCCGCTCACCGGGTTCCGCTGGGCGCCCGTCTTTAAGGACCTCAACGATCAAGTGAGTATTGCAGAGATGAAATGCTCCGCTCTCCCGGCACTCCCACCCGATCAGCCTGAACTCCTCACTCGCATAGGTATTATAAACCGGGGCGCCGAAAGCGGAGGCGATCCTGCGGCGCACGGGCTCCGTCAGCATTTCCCCCCCCACAAAGATCGTACCGACTCCCATGTCCCGCCGGTCCTCCTCGGTAACCAGCTCCGCCACGCGAAGCAGAACCCCCGAGTAGGCGCCCAGTGCATCGGGACGATACCCACGAAGCATTTTCAATATCTTGTCCGGAGTCATCCCCATATCGATGGCCAGCGTAGGGAAAAAGCCGAGAGTCCGGCGTATTTGCTCCTGCAGCCGGCTCATCCTCTCCAGTTCCGAACGGGAGTAAATGACCACCGCAACTTTGCTCCGCCGTGTCCGGCCGAAGTAGTGCAGAGGCCGATACCAGGTCATACCGAGAAGACGGTATTCCAACGGCGTGAAGCGCACGGTGAACGGCGCCCCGGAAGTGCCGCTGGTTTTGACTTCCAACAGGCGGTTCGGATCGATGTCGCGCGCCAACGTCATTTTGCTCGGGATACACCGCAGATCGTCCTTTTCGCTCACGGGGATCCGCTCAAGATCCGCCCCGGTTTGTATGTCCCGGGGATCGATCCCGTTTCGATCGAAGAGATCCCGGTAGTAAGGAACCTTGTGATAGGCATGTGTGATCAGGCGGCGCAGCGCGGCATCTCGGGCGGAAAATATTTTTTCCCGCGGTTGGATCAGCGGCGGCATAACCGCCCGATAGGCTGCCGACATCCGGGCACCGCGTTTTGAATAATAGAATACGTTCTTCATTGATATTCAAATTTATTATCCAATCCGGCGGGATTTAGTCAACCGAAGAAAATCGAAAAGGGGTTTTCCATGAAAAGAACCATGTCGATTCCGGATATTCCGAAATCAATAGAATTCGATCCCGCCGACGATCAGCGGCCGCACGCGCCCGGAATCGAAAGGCAAACCGCAGTCTATGAGGGAAACGACGCCGCCCCCGAAAACCAAGGAAACGGTCTCCCCGATGGGGAGCTCCAGCAGCAGCCTCGCCTCCAGCATGTGCTGGTCGGGATCGATTTTCCGGAATCTGAAAACGGACTCATTATCCCGGAAACGATAACCCGCATCCACATTGAGGTTCAAACGACCGGCCGGAACCCAGATGCCGTAGTGACAGCCGTAAGTCAGAGAGCCGGCGATACCGTCGTCCAAGTTGAAAGCGCCCAGGGAAACGATCGAATACACGCGGCCTACCGTAAACCGGACACCGGCGGCGGCCGCCGTCGTATTTCCGGCCCAGAGCATGTAACTGACATGTCCGTTTGCAGCCAGGTTGACGAGACCTATCGGGACCCCCGTGTTTTCATCCTGCGTGTAATTCACCAGTCCCAGCTGCACTCCCCGGCAGAATCCGGTCACATTGGCCAGTCCGACCTGCAGCCCGATGGATTCCGCGGCGACATTGAAGGGGGCGGCCTGAAATCCGTTGAGAATTCCTCCGGTGACATTGAACAATCCGGCGGCCTGAAGGCCTTTGAAATCCTCTCCCGTAACGTTGAACAATCCCGTAGCCTGGAGACCCCGGCCGCTTTCACCGGCGATATTGAACAGACCGCTGCTTTGAACTCCCCTGAACTCTTCCCCCACGATATTGGCCAATCCAGCGGACTGAAAAAGCATCCCCTGCTCTCCGGCGATATTAATCAGGCCGGACGCCTGCAAACCGACGGCTCTTTCTCCGGCGACATTCATAAGCCCCGAAACCTGGGCTCCCTTGAAATCTTCGCCGCAGATGTTCATGAGCCCGGAGATCTGCGCTCCTACCCCGGATTCCCCCACCAATCCCAGAAGCCCGCAGACCTGAAGTCCTATAAGTTCCCGGCCGACGGCGGAGCCGACCAGGCTCAAGTCGAGCCCCTCGACCCGGCCCACCCTTCCGTAAATCAGCGACAAATTGAAATTTGCGCTGTCGTAGGGACTCCGGTTGATGCTGATCGGGTAATAAAGTGAGAGATTGACGAAATAATGGCGCCCCTCGTCCGGCACATCCTGGCCCTGAGCCCAACCCTGAATTCCCATGACCGCAAACAAGACGACGCATAACATCGCTCTCGATATTTTCAACATGACAGACCTCATCTCTCGCATAGATATCATCATTATATACATACGGATTTCTGAGATGAAGGGTTCCCGGTTTTCAGCCCCATCTGCTTCTTTTTTCCTTTATTTCCGGACTGAAGGATGAAACAACAGGGTCTTATTTCAACCGGATTCTTTTTTACAAACGGATCTCGTATGCAAATGAGAATATGAATTTCAAGGCGGTTGTCAACTTAATCCATCCTAAAGCCATCTATATATACGAAAATGGATGTCGAATCCCATGAATTAACTTTTTGAAAGATAAGCGGCTTTCAGAAGATTTCCGCGAAAACGGAACCTGAGAAGCAGGAGGCTTTTTATGCTGATACATCAATTGAAAATTACCTGGCGGCAGCTCAAAAGGCATAAAATTTTTTCCTTCATCAATATCGTGGGTCTCGCGGTGGGAATCGCCGCGGCGCTGTTGATCCTGTTATGGGTGCGAGACGAATTGAGCTTCGACCGGTTTCATGAAAACCGGGATCACATCTACCGCGTCGTCAGCGATTGGGATGAATACCATTGGGATGGATTCGAGGGGAGTCCCGGCCCACTCGCTCCCGCGCTCCAAGAAGAGCTTCCCGGGATAAAAGCGGCAGCACGCATCGTGGAACAGCACCGAAAACTATTCTCAACCGGGGGAAAAGCTTTCTATGAAGACGGCGGGATCCTGGCCGATCCGGAATTCTTTCAAATCTTTTCATTTTCCTTCGTCCGCGGGAATCCGGAAACCGCTCTTTCCGGTCCCTACGATATCGTCGTGACGCAGAGCATGGCCTCCCGATATTTCGGGGAAGCGGATCCGCTGGGAAAAACTCTGGAGGTGGACGGAAAAACATCAACCATAACCGGAGTGATCGATGATATCCCTCCCAACTCGCATTTGAAATTCGACTACATCAACTCTTACGCCTTCATCCGGGAGCATTCCGCCTTCGGCCGGACGTGGAGCGCCTTCAACTTTATGACCTACCTCCTGCTCCAACCCGAAACCGATATCGAATCCATAGGACCGGCGGCCACCGCGATCGCCCTGAAAAACAACTCCTCCCAAGTCAAGGAAGGAGTCACGTTTCGCCTGCAGCCGTTGAAGAAAATCCACCTGGATGCCCGCCCTTACCGGCGACCGCTCTATAATCTGGGAGATTCGCGCAGCGTTCACATGTTCTCGCTGATCGCATTTTTCATCCTGCTGAGTGCCTGCATCAATTTTATAAATCTCTCCACCGCCAGGTCGACGCTTCGCTCCCGGGAAGTCGGCCTGCGCAAAACGGTGGGCGCGAAACGCCGCCAACTGATCCTGCAGTTCTTCGGAGAATCCCTGCTGTTCACGGCAACAGCCACCGGACTGGCCCTTTTTATGCTGTTTCTGCTGCTTCCGGCTTTCAACCGCTTCTCAGGAAAGAATCTCCATCTTGAGCTTCCGGATACGGGGCTTATCCTGGGACTCCCGGTCCTTATCCTGGTCACGGGAATGATCGCCGGGATCTACCCTGCGGTCTATCTTTCCGCCTTCAAACCGGCGGCCTCACTCAAGTCCAAATCCGAGCCGGCGGGACCGGGGACCGTTTCTCGACGATGCCTCGTTATCATCCAATTCGCAATTTCTATCATGCTGATCACCGGCACGGCCCTCGTCTCCAGGCAGCTGCACTTCATCCGGAACAAGAGTCTGGGATTCCGCACCGAGAACATCATCACACTTCCCGTAAAACAGGAAATAGCCGAACGCTTCGCCGCCTTTAAAACCGAACTCCTCCGCGGCGCCGAGATCCGGTCCGTCGCCGCAACCTCCTACCTGTTCACCGATATCGTGAACCGGACGACCTCCTACGACTGGGACGGCAAAGATCCCGATGTATCGATCGATATGATCATCAACGGCATCGACGCCGAATACACCGACACCATGGACCTCGAGTTAGCCGCGGGACGCACCTTTTCCCATCAATATCCCACCGATAAAACACAAGCTTACATCCTCAATGAGGAGGCCGTCAAACGCATGGGAATGGAATCCCCGCTCGGAAAATCTTTTTCATGGAGAGATCGCAAGGGAACGATCATCGGAATCCTGAAAGATTCGCATTTCCAATCCCTTCACGAAAAGATCCATCCCCACGTTTTCGTGATGTTGGACGATCTTCGGGATCATACCGACTATGGGGCTGTGCTCGTCCGCATCGAAGGCGACACCACCCGCGCCATGACGCACATTCGCCGCGTCTGGCGTGAGGTGCTTCCCGGAACCCCCTTCGAATATCGCTTTCTCGACCGGGAGTACGAACGCTTGTACCGGTCAGAAACCAGGGCCGGAGCCATCCTGAACTATTTCACCGCCCTGGCCGTTTTCATCGCTTGTCTGGGTCTGTTCGGACTGGCGGCATTCACCTCGGAACGCCGCACCAAGGAGATCGGCATCCGCAAGATTTTGGGGGCACGCCCCATAGAAATCACCTGCCTGCTTTCCAAGGATTTCAGCAAATGGATCCTGCTGGCCAACCTCATCGCCTGGCCGGCGGCTTATCTGGCCGTACACAAATGGCTTCAGAATTTCGCATATCAGACGAACCTGAGCGTTGGGGTTTTCCTGCTGTCCGGCCTGGCCGCCTTGATCATCGCCCTTCTGGCCACCGGATTCTATACACTGAAAGCGGCGAACGCGGATCCGATGCGATCCCTCCGGCATGAATGAGCAAGGACTCTTTGCTCTTCTGAGAAAACACCGCATAAAGACTTCCATCGCCCCATTTCCACCGCTTTCGGGATGGAGCTCTCCCATCGAGTGTATTTCACGGAAAAAGACATGTATAATATCAACCGGCGGCACATAGGAACCGCGCACGACCATGAAAGAACCCGCGATCCCGACACAATCGCTTCTGGATCTGCTGTGCGATCTCATTCGAATCGAATCCGTCAATCCTTCTCTTTCGGATTCCGGAAGCGGAGAATTGAAGATCGCCCGCTTCATCTCCGAGCGCCTGGCTGATGGAGGCCTGGAAGTCAACCTGCACAATATGGGGAACCAGCGTGCCAATGTCGTCGGGCGCTTGAGGGGAAGCGGAGAAGGACCGGTCCTGCTGCTCAACGGACACATGGATACCGTCGGATCGACAGGTATGACCATCAAACCGTTTCAACCCGAATACCGGGAGGGACGGGTGTACGGCCGCGGAGCCTTGGATATGAAAGGCGGACTCGCCGCGATGATCGCCGCCGTGCTGGCTGTCGCCGAATCCGGTCCACCCCTCAAAGGAGACGTGCTTGTCGCCTGCGTCGCCGATGAAGAATACATCAGCCGCGGGACGGAAGCGCTGGTCGACAATTACAGCGCCGACGCCGCCGTGGTGTGCGAGCCCACCGGCCTCCATATCGTCATCGCCCATAAAGGTTATGCCTGGGCCAGGATCGATGTTTTCGGCCGGCGGGCGCACGGCAGCCGCCCCGATCTGGGGATAGACGCCATCGCGAAAGCGGGCCGTATCCTGACCGAGTTGGAACACCTGGAAACGGCGCTGGGATCCAGAGAGCCGCACCCTCTGCTGGGCGTCCCCTCGGCTCATGCCTCCCTGATAAAAGGAGGTGTCGAGATCAGCAGCTACCCCGACCGGTGCCGCATAGCCGTGGAACGACGGCTGCTGCCGGATGAGAACGCACAATCCTTTTCGCTTGAGCTTGAGGCAATCCTCGACCGTAGCCAGGCTTCCGATCCCGATTTCAAAGCCCGCCACGAGGTGTTTTTCAGCCGCCCGGCGCTTGAAGTCAGCCCTGAACAGCCCGTCATTCGTATCCTGCGGGATGCCTGCCGTCAGGTCCTCGGGAAAGAGCCGGACACCGCCGGCTCCTCCGGTTGGCTGGATTCCGCGCTGCTGGCGGCCGCGGGGATACCGACGGTCATCTTCGGTCCCGGTGGAAAAGGAATGCATTCCGCCGAGGAATACGTGGATTTCGATTCCGTCGTCGTCACGGCCCGGATTCTGGTCCGCGCCATCCTGGATTTCTGCGGGTAACAGATAAGAAACAACCTCCGCTTTTAAAAATACCGGCCATAAGAGGTAAAACCGAAAGCATATCAAACTTCAGTAATCTCTATGAATTCTCCGGACTGATATGATAGACTGTTTTTTTTCGATTTTTAGACAAGATCCGGAAGTCATCATTTGACGAACCGTTTAGGAGTTTAATCTCATGGAGAACAGGAAAACCGCGGTGGTCGCGATCGGTGGAAACTTCCTCTCAGACGGGCGAAGCCCGATAGACCGGCAGATGGACAAGGCTTACAATGCAGCGGAATTGATTGAAATACTTGTCAAAAAAGATTTCAACGTCGTGGTCGTTCACGGAAACGGCCCCCAGGTCGGCATGTCCTATCTCCGACAGTTGACCGGTCTCAGGGAAAACATACCCCCTCTCGATCTGGCGATGTGCGATGCTCTGACGCAGGCGGAAATCGGCACCATGCTGGAGCTGGCGATCATCAACACCCTGAACCGGGACATTCCCGATTTTGAAGTTTTAACCCTCGTGAGCCAAGTGGAGGTCAGGGCCGATGACCCGGCATTCACCGATCCCAGCAAACCGATCGGCCCGTTTTATTCGGCGCAAGAAAAAGAATCCATCGAGTCGGAGTTCCCTTCCTGGCACCTGGTCGAAGACTCCGGCCGAGGTTACCGCCGGGTCGTCCCTTCCCCGGTTCCGGTTAAAGTGTTCTCGGCCTCGAGCATACGCGACGCCTTTAAAACCGCTCACATCATCATCGCCGGCGGCGGCGGCGGGATCCCGGTAATCAGAAAACCGGACGACACCTTCAACATGGTGGAAGCCGTCATCGATAAAGACCGGACCGCCTGCCTCATCGCTCTCGAGATCAAGGCTACGCATTTTTTCCTGCTGACGGGCGTTCCCCATGTCTGCGTCAACTTCGGCACGCCGGAACAGGAAAGCCTTTACCGGATCACCACGGACCAGGCGCACCGCTATCTGCGGGAAGGCCAGTTCCCCGCAGGATCGATGGGACCAAAGATAGAAGCTTCGATAGAATTCTCCGAAAAAACCGGCGGCTCCGCCATCATCACCAATGCGGACAACATCTCTTCCGCCATCGAAGGGGATGAAGGCACCCATATCGTCCCTGCATCGTCGGATCTCCCGGACACTTTGAATTCGCCGCCGTCATCGACGGCGGTTTGATCGGGACGAAAAGGATCCGGATCAGATCAAAGATTCCAGAAACTTTCCGGTGGCCGTATCCGCCGCGGCGGCCAACGCTTCCGGCCTGCCCTGCGCCGTGACCCGGCCGCCTCCCTCTCCGCCCTCCGGACCAAGATCGATAATCCAATCGGCGTTGCGCAGCACATCGGGATGGTGCTCAATGACCATCAACGTGTGGCCCCGGTCGATAAGATCATGAAAAAGCGAAAGCAGTCTCCGCACATCCTCGAGATGGAGGCCGGTGGTTGGCTCATCGAAGAGATAAAGCGCCGTCCCCCTCCGCGTGCCGGTCAATTCTACGGCCAGCTTCATGCGCTGGGATTCACCCCCCGATAGCGATCCCGAAGCCTGTCCCAGTTTAAGATATCCCAATCCAACCGCTTCCACGGCCTTCAACGGCGCGACGATCCGGGGACGGCCCCGGAAAAATCCCAAGGCTTCGCTCACGCTTAAATCCAATACATCCGCGATGGATCGTCCTTTAAGCATGACCGTAAGCGTATCGGCCGCGTAACGACGTCCATGGCATTCTTCGCACGGCCGGCGCACGTCGGATAAGAAATCAAGCTCCACATGGCGAATACCGGTACCCCCGCACGTTTCGCAGCGCCCACCCTTCACGGACAGGGCGAAACGGGCCTTGCTCCATCCCCGTTCGCGAGCCGTCGGGGTGTCCGCAAACAGCGCCCGAATCGGATCGAAAATCCCCGACCGCCCGGCCACCGTCCCGACGGGGCTGGTGCTCACGGGAGCCTGGTCGGCCCGGAACACACGCTCAAACCGATCCAAACCCATGATATTCCGGCAACCCCTGGGTCGGCCCGCTTCAGCCGAAGCCGCGACCACATTCATCATGAGCGTGGACTTTCCACTCCCCGAAACTCCGGTGACGGCGATCAATCCGCGGCTGGGAATTTCGAGATCGAATCCGCTGAGATTGTTTTTCCACGCGCCGATAATGCGCAGTCCGGGTGAGAGCTTCCTGTATTCCGCCGGTTGCGGGACACGGTGTTCTCCGCGAAGATATTCGGCGGTAAGGCCGCCGCCGTTTTGAAAAACTTCGAGAGGCCCTGATCCCATGACTTCTCCCCCCTGAGGACCGGGACCCGGGCCCAGATCGATGATGTGGTCGGCGGCACGGATCACTTCGGGATCATGTTCGACCACGATCAGCGTATTCCCCCGGTCACGCAGTTCACGAAGCACCCGGAGCAGCCGCCGGATATCACGGGGGTGCAGCCCGATGGTGGGTTCATCCAGCAGATACGTCACGCCGTAGAGCTCGAGGCCGACCTGGGCCGCCAGCCGCACCCGGCGCAGTTCTCCTCCGGAGAGCGTAGCGGTCCGGCGATCGAGAGGAAGATACTCCAATCCCAGATCCCGAAGCGGCCGCAGCCGGCGCATGAGATCGGAACACAGTTCACCCATCGGTCCGACCAACCGTTTGTCCAAGTCGAGGATTTCCGGGTGCGCGGATATTCCATCGATAAATTCGGACAGCCGACCGGAACTCATTCCGAGTAGATCGGCGATATTTTTCCCGGCCACGCGCACATTCAGGAATTCCGGCCGCAGCCGACCTCCCTTGCAGGCGGGACAGGTTTTTTCCATGAGCAGGGATTCCATGGCGCGTCCCCTCCGGTCGGAGTGCTTGCGGGCATACTCTTCGTTGACCAGGGGAATCAATCCCCGCCAGACCGATTCGAAACGATGGGTTCCGCTGCGGTTCCCGCGCCGGTAGCGCCAGGTGGCGGCCCACCGCTGATCGCCGGCGCCGTAGAGCGCGATCTTGCGGGCATGATCGTCCAGATCTTTCCAGGGCTTGTCGAAATCGATCCCCGTTTCCCGGCCGACGGCTCGAAGGATATGGACATACTGGTGACCGGGATCCCCATAGAACCGCCCGGTCTTGTGTCCCGACATGGCCCCCTCTGCAAGCGATCTCTCGGGGTGGCTGATCAGGAGATCCGGATCGACGACTCGCAAAACACCCAGGCCGCGGCACCGCGGGCAGGCTCCCTTTTCATGATTGAAGGAAAAGAGACGCGCCGTCAGAGTCTGAGTTCCCTCAAATCCGCAGGCGGCGCAACGGCTTTCAGACATCGTTTCTCCGCAGTCGGGGCAGGTCCGGCCCCCGAAACGCGAATACAGCAGACGAAGGTCGTCCAGGATGCCGGTCAGCGTTCCCACGGTGGAGCGAGGATTTCGAGCCGGCGCCGAACGCCCGATGGATACGGCGGGAGTCAATCCGGCCGCCGTGTCGAACTCGGCTTTCCGGGTCCCTGAGAGAAAGGAACGCGCATAGGTCGAGAGTCCCGCCAGAAAGCGCTCCCGGCTTTCCGCGAACACCGTATCGGTGACCAGGGAAGATTTCCCGGATCCGGAAACGCCGGTGACCACGGTCATTCGATTGAGCGGAAAATCCACATCGATTCCCCGCAGATTGTGGGTGGAAACGCCCCGGAACCGGATGGGCCCGGCCGTGACCGGAGGGTTCACAACGGATCGAGAGACGGGAAGGGCCTCCCTCTCTCGACGCGCCCGCAGATAGGGGCTCGTGGGCGAATCGGCGATTCGTGCGACTTCTTCCGGAGTTCCGGAAGCCGCCACCCGCCCGATCTTCCCGCCGGCTGCGGGTTCCAAATCGATCACCCGGTCCGCCGCTCGAATGACATCCGGATTGTGCTCGATCATCACGACGGTGTGCCCCCGCTCCGTCAGCCGCCGCAGACATGCGGAGAGGAGTGCGACGTCGGCCGGATGCAGCCCGGTCGTCGGTTCATTGAGGATATAGAGACCGCGGCCGGAAGCCGGGCGGCTCAGTTCGGCTGCCAGCTTGACCCGCTGCGCCTCGCCGCCGGAGAGGGTCGTTGCCGGCCGTCCCAGTGAAAGATATCCCAGACCCAACTCGACCATTGCCGCCAGCGGGCGGCTGACGGCGGGACGATCCTGAAAGAACCTCAGCGCCTCCTCCACCGGCATGTCCAGGACATCGGCGATATTTTTCCCCCGGTAGAGGACGGACAGGGTTTCCGGATTGAAACGCCGCCCCCGGCAGGACGCGCACTCCACGTCGGCCGAGCCCAAAAAATGCATGCCGATCGTGCGAACCCCGTTTCCCCGGCAGGCTTCGCACCGACCGCCCTTGAGGTTGAAGGAAAAGCGGCTCTTCGTATACCCCAGCCTGCGCGCATCGGTCTGCGCGGCGAACAAGGAACGGATGGGATCGAAGAGTCCGGTATAGGTGGCGGGATTGCTGCGGGAGGTGCGTCCGATGGGAGAGGCGTCGATTTCTATCACGGAGCCGATGTCTTCCCATCCTTCGATTTTTGCTCTAAAACGTGATTCGGGCCGCCGTTGAGATTTCGCGTTGAGATCCCGCAGGCCGGGCGCCAGCACATCGTGAACCAGAGTGGATTTTCCCGCTCCGGCCGGGCCGGTGACCGCATTGACCGCACCCCGGAGAAAATCGACGCCGATGTCTTGGAGGCTGCGTGCATGAATATGATGCACGCGCAGCCATCCCCCGGATCCCCGGACGCCGGACGCCGGTTTCGGAATGGTTTTTTCTCCCGTCATATAGGCCCGCGTCACGCTGCGGGGAGCGGTTCCGGGCTTCCGCGGGTCAAGGAAGCGATCAAACGGGCCGTTGTAGAGCACTTCCCCTCCCGAATCCGAGGCCCCCGGACCGATATCCACGACCCAGTCGGCGGCCCGGATCACATCCTCGTCATGCTCCACGACCAGGACGGTATTCCCATTGTCCCTGAGCTCGAACAGCAGTTCCAAAAGAAGCCGGGTGTCCCTCGGGTGCACCCCCACCGTGGGCTCGTCCAGCACGTACAGCAGCCCCCGAAGCTCACCCACCACCTGATTGCACAACCGGATCAGCCGGGCTTCCCCTCCGGACAGGGTGGATGAAGCCCTTGATGGAACCAGGTGCTCCAGGCCCAACCGGATGAGACGTCCGGTCTTATCGACCAGAGCCCGCCTGACGGACTCGACGGCTTCCGGCATTTCACCGCCGGCGGACGAAGCGGAGAAGATTTCGTTTAGTTCGGCCAGACTCTTATCCGCAAGGTCGGAGATGGTCCTTCCCGCAAAGCGCACGTCCCCGGCTTCCGGCCGGAGGCGCGTCCCCCCGCATTCTCCGCAGGGCAGGCTGCGTACGAACCGCAGGATGTTGGGATTGCGCTTGCGATCTAGGATTCCCTGCATGACCGGGATGACCCCCAAGTAATAACCCTCCTTGCGGGGCTTGGCGGTGATACCGCTCCAGCGCAGGCGGGATTCCAAAGGGTGTTTGCCGAAAGGGATCTTGATTTTGCGGCTTCCGTAGAGAACCACCCGGCGCTGGTCTTCACTGAGGTCCTTCCAGGGGATATCCACGTCGAAACCATGCGCCCGGCATACCCGGTCCAGAACATCCATGGTGACCTGGGAATAAACGATGTATCCGCTTTTGGTGGTCAGCACCAGCGCGCCCTCGCGAAGAGAACGCTCCGGATCGCCCACCAGGAGACCGGGATCCAGACGATCCTGCACGCCGAGACCCCGGCAGGCCGGACAGGCTCCGGCCGGGGAGTTGAAGGAAAACAGCCTCCGCTCGAGCTTGACATGCTTCGCCAGGGAGCCCGGTTCCCCCGCCCGGGCGAAGAGCAGGCGCAGCAGATCGTACACCTCGCTCATGGTGCCCACCGTGGAGCGGGGATTGCTTACCACGGAGCGCTGATCGACGGCCAGCGCGGCGGGCAGGTTGCGGATACGCTCAAAATCCGGTCTCCCCAAGTGACCCAGAAACTGGCGGGCCCGAACCGAAAGCGACTCCAGATAGCGGCGCCGACCTTCCCGGTACAGCGTGTCGAATGCCAGTGAAGATTTACCGGAACCGGATACGCCGGTTACGGCGATCAGAAGGCCGAGCGGGATTTCCAGATCCACCCGCTTGAGATTATGCTGTCCGGCACCCCGAATGGTGATCGCCGGTTTTCCCGACATTCGTTTCACCCGGCCTTCTCCCCGCATCCGAAGCGGAAAGCAATCCGGAAAGAAACCGTGCTCGAAACCGATCTACAGATAAAAAAAACCGTCCGCTCTGTCAATTACTCTCCAGTCAGGGATTACAAACTTGGATTGTCAATGCGCATGGATTATAAATCACACTTCCGAAAACCGTCAAGACCGGAAGGGGACCGACGCAAGGTTGCCCCTGTTTCCGATTAGCCGTATAATGAGTCTTACGATTAATCTGAAGTTCCGGGGCGGCATGAGCGGGCTCCTGCGAGGAAAACATCATGATGAAGAGAGAAAAGAACGGCTACCTGACTTTTCGCAACCCTGAAGGCCGGATCCGGGTTTTTTCCGGCATCCAGCCTACGGGCGAGCTGCATATCGGGAACTATCTGGGCGCCATCTCCAACTGGGTTAACTTTCTGGATGAGTATGAATGTTTCTTCTGCATCGTCGACCACCACGCCTCCACCATCCCCTATGCCCCCAAGGAAATGCCGATACGAGTGTTTGACGCGGCGGTGGCCAACATCGCGGCGGGCCTGGACCCCGAGCGCTGCACCCTGTTCGTCCAGAGCGAAGTCCCGGAACACACCGAGCTGACCTGGATGTTCAGCACCGTCACGCCTTTCGGGGACCTGTCCCGAATGACCCAGTTCAAACAGAAATCCCGCCAGCATCAGGAAAACATCAACGTGGGACTGTTCACCTACCCGGTGCTGCAGGCGGCGGATATATTAATATATAAAGCCGGCGCCGTACCGGTAGGAGAGGACCAGATCCAGCACATCGAGCTGGCACGGGAAATCGCCCGCGGATTCAATGCGCGCTACGGTGAGGTCTTCCCCGAGTGCTATGCCGCGCTTACCGAAGCCAAGCGCATCATGGGCCTGGCAGGCGAAAACAAGATGTCGAAGAGCCTCGGCAACACCATCGGCATCCTGGAATCACCCGAGAGCATTTGGAAGAAACTGGGTCCCGCCAAGACCGACGAACGGCGCCAACGCCGCAGCGATCCGGGCGTGCCCAAAGACTGCAACATCTACATGAGCTATCACCGTTATTTTTCTCCCGAGACGGACCTGAGCCGGATCCGGGAAGGATGCACCACCGCAGGCATCGGCTGCCTGGAATGCAAAAAGACCCTCATGGCCAATATGGAAAAGGTGCTGGAGCCGATCCGGAAAAAAGCGGAGGACCTGCGCGCCCACCCCGAAATCGTCCACACCGCTCTTGACAGGGGGGCTTCCAGAGCCCGCGAAGTGGCAGGGGACGTCATCCGAGAGGCCCGTGCCGCCATGGGACTGAAAAGGCGCTGACTTCAACCATCCGGCCGTGAAAAGCACCGTTTCGAAATAATATCTATCCGATCTTTTCGACCGCTTTTTCCCACAACTTCGCCATTTCCTCCGCCAGGATGGATGAGATCACGGCGGGCAGTTCCTCGACCTTTTTACCCGGCAGCACGGCTTCCCGATCGAAGTCATGGGTTACGACGGTGTTCCCGCTTTTATAATCGACGATCCGGATCGACATCGCCAGCCTTCCGTACCAGGCCTGTTTTCGATCGTACTCCTCTACGGCGTGAAGACGGGCCTTGATGACGAGATTCGGCTCCCCTTCCGAAGTATTGAACACCACGGACCGGAAGACACGGTTTCCGATCAGATAATCCCGAACGGCATCACGGAGCAATCGGCCGGGACGTTTGGCCCAGAAACGGTAAGCGTAGTAGTTGAATTCGTAGGGAGAAACCCGATATACGATTCGATAATCATCGTAAAAATCTTCCACTTCCGGGGGTTCCACCAGGACCACGCCCGGTAAGGTTCCGAATCCGGGCGGAGTCTTATCGGGAATGCGAATCTGGTAGTACTTCTTGGTCGTCGCCATGCATCCGAACAGCATCAGCATCATCACGAGAAGCGCCGGCGCCTTTTTCATTTCCCGCCTCCTTTGCGTTTTCTTACAAAAATCGTCGGATCCTCCAGCATCTGCCGGGTGAACAGTGTGATGTTTTCGATGGCCTCCTGGAGTTCCAGCAGCGTCTCATCCACACGGCCCTGCTGCCGCAACATCTGCTCTTCGATCCGTCCCACCCCGGATGCGGCCGTTTCCAGAAAGGCATCCAAGTCACGGATCACCTTCCCAAACTCCTCTTCAGAGAATCGCTCCGATATGTTCGTCATAGTCCGGTCGGTTCCGGCATCGATCGTTTCGACCGCAGCATTCAGATTTTCGACGACCTGCTCCAATCCCTCGATCACGCGAACCATATCATTCGAAGCGGTTTCGATCTGGGTTATGGTGTTTTCCAGGCTTTGCCGTTTCTGACTGAAAAGATCGGAGAATTCCTTCGAACCCTGCTCCAGATTCTCGAGGGCATTCGATATCCGCTCCTGGTTTTCAGGCGCCAGCAGCTGATTGACGCGGACGACGGCCGTTTCGACATTGGCGGCGATGTCTTCGGCCGTTTCCCTGATGCCCCGGGCGGTGCTGATCTCCCCACCCAAAGGAAGGTTTTCGGATTGACTGCTTCCTCCGGAAAGTTGAATGAATTTCTGTCCGGTGATGCCGGCATAATTGAGCCGGGCTTCCATATCGATCTTCATCTGAAAATCTCTATCGATCCGGACCTGAACCATGATGGATTTGAGATCATCCCGGTTCACCGAGATTTTATCCACTTTGCCCACCCGAACGCCCTGGTATTTGACCGGGGCTCCCTCGCTCAATCCATTGACCGAAATCTCCGTGAATTTGATACGGTAGATCGCTCCGCGTTCCTGCAGAAGGGGCACGAGAAAAACCCCCAGAGCGATGATCAGAAGGGAGAGGGAAACGATGACGAACAAGCCCAATCTGAATTTCTGTTCTCTGGTATTCATATCAGCCTTCCCTTAGAAAAAATTTCCGTATAAACCGATCATTGTTCCGCTCCAATTCGGCAAGCGAGCCGGTAAAATGGATCCGGTCTTGATGCAAAACCAGCACCCGGTCCGCGATTCTGCGGATGGACCGCAGTTCATGCGTCACCACGACCAGCGTCATTGCGAAATCATCCCTGAGGCTGACCATGAACGCGTCCAGATCGGAGAGGGTTATGGGATCCAGCCCCGAAGACGGCTCATCGCAAAAAATAACGTCGGGATCCAGGATCATGGCTCGGGCCAGCGATCCCCGCTTGCGCATCCCTCCCGAGAGCTCGGAAGGATATTTATTTCCGCTGCCTCCCAGCCCCACCAGATCCAAGCGGGCGAGAACCATCTCCCGCACTACGGAAGGCTGCATCCCCGGATACCGCATCCTGAGGGGAAGGGCCACGTTATCAAAAAGATTGAAGGAATTCAGCAGGGCGCCGTTTTGATACAGGACGCCGATCCGGGAGTACAAACGAGCCAGGCTTTTTTCAGACAGGAAATCGATTTTCTCCCCGGCAAAAAAAAGCTCTCCGGACAAGGGAGGAAGCAGGCCCGCCAGGCTTTTGAGCAAGGTGGATTTGCCGCAGCCGCTTTTTCCCAAGATGACGGTTATCCGCCCCTCGGGGATTTCGAAATCCAGATCCTTGAGGATGGGAATCCCCTGGTAACCGGCGGCCAGCTTGTTCGCTTTGATAACGTTCATGGCATCAATAGTAAAACAGGAAGGCGAAGATACAATCGATGATGATGATCATGGTTATGGACAGCACCACGGATTCCGTCGTGGCGCGCCCGACTTCTTCGGCGCCCCTTTGAACGGAAAATCCCTTGAACCCGCTGCTGATGACGACCACCCATCCGAAAACCATGGCTTTGAGCATCTGGATCAAAAAGTCCCTCAAAAAAACCGCCGTCAGCATTTCCTCGAGAAAAGCCCCCGGACTGATCTTGAAAGTAAACCTGGCAACCAGCATGCCGGCAAAGATGCCCACGAAATCGGCGATGACGATCAACAGAGGCACGGCGATGGTGACGGCGATCATGCGGGGGACCATGAGAAACTTGCCCGGTACGACACCCATGGTTCGAACGGCATCGATCTCTTCCATGACCGCCATGGTGGAGATCTCGGCCGTGATGGAAGCGCCGACCTTGCCCACGAGAATGATGGCCGTCATCAAGGGGACCAATTCGGTGATCATGGCGATTCCCACGAAATCCGCCAGCAGCATGTCCGCGCCGAATAATCTGAGCTGAGCCGCGGATGTCAGGGAAATCGTGGTTCCGACCAGGAACGAGATCATGCAGACCAGGGGAAAGGAGCGATACCCCATGAAGTGCAGTTGATGGATCACCTCTCCCGGATAGACTCCCCTTCGCGCCTTGAAGTACTGGCCCATATAAAAAATCCCGTCCGCCAGAAACAAGAGATAGCGTTTCAGCTCATTCCGAAAACCGATCACTTGGTCAGCCCGGCGTTCAACAAACCGGCGGGACGAAAGCTCATCCCGGTTTTTGACGGGGGGCTCGGTTCGGCCCGAACGATTCCCGATCAGCCGTTCCGTTTCGGGCTTCAGATTTACAAAGCCCAGGCCGGGATATTTTCGCCTCAGCCAGTTCAGAAAGACGACTCCCGAATACTCGATATTCTCGACGCCGGCGAAATCGAGCACGATCCCTTCCATGTCCTTGGCGGCCTCGATCCGTTCATAGAGCGGCGAGACGTCACGGATGGTCACCCTGGCGGGCAAACGAATGATTCGTTTTTCTTCATCCACAACCGTATTCCTCATCACTCCTCTCACGCTTGGATCGTCAGGGTTCGTTTTTTAAAAAGATCTCGAGAAATGCCTATCCTTAAGGCAGAACACCTTTTCACCCGAATAGATAAAGTATAAATCACATCACCGAAAACCGTCAAGACCGGGCGACACGGCAGCCGTCTCCCGACCCGAAATGTCACAGGGCGCTTTATAACCCGCCGGGGATATCTCCATGAAAGGAAGAGATCATGGAAACCATATACGAACCTGGAGCCGTCTCTCCTGCACCGGAGTAAGCCTTACAGGAATTCTCTTACATAATCCGCTTCCGCCGCGATATAACCGAAAGACGCCCAGATCTCACTTTCCAGCATCTTTTCATAAATTTCCCCGGCCCTTTCCCTATCTCCGTTAGTTAAATAATAATTGGCCACGCCGTAAGCGACGGCGTCGTTCATGATATCCGAAAAACCGCCCCCGATGATGTCCTCTTCAGCCATGTCCCCTTTGTAAAAAAGACAGAGCTTGTGATAGGCCATGTTCTCGATGACGTTCATTTCCTTTCGGATCGGTTCGAGAGCCCGGAGGGCTTCTTCATCGCGTCCCAGAAGACGAAGAGTCATGTACAGCCAATGGGTGGTGGCCACCAGCATGTCGTCATTTTGGGAGGCCTCGATACCCAGCCTGTAAACCCGCAGCGCCTCTTCCAGATCGTGTTTCAGGTAGTAAGCCAATCCGAGGTGATACCAGATATTGGTGTGCAGAGAGCTGACCGGGATGTTTCGGGCATTGGGCCGCCCGTCGGGTTCGATGCGATCCTCGGTGCCCTCGATCAAGGCCGCCGCCTTTTCGAAATCCTCAACCGCCCGGTCGAACTCCCGGATGGAGATATAGCGATGCCCGCGGTGCCGGTAAAAACGCGCATCCTCGGGGAACTTCCCGATCCCCTCGGTGAAGATCCGGATCGCTTCACGGTAATCCCCCTTATAGGCGGCCCAGCGTCCGTACCAGATCCAAGCATCGGCGTCATCGGGACGGGCTTCAGCCTCCGCCTTGGCGGCGTCATATTTCTCCACATCCTCTTCTCCGGGTTCAGATGCGAAAAGCGGCTCTCCCAGAAGAGAAAGCGCCTGCGCTCCCTCGGGAACCGGCGAGAGGATCCCGGACTCTCCACCGCTCTCCTCCCGAGGTTGAGGTTTATCTCCGCACGCCGCACAGATCAGTACGGCCGCTAATAATATCCCTGTTTTTTTCATCATCCCCTCCTGACAGCCTGTATGTTTCATGCTGCTTCGTAAATATGAATCGTTCGATCTATTCTTCTTCGGCTTTGTAGTTGGAAAAATTCATATGGGCGATCCGGAGCCGGCCGCCCTCCCGCACGTAGACGATGGTGACCGGGCCCCGCTGTTCGGAACCGTCGGGGCGCTGAAAAAACCAGATCCCGGTGACCACCGCCGAGGTGTCGAATTCGGCTATGTGCAGATCCTCCAGCCACAGTTTGTTGGGCTGTTCTTTTCCTCCGGGCACGAATCCGAATCCCTTATGGTGTTCCTTCACCGCCTCGATCCCGATGATTACGCCTTCTTCCTCGGAAGAGAAATAGGTCACGCGGTCATCCTGAAGAAAGAGTGCGTCGACTTGATCCAGATCGTAGGTGTTCCAGCTCTTCACCCATTTTTCCACCCATTTTTTAACTTCGAAGGAATCCGACCCCATCCTATAAGACACCGCCGTCCCCCATTGAATCAAAACGAAAACGGAAAACGCCAGACCGCACCCCCGTCTTAAAACATCCATGAGAAACCCTCCCGAGAAATAAAAAATATCCCAGCGATTCGACTTTATCACGGGGAAAAAAAGGAAGTCAATCCTCAGGCCACGCCCTTTTGCGAAACAAGGGACGCACGGAGATGAACCGATCTTTTCGTTTTCGGTCGGTCGGCCGGGATCAATCGGATCGCAACATCATTCGTATCTCAGGCTTTCGACCGGATTGGCATGGGCCGCTTTGAGCGCCTGACCGCCGAACGTGACCGCCGCGATGAGAAGGGTGAGTATCGCTGAAAGCGCAAAAACGAACCATCCCATATTGTCTCTGTACGCAAAATTACGAAGCCACCGGTTCATGAAAAACCATGCCAAGGGCCAGGCCGCAATGTTGGCCAGCAGGATCCATCGAACAAACTCTTTGGAAAACAGCAGCGTGATACTCAAGGATGATGCTCCCAATGCCTTTCGGATCCCGATCTCCTTGGTTTTCACTTCCGCGGTAAACGATGCCAGCCCGAAAAGTCCGAGGCAGGCCACGAAGATGGAAAGCGCGGCGAATATCAGGAAAATCCGCTGCATCTTCAGATCGTTTTCATAGAGCCGGTCGATACGGCTGTCCATGAAACTGAATTCGAACTGCTCGCCCGGAAAGGTTCGCTCCCATGTCCGCTGGACGTCACGCAGAACTTTACTCATATCTCCAGGCAGGATCCTTATGGAAATATCGGTGATATATTCGGGAATCAGGAAGAGGGCCATGGGTTCGACCTCCCGCCGCAGTGATTTGAAATTAAAGTTTTTAACCACGCCCACGACCTCGACCGAAGAGTCCGTAAATCCTCCCTCCAGCTTTTTACCCACCGCTTTCTCCGGAGTCCACCCCAATTTAATCACCGCCGCTTCATTCAGCAGCATTACCCTTTGTTCATCAGTGCTCAAATCCCTGGAAAAGTTTCTTCCCGCCAGGATCTTCATTCGATAGGTGTCGAGATAATCGTAGTCGCTGGAAAAAAAGATCAAGTTCGCCATCCCCCCCGATGACCGGTGATAGACATTTCCGTTGCCGTAATGAGAATCGCCTGGGATCTCGGAAGAAGCCGAAACCGCATCGATGCGCGCATCGGCCAGGAGTTGATTGCGGAATGCCTCGTAGCCCTGGACGACTTTCTCGCTTCTTACGGGGAGCGTCACCACGTTTTCCTTGTCGAACCCCAATGACCGGGTCTGGACATACCGCATCTGTTTATAGACGGTCAGCATCCCGATGATCAATGCGGTTGAAATGATAAACTGGAAAATGACCATGTTGCGGCGGAAGGAGGATTTTCGGCCCCCTGAACCCAAGCTGCCTTTCATCATATGGGCCGGCTCGAACCGGGTCAGATAAAACGCGGGGTACAGCCCGGCGAGCACACCCACGGCGGCCGCCGCGCCGATGAGGACCGCCAGATTATGCGGCTGAAAAACCAGAGAGAGAGAGACCTCCTCACCGAAAATACGGTTGAATGCCGCAACGGACACGGCACTCAAACCGAAGGACATGAACAGGGACAGAAACACCAACAGTACGGATTCCTGCAGAAATTGTCCCCGAAGCTGGCTGCGCCCGGCGCCGACTGTTTTGCGCAGGCTCACTTCCTTGGCTCTTTTCCCCGCACGCGCGGTGGACAGATTCACGAAGTTGATGCAGGCGATAATCAGGATGAGAGCCGCGATGGAAAGGAACATCGTGACCGACGTCATATTCCCCCCGGGCTCCACTTCCCAATTGACGCGGGGATGGAGATGGATCCCAATCAGGGGGAAAAGCTCCATTTTCAGCACTTCATGGATACCGAGGTTCTGGTTGAGCAGATCACCGTAATGCGGCTCCAACCTCCGGCTGACGAATCCTTTGAGCTTTGCTTCTAATTCCGGCTTCGACGCGTCTTCCCCGATCAATACATAGGTGTATAGATAATTGCTCCTCCAGCTTTCGAAGCGTTCCGGAGGATAGGAGCTGATCGACATCAGCATCTCGAAGTGAATATGCGAATTCTTCGGAACCTCGGTCAAGACTCCCGTGACTTCGAAATCCCTGTCTTCTCCTTCCCATTCCACGGTGATCGATCGACCGACGGGGTCACGGGTCCCCAGGTATTTGGAGGCGCAGGCAGGGGTCAGGACCACGCTCCACGGCTCAACCAGAGCGGTTCGCTCGTCCCCTTCCGCCAAACCGAAATCGAATATTTCGAAAACGGAATTGTCCGCCGCGAAAAGCTCCTGGCGGTTGACGAATCCTTTGTGATCCTTGATGGACAGCTCTCTTCTCCAGAAACGGACGGCGTTCTCGATCTCGGGGAAATCATCGATCAGCGCCTGCTTGTACCGTCCCCCGCAAATGGGCCATATGCTGTAGGCGTTTTCACGGAACAATTCCCTTTCCACCCGGTAGATCCGGTCCGCCTTCTCGTGAAAGCGGTCATAGCTCAGTTCCCGCTGCACCCAGAGTCCGATCAACATACAGACGGAGAGTCCTATGGCCAGGCCGGACACATTGATGAAAGAGAACAATTTATGCCGCATGAAATTACGGTAAGCGATTTTCAGATAATTTTTGAGCATGGTTCCTCCAAAAATGAAATCACGTTTGCAGTTCGAGGGGATCGCGCTGAAAGCCTGTCTCCAGACCCAGAGAACGGCGCGGGCCTTCCCCTCCTTCCCGGCGATTTCCTTATACTCTTCGCTGCAGTCGCCGGTTATGGAAAACTCGCCTTCGTAACGGTCCATGCAGGACAGCAGCCAGCGGACCAGGATCGGCGGGTGATCGTCCTTATCTATCATGGTTTGCGGCTTTCGACAAAATCGGGGATGCTGTTCCAGATCGTCCGGTGAAGCTCGTAAGCATCCCGCAGGGCTTTTTCTCCGTCACGAGTCAGAGAGTAAAAAATCCGGGGTCGTCCGATCCGCTCCGGGCCGGATTCTCCCTTTTTTTTGGCGACGTAACCCTTGTTCAGCAGCTGCTCCAGCGCGTTGTACAGGGTTCCGTAGTTGATATTCTTCCCGAGCAGCTTTTTCACCCTTTGCCTTACGGACACGCCGTACGCGTTTGGCTTCAGGTTCCATACGGCGGAGAGGATGATCTGTTCCAGGACGGTCAATTCTTTCATGATAAGCCCCTTTTTATGTAATTCACATATATAAAGACGCAAATTACATAAAAAGGTTTCATGCGTGGAGAATATTTTTCAGGCCGGCGTAACACCGATCAGAGTTTGCTACTCATATTTCAGGGTGACCGCGGGATCAATGCCCGATGCTTTTATCGCCTGATAACCGACCGTGATAAAGGCGATCGCCCAGGCCAGGATTCCTGCCAGGAAAAATATCCCGATATCGAGCCCCGACCGGTAGGCGAAATTCCTAAGCCAGCGGGACATGAGCAAATAAGCCGCGGGCCAGGCGATCACATTGGCCAGCAGCACCCACTTGCTGAATTCCCGCGACAGCAGGGCGGTGATCCCCGCCGTCGACGCGCCCAGAACCTTCCGGATGCCGATCTCCCTGGTTCTCCGCTCGGCGGAATAGGCCGCCAAACCGAACAATCCCAGACATCCGATGAATACCGATAAAAACGCGAAAACGCTGAAAATGCTTTGAAGTTTTTTTTCGGACCGGTAAAGCCGATCGAAGTTTTCGTCGATGAAATAATAGGAGAAAGGATAATCCGGGCGCACTTCCGCCCACACCTCCCGGAGAAACGCCATGGTCCGGGGAATGTTTTGGGGACTGATCCTCACCGCAATCTGATTCAGGCTTATCGTCGAAAGGAACATCACGATGGGAGCGATCTCCTGGTGGAGCGATTCGAAATGAAAGTCCTTGACCACGCCGATGATCTTCCCGCTGCGGCGGCCGTAGCCGAATCCCTGCCCGACGGCCTCCTCCGGCGATATCCACCCGATCCGCCGGACCGCCGCTTCGTTGAGAATGAACGCCTGATCAAAATCCGTCCCCATTTGCTTGGAAAAATTCCGGCCGGCCGCCATCTCCATCCGAAATGTCGGGATATAATCGGCATCCACCCTCAATTGAGCGATGCGAAAGGAGACCGGGCGGCTGGTTCCGCCGCTCAGCACCTGGGCTCCGGCGGAATCCAGCAGCCTCCCCGAAGGCACACGCTTGGCCGCAGATACGCCCAACACCCCGGGGTTGCGGAGCAGCCGGGCCTTGAAGCTTTCGAGATTCCCGGCTACGGCCGGTGAACCGGGAAGCACGACGACATGCTCCTCATCGAAACCCAGATCCCGCGACCGCATGAAATCCAGCTGCCCGCCGACGACGCCCACGCAGATAATCAAGGTGATCGAGGTGGCGAACTGGAACACGACCAGTACGGTCCTGAAAGAAAATCCCTTTTTCCCCCGCCTCAGGTTGCCCTTGAGGACCCGAACGGGCTTGAAGGAAGACAGAAAAAGCGCAGGGTAGATCCCGGACACGAGCCCCACGAAAACGGTGATGGCGAGCAGTCCCAAAAACAGAGCCCCGTTTCCCAATAAGTTCAGGGAGAGCTCCCTTTCGACGAACCGATTGAAGACCGGAAGAACCGCGAGAACGATCGCCAGAGCCGCCAGAAGGGAGAAGAAAGCAGTGAGGATGGACTCGCTCAAAAACTGGGGGATGAGCTGTCTCTTGTGGGCTCCGGCGACACGACGCAATCCGACCTCCCGGGCCCGATGAGCGGAACGGGCTGTGGATAGGTTCATGAAATTGACGCAGGCGATCAGCAGGATAAACATCGCGATAAGAGAAAAGACCGTGACGTACATCATATCGCTGTTTGCCTCGATCTCGGAATCGAGGTGGGAGCGGAGATGGATATCCGTCATCCGCTGCAGCTCGAGTTTGGTGATTTTACTTCTTCCCGGCGACATGTGCCTGTCGATGAACGGGTCGAGGCCGGCTTTCAGCTTGTCGACGTCATAATGTTCCGGCAGCAAGAGGTAGGTGGCGAAATTATTGCTCATCCAGTTCTGCAGTTCCTCCTGTCCCGCAACGGCTTCATAGGTGCTGAACGATCCCAGGAAATCCGCATGAAAGTGGGAGTTGTGCGGCATCGGCTCGATGATCCCCGTGATCCTCATATCCGCGCTCTGGTCATCGACCCGGATGCTCAACGACCTGCCCATTGGATCCTCGGAACCGAAATATTTTTCGGCAACGGCTTCGGTGATGACCATGGAGAAAGGATCCGTGAGAGCCGTGGCGGGATCGCCCGCGGTCATTTCGAAGCTGAAGATGTCGAATAATTCCGGCTCCGCGAAGAAAAACTCCGCCTCCTCGAAAAAGGCCTCTTCGTTTCCCACGATGAGCCGCCCCAACCGATGCAGCCGGACCACGGCCGACAATTCCGGAAAATCGCTTTTGAGCAGCGGACCGACGGGAGGGGCCACGTGGCCCAGGTGGAGGTTGACCGCGCCGTCCTCGTTGAACCACTTCCGCGTGACCCGGTAAATACGGTCGTGGTTATCGTGAAACCTGTCGAAACTCAGCTCATCCAAGACGAAAAGCATGATCAGGATGCAGCAGGCCATACCCACGGCCAGACCCGCTACATTGATGAGGCTGAAACTCAGATGCTTTCTGAAATTCCGGAACGCGATTTTTATATAATTTTTCAGCATAGGATATGCCCCCCCTTTTAATCACACTCCTTATAAGACGAAAATTCCGAGCAAATCGTTTATTTCCGTCTTTTAAGATATTTCAGGTGAGAATATATCTTTTTGAGTGGGACCGGCATCGATGCTAAATCCCCCTTATGATGGGTGAATTGCTTCCCCTTATCTTACGACACTCTCCTCCATGGTGTCATCCGAGGAGGCCTCATGCTCTGGACTTTTTTTCATCTCCGGCTATACTATATTCCAGGAGGAGAAAGCGAATGAAAAAAATAAGCATCGCACTGATCGCACTGCTTTTTCTCGCGTTTTGCGCGGGCGAAACCGTTCAGGATACCGAAAACCCCCAGGAGCTGAGCAAGCTGGAATCTCTGGGAAAGAAGCTGTTCTTCGACGCCAATCTCTCTTCTCCCCCGGGTCAGGCGTGCGCCACATGCCACGCCCCCTCGGCGGGATGGACGGGACCGGATTCGGAGATCAACGCCGAAGGCGCCGTCTATGAAGGCGCCCTGAAAGGGCGGTTCGGCAACCGCAAACCGCCCACCGCGGCCTACGCCGGGGCCAGCCCCATTCTCGCCTACGTTCAAGATGAAGATAATGATGAAGAAGTTTTTGTGGGCGGCATGTTCTGGAACGGAAGAGCTTCGGGATGGGACCTGCAGGATCCCGTCGCCGAGCAAGCGCAGGGGCCTTTCCTCAATCCTCTGGAACAGAACATGGCCGACAGCCTGGCCGTCGTCACGGTGGTGCAAAAATCCGAATATGCGGGCCTTTTCGAAGAAGTCTGGGGAGAGGGGTCCCTGGATGCCGAAAAGGATCTGAAAGCGGTTTACGACCGGATCGGCCGCTCCATCGCCGCTTATGAGCGCTCTTTTGAAGTCAATCCCTACAGTTCCAAGTTCGACGCATTCTGGAAGAACGCCAACGAAGCAGGGAAGGATACGGCCCTCATCGATGAAGAAAACTGGGAGCAATATAAAGGGATGGGGCTTTCCGAAGACGAGACGGAAGGACTGATGCTCTTCGCCACCAAAGGCCTGTGCGCCGAATGCCATGTGCTGACCCCGGGTCCGCACGGAGAACCGCCGCTGTTTACGGATTTCACCTACGACAACCTGGGGACGCCGCGCAATCCCGACAATCCTTTTTACACCATGGACTCCGAATGGAATCCGGACGGTGCCGCATGGAAAGATCTCGGACTGGGCGAATTTCTCGAGGGCACAGAAAAGTATAAAGATCATGCCGCCGCCAACATGGGCAAGCAGAAAGTGCCGACCCTGCGCAATGTCGATCTCCGGCCGGAGGAGGATTTCGTCAAAGCCTTCATGCACAACGGTGTTTTCAAAAGCCTGAAAGAGGTCGTCCACTTTTACAATGCCAGAGACGTGGAAGAGTTCCCCCCTCCCGAGGTGGCGGAAAACATCAATGTCGACGAATTGGGGGACCTGGGACTGACGGAACGGGAAGAAGATCTCATCGTTCTGTTCATGACGACCCTCTCCGACGGATACATAAAATAGAACGGAAAGGAATTTCCCGGAAGTTCGCTGCATTCTCCGCGGGGACGGCCGAAAAAAGACTCGATATCGAGCCGGATATTCGGTAAGCTGAAGACGCAGAAACAGACCCATTAAGGAGAACGCCGTGACGAAAAACGAAGAAAAAAAGCGAAGCCGCCTCCTCCTGCAGTGGATTGCCGCCACAGTCGGAATCGGCCTGATCAGTTTTGTTCTGGGCTCCTTCCTCTCGAAGGCGGACCCCTTTGAATCGACGAAGAGAACCACGGATTTCCTACTCGGGATCGACATCGGCCTGCTGCTGCTGGTTCTGGTTCTCTTTATAAGCGTTTATTCGCTGAATCGAAAGAACGTCCGGTTATCCGCCCGCTTGAATGACGAGCTTTCGGATAAAAACATTGCGGAGATCCTCGAAAACAATAAAAATTTCACCAAGCTCCTCAACGAGCTCAAAGACAAGGCGAACCGCCAGATCAAAATCAACGAGACCTTTATAACCGAGAACAAGGAATTGAACGCCCTGAAAACCAGCCTGGAGAATCTGAAACCGAGAAACGAGGTGCGGTTCATCCTCAAGACCCTGGCCAACCAGGCGACCAAAACCGATACGCTCAAGAACCTGGAGGCCCTGTACACCGAAAAATTCGAAAAGCAGATGTCCGATCTTCAGATCATCCTGAGCGAACTGGACGACCTGCAGCTGATCGAGGAAGGCGAGATGGACGAATACGGGCAGATCCGATATTCCATCCGGAATAAAGGCCTGCGCTACCTCAAACAGAGCAGGATGTGAGAAAACGCCCGGTATTATATTTCAAGTATGAAAAAAGCTTTTGTCGTATGTAATTTTTTTTCGGGAGGAGGGACGGAGCGGATCGCCCTGCACCTGCTGCGCTCGCTTAGCGAATGGGATTACGCTCCCTGGCTGGTCTCTTTTGTCCGCGAAGGGGAATTCGTAGGGCATATCCCGGAAACCGTCAAGATCGCGGACTTGGGCACAAAAAAACAGCGGCGGTTCCGGCTCCAATTCTTCACGGATGTCTGGAAGCTTTCCCGACTGATACGCAGGGAAAAACCGGACCTGGTAATCTCCATCATCACCCATGAGAATGTCAAAACGGTGGTCGCTCGTTCGCTGGCGTGGATCAAAACCAGCGTCATGCTGATCGATCAGACCTCGATAACCGGGTGGGTTAAATCCGATCTCCCACGATGGTGGCTCTGGAAACGCCTCATCAAACTTCTTTACTCCCGGGCTGACAGCATAGTAACGGCTTCCCGCGGTATTAAAGCAGAGCTGGTAAAACTGGGCGTTCCCCCCGGACGCATCACTCCCATCTATAATCCCGTACCCATCACTTACGTTAGACAGCAATCCTCGGAACCGGCAGATTTCCCGCAGACAGGCCAAGAGCCTGTTATCATCGCCGTCGGCGGCCTGCGAAAGCAGAAAGGATATCCTTACCTGCTGCGGGCATTTCAGCAGATCACCCGTAGTCTCCCCTCCCATTTGCTGATCGTAGGGAACGGTCCCGACCGGGAAGAGCTTGCGACACTGGCTCGATCGCTGTCTCTCGACGACCGCATCCATTTCGCAGGCTTTAAAAAAAATCCCTACGCCTTAATGGCACGGGCCGATATATTCATGCTGCCTTCACTTTGGGAGGGATTCGGCATCGTGATCATCGAGGCGATGGCCTGCGGATTGCCGGTCGTTGCCGCGAACTGCCCGGAAGGACCGGGTGAGATCATAAGCGACGGTGTCGACGGTCTGCTGGTTCCACCCGCCGACAGCTCGGCGCTGGCCGCCGGCGCACTGCGGCTTCTTGAGAATAAAAAGCTTCGCGACACTCTGGTCAAAAACGCTGATATAAGGGTGCATGATTTTGAGCTTTCCGGAATCATGCTTCAATATCGGGATCTTATTTCGAGACGGGTGAAATGAAGGACAGGCGTTCCACGGTATTGTTCGTGATCCCCTCTCTGGTCGGGGGTGGAGCCGAACACATGCTGTCCCATTTGCTTCACCATATGGACCGCCGCCGCTTCCGGATGCTGGTGGCGGTATTCGACAGAAAAGGCGTGTATCTCGACCAGATCCCTAAAGACATCTCCCTGATCAGCCTAGGCAAGAAAAACCGGTTCTCCGTTTTCGGCATGATCGTTAAGCTGGCGCGACTTTACCGAAAATCCAGGATCGACACCGTTCTCAGCTTCATGGAATATGCCGGCTTCGTCTCACTGGCCGCCCGCCTCATCGTATTTCCTAAACCCAAGGTTATTGCCAGTTTTCATAATGTCTTCCAATACACCATTGACCACGAACGTTTCGGGAAATTCAAATCGCTTTTGATCCGGTTCCTCTATCCAAGGGCAAGCGCGGTTGTGGCCGTATCCGAGGGGGTCAAAAAGGAGTTGGTATCAATCCCGGGAATGGACGCGAACCGGATTCATGTGATCCAGAATGGATGCGACCTGGCTGATATAAAGAGACAAGCCCTTGAACCGGTAAATGACGGCCGCTTTTCAAAACAGAGCCGAAATCCCGTGATCCTTACCTGCGGCCGACTGGATCATTCAAAGAACCAATCGCTGCTCATCGACGCGTTCAGCCTGGTAAACAGGAAGTTCGAAGCCAAGCTGATCATTATGGGAGAAGGGCCGGAGAGAGAAAACCTGAAAGCACGAATCCGGGAATTGGGACTGGAGGACCGGGTAACGTTTCTCGGGTATAAAAAAAATCCTTTCAAGTATATGGCACGCAGTGACGTATTCGTTCTCTCCTCGGAAACGGAAGGATTCGCCATGGTCATCATCGAGGCCATGGCCTGCGGCATCCCCGTGGTTTCCACTCAATGTCCCTGCGGCCCCGGAGAGATCATCACCCCCGGCGACAACGGTTTCCTGGTTCCCATGAGAGACGCCCCCGGCCTCGCCTCAGCCATAAGCCGCCTCCTGGAAGATCCGGCCCTCCGCCGGAGGATCACCGCCGCGGCCGAAAACCGCGCCCGTGATTACGATATACGTTCGACGGCCGTCAAATATGAAGCCCTGTTCAAAGACATCGAGGACATCCGTTAACGGACGCCTTTTTTCTCGGCCAATCCGACCAGCGCGGCTCTTATCCTCTCGAACCTTTCAACCACCTCTTCTTCCTCCTTGAAACAGGCCGTTACGATCCTCACAAAACCATCCCCCTGCGCCCCGTAAGCGCGGCCGTCGTTCACCAGGATGTTCGCATCATCCAGGATGGCCTTGACGGCCTCTTCCGAGGTCCCGAGTTTCGAGACATCGAGCCAGGCCAGGATACCGCTTTCGGGCATCTTCATCGACACCCCCGGGATGGAACCGAGGATACGGCATGCCGTGCGCCGTCTTTTATCGAACCGCCTGAAGTTGTCCTCGAGATGCGCTTCATCCTTCAGGGCCGCGATCGCCCCCAGCGAGGTGATGGTCGACGCCGCGCCCAGAACATTGACCGCCCCTCCGTAGAGAACATCCATGATCGTGTCCGCGGCATAGACATACCCGATCCGGAAACCGCTGAGCCCGATGCCCTTTGAGATCGAACACACGGTCAGCGTCCTCTCCCACATTCCCGGCAAGGCGGCCGGATGAACGAATTCGATATCGTCAAAGACATGATCCTCGAACGCCTGATCGCTGACCAGGATCAGATCGTGGTCTTTGACGAATGCACACAGCTTTTCAACGGATTCCCGGCGGAACACCGTGGCCGTCGGGTTGTTGGGATGGGTGATGAGCACCATTTTCGTCCGCGGCGTCAGCCGTTTTTCGAACTCCTCGATCCGGACCTGGTAGTTGTCCTCAGCATACAGCGGAACCGGGACGGTCGCGCCGCCCAAAAGCTTCGGGTTCAGAAAATTGCTGGGATAGCTCGGATCGGGCACCATCACTTCATCCCCGTCCGCGATAAAAAGCATCATGGCGTAGAGAAGTCCGGAATCCGACCCCGGCGTCACGATGACGTTGCGGTGCGGGTCAATCTCCAATCCCGTCATCCGCTTGATCTTCCCGGCGAGGGCCTTCCTCAGCTCCAAAAGACCGATCGGGATCGTATAGTGGGAGGGCATCCCGCTTTCGATCGCTTCGATCATGGCTCTTTTCACCGACTCCGGGATGGAAGGATCCGGGAAGAGCGGATCCGCCCACGCCATGACATCGACCCCGCGTTCGATAAGCTTCGCGGCGGCTTCCCCCACGTCCGCCTTGGCGACCTCGGCAAACAATCCGCCCTGCAGATTCCTGAAATTCGGATTCATTTTATCTTTGACCGTCATGATGAAATCTCCCGGCAGGAGACGAAAGGCCTCCTTTGGTTTTCTGAAGATCCGTTTATAACACATACATAATGAATCGCAAAGGACCGGCTCCATTTAAGCGGAAAAAATAGGGAACAACTTTTTAAAAACACTCGTGGGGGAGGGGCAAATCAAGCGAATGGATCCGATTCGATGGCTCCGATCAACTCCTGATCGGAGCACGGTTTTGAGAGCACGGTCTCGGAAAATATCTTTATACCCTTATCATCGTACAGCAGATGCGGGTTTCCGGTTGTGAAGATGATCAAAACCGAGGATTTCCGTTTGATTTCTCTGGCCGCATCGATCCCGGTTTCATCATCTTTGAGGATGACATCCATCAGAATGACATCGGGACGATGGCTTTCAGCATAATCGACGGCATCTCGGGCGGAACCGGCGATGGGGAGTACGGAATACCCGTAATTCTCCAGCCTCATTTTCAAATCCAGGGCGATAATGATTTCGTCTTCAACAATAAGGATCTTTTTTTTACTCATTCGCTTCCTTCGGGATGGATATCGAGATGCACGCTCCATCGGCCTTCGCAATCTGAAAGAAGCCGTCTAACTGCCCGGTCAGCAGGCGTACGATCTGCAGACCCAGGGTGTCTGCTTGATCGATTTCAACGTCAGCGGGCAGGCCGATCCCGTCGTCTTCGATGGATAAGATCAAAGCCTTCTCGTCGGCTCTTTTAAATCGTATCTTTATCAAACCCGTCTTTTTATCAGGGAACGCATGTTTGATGGCATTGGTGAGCAGCTCATTGATGATCAGGCAGCACGGAATTGCTTTGTCGATATCCAGAAACACGTCATCGGCATCGATTTCGAACCTGATCTCTTTTTCTTCGGAATGGGCGCCCACCAGCGCATTCGACAGGCTCTCGAAGTAGCCCCTCATGTCGATATGGGAAAGATTTTCAGCCTTGTAGAGTTTTTCATGCACCAGCGACATGGCGTAGATCCGATCCTTGCTCACCTGAAACGCCTCCAGCGCCTGATCCTTCGATTTTATCCGCCGGCTTTGGAGATTGAGCAGGCTTATGATGATGCTGAGATTGTTTTTCACCCGGTGATGGATCTCCTTGAGGAGGATTTCCTTTTCCCTGAGATTATCCATGACCTGTTTCTCCGCACGCTTCCTATCGCTGATGTTGCGGCAGCTTCCGTATATAAAGCCGTCCGGCAGAACAACGGCGTTGAGATCGGTGGGGATGAGGGTGCCGTCTTTTTTTTTCAACTCGAGCTCGCTGTAAAGCCGGCCTGTTTTCGTCAGCTGACCGAATTCGTTCATGGACGCCGCCGCCGTCTCTTCGCTTGCAAGGTCGCGGATATTCATTCGGATCAATTCATTGTAGGTGTAGCCGAGCATTTCGCATGCCGCTTTATTCACATACCGGTAGCAACCCTCTTTGTCTGTGATAAAGATCGCATCCGCCGACTCCTCCGTGATGGTTCGGAACTTTTCCTCGCTGGCCTTTAAAGATTCCTTGGCCTGTTTCCGCTGCAGGATCTCCTTTTTATATTTTCGTGTGCGTTTTTCAACCTCGTCTTCCAGTTTCTCATAATACTTCTGCAGTTTCTGCTCAGCTTCGAAGCGGTTCAGGGCATTTCCCACCGTCACCGGAAGCACTTTGAAGTAGTATCCTTCGACATCCTTGATCAGGTAATCGTAAGCGCCCATTTTCATGGCCTTTACCGCTATCTCCTCATTGCCGGTGCCGGTCACGACGATCAAAGGGATACCGCTGATATCACTGAGAATATCGAATGCGGTCCCGTCCTGGAGGAAATAATCGGACAGGATGACATCGAACTTTTCGGTTTTCAAAGCCTCCAGGCCCTCAGAGATGGAACCGCATATCCGGTACTCGAATGGAAAGTCCTTCTGGTCCGCGAAACGTTTGAAAGCCATCTGATCGACCTTGTCATCCTCGATCAGCAGGATTTTCTTTTTTTTTGCCGTCATTCCGTTTCACTCCCCCGGCAGTTCACTCAATGTCCAATAGAGTTTGATCGTCTTCACGACTTCGACAAACTGCTTGTAGTCCACGGGTTTGACCATATATCCAGCCACGCTGAAATTGAAGCTGTCCACCTTGTCTTGTTCGTCTTTTGAAGTCGTCAGCACGACGACCGGTATCCTTTTCAGCGCCTCGTCATTTTTGATCACCTTCAGAAATTCAATGCCGTTCATTTTAGGCATATTGAGATCCAGCAAAATGATGCCCGGTTTTTCATTCTTCGGATCACGCAGGTATCCCAGAGCCACTTCTCCGTTTTCGACAATCTGCAGCGGATTGGTCACATGGATTTCTTTCAATGCCCGCGTGACCGTCATCGCGTCCACACGATCGTCTTCCACCAGCAGAATGGTCTTATTCGCTTTCATCGCAATCTCCTTGCATATATTCGAAAGAAAAATAAAAGCCGCTATTTCTCTTGTTTGGGCAGCGTGAAATAAAATGTTGAGCCTATGCCGATTTCGGATTCCAGCCAAACCTGACCCTTATAAATCGATATGAGCCGTTTGACCAGAGTCAGCCCGACGCCGGTCCCCTCCTGCTCATCCCTTGATTTCAGGGTTTGAAAAATCCGGAAAATTTTTTCATGGTATCTTTTTTCGATCCCCGGACCGTTGTCGGAAATCCGGAACTTCCAGAAATCCCCTTCGGCGCCGCAGCCGATTTCAACCTTTCCCTCGGATTTGTCCATGAATTTCACCGCATTCCCGAGCAGGTTCTGAAATAACTGGGTAAAACGCGTCGCATCACCTCGGTAGACAGGCAGTTTCCCTTCAATCCTAACATCGATATGGGGCGGAGGCGCCAGGCTTTCGATCACTTCCCGTACCAGAACATTCAAATCGATGTTCGTTTCCTTCTCACGTGCTTTGCCCACCCTTGAATACAGCAGGATACCGTCGATCAGGGAATCCAGGCGCTTGACCCTGCCGCCGATCATGGCAAGGAGTTCTTTTCCCTTATCATCGAGAGCGTCTTCATAATCTTGGGACAGCCAGTACGACAGTTGACTGATCGCCCGCAGCGGGGCCTTCAGATCATGGGAAACGACGTAGGCGAAGTCTTTGAGCTCATTATTGGACTCCTGCAATTGGGCCGTTCGCTCTTCGACCAGGTCTTCCAGGTGCTTCCGGTATTTGACGAGTTCTTCCTCCGCCTGTTTTCTATCGTCGACGTCGAGGAAAATCCCTTCAAGGTAGAGCAGTTTTCCGGCTTCGCTGAAAACACCCCTTCCTTTCTCCCAAAGCCATCTATAGCTCCCGTCCGGCATACGCATCCGGTATTCGAGCTGATACGGACTTTTCTTGTCCAGGGCTTTTTGGACACAATCCCACACCCTCAAGCTGTCGTCGGCATGGATAAGGTCGGCGAAAGCAATTTTTTTTCCGTCTATCAGATCCTCCACTTTATATCCGGTCCAATCGAAAAACTTTTTGCTTAAAAACTCCATCGTCCAATCTTCGTCGTTGGCACAGCGATAGACGGCGCCGGGGATATTATCCATCATCTCCCGCAGCCGCTGTTCACTCGATCGGATTTTATCCGATGCCTTCTTCTGCTCGGTGATATCCTTAAAGGTCCCCTTGAGTTTGATGATCTTCCCGTCCTTCTCAACCACCTTCCCTATGGCCCGGCACCATTTCAGGTTGCCTTTCGCGGTCTTCAGCATCGCTTCAAACTGAATGGGCTTTCGGGTTTCGACAAGCTCCTTCATTTTCTGCTCGATCATTTTCCTGTATTCGGGAAAATAAAAATCCACATGCTCATTCATCCCCGGGACAGGATCCTTGTAAGCGATTTCGACGATATCATAGGTTCCCCTGGTCCACTTCGCTTCCCCCGTTTCCATATCCATTTCCCATCCGCCGATCTTCGCGATGCTTCCGACTTCATTGAGAAGCTCTTCCCGATCCTTGATTGCCGCTTCCGCATTTTTACGTTCAGTAATATCCTCCCCGGTGCTCAACGTCTCGATGATCCCGCCTCTATCGTCTTCGATGTAAGCATTGTGCCAAAGGATCGTTCTCTCGCTGCCGTCTTTTCTCAGCACCGGGTTTTCGAAAGAGTTTCCAGGCGTCATTTCTCCTTTCATGACCTTCCGAAACACAGCTTCGACATCCTTCCTCAGCCTTACGGGCAGACAGACGGCAAACCAGCTCTTTCCCAGAAGCTCCTCTTTTTTATAACCGAGCAGCCGGCATCCGCCGCGGTTTATCGATGTGATCTTTCCTTTTCCATCCAGGGTGACCACGATCTCCGCGGCAAGATCCAAATACTTTTCCAAGGTGCCTTTCGTTTCCCGCAAATCCAGTTTCAACCCTTCCCTGTCGGTGATGTCTTCAATAAAAAGAAGAAGCAAAGGACCATCGGGCGCAACCTGCTGAATCAACCGGCCGCGGAGAAGCAGGCTTCGCTTTCCTATCTGCTCAAACTCGTGTTCAACCTTGAAGTTGTTGAAATTTTCTTTTCGGGAGAGGGTCTCTTTTAAGCGACGGCGGAGCGCCGGGATATCCCATCTTCCATTTCCCAATTGGAAAAGCGCACGGCCCTGGG
>Ga0180432_10000914_pt1 | contig 47516 bp, 24 predicted proteins | sample SS_ome_10_FD_132414 | JGI IMG/M metagenome (GOLD analysis project Ga0180432, IMG submission 132414) | Hypersaline lake sediment archaeal communities from the Salton Sea, California, USA - SS_1_MS_2 metaG | ecosystem: Environmental > Aquatic > Non-marine Saline and Alkaline > Hypersaline >...
TAGTATGGATGTGGGTTACAAGCATACTTTGCACGGATTGCTGCCTTTTGTCAACTCAAGCTATGCACAATTTCAGATACACACCCAACCGCCATCCCAGACCGCACGATTCCCTCCCCCGATTTGGCGGGGGAGGGAATTTCTTGTCATAACAAGGAGCCGTACTGTTTACCGCATTTGGAATGCACCGCAGAGATGTTCCAAGTTTTATCAAGTAGCTGAACCTATCAGGTCAGACCTCCGAGGTCTTTGACAACCGTTTCGCCCACTGCAAATGTTTAAAACGGCCAATGTTTTGCGCTTGAATAAGCTGCAATGAGACCTCGGAGGTCTAAATAACTACCAAGCTGAGCAGTTACCCTCAAATTGAGAATTGCTGAGAACAGGAGGATTCTCATGTCGAATTGGCCCTAAACCTGGATGTTTGGGCATCGAAAACTGCAACCTGCAGGCAGTGGTACTTGTGTACTATTTAATTTGGATACCGAGTTATGCTATACTGATAAACAGTGACTAGATCGAAGAAATTGTCCGGTTATTATCTCAGGTACTACCTTCGGTGGAGCGACAAAAACTTGGTTTCTGGCAGCCTTATCTAAACCGTTGTTATTCGGGTACCAGAGCTGCCATTGTCGAATTATCAAACTTATTTCGTGTGCACTTGTGTGATGGGAGAAGAGCGATGGGCAGGAAAGTAGTTGTGCGTTCGGTTCTGGTGCTAGGCTTGGTCGTCGTAAGCCTGGCGGCGCTTTTAGTGCTATTGGATGGGGCAGGGAGGCAAGCCTACGCCGCTTCTTCCCAGCCCGCGAGTCGAGATCTATCCACACGTCTGGCTCCTCCGTTCGGGCCGGCTGCGAACCCTCTAGCGGCCCCACTGCTCAACGGCGGTGGGACACCCGTCATCACCGTTTGCCATACAGGCTGCCCCTACGCCACCGTCCAGGGTGCGGTGAGCGCCATTCCCGCCGGCGGCGTCGTCAAGGTGGCTCAGGGAACCTATACGGATGACGATGCGGACAATCGGGTGGTCTATATCACCAAGACCCTCACGCTCCAGGGCGGCTACACCACCACTAACTGGAGCGCACCCGACCCGGTCGCCCATCCAACCTATCTGGACGGCGAGAGCAGCAACCGGGTGCTTTGGATAGTCAATGGAGTGTCGCCGACCGTCGAGGGGTTCCACATCCACGCCGGTTCCGGCAACCAGGGTGGAGGCGTGTACATTGACGGCGGCGGGGCGACGTTGCAGAGCAACCATATCTACAACAACGCGGCGACCAGCGGTGGGGGCGTCTACGTCGCCAGCGGAGCTCCGGCACTGATCAACAACTTTGTTTACACCAACGCGGCCACAGGAAGCGGGGGCGGCGTCTATATCAGCAGCGGAGGCCCGCTTCTGCTCCACGACACGCTGTACGATAACGAGGCCGGCGCCCGGGGTGGAGGGCTCTATATAGCCAGCGGTGCTGTGCCCACTGTCCGCGCGACTATCGTCGTCAGCAACGTGGCCTCTGAGGGAGGCGGCATCTATGGGGCCAGCGGAGTGCGGCACTATAACGACGTGTGGGGCAACGACGACGGCAACTATGGCGGCGGCGCGCTGCCCAGTGGCGATAGCATCTCGTCCGATCCGCTCTTTGTAAACCCGGCCGGTCCGGATCTCCACATCCGGTCCACCTCACCCTGTCGAGACCAAGCGCCGCTGGCACAAGAGGCCACGGTAGATTACCGCGGCTGGATGCGCCCGTTCGGCGCCCAGGCTGACATAGGAGCGCACGAGTTCTACACCGGCACCTGTCTGGCCCAGATCGAGGGCGCTACCCGGGTCTATTCCACCGTCCAGGCGGCGGTGGACGCGGCTGGCGCGGGCGATTTGGTCAAAGTAGCCGGTATCTGTCGCGGCGTGCAGAGTCGCACAGTCGGTGCGACCATACTGACCCAAACGGTATTTATCAACCAGTCTTTGATTCTGCGTGGTGGCTACACCGTCACCAATTGGACCGACTCCGACCCGGACGCCTATCCAACCACCCTGGATGCTCTAGGGGAAGGCCGTGTGATCTATATCGCCGATGGCGCCGGCTCTCCCATAATAGAAGAGTTGCGCATTGTGGGAGGAGACGCCAGAGGTCTGAGCGCGCAAAGTGGTGTGAACGGGGCTAACAAAGGCGGTGGTATCTTTAATTACGGCGACAGTGTGACGATACGAAACAACGTCATTTACAACAACACAGCCGCTAATGGAGGGGGTATTTTCAACGGCGACGGCAGCCCAACGATACAGGGTAACACCATTTACAGCAACTCGGTAGCCCTGGGCTATGGCGGCGGCGTATACATTCGTGAGTATGACAGCATTATCCACGACAACTGGATTTACGAGAACGAGGCTGGTAGCGGCGGCGGGATTTACCTCGGGCTGGATAGCGGCGCTCACGATATCCGGGGCAATCGCGTGTACAGCAACGTAGCAAATGGAACATCAGGCAATGAAGGCCAGGGAGGCGGCATCTATATTGGTGCTGGCGAAGGCGTCGTCGAGGGTAACTGGATCTATGCCAATACGGCCAGGAGGCGCGGGGGAGGCGCCTACGCTGGAGGTTCATCCAACATTGAGGACAACTGGATCTATGACAATCACGTCAGCGGCAGCGACACTGTCAATTTCGGCGGCAGCGGGGTCTATGCCGGTGGCGCATCCACAATTCGCGGGAACGAGATTTACAGTAACAGCGCACCTGACGCCAGCGGCGGAGGGATACACATTTACAACGGTGGCGTGTCAGTAGAACAAAACACCATCCACCACAACGGGGCCGGTAAGGGCGGCGGTATCTATGTGAGGGAAGAAACTCCCTCTAACCCGACCATCGAGAACAACCTTGTATACACCAACACCGCAGCGACCAATGGAGGCGGCATCGCCTTTGGTAGTGGTGGTAGTGAGGGAACCGTGGACGGCAATACTATCTACGGCAATGCCGCTGCCTCCAATGGCGGAGGCGGCATCTATGTGGACAGCGGCGCCGGCACCGTCGTTATTCGTAATAGCATCATAGTCAGCAACGCAGGTTGCGGAGTACAGGGTGATGCTGAAACGCTGGTCACATATTCCGACTTGTGGGGCAACGGCGGCGGGAGCTACGGCGACGGCGGCGTGGTAGCCGGGACAGGCACTATTACAGAAAATCCCCAGTTTGAGGAACCCGGCGTGGACTTTTCCCTTCAAACCGGTTCTCCCTGCATCGGCGTTGGCGACCCGAACAACTATCCCGCCAACGATTACGATGGCCGTGCTCGTCCCTTTGGCCCCACGCCCGATATGGGCGCCTACGAGTTTTACACCGGCGATTGCTTCGTCCAACTCGACGGGGCGACGCGGGTCTATACCGATGTCCAGGCGGTGGTGGACCTGGCCGCCGCCGGTGGCCTGGTCAAAGTGGCCGGCGTGTGCCAGGGAGTGCAACCGCGCGCGGTGGGCGGTGAGACCTTTACCCAGACGGTCTACATTAGCCAGGCGTTGACCCTGCGCGGCGGCTACACCGTCTCCCTCGGTCTGGAAGACGGGCACTGGATCACGCCCGCTTACCAGACCATCCTCGATCCCTCGGGGGCGGGGCGGGGGGTCTATATCACCGGCACCGGCGCTGTGACGGTGGCCGGGTTCATCGTGCGCAACGGGAGCGCGGACATCGGCGGCGGGGTCTACTTTGCCGCACCCTTGAACCCTACGGTGCAGAACGTCATCTTTCACGACAACACGGCCCAATACGGCGGCGGCCTGGCGCTGACGGGGGGCGCGTCGCGTCTCTACAACAACACTTTTGTCGCCAACACCGCCACCGCCGACGGTGGAGGGGCGTACATCGCTGCCGGTAGTTCCATTATCAGCAACAACATCGTCGTCAGCAACACCGGCGACGGCATCTGGGCCGGGGCTGGCGTCACCCCCAGTATGGCCTACAACGACGTAGGGGGTAACAGCGGCGACGATTACGGCGGCAGTGCGTCTGCCGGAGCCACCGATTTCTGGGTTGCTCCGCGCTTTGTGGATTTTAGCGGCAAGAATTTTCACCTGGCGGTCGAGTCCCCCTGCATCCACGCGGCCGATCCGGGAACCGGCCTGGTGTGGGACTTGGAGGGGGACCCCCGTCCGTCGGGGCGCGGCGCCGACGTCGGCGCCGACGAGGCCGCGCTCTACGCCGACCTGGTCTTGGCGCCATACAGCAGCAAAGGCGGCCAACCCGGCAGCCAAACCATCCACACTCACTTTCTAACCAACACGGGCAGCATCAGCGATACTTTCCACCTGACCCACTCCCTGGCCGTTACCTGGAACGTGGACTATACTCCGGTCTTTACCCTGGCCGCCGGCGAGGTGGCCGAGGTGCTGGTGGCCGTCAGTGTGCCTCCCAGCGCCGTCAGCAGCACGTTGGCGACCGTCTTGCTCACCGCTACCTCGAGCAGCAACGTCACTGTATACGACGTGGTGAGCAACACGACCCTCGTAGACTGGAATCCGGACGTGGACGTCACGCCGGTCTATACCGAATACGTCAACGCCGGCACGGTAATTACCTACGAGCACACATTGATAAACAGCGGCAACGCCCCCGACTCGTTCGAGATCACCTACGACGATGCCTACGGTTGGACGGCGGCAGTGACCTGGACGAACGTAACCGACCTGCCCTCGTCAGGCACGGCCACCATCTGGGTGCGGGTCGAGGTGCCGGACACTGCGCCGGGCGGGCTGATCGAAAGGACGGCCATCAGCGCCGCCAGCCCCGAGAGCGGCGTGCGCCAGGTGGTGACCGACACGACCGGCGTGAACTATACCACTGGCGACCGGTACGTGGCGGCGACAGGCACAGACGAGCTCAACAGTTGCCTGGTGTCCGGTTCCCCCTGCCGCACCGTGGGCCACGCCGTAGACCAGGCGGTCAGCGGCGACACGGTCAAGGTGGCCGAGGGCACTTATCACGAGTATGATCTCACCATCAACAAGAACATCACCCTGCGCGGCGGCTATTACGCCGGTTTCTCCCAATGGGCTCCTGCGGAGCACGAGAGCATCGTAGACGCCCAGGGGGCGGGCCGGGTCTTTTACGTCTTTGGCGCCCCGACCATAGAGGGATTTACCATCACGGGTGGCGCTACGGCCGGCTCCGGCGGCGGGGTGTACATCTACAGCCTGGGCGACCCCATCATCCGGGGCAACAACATCTTTAGCAACACGGCGACCGTCAACGGCGGCGGCATCCACAACGAATTGGGAAACTCTATCATAGAGCAGAACAAGCTGGCCTTTAACACGGCTCAACGGGGCGCTGCTTTCTCCAGCAAGGCGGGGACGCCGGGCTTTTGGAGCAACGCCATATACGATAACGTCGCCAGCGCCGACGGCGGCGGCGTGTACGTATCCGGCGGCGCCGCCCGTATCTGGCACGATACCATCTATAGCAACGAGGCCGACCGGGGCGGCGGCGTCTACCTGGCCGGCGGCTCGTCCGTCGTCAGCAACACCATCGTCGTCAAGAACAGCGCCGTCATCACCGGCGGCGGCATCTACAAACATACGGCCGCCAGTGCTGCGCTGGGCTATAACGACGTGTGGGACAACGTCAACGGCGATTACGTGGGTGTGACCGCCGGCGCCCACAGCATAGCGACCGACCCTCGTTTCGTGAACGAGGGGGTGCGGAACTTTCACCTGCAGCCCGGTGATCCTGCCCCCTGCGTGAACGCCGGCGACGCGACCTCGGTGGCGGAGGACTTTGAGGGAGACCCGCGCACGATGGGGCCGGCGCCCGATATAGGGGCCGACGAGCGTCGGCGCCTCGGCGTGGAACTGGAGCCGGATGGCGCCAAGAACGGCGACCCCGGCGTGCAGGTCTTTTACGATCACGTCGTGACGAACACCGGCAACTATACCGATACCTTTACGATCTCGGCCGCCAGCGCTTGGAGCGTGACCACTCCCGACCCGGTGACGATCGGGGCCGGCAAAGCGGCGAACGTACAGGTGGCCGTGTCCGTCCCCGAAGACGCCGTGGCCTATACGGTAAACACCATGGTCGTCACCGCCACCTCTATCCACGACCCGCTCACGAACGATACCGCAGTGGACGCGACTACCGTCAATCGCCATTGTGGCCTGGAATGGAAGGGCTGACCGAACCAAGCACACCGGGTCAGTTCGGACCCCACAGATCCTAAGGACGTTGTCTTTGCGCAGGCTCTCGAAAACACTGGTAACTATACCGAGACGTTCGACATTTACTGGAGTTGGAGCGGCTCTGCCTGGCCCTTTGAAGCCGCTCCTGACCCGGTGACGCTGGGACCCGGCGAGTCGAGGATGATATGGTTCACTGCCACCGTGCCGGCGGGCACGGGCCTGATGGTCAACCAAGTCACCGTCACTGCTGAAGGTAGTTGCAGCGGCTTGCACGTCACCGAGCACACCATCATCGTCAACCAGGAGCCGGGCCTGACGCTGGTTCAGGACGAGGCCGATGTGGCCCTGCCGGGCAGTACCATACGGTACGAACATCGCCTGACCAACACCGGCAACTGGTGGGACAACACCATCACCGTGACCAACCACAGCGACCCCGACTGGACGGTTACCATCACCCCGGAGGACATAAACCTGGCGCCTCACGGTGAATCCGGTGATTGGGTGACGGTGACGGTGGAAGTCGCCGTCCCCGAAGATGCCACGTGCGGAGTGACGAACACGACGGCCATCACCGCCATCTCTTACGCCGGCTACTATGCCCCCGACTATGAGATCGTGATGGTCAGCGTGGAGGATTTTACCACCGTGGATACGGTGCCAGGGGTCGAGTTCGCGCCGGACCGGACCAGCAACGTCAACTCTAATCCCAGCCAGGAAATCGTCATCACTTATACCCACCGCTTTACCAACACCGGCAACTGCCCGGACGACTTTGATTTTCTCTACCACAGCAGCCAGGGCTTTGACGTGACCGTCGCGCCCAACCCGGTGCATCTGCAACCCGACGAGGTCGCGGACGTGACCGTCTACGTCACCGTGCCGCCCACCACTACCACTGACCTGCTGGTGGATACCACCATCGTCACCGGTCAACTGGACGTAGGGCTCCCCCGAGAAGCAGTCGTGGATACGACCATCGTAAACCAGGCCGCCGGCGTGGATCTGGCGCCGGACAATACGGCCACCATCACCCAGCCGGCCTCCGCAGAAATCCAGGTGCTATACACCCACACGCTGACCAACAGCGGCAACTATAGTGACACCTTCGACCTGACCTGGGCGAACGAGGATGGCTGGCAGACGACCGTGAACGGGCAAAGCGGGCAGCCGGTCGAGGTGACGGTCGGCTCCAACCTCACGACCTCGGTCCAGGTGGCGACGATCCTGCCCGAGTGGGTCTATACCATCACCAACCGGACGGTGGTCACAGCCGCCTCGCAATTCAGCCCGACGGTGACGGGCTCGGCGATGGACACGACCGTCGTGCGGCGCCCCGGCGTGCTGCTCTGGCCGGATTACGAACAGAACGTCGGGCCGGGGGACGTCATCACCCACGTCCACTGGCTGACCAACGTTGGCGGCGTCAGTGATTCTTACGTCATCACCTACCACAGCGACCTGGGCTGGGGGGCGGTCGCCCCGGCCACGGTCTCCACCTTGCTGCCAGGAGAGGGAACGACGATCACGGCGACGATCAGCGTGCCTTCGGGCACGGACATTCTGAGCGGCACCGGGGATACGCTCGTCGTCACTGCCACCTCGCAGATCACGTCCGTCGTCTATGATACCGCCGAGGACGTGACGGTGGTGCCCTACGTACCGGGGGCAGAGATCGCGCCCAACCCGGCCTACGGGCAGACCAACGCCAACACCCCCATCGTCTACACTCACACGCTGACCAATACCGGCAACTATACCGAGAGTTTCCACTTGCAGATGTGGAGCGAGTTTGCCAACGCGACGGTCAACCCCGAGTGGGTGTTGGACCTGGGGCCTGGGGAGTCGTACTGGCCGGTCGTCGTGACCGTGCTGTTGCCCACGCACGCCGCGGCCGGAGAGACCGAGGAGACGCAACTGTTGGTCTCCTTCGCCGGCGAACGGGTCGTGGGGCACGATTATACCCTCGTCACCCCCATGCCGGGCACGCGCTACGTCGCCCGGGACGGGACGGACGACAACAACAGTTGTCTGGCCCCCTACGAGTACGGCCCGTGCGCCACCGTCCAACAAGCGGTCAACCAGGCGTTGACGGGGGACGAGGCGCGCGTCGCGCAAGGGGTCTATACCGACGTCCACGCCACTGGCGCGTACACGCAGGTGGTCTACTTGGACAAGGGCATCACGCTGCGCGGCGGCTACACCACCGGCGATTGGGACGCCTCCGACCCGGTGAACAACGCCACGGTGTTGGACGCCGCCGGGCAGGGGCGCGTGGTTTACCTGACCGGATACATCACGCCCACGATCGAGGGCTTTCACTTGCAACGCGGCTACGTCGAGGGGGAAGGGGCCGGCGTGTACATCGGGCCTGGGGTCGAGCCGGTAGTGCGGCATAACTTTATCCACAGCAACACGGCCGCCAGCATCGAAGGCCAGGGCGGTGGAGTGTACTATGACGTGAGCGGCACCAGCGGCGACCTGGTCCTGGAGCGGAACATTGTCTACAGCAACACGGCCCACCTCGGCGGCGGGTTCTACGTCTTTGGCTTTGGCAGCGCACAGCGAGTGTGGAACAACGTGCTCTACCACAACACCGGCGTCTACGGAGGCGGGCTGTACCTCTCCAGCGACGACGCTGCGGTGTGGAACAATACCTTTTACAGCAACACCGCCCCCAACGGCGGCGGCATCTGCATCAACGGCGGCTCGCCCTCCGTCAGCAACACGATCCTGGCCGAAAACGCCGCTTACGGCATCTACAAGGTCTATGGTTCCGGCGGCTCGCCCCAATTGGATTACAACCTGGTGTGGGCGAACAGCCCGGGCAACTTTTACGAGGTTAGCCCCGGCAGCCACACCATCACCACGACGCCCGGCTTTGTGGATGCGGCGAGTTACGATTTTCACCTGCGCAGCAACTCTAACGCCCTCGAAATGGGCGATCCGGGCGGAACGCTGCCGGACGTGGACCTGGACGGCAACTCCCGTCCACTGCCGGCTGCTGGCCGTCACGACATCGGGGCCTACGAGAACGGCCTGCAGAGCGCCAAGACGGCCGTCGAGTATGTGCCCGCCGGCGGGACCCTCACCTACACCATCGTCATCACCAACTCTGGTCAGGCCCATCGCAACATTCTGATCACCGACCGGCTGCACGACTATGTGGACCTGAGCGGCGTGAGCTCCACTCCGCCGGGCAGCAGCAGTTACGACGACCACACTGTCTCGTGGGAGGGCGTCGTCTATAGCGACACCACGGCGGTCGTCACCGTCACCACGACGGTCACCGAGTGGCTGGTGGCGGGAACGACCATCACCAACGTCGCCGAAATCAACTATGTCCCCGGCTCTGTGGTGACGACGGTGGTCACAGGCACGCACGGCACGCGCTACGTGGCAGAGACGGGCCACGACACGAGCGGCGGCGTAGGCAACAACTGTATGCGGCTCGATATGCCGTGCCGCACGATCCAACAGGCGGTTGACCACGCGCTGGCGGGAGACGAGGTGCGGGTGGCCTCTGGCACCTACACTGGCACGACTCAGGTGGTCTACCTGGGCAAGGACCTCACGCTGACGGGGGGCTACACGCCCACTCTGCCCACCTGGACCTACGATCCCAGCGCCAGCACGACGACGCTGGATGCCCAGGGCAACGCCGGCGTGGTCGTCGCCAACTCGGCTACAGGCCGGCTGAGCGGGTTGCACATCGTCAACGGCGCCGACGGCGTGGACGTGGACGCGGCCACGGTCGTCATCAGCCAATGCCACATCTATAACAATACCGACGGCGTGGACGTGAACGGTGGCTCTTACACAATGATCAACAACGTCGTGGCCCACAACAGCGGGGCCGGCGTGCGGACGGCCGGCGGCAGCACAGGCTCGCTGCTGCACAACACGTTTGCTCGCAACGCCACCGCCGGCGTGATCGTGAACGACACGGCCCGCTTTACCAACACCGTCTTTTACGACCACGACGTGGGCGTCAACGTCACGGCGGGCAGCGCCTATCTCTCCCACACGCTGTGGTACAGCAACACGGCCAATCAGGGCAACGTCGTCAGCAGCACCAACTGGTTCGATCAGGACCCGCGCTTTGAGGACCCTGACGGAGTGAATTACCACATCCAGCCGGGCTCGAGCGCCATTGACAAGGGGCTGGATACCTGGCTGGGCGAGGACATTGACGGCGACGGGCGTCCGCTGTTGCAGCACCCCGATCTGGGCGCCGACGAGTTCGCGCTGGTCATCGCCAAATCCGCTCCGGCGAGCGCCCATCCCGATCAGGTCATCACTTACTCGATCATGCTGCAAGGCGGGGAGAGCGGGCTGGTGCTCACCGACACCCTCGACGCTTACCTGACTCTAGTCGGCGCGGTGGAGTGTGACGTTGGGAGCTGCGGCTACCTGGCCGCCCAACGGGCCGTCACCTGGAACGGCGATGCTCCCGCCGACCATCCGATCTATATCACCTACACCGCCCAGATCACCTCCTGGCTGGCGCCCGGCGTGCAGATACTCAACGATGCCCAGGTGCTGATAGCGGGCGACGTGCACAACACCAACCAGGTGGCGACGACGATCAACGCGATGAGCGGCGTGCGGTACGTGGACGCGGCGACCGGCCTCGATATGGACGGCGGCAGCGGCAACAACTGCCTGGCGAGCTGGAAGCCGTGCGCGACGGTACAGTGGGCGGTGGATCAGGCGCAGGCGGACGATACGGTCAAAGTAGCCAGCGGCGACTATACCGGCGCAGGGTCAGAAGTGGTCGGCCTGAGCAAGGACCTCACCCTGATCGGCGGCTACGCCGCCTCCGACTGGGACGCCAGCGCTCCCGAGACGAACCCCACTTATCTGAACGGTCAGAACAGCCGGCGGGCCGTGGTCGTCACCGGCACGGTGGACGTGACGATAGACGGTCTCCACCTGCGCAATGGCTCTGCCAGCGATGGCGGCGGCCTCTACGTCAACGGAGCAACTGTCACCCTGGCCAACAGTCAGGTGCACGACAATGCGACCAGCAACGACGGCGGCGGCATCTATGCGACGAACGCCGACCTCACCCTCAGCGCCAACCGCATCTATGGCAATACGGCCGGCGGCTATGGCGGCGGGGTGCGCGTCGAGAGCGGGGACAATCTGACGATAGAGCGCAACGTCATCCTGGACAACGCGGCCAACTATGGCGGCGGCGCGTCGATCCACGCCACCGACGTCGCCATGGTCAACAACATCGTCGGCGCCAACCAGGCGAGTTCTGGCGGCGACGGCCTGCTGTTCGATGGCTCCGGCAGCGGCGACCTGCGCCACAACACCATCGCCGATAACGACGGCGACGGCGTGCGGGTCGGCGCCTTTACCCTGGCTCTGACCAACACTATCCTGAGCGGCCACACGGTCGGCGTCGTCACCTCGCACGGCAGCGCCTCCGTCTCCGCCGACCACACGCTGCTGGACGGCAATGTGAGCGATTACGATAGCTCTGGCGGCGGCTCGATCAGCCACAGCAACGACGTGACCGGCTCGCCGAACTATCGCGACCAGGCAGGGATGGATTATCACATCACGGGCAGTTCCGCCGCCGGCGGAGCGGGCGCCGACGCCGGAGTGAGCACGGACATTGACGGCGAAACCCGAACCTCGCCGCCCGACATCGGCGCCGACCAGTACAACCTGCGCACGGATAGGTGGGCCTCGTCCACCGAACTGGCGCCGTGCCAGACGATGACGCATACCCTGGCGCTCGCCAACGTCGCCGACAGTCTCATCCCCGGCGTCGTGCTGACCGACACGCTGCCGGAAGAGGTCACGTACAACAGCGGCTCTCTCACCTACACGGCCGGCAGCGGCGCGTACCTGGCCGGCTCGCCGGCCGCCATTACCTGGGTCGGCGACGTGGCCGCCCAGAGCAGCGTGTACATCACCTACACCGTGAACGTCAACCCCTACCTGGGCGACGGAAGCGCCATCACCTTTACCGCTTCCATCAGCGATCCCGTCTCTGCCTTCCCCGGCAACCCACTCACGGCGACGGTGCGCACCATCCCCGCTGCCATACGCAAGGAAGCGGAGGGCGCCGTCTCGCTGGCCGGCCAGGCGACCATCGGCGAGCTGGTAACCTACACCGTCGTCTACACCGTCCCCGGCGGCCACAAGGCTTACGATCCCGTGGTGGTGGATCAACTGCCGCGCGTCATCGAGAGCGGCGGCGCAGTCTCCAGCGCGCCCGCGTTAACTTATGTGCCGGGCAGTCTCTCCATCACCGGCGCCACTACTCAGACTGAGGTTATCTCGGCCGACGGCGGCGCCATCACCTGGACATTGAGCTCGGTGACGGCCACGTGCGGCGTGCCGACGGTCGCTATTCTCACCTTCAACGGCCGCGTGCTCGACCTGGCCGATAACGACGACGGCGATCCTCTCACCAACACCGTCACCATAGATTACGCCGAAGGCTCCCCCTCCGGCCCCACCCGCCTCATCGGGGAGGAGAGAACGCTCACCCTGGTCGAGCCGGGCCTGGCGCTGGCCCACGCCGCGGAGGATACGCAGAACCTGGGCATGGGGGATCTGGTGGCCGTCACCATCACCGCCACCAACTCGGGCAGCGTCACTCTCTACGACGTGGTGATAAGCGACACGCTGGGCAGTGGTTGGGTGGTGAACGACACCGGCGGTTCGCTGTTCACCCACACGCTGAGCAGCATAGGCGCGGGCGACTCGGTCGTGGCGCCCTTTACCGTCCGTGTGAACGACGACGTCGGGCCGGAGGTGACCCTCACGGCCACGGCCGAGGCCCGGGGCGACTCTCTGCCCGGCGCGGAGCAGTACGAGCGGACCTATACCGTCACCGCGCCTCTCACCGCCACCACCGGGCCTCTCGATCTCGAGATCGGCAAGGAGGGCCCGGCGGTGCGCTCGCCCCACCAGGGTATCCGTTACACCATCGGCTACACCAACACCGGCGTGGTGCGGGCCGAGGGGGTTCAGGTGGCCGACACTTTGCCGCCCTATCTGACCGACGTCGTCTATGTCGCCTCGGCCGGCGCGACGATGGAGCAGGTGGGGCAGACCGTCACTTGGACGTTGACGGCCCCGGTGAGCCGGAGCGTCAGCGGCCGCATCTGGATCACGGCCACCGTCGCCGGCGCGGCTCCGGAGGGGACTGTGCTGACCAACAGCGTCGCCATCACTACCACCAGCGCGGATCAGGACGGGGCGAACAACGACGACGCGGTCGCTACCACCGTTCGTATGCCAGCGCTGATTATCACCAAGACGGCCGTGACGCCGTACACCGCCCGGTTGTTGACCTACACGCTCACCATATCCAACTCTGGGCTGGGCGACGCCACCGAGTTGTTCATCAGCGACACGCTGCCGTTGAGCACGACGTACTACTCTTGCGACGGCGGTAGCTGTGGGTTCGACGGAAGCGCTACAGTGACCTGGACGTTGCCGTTGTTGCCGGCCGGGGAGCAGGCGGACGTCACCTTTACTGTGCTGGTGGATAGCGACGCCTATTCGGGCACGGTCATCGTCAACCCGACGTACGCCGTCACCTGCGTCCAGGGCGTGGGCGATGCGGGCGGGCCGCTCATCTCCACGGTGCCGCTGTGGAAAGAGTTGAGGCTGGAAGCGCCAGAGATGAACCAGGTTGTCTCGCCCGGCGATCAGGTGGTCTACACCCACACTTTGATCAACTGGGGCACTGTGATAGCGCCGACGGCCACGCTGACGGTGAGCGAGCCGCCCGCTGCTTGGTCTTTTACGCTACAGCCGACCCAGGTGGTCGGGCTGGACGTGGGCGCGGACGCGGGCCGGATCGTCACCCTGACGGTGCAGTCACCTCCCGGCGCGGGGTACGCGGTAGCCGTCATCACGGCCACCTGGCAGGGAGAGGCGGGCGTTTACGCCACGGCCGTGGATACGACGACCATCGGCTGTATCCCGGTCTCGGGGGTCGCGATAGACTATAGCCCCACGGCGCCCCTGATCGGTCAGACGGTCGCTTTCACCGGTTCGGCCTCTGGCGGCACGCTTCCGTTCACCTGGGCCTGGGACTTTGGCGATGGAGACACGGCCAGCGGGCAGTTCGCCACCCACGTTTACGACGATGACGACTCGTACGTCGTAGAGTTGACCGTGACCAACTGCGACGGTGTGTTCGATGAATCGGTTCAACGCACCATCATCGTCGCTCCGTATCAGATCTATCTGCCGCTGACGTTGCGGAACTATCAATAGGACAAATTGGCGATTTGTCCCACGCAACAGGTGCGGCGCACTTTGTCAGTGCGCCGCACTTGTGTATAATGGGTGAGGATGTCGCTTGGCACAATTGTCAAATCCATGCGACTCTGCTCGACCAGGTTGTAACGGAGGGGGAGGGGAGGTGTATTTGTGGAAGCGACTACTATCGTTATTCCGGCTTATAACGAGGGGCAGGCCATCGGTGTTGTACTGGAGCAATTGTCAGAGGTCGCGAGTTGTACCGGAGCGCCTTGTGAAATCATCGTGGTGGACGACGGATCGCGGGATGCAACGGTCGAGATAGCAGAACGATTCGACGGGGTGGCTGTGTTGCGCCACCGGGAGAATAGGGGATACGGAGCGGCAATCAAAACCGGTATCCGCCACGCACAGCACGATCTGATCTGTATCACCGACGCCGATGGCACTTATCCTGGCGAACGCATCCCCGATCTCGTTGCCCACTTGGTTGAGGGAAAATATGATATGGTGATAGGCGCTCGGGTGGGAGAAAAGGTCTCCATTCCCCTCGCCCGCCGCCCGGCAAAGTGGGCTATTGGCCGGCTGGCCGGTTACGTGGCCGGAGCACCTATCCCGGATCTGAATTCCGGGCTGCGGATATTCCGCCGCGATGTAGCCCTGCGGCTCTTGAGAATGTTGCCCGATCAATTCTCCTTCACAACAACCATCACTCTGGCGATGCAGGTCAACGGATATCTGGTGGACTATGTGCCTATCAATTATTATGCGCGGGTTGGCCGTTCCAAAATTAGACCCGTTCAGGACACGCTCAACTTTGTGCAGTTGGTGTTACGCATCGGTTTGTATTTCGCTCCGCTAAAGGTATTCTTACCTGTCAGTATTGTGCTGATGCTCCTGGCGACAGCTTGGGCGCTGTTCAGCAAGTTCGTGCTTGGGAAATTGGCCGACGTGAGCACACTGGTGATCGCCATGACCGGCTTCCAGGTGGCAGTCATCGGTATGCTGGCCGAATTGATCAACCAGCGGATGCCCAACTATTACGTAGAGGGCGCTGACGACCGACCATAATCGGGAATCAATGAGCAGGTTTCCAATGAGCGACGCCTTTTCAAGAATATCATCACAGGTCATAGATGCTGGCTTGTGCACGCACTGTGGAACCTGCGTGGGGTTGTCTGGCGGTACGCTGCAAATGCGCTCGACTCCTGACGGCCCGCTCCCCGCTGCTACTCCCGGAAAGCAACCCCGACTCGACCAGATGGCGTATGAAGCCTGTCCTGGCAAGGGAATCCACTATCCTACAGCCTGGCGGGATTTATTTGGCAAACATCCGCAGAATTGGCTGATTGGCTGCTACCAGCGGCTGTTCGTCGGGTACTCGCTCGTGCCCGAGATTCGCCGGAGAGGCGCTTCTGGCGGCGTCATCACCCAGACGTTGATCTATTTACTGGAAAAGGGGCTCGTTGACGGCGCCGTCGTTTTATGCCAGGGCCGGCCCAAGCCGTGGCGCGCGGAGCCTATCATCGCCCAATCGGTGAAGGAGGTTAGAGCAGCCAGCCAGAGCGTGTACGTGCCCGCACCGGTGAACACGATCCTGGCGGATATGGAGACCTTTGACGGCAGATTAGCATACGTCGGACTGCCCGATCAGGTGGCCGCCTTGCGTCAACTGCAAAAACTGGGGCACCGAGGGGCGTCAAAGGTGGATTACGTCCTCGGTCCCTACGTTGGTACGAGTATGTACTTTGGGGCGGTCGAGAGCTACCTCAGGTCAAACGGGATAGACGATTTGAACGAGATTATCGAGCTGAGATACCGTGAGGGTGAGTGGCCGGGCTACCTGCAAATTCGGACCCGTTCGGGCCTGGTGCTCAGGGCTAGGAAATTCTACTACAACTATTTGATCCCTTTCTACATTACGCAGAGCAGCCTGTTGGCAGTGGACTTTACCAACGAGTTGACCGACGTATCGGTCGGCGATGCCTGGCACCCGCGATACGAGAAACAGGGAGGCGGGTTTTCAGTTGTAGTGGCCCGTTCGAAAAAGGGAGAGTCTCTGTTAGCCTCTATGCAGCAAGATGGGGCGTTAACCCTGGAGGAAATTGCTTTAGCAGAAGCTTTATCTATGCATGCCCACATGTTTGATTTCAAGAAGCGGGGCGCGTTCATCCGCCAGAGTTGGCGGAATGGAAGAGGGAGGCGGGTGCCTGACTATGGCTACCGTCCGATGTCCATCCCCTTCTCGCGCAGGGTAGTTGAGCTGGGCATCGCCTTTGTCTTTGGAATATGTCGCACGCGCTTTGCCAGAAAGATGGTCGAGTTAGTTCCGTTGAGTTTGATTGGATTCTCGTTTGACGTGTTGCGCCGAGCCTGGAAGAAAGCATCCCAACCTGCAAAGCGCAAGGGAATGAATGATGTTTCCTTCGAAATAGTCACATAAGGACAGATAAAGATGGCAAAAGGATTCCTGGGAAGGACGCTGGAAGAGATACGACATTGGATGAGGACGGATTGGTCTCTTACCGAGGTGGCGGAGCACTATGACCATCTTGCCCAGGATTATGACGCCATCAACGAATCAACCGACGCTCACTTTCGGCGCTTTACCGACGCGCTACGTCTCGCTCGCCTGCCTGACCAGGCTCGCGTGCTAGAGATATTCGCCCGTACCGGAGAGGGGATGGCTTATTTCTACCAGCAAGGGAAGGTAAGCTCGGCGGTGTGCGTGGGAGTCTCTCTCAAGATGGGCGAGATCTGCCAGCAGCAGTTACAAGAGATTGGATTGGAGGACTTTGAATGGATACAGTTCTCTGATTATACCCTGCCTCTTGACGACGACGAGTTCGACGTGGTGCTCTTTCTCGAGACGGCCGAGCACGTCCCGCGGCCAGAGAGACTGGTCATCGAGCTGGGGCGTGTGATCAAGCCTGGCGGAACGATGATTCTCAGCACTCCCAACGTCTTGTGGGAACCAGTCCACGCCCTGGCCGCCATCACCAAGCTGCATCACTCGGAGGGGCCGCACCGCTTCATTCGTTACAAAAGATTGCTGGCGATGGTAGAAAAAGCCGGGTTCCGGGTGCAATACGCCGAGACGAACGTGCTCATTCCCGAAGGCCCCAGGTGGTTGATTAGACTGGGCGAGCGGTTAGAGGCACGCATGAAACGCTATTTAATGCCCTGGATTGGATTGCGCAGAATGTTGATCTGTCACAAGCTATAGCGAGACCTTATGCACCACAATCCCTTTACTCCCCAACCTAAATGGTGGGTAAAAGTCGCCGCCGTGTTCTTGTGGTTGTTCACTGTGGTGGCGGTCTACTTTTGGGCGCACAAGCCCTTTGATGCGAACATTGTCACCGGATTGGGACGGTCGTTGTTGAGCGTGGCTGGCTGGCTGGGAATCACCTTGCTGGGCGCGGCATTGGGGCGGCGCGTGTTGGGTGGATTGCTAGACGACGAATGGCCGGTCACGCGGCTGGCCCTGTCGGCCGGAGCGGGACTGGGGCTGCTTGCGCTGCTGGTGCTGGGCCTGGGAGCGGTTGGGCTGCTGCTACCAGCCGTCGCCTGGGGATTGGTACTGGCGCTGGGCGGGATGCTGTGGCGTGACGTGCGGGCGTCGCTGGCCGACCTGCGGACAGTGCGCTTGCCTCGCCCCGTGAGCGGTTTCCAGCGCTGGCTGGCGATATATGGCTTTGTCAGTTTACTGCTGACCTTCCTGACCGCGTTGACCCCGCCGACCGGCTGGGATACGCTCGTCTACCATCTGACAGGCCCTCGTCTTTTCGCGGAGGCACGCCGGCTGGTGCATCCCATTGACCTGCCGTACCTGGGTTTCCCGCAGTTGAGCGAGATGCAATTCACGTTGGGCCTGTTGCTCGTTGGAGAGCGGGTGGCTCCCCTGCTGCATTTTGGTTATGGGCTGCTGGCCCTGATTATCACGACCTCATTGGCCAAGTGTGCCTTTGGCAACCGCGTGGCCTGGCTGGCGGCAGCGCTGCTTCTATCGGTCCCCACCCTCTTCACACTGATGACCTGGGCCTACGTGGATGCCGCGCTCCTATTCTATACCACTGCCGCTTTCTATGCCTTTCTCCGCTGGCGCGAAGGAGCGCCAGAAGGGCAGCCAGGCAATTGGCGGTGGCTGCTGCTGGTGGGGCTTTACTGCGGATTCTGCGGTGGGATCAAGTACACGGCTGTCCTGATACCAGTCGCTCTGGGACTGAGCATAGTCTGGGTTTCACGCCGCGATGGCATCCGCGCCATTGCCGGGCGGCTGGCGTTGGTAGCGCTCGTCGCCGCCGCCGTCGTATTGCCCGGGTTGCTGGAGAACCTATTGACCACGGGCAACCCGGTCTATCCGTTCTTTTTTGCCAACGGCATATACTGGGACGAGTGGCGCGGCTGGTGGTACGACCGACCTGGCACCGGCCTGGCGACCACCGCCCCCTGGCGGCTACTGATCGCCCCGCTGGAAGCGACTGTCCTGGGCACTCGGGGCACCGTCTTCTACGAAGCCACCATCGGCCCGCTGTTGCTGCCCAGTGTGGCATTGCTCGCCCTCGTCTGGCGCGGGCTCAAGCGAGAGGAAAGAGCCGTCGCTGGACACATGCTCCTGTTCTTTGGCGTGAACTATGTCTTGTGGCTGAACGGACTGGCCCGCACGGCGATGCTCCTGCGGACGAGGTTTCTGTTCCTGGTCTTTGGCGTGGCAGCGGTCTTGGGGGGTGTCGCTCTGGACCGGCTGAGAGGCCTGCGCCGTTCGCAACTGGCCGTTGACTGGGTGGTGCGGATGGTGGCCGGCCTGACGCTGGTGTTGCTACTCTTCTCAATGTCGGTCGAGTTCCTGGAGACCAATCCCCTGCCCGTCATCCTGGGGCTAGAGTCGCGCGAGGATTACCTGACCCGCCGGTTGGGGTGGTACTATGCCACTATTGAGTACATCAACCAGGAACTGCCATCCGATGCCCTCGTTCTATTCCTGTGGGAGCCACGCTCTTACCATTGCCAAGTGGAGTGCCGGCCGGACGCGATGCTCGACCGCTGGCTCCACTCGGTGCACATCTATGGACACAGCACAGAGGCTATAGCCGATGCCTGGCGAGCAGAGGGAGTGACCCACGTGCTGTTGTATCGGACCGGTTACCAGACTATCATTGAGGCTGGCTTCGACCCGGTCACTGAAGAGGACCGAACGACGTTGGCAACGCTGTTGAACAAGGAAATGACGCCAATCAAGGACTTGGGCAACGTGTACGAACTGTACGTTTTCCAGGAAACAGGCAGCCCGTGAAAACAGGTCGTGTTCTTCCCTATCCAGCCCCACCTATTTTACGGCGGGGCGGCCTGCCGTTCTGGTTGATGTCCAGAGAGCAAAGTGTCAGGGGCTTTCCAAACGGACCTAAAATGAACCATGCCCAGTAATCCAGGACGGCTAACCCAAATCCGAGACAAATACCTGAATTTCGCTGCCCAATTGACGTTTCTCTTTACCCTGCTTGGGTTTGGCCTGATCGCCTTTGCAGGAGGGGGAGTAGATTTCAGGGGGTACTATGCTGCGGGAGCCCTTGTTGCGCGCGGCGGCAACCCTTACGATTATGCCCAGTTGGCTCCAGTGCTGGAGGAGATAACCGGATTTCCAGGCAACAACCCTTACTTTTACCCACCCTGGTACTGCCTTTTCTTCGTGCCACTGTCGCTGATACCCTACCAGGCCGCTCGAGCGCTCTGGTTACTCGTCAATCTACTGCTATTCTATCTCAGCCTGGAGTACCTGCAAGCGGCCCTGGAGTGGCAAGTTGACGGCTGGCGACGCTGGGGAGCTTTCCTCAGCGCGGTCGTGATGTTTGCAGCCTATTGCCTGCACAGCGAGCAAGCCGGCATCCTACTCCTGTTCGGGCTGGCGCTTGCTTTGAGAGCGATAAAGCAAGACCGTCCTCCGCTAGTGGGCTTGGGCTTGGTGATCGCGGTCACAAAGCCTCAAATCACAGCTCTGACCGTCGTCCTTGTGGGTCTCTGGCTGTTGCTTCACAAGCCGTCGGCAGTGCTGTGGGCGGGCGGCTGGTTGGTGATATTGATCATACTGGCATCAATCGCCATGCCCCACTGGTGGGAATTCGACGCCACAGGTTTTGGGCAAGGGCTTGTGTATCGTCTGGACGGAACCGCAGGAATCGTCTCCAAGCGGGTGAACTCGACGGCTTTTGACTTTTTCTCTCACGTCTTTCACATCGAGCCGCCATTACAGTACCTCGTGATCGCCGGAATCGGTTTGTCCGGTCTGGTGCTCGTAGGTTTCGCATGGTACCGTTATCAAAGTCCGGCGGTTCTAGCTGCCGCTTCGACCATACTCGCCTTGCTGATCACGCCTTATGCGCTACAATATGATTACGTTCCATTGACCATACCGCTCTTTTGGATATTTATGCGAATGCCATCACTACGGAGGGCAACCCGTTTCATCGTGGCAGTTTTGCTGTTCCAAAGTTTCAGCGTTCTGATGTGGCAACAGTGGTCGTACCAGGGGTATTGGCAGCTCTTGGGGATATTCCTCGCGTTCTCGGCGATTGTGGTAGACAACGCAATGGCGCACTCATCCGCCACACAACACCCGAACAACTGAGGGAGCTTGATATGGTCAAAAAAGAGAAACAGAAAAGCGACCAGCGAGGAGTTGGGCTGGTTCTCGCACCATTCCTGGTGGGGTGGGCGCTTTTCAGTTACAGCTACTTGCCGCACATTGAGCAGCAGTATGCCAACAAGTTTCTCAGGAACCTGACAGTGTATAGCACGCTGTTATCTCCGGTTGCTCTGGCGATTCTCTTCAGAGTCGTCTGGCTTAGGCGCAACCGTTGGTGGCCCTGGGTGCACAGGCAGTTGGAAAAGCATACTGACACTATGGACGCCATCCCTATTTCACGCATAGGACTGTGGATCGCGCTGGCCGCGGGCTTGGGGATGTACACTGAATTGATGATCATTCGCTTCCACGCTTCTTCACTTCAACTGTTCGCATACTTCAAGAACGTCAGTCTCCTATCCTGTTTTCTGGGCCTCGGCATTGGTTATGCAATGGGGAACAGGAGGCCTCTAACTACCCCTCTGGTTCTGCCCCTGTTGGCGCTTCAAGTTATCTTTATGCGCTTTTTCCGATTTAGCGAGGCGGCCTCTTTGCTGCACAACCCAATTTCAGAGCAACTCACTTTAGGGCTAAAGCAGATTGGTGGCATAGATCATCTGGCGGCCGTATATGGTTTTCTGAGCATGGTCTTTGTCTTCAATGCGCTGACCTTTGTCCCGCTAGGACACTTGACTTCTCGCCTGATGATGCGCCAACGCAAGCTAGTCTCGTATAGCTGGAATCTGGCAGGCAGCTTGCTGGGCATTTTGCTCTTCTCTTGCATCTCGTTCATGTGGGCGCCGCCTTCTGTCTGGATTCTCCTTCTCACTTTGGGGATGATGGCTTTTCTGTACGCCCACGTCGAGAGCTTGCTTCCATCAGTTCTGGCTGCGCTCTTACTATTGGCTTTTCTAAGCGTGCCTCTCGTTCCAAATCAATTCGATGTTCACTCACCGTATCAGATCTTGACTTTGGCCGTCTCTAGAAGTGATTTTCACGTGTTGAGGGTCAACAATGTGTACTATCAGCGGATTCTGGACTTGAGCGAGAATGTGCACACCAACGAGTACCTGCAGAAATGGAGTGACAACTATGCACTGCCTTACTACTTCAAGCCTGAGCCAGAGCAAGTGCTGGTGGTTGGCAGTGGCACAGGCAACGACGTAGCTGCTGCCATACGGCATGGAGCTGGTAGAATTGATGCTGTCGAGATTGACCCCGCCATTCTTGCGTTCGGGGAATCATTGCATCCTGAATCCCCCTACCAATCCGACCAAGTGAACGCTGTCGTAAACGATGCCCGTGCCTTCATTCGGCATACGGACAAACGCTACGATCTGATCGTCTATGGCCTCTTGGATTCCCACACTTTACTATCGGGGAAATCGGGCGTCCGCCTGGACAGCTTTGTATACACCGTCGAAGCGTTCCGTGAGGCGCGGGCCAAGTTGAAGGCGGACGGCGTCCTCAGCATCTCTTTCTCGCTCATAAGACCTGAGCTGGGCCACAAGTTGTACCTGATGCTTCAAGATGCTTTTGATGGTCAGAGCCCCGTCGTTTATCGAACTGGCTACGACGAGGGGTATACCTTTCTGATCGGGGGAGAGTTGACCGAGCGCACTCTCGATTTGCCGCCTGGGTTCCAAGAAGTGACTGCCGAGTTCGCTGGTGACCAAGCTCGAGTTGACAAATCTACCGACGATTGGCCCTTTTTCTATATGCCTGTCAGGAAATATCCTGTTTCGTACATCGCGATGATTATTGCATTGCTCGCTATCTCGCTCGTGTTTGTCTTCCAATTCATGCCTGGAGCAAAGCGGGGGTTTTCGGTATCGTGCTTTTTCCTGGGAGCCGGGTTTATGCTCGTAGAGACCAAGGGGATAACCGAGTTAGCTCTTGTTTACGGCAGCACCTGGGTTGTGACGAGTGTCGTGGTTGCTGCGATTCTTATCATGGCTTTTCTATCCAACTGGTTGGTGATCAAGGCCGGTGCACCTCGACCCTGGGTCACTTATGGCTTGCTGATCGCTTCGTTGCTAGTCGGCCTGGCCCTGCCCCTGGCTAATCTGAGTGCTGTTCCCGCTTTACTGGGCCAGGTAATCATGACCACGACGCTCACTCTCCCTTTGCTCTTTTCGGGATTCGCTTTTTCCGTGGAACTGGAAAAGTCTGGTTCGGTGGCTGAGGCGCTTTCTTCAAATCTGTTGGGGGCCATGCTTGGCGGCTTTCTCGAATACAATTCCATGTATTTTGGGTTTCGGGCATTGTACTTTATCGCCCTGGCAATGTACGTGTTTGCTTTTTTAGCAGCGATTAGGGCAAAGAAATAACTCTCCCACTGGATCGCGCCAGATCCAGTGTCCAATGGGCTGAATTTGGCCGGTTTTGACGTTTTGCTGAGAACCTTCTCGCCGAATGTACAAGAATGTCACTGGCAAGGCACTAATAGTACTGTTGTGGCTCGTCGTTTTGCTCCGGTTGCCTTCATTGGAACAACCCTTCGACAACGACAGCGGAGCCAACGCCTACCACGCCCGGCTCATCAGGCGCGGCGAACCGTTGTACGGCACGCATCACCCGGCCCACCAACTGCCGGGGGTGTATTACACTTATGCGTTGGCATTCACCCTGTTCGGAGATAGCGTCTGGGCCGTCAAGTTCATGCTAATCTTGTGGACCGTCGCCGCCGTCTGCCTGCTGTACCGCATAGGGACACTGGTGATGAGCAAAACCGCTGCCTCACTCGCTGCGGTTTTCTATGCTGTCCTCTCCTCGCACATCTGGCTGTTTGGCAGCACAGCCCAGGCTGAGTTGTTCGCCAATCTGCCGCGCGCAGCAGCGGCCTTGACGATGTTGCACTTGACGAAACGGAACGCGCCGGCGTGGCAGTTTGCCTGGGTGGGATTGTTGAGCGTAGCAGCGTTTCTGTTCAGGGCGGTCTACCTTTCGTCTCTGGTGGTGGCTGGATTCGTACTGCTGACCGAGTTGCGTCGCCGCCAAGAGACGCCGGGAATCTGGCGCACAGTCATCACGCGCGGCCTCTGGATCAGCCTGGGGTTCGCTGGCGGGCTGCTGGCGGTGATCGCCTACTTTGCGGCCCGGGGGTTGCTTCCCCGCTTGCTCCTGGTGTTTATCCTGGGGCAAAGATACATCACTTCCGAAGAGATCGTCCGCACAACGGGCAAATACCGGCTCTTTTTCCCATTCATTGGATTGCTGAGAAACAACGCCGTACTGCTCGTCTGTAGCTTGGGGGGACTGACGACAGCGGTGCTGAGTGGATTCCGATCCAAATGGACGAGCAGAACGGCGCTCCTATCCTCGATTGTGGTTTGGTACGCTCTGTCCTTTGTCGAGTCAAACGTCGGCAGCAACCTATACCTGCACTACTATCTGCTCATCGTGCCTCCATTATCACTGCTGGCAGCCTGGTTCCTGGCCCAGTCCTACCACTGCCTGAAAACCCGCGCCAGGATCATCGGCCACGCACTGCCGGCCGCACTGCTAATCGCCGCGTTGATTGCCAGCACAGAACAGAATTTTGACTATTATCGCCTCTACGCTCGATACAAACTTGGACTTGACACCTATCAGAGTTTTGCGCTGCGTGGATGGCCCATGCTCGAATCACAACTGGTGCAAGCTCAAGAATTGGCAGATTACGTGCAGGAGCACAGCTCGCCAGCCGATTACGTCTACTATTGGTCCGACAACATTCAGTTCTACTATATGGCGGATCGGCGCTGCCCAATTGACACAATATGGCCCATCTGCGTCGCAGCGACGGGGCCGCATCAACGCATTTTTGCGCCGAGGACCAAGTACATCATCGTTGGCGAAAGTAGCCAGGCTCCTTATCCTGCGTGGCTGCGCCCAGAACTGGCCGAAAATGGTTACGAACTGGAGACTATCATTGAGGGTCAAGAAATCTACCGCCGCATTGATACGATCAACTCTGAGGGGTAACTCGGACTGCAAAGAGGAAAAGATCCAGGCGTTAATGACGCACAAAGCAACTATGAGCAGACGAAAATTCCAAAACCCACGTCCTGGCGCTTCTGATTCCTCCTTAATTAACCTCTCTGCTTTCCTGATAGTGTTGGTTCTTGGGGTGCTTTACCTATACAATCTGGGGGGATGGCTGATCAACGATGACGAGGGAACCTTTCTGTATCAAGTATGGCGCGTCAGTGAAGGAGAATATCCCTATCGGGACGTATTCACCTCACGCTGGCCGCTGTTTCTGTACACTGGGGCCGGGTGGATGCGAGTTTGGGGCGCAGAAATTGTGCCGATGCGGGTACTCTCTGTTTGTATGACGCTAGGAACAGCTATCACCCTTTTCTTTATGGCCCAGCAGACCCTGCCTGCAGAAGCAGCATTGCTTAGCATGGTCCTTTTCCTGCTCCACCCAGACGCCTTCCGTTTCGGACGCTCGTTTCAGCCAGAGCCTTTCTATGTATTTTTCAGCACCGTGGGATTGTACCTGTTTTCCAAAGGACAAACGAAATTTAAACCCGTTTTCTTTATCGGCGCTGGCCTCGCTTTTGCTGTAGCCTCCCTATACAAGCTCCTGGCAGTACTGGTTGTGATGGGATGCGTGCTGTTTCTGGCGACGTTATGGCTGAGGGAGCGGAAATCCCGCCGGCAGGTCGCTCTTGGAGCGATCTTTCTGCTGTTGCCCTATGTGGTACTGTTTAGTTCAGTGGCTTTGGGATTCATGTTAGCTGTTCCCAGTTTCTACGAAAGTGTGATCGGTTTCCACTTGGCTCAGGGGAGAGAGTTAACATTCCTTCAGGTCGCTCTCAAAGGGATCGGGTTCCTGATAGCATACTTTTTTGCCTATACTCCTTTCCTATTGCTTGCCCTTCCTGCTGCTCGGAAAGGGTGGGCTGGCAGCCGGAAGATAGGACTGTTCAGTTGGCAATTGCCGACGGCTCTGGCTTTTATATTTCTCTCTCGTGATTTGTTCCCTCGCTTACTACTCTACCTGGTGCCATCCCTGTCGGTTCTGTTTGCGGCCATCCTTGAGCCGGTTCGCCTACCGCCGCGCCGGTTGCTATTGCTCTGGGTCGCCGTTTGCATAATTCTCGTTTCCTGGACCATGACCGACGTCAAAGCGCTCTTGCGCAGAGAGCACGATACAAAAGCTGTCTCTATCTATATCCAAAAGCACACATCACCGAACGATCGTGTACTCTCGGACTATCAAGAAATAAACTTTTACGCCCGCCGTCCCTCCACGTACTCGGGCGCAGAGATATCCCAAGTCGTCATAGCCAGCAAACAGTATACGGGCGCCGACCTGATCGCCGAGATCGAGGCTCAGGATGTCAAAGTGGTGCTTCTGGATATCTCGCCACAGACGGGCCATCAACTCGTGAACCTGGAGGACTATGATACTTTTCGCGCTTACCTTCAGGATCATTTCACGTTGCTGGATACCCTTCCCCGGGGGGAACAACGACTGGAAATCTACCTCGCGCCAGAAAATGACCGGGAGGACGACCTACGAGCAGATTGAGGCTCAAACATTGCAGTACCGCAGATCTTTTAATCTGCGACGTTTGTAGAGGTCATCATCGTGTCTGACTATCAACGCGCCTGTCTAAAGCTCCTTCTTCTATCGCTGGCCGTGCGGCTGCTGGTCGCCTTGCTGCTGACCGGCCCGCCCTACATGGACGCCTACTACTACACGGCCGGCGCCTACCAACTGGCGGAAGGAGACGGCCTTACAGAACCCTTCATCTGGAACTACCTGGATGACCCGGCCGGCCTCCCCCACCCTGGCTTTCTCTACTGGATGCCGATCCCCTCCATCCTGGCCGCGCCGTTTGTGGCGCTCTTGGGCCGCTCGTTCCTGGCAGCTCAACTCCCCTTCATCCTGCTCTCCGCCCTGCTTCCCCTGGTCAGCTACTCCATCGCCTGGCGGGTCGCGGGGTCGCGCCGCCAAGCCTGGGCCGCCGCTCTTCTCACCCTTTTCAGCGGCTTTTTCACCCCCTTCTGGGTCCTCCCAGAGACGTTCGCCCCCTTTGCCTTGTTCGGCAGCCTGGCGCTTTGGTGTGCAGGAGGCAGGAGGCAAGAGGCAGGAGGCTGGTTGGTGGTTGGTCTGCTGATTGGCCTGGCTCACCTGACCCGCGCCGACGGCATCCTGCTGCTACCAGTCGTCGCCCTCGCCCCCCTGCTCTCATCCCAACCCCGCGCCACGCCTCACGCCTCACGCCTCACGCCTCACATTTCACGTTTCACGTTTCACGTTTCACGTCTCACGCCTCACATCTCACGTCTCACGTTCATCCTCCTCGGCTACCTGCTCGCGATGGCCCCCTGGTTCATCCGCAACGTCAACCTGATCGGCGCGCCGCTCTCTGCCGCCGGAACCAAGACCCTCTGGCTCACCGACTATGACGACCTATTCTGCTACCATTGCGACCTCTCGCTCCGCTCCTACCTGGCCTGGGGCTGGTCCAACATCCTGGACTCTAAACTCTTTGCCTTGTGGACGAACTTTCAGCGGTTGTTGGCGGAAGACTTTATGATCTTTTTGCTGCCTTTTTCCATCGTCGGCCTCTATCGGCTGCGCCGCCGCGCCCCCTTCACCCTTGCTCTTATCTACCTCTTGCTCATCTACTCTGTCCACTCCCTGGCCTTTACCTTCCCCGGCTGGCGTGGCGGCCTCTTCCACTCCAGCGGAGCACTGTTGCCCTTCCTGCACGCGGCGGGCGTGATAGGACTGGACGCATCCGTGAGATGGGCGGCGCAGCGCCGGCGCGGCTGGAACCTGCGACAAGCCTGGGTCGTGTTCACCGCCGGCATCGTCGCTTTGGCGATCATTTTGAGCGCCTATGGCCTCTTTATCAAACTCCCCTCGTGGAATGACTCGGAACAAATCTACCAGACCGCCGGCGCGTGGCTGGACGCGCGCCAGGTTCCCGACGGCGCCATCGTTATGGTCAGAAATCCGCCGGGGTTTTGGTATCACACTGCCAGACCGGCCATCGTCGTCCCCAACGAGGGCATAGACGGCCTGCTGCATGCCGCCGCGAGATACCGGGCCGCATACCTGCTGCTCGACAAAAACTACCCCAAGCCCTTGCGTCCCTTCTACGCCGGCGAGGAGCAAGACGCGCGGCTGAAGCAAGCGGCGGTCTGGGGAGAGGAAGGAGAGCGAACAGTGCTGTACACCTTCGAGCTAAAGGAGCAACCGTGATCCCTCTGCTGAAACTAATCGTCGTATTCGCCGGCATCGTCCTGCTGCTGGCCCGTAAGTGGAACCTGGGGCTGGTGCTCATGCTCGCCTCCGTGGCGACCGGCCTCCTGTTCGTCCATCCCCTCCCAGAGATCGGGCGCGACATTCTGCTGACTGCCGTTGACCCGCTCACTCTGCGACTGGTGCTGGCCGTCGTGCTGATCATGATCCTGGCGGAGCTGCTGCGCCAGACCTCTGGACTAGAGGGAATGATCAAAGCGCTTCAAGAGCTGATCTCCAATGGACGCATCGTCATCGCTGCGCTCCCAGCGCTGGTTGGGCTTCTGCCAATGGTCGGTGGAGCCGTGTTCTCGGCTCCGCTGGTGGACGAGGTGGGCGACCGACTGGGAGCGAGTGAGGAGCGCAAGACCTTTGTCAACTACTGGTTCCGTCACATCTGGGAGCCCATCTTCCCCCTCTACCCCTCCCTGCTCCTGGCGGCCCAAATGCTGGATCTGACGACCACCCAACTGGCGCGGGCGACGTGGCCGCTGACGGTAGCAGCAGTGACAGGAGGGTTGCTGTTCGGGCTGATAGGGATACCACGGCGCAGTTCCCAAGACCCGTCCCCAGCGCTTCACGCGCAAAGCCTGCGCGCTCTGGCGATGAGCATCTGGCCCATTGCGCTCGTCGTCATTCTCTCGCTCATTCTTCCCGTTGATGAGCGGCTGACCTTGATCATCAGCCTGGTGGTGACCATCACGCTGCTGATGGCGATCAAGCGCGTACCGTCACGCGACCTGAAGGAGATACTGCGTCGGCGCATCCCCTGGAAAACAGTGATCATCATCTTTGGCGCATTGACCTTTCAGAGAGCGCTGGAGAACAGCGATGCCATCACCGCTACTTCGGATGCCCTGACCGACCTCCACATCCCAGTGGTATTGGCTACCTTTGCAGTGCCCTTCCTCTCTGGCTTGCTGACCGGTCTGATGTCAGCCGCTTACACCATCGGTTTTCCCGTGGTACTGCCATTGGTGGTTGGGGATGGAGGGACCATCGCACCTGGATGGGTGATCTGGCTGCTGGCGGGAGGCTTCCTGGGAACAATGCTCTCGCCCATGCACCTCTGCCTGGCGCTGACCCGCGTCTACTTCAAGGCCGGGTGGTGGCCGGTCTACCGCTTGATCGTCCCATCCGTCCTCCTGGTGGCGGCGACCGCAATCACACTTTTACTCTCGGCATAACGCCGCTATTTGTAAACCTGATAGGGCATGCCCCACATTTCAAGCTATTGAGGAGATACGTGATCACTTTGCCATCCCCGCTCTCCAATTTTCTCGATTGGCTCCTGGCCCTCGCCCCCATCTTGGTAGTTCTCGTCCTGATGCTGCGTTTCCGCTGGGGCGGGGCACAAGCCGGAGCGGTTGGGTGGCTCGTGGCGCTGCTGGCGGCCGTGCTCCGCTTCGGCGCAGGGTGGCAAGTGCTGGCCTACGCCCAATTGAAGGGCCTGCTACTGACGTTCTTTGTGCTCTACATCATCTGGACCGCGCTGCTCTTTTACCGCGTCAACGCCGAGGCTGGCGCGCTCTCCGCCATCGGCGCAGGGCTGCCCCGCCTCACCCCTGATCGGGGACTGCAGGCGCTGCTCCTGGCCTGGATATTTGGCGCTTTCCTGCAAGGGGTGAGTGGGTTCGGCGTGCCGGTGGCCATCGTCGCGCCCCTGCTGGTGGGACTTGGTTTCCCACCGGTGGCTGCCGTCGTCATCACCTCGGTGGGACACTCCTGGGCCGTCACCTTTGGTTCTCTCGGCTCCTCATTCTACGCCCTCATCGGCGCGACCGGGCGCAGCGGAGAAGAGTTGGCCCCCTGGTGCGCGTTGATGTTGGGACTGGCCTGCCTCGGCTGCGGGGCGGGTGCGCTGTGGGCGGCGGGAGGCGGGCGCACACTGCGCTCGAACCTGGCTCCGTTGCTCGTCATTGGATTGGTGATGGCCGGAGTTCAATTCCTCGTCGTCACCAACGGAATGTGGTCTATCGGCGCGCTGGCGGGGGGCTTGGCCGGGCTGGCGGCCGGGGTGGCGTGGGCGCGGTTGGGACGCGGGTCGGCGGTATGCGCGGATCGCGCCGGAACGGGATCTGTGGATCGTTCTGAAGGAATGCCACTCGGCTGGGCGTTATTCCCCTACGCCCTCTTGGTCGCTTTGGTGCTGACCGCCAGGCTGATCCCACCCGTCCGCGATTTCTTGGGGCAAGTGGTCATCCAGGTCGAGTTCCCGGAACTGACCACGGCCCAGGGCTGGACGACGCCGGCTGGAACGGGCCGCGCCATCAACCTGTTCGGCCACGCCGGGGCCCTGCTGGCCTACGCTGCCATTATCACCTATGCCCTGTTTCACCGGCAAGGACGCTACCCTGCTGGCACAGCGCGCCGCATCGCGCGAACCGTTGCGCAAAAGGCAACCAGCTCCAGCCTGGGGATAGCGGCCATGGTGGGCATGGCGCTGACAATGGAGCACGCCGGTATGACGCACCTGCTGGCCCAGACAGTGGCGCGGGTGGCCGGGCCGCTCTTCCCTCTGGTATCTCCGTTCATTGGCGTGCTGGGCGCCTTTATGACCGGTTCCAACACCAACTCCAACGTCGTCTTTGGCCGCTTGCAGCAACAGGTAGCGGCCCTGGTCGGCGTCAGCCCGCTCGTCGTTCTGGGCGCGCAGACGGCGGGTGGGGCGCTTGGCTCAATGTTCGCCCCATCCAAGATCATCGTCGGATGTAGCACGGTGGGCTTGGGAGGCAGGGAAGGGCCTGTGCTGCGCGCTACGATACGCTACTCCCTGACCATCGTGGCCGGCCTGGCCCTGGCGACCATCGTGGCGACCTACTGTTTGCCTTAACCGGCGTGGAGGTTGTGGCGTGAGAGCTCGTACCTGTGCCCGTTCGATCAGCCGGCCGGTGTGGGAGCGGTTGCAGGCGAGATTGCCCCCCGCCCGCGTCCTGGCCGTCTTTGAGCGCGCCTGTGACCTGGCGACCGCCGGCGGCGACGTGATCGCCCTGGTGACTCCCCAGATCGGCGATGGGCCGCTGAACGTCGTGCTGGAGGAAAAAGATCATAGCTTTGCCGGGTTTGAGCCGGGAACGCCGGCCTGGTTGGAGGGAGGACGACTGCATATCGGAGGGCTGGTGGTAGAGCTGGATGGGGCCGCGCTCTGGGAGCCGCGCCCCGACTGGGAGAGCCTGCGGGCCGGCCGGGAAGACTTGGTAGATCGTCTGCCCCTCCTGCGCGCCCTTGCCCTGCGCCACGCCCCCGCAGGCAGCCTGCTGACCCTCACGTCCACACCGGCGGGCGGACCCGGCGCCGCGTTCGACCCGGCGCGGGAGGCCATAGAGACTCTGCGAACAGGATGGGAGAACGATGCCGCCCGGTTGCAGGCCGGAGCAATCCGGTTAGCGGGCCTGGGAGGCGGTCTCACCCCATCCGGCGACGACTTTCTCACCGGCCTGATGCTCTGGGGCTGGCTGGCCCATCCTGACCCCAGCTACCTCTGCCATCTGTTGGCCCAGGCGGCCGCCCCGCGCACCACGACCCTCTCGGCGGCCTTGCTGTGGGCGGCGGCGCGGGGCGAGTGCAGTGCGGCCTGGCACGCGTTGCTGGCGGCGCTCTGGCAGGGGAGCGACGAAGAGATCGCCGGGGCCGTGCCGGGCGTGCTGGCCCACGGCGCTACCTCCGGTGCGGACGCGTTGGCGGGGTTCCTCTGGCTTGGACTTTTCAGGGACGCGGATTTTGTCCCCAAAATACCGATGGGCAGCGGGCGCATAGTTTGCGCAAGAATCACCGTTGAACTATAATGGGACAAATCAGCCGCCACCCTTTTTCACAAGCTCTCAAGGAAGGAGCAAGATGGGATTTCTCGATTTCCTCACCTCGACCAAACGCCCCCCGGCCGGGACGCCGGTGCTGTCCCCCCAGGAGGTGCTGGATAGGCTCTTGAGCCTCAACCGGCCCACCGCTCCATACCAATTGGTGGACGGTGCGGCGGAGAACGTGGACCTGATCGCCGAGTGGAAGATCGTGGATGCGCAGTGGTACCAGGTGTTCGCCAAAGCAGGGTTGTCCAAAGTCTTCAAGATCTATCTGAAACTCGACCCCCAGGCCCACCAGGTACGGGCGATGGATCGGGAGTACACGGTCTCCTGGAGCGCCGGTGTGCCGACGCTCTCGCTGGCCGTCAGCGCCTTCCGAGGCCAGACCCAGGCAGTGGAATTCGGCGCGGCCTATGCGTTCACGGAAGAACTCGCGCCGGGGCAAGTGTACAAATACCGCTTTAGCACCAAAGAGATAAAACAGCCGATCCAGGAAGCGGTGATAGCTTGCGGGTGGATGTACAAGGGAGTCGCGTTCGGCAAGCTGTGACCCACGCGCAATCTCGGCGAGACGCCTCGCAAAGGAAGCGCAGAATCGGCGCAGCCTCGTTCGCGCTAATACTCGTCATGGCTATATCGTCATTTCTCCAACCGGATTGGATCGTTGCCATATTGGCGCAGCGCTCGCCTCAAGTGGTCTATTTTGTCGAGACCGAGGAGCCGGCCGTGGCCCTCACGATTGACGATGGGCCGGACGGCGTCGCGACGCCTAAAATCCTGGACGCGCTCGAGCAACACGAAGCACGCGCCACCTTCTTCCTGGTCACGGACCACATACCCGGAAACGAACAAGTCGTCCGCCGCATCGTGGAGGAGGGCCACGAGTTGGCGAACCACCTCACCGCCGACGAACCGAGCATTGCGCTCGCGCCCTCGGATTTTGAGGAACAACTGTTACAGGCGCACGACGCGCTTTCCCAGTATTCGGACGGCCCTCAGCCCATTCGCTGGTTCCGCCCCGGGTCGGGCTGGTACAACGGCACAATGCTCTCGATCCTGGACAAGCACGGCTACCAATGCGCCCTCGGCTCCGTCTACCCTTTCGACCCACAGATTCCCTCTTCGTGGTTCGCGACGCACTATATCCTGTCGAACGCTCGACCCGGCTCAATCATCGTCCTCCACGATTATGAAAAACGAGGCGAGCGTACAGCCGCAGCTCTCGCCACGATACTGCCGGAGCTGAATAGCCGTGGCTTTCGCGTGATCACTCTATCCGAGTTGCTGGATTGGCAACCCACAAACGAAGAGTAGGGCGATTTTGCTAACCGCCGCGAGATCGGCCCCATCTGACCTACAGACTTTCCGAGTTGTTCGATTTGGAATCCATAGACAGCGAGGGAGGGAAATAGTATGAAGAGAAAACTGCGAGGGCTCAAACACCGGGCCATCCAGCTTGACTTTAGCCTCTACCGGGTTGACGTGCCCATCCGCGACATCTCTGATATGGAACTGAGCGTGGTAGACGTCTGGCCGGAGGGAGCGGAAAAGGCGATAATGTTCATACACGGCTACGCTGGCTGCGCCGAAACGTGGGAATACCAGGTCAACCACTTTGCGCGCAGCTATCGCGTCGTGGTGCCTGACCTGCGCGGCCACGGTCAGAGCGACGCCCCTTTCACCGCGTACACCATGTCCGAGTTGGTGGATGACATAAACACGGTAGCGGACGCGCTCGGCCTGCCGGAGAAATTCATCCTGGCCGGCCATTCCTTCGGCGGCTCGATCTGCGTCGAGTACGCCAACGCGTGCCCCGAGCGATTGGAAAAGCTGATACTGATCGCGACCGCTGGCGAGTACCCCCTGCCACGCGGGGCTTCCCTGCTCTCCCGCGTGCCGACGGCCGCCTTCCGCCCCTGGTGGAAGTACCGCCCCCGCTGGAACGCCGAGCCTCACGTCCTGAAGCGCATGATGCTGAACAACATGCGTCGCTGGCAGGGCTGGCCGCTGCTGCAAAACATCAGCACGCCCACGCTCGTCATCACCGGCGAGCGAGACCGCTACTTCCCCCGTCACGTCTTTGAAAGGATAGGCGAGATGGTGCCGGGAGCCGAGGTCATTGACGTGGGCGCGTCCAAGCACAAGGTCCAGCTCGAACGCCACCAGGCGGTCAACCGGGCCATCGAGCGTTTCATCGGCCAGGAAGGAGAGGGGCGGCGTATCTCCTGGCGCGAGCAGACCGCCCGCTCGAATCTGCCGGAGCATCGCCCCTGGCTCAAGAGCTATGGCAAACAGACGCCGCCCACGGTCCCCATTCCGCGCCAGCCGCTGCATCGCTTCCTGGAAGCGGCGGCGGATAATGTTCCCAAGCAAACGGCGACCGTGTTCTACGGCTCCAAACTGACTTACCAGCAACTCGAAGGACAGGTCAACCAGTTCGCCCACGCGCTGCACGGACTGGGCATCGAGCCGGGGGGCCGCGTCATGGTAGTGTTGCCCAACATGCCGCAGATGATCGTCGCCTACTATGCCACGCTCAAGATCGGCGGTGTGGTGGTGCTCCCTAACCCTGACGCCGACGGCGCGGTCATCATTGGGCAGATCGAGCAAACCGGAGCCCAGGTGCTCGTCACATTGAGAGAGTTTGGCGGGCTGGCGCTGGCCGCGCAGGCGCAGGCTACGTACGCACGATCAACGTCCGCCCTCACCGTCGTCTTTGCCGACGTCCGCGAGGCCGTCTCCTCCTCCATCTACCGCGAACTCGTGGCCCGTTGGGAGGCGGCCGGCCTGGGCGAACAGATCAAGGCCGACAGGAGCTATGGGGGACATCTTATGCGGCGCTTGATGATGGATGCCCCCCGCCAGCCCCCTGACGTCGAGGTCTCCCCCGACGACCTGGCCGCCATCCTCTACACCAGCGGCACCACCGACGAACCCAAGGGAGTGCGCCTGACCCACGCCAACCTAGTCGCCAACGCGATCCAGACCCGCCACTGGATTCCCGACCTGAACTATGGCCGGGAGACCTTTTTAGCCGTTCTCCCGCTGACGCACAGTTATGGTATGACCACGGCTATGAACATCCCGGTCGCCATGGGCGCGACGATCGTGCTGCTGCCCGTTTTCGAACTGGGGCAGGTGCTCAGCCACATCAAGCAGTACAAACCGACCATCTTTCCCGGCGTCCCTTCGATCTATATGGCCATCAATCAGTCCCCCAACGCGCGCTCCTACGGGCTGTCGTCCATCAAGGCCTGCATCAGCGGCGCGGCCCCACTCCCCGTCGAGGTGCAGGAAGCTTTCGAGAAACTCACGCGCGGGCGCCTGGTCGAAGGATACGGGTTGACGGAGGCCGCTCCTGTGACCCACGCCAACCCGCTCGAAGGCAGCGGCAAGGTCGGCTCCATCGGCATCCCCATCCCCAATACCGACGCCAAGATCGTGGACTTGATGACCGGCGCCGATCTCCCCGTTGGCCAGATCGGCGAATTGCTCGTCAAAGGGCCGCAGGTCATGCCGGGTTACTGGGATGAGGAGGATGACGACCCCGAGTCCGTGCTCAAAGACGGCTGGCTCCACACAGGCGACGTGGCCGTGATGGACGATGACGGCTACTTCCAGATCATCAGCCGCAAGCGGGATACGATCCTGGCCGGCGATTACAGCGTTTACCCGCGCGACGTGGAGGAGGTGCTCTACGAGAACAGCAAGGTGATGGAGGTTGCCGTCGTGGGCATCGCCGGTGGGGAGAGCGGGCAGAGGATCAAAGCGTTCGTGGTGCCCCGCCCCGGCACCGACCTCTCCAAAGACGAGCTGCTTTGCCTGTGCCGCCGCCGTCTGGAAGAGTACGCCGTCCCGTGGGACATCGAGTTCCGCCAGGAGCTGCCCAAATCGTTCGTGGGCAAAGTGCTGCGCCGTATGCTGGTCGAGGAGCAGAGATGAAGATGGACCAAAACAGTCCCCGCCTAGTCCGTGTGGTCGTAGACGACAGCCCGCGCTGGGGAATGGTCGAGGATGAGCGGGTGTACGCCCTGGAGAGTGCGCCCTTCGGCGCCTACCGACGAGGCGCTGCCATCGGACGCCTGGCGAGCCTCCGATTGTTGGCCCCGGCGGAGCCATCCAAGATCATCTGTGTCGGCCTCAACTACCCGGCCCACGCCGACGAAGCCAACTGGGAAATGCCGTCCGAGCCGCTGCTGTTCTTCAAACCGCCCAGCAGTCTGATTGGACCAGGAGCGGACATCCTGATGCCGCCGCAATCGAGGCGGGTGGACTATGAGGCGGAATTGGCGGTCGTCGTGGGCCGGCGCTGCCGGAACGTGGCGGTGGAGGAGGCGTGGGATCACGTGCTGGGCGTGACATGCGGCAACGACGTCACCGCCCGTGACTTGCAGCGGCGCGACACCCTCTGGACGCGCGCCAAGGGGTTCGACACCTTTTGCCCCTTGGGGCCGTGGCTCGTCACCGGGTTGAGCGAGCAGGACGTGGCCGACCTGGCGATCGTCTGCCGCGTGAACGGCGCAACTCGCCAGCTAGCGCGTACCAGCGAGATGGCCTTCTCCCCGGCCGAGCTGATCGCCTACGCCTCGTCCATCATGACGCTGGAGCCGGGCGACCTGTTCATGACCGGCACCCCGGCCGGCATCGGGCCCCTGGCGGCCGGCGACGTGGTCGAGGTGGAGGTGGAGGGTATCGGCGTGCTGCGCAACCCGGTGAAATAACAGCCCACCAGTTGATGCGCCCAGCCATCTTTGACTGAAGCGCCCTCGCCTCGCGCGGGGGCGCTTTTCTTATGGGCGACTTGCGGGGAAGGGCTGTATAGGGCAGGTTCCAATCGGGATCAGCCCCTGGAAAGAGATGAGGAGTGACGTGAACGCACCTTCTGTACAGGCTGGCCGACGAACTGATCTCCGATTACATGTCGGTGGCAGAGCATCATAATCCAACTGGAGAACCTCTCCCCTACGCCGATAACGTTCTTGGGTCTAGACGTTCCCCGTTCCGCTCCTGGACACTTCCATAGTGATGGGGCGCCAAGTCCACCACAGGCTGCTCGGTCCTTGGCCAGAAGCGCAAGAAAGAACTGGTGAGTGAGGGCGGGGACTTGCGCTGACGGGCGGGGTAGAGTAGAATTGGCCGGAACAGAGGACGGGGGGAACCGCTCTATCATTGCAACTGGAATCTGGCAAATTTGGCTTACCCTTTATTAGAACGCAGATAAAGGCACACAAAATCAGCGTCCGCCCCGCAGAGGCGCCATCGGCGTTGATCTGCGTCCTGGTTCCGAACATCGCAATTTGCCAGTGTACAGATCGTAACAAGGAGCAAGCATGAATCTACACGAATTTGCCCGCCGGATGCCCAAGGTCGAGCTGCACGTCCACCTGGAAGGCTCCATCCGCCCGGCCACGCTGCTCCAATTGGCGCGGCGCAACTCTATCGGCCTGCCGGCCCAGGACGTGGAAGGGCTGCGGGACTTTTACCGCTTCCGCGACTTTGCGCACTTTGTGGAGGTCTATGTCACCATCACCCGCTGCCTGCGCACGCCCGACGATTACCGGTTGATCGCTTACGAGTTCGGCGCCGACTGCGCCCGCCAGAACATCCGCTACGCCGAGATCACATTCACCATCGCCACCAACACCAAGTACACGGGATTGCCCTGGCAGGTCATCCTGGAAGGCCTGAACGAAGGGCGCGCCCTCGCCCGCGCCGAGTTCGGCCTGGACTGGGGCTGGGTGTTCGACATCAGCCGCGATAGGCCAGGTACACAGGATCAGGTGCTGGATATCGCGCTGAGCGCCAGGGACGAGGGAGTCGTGGCGCTGGGGCTGGGCGGCCCCGAGGCTGACTTTCCCCCGCAACTGTTCGAGCGATCTTTTGAGCGGGCGCGCCAGGCGGGGCTGCACCGCGTCCCCCACGCGGGCGAGGTAGCCGGGCCAGAGAGCGTCTGGGCCGCGCTGCGCTTGCTCCACGCCGACCGGCTGGGGCACGGCGTGCGCTGCGTCGAGGACCCTGCGCTGGTAGAACACCTGCGCGAGCGCCAGGCGCCGTTGGAAATATGCCCCACCAGCAACGTCTGCCTGGGCGTCTACCCCGATTACGCTGCCCACCCCCTGCGCCGGTTGTGGGACGCGGGGCTGCTGATAACCGTCAACTCGGACGATCCGCCAATGTTCGGCACCGATCTGAACCACGAGTATCAGGTGCTGGTAGGGCACTTTGGCTTTGACGCGGACGAATTGGAACAGGTCAGCCTGAACGGGCTGCGCGCCAGCTTTTTGCCCCAAGCCGACAAGGCGCGGCTGGAAGCCGAGTTCCGCGCCGAGTTTGCCCAACTGAGGGAGGAATCTAATGTGTGATACTCTGGTCGCAGTCGACACGGCCACGGCCGACGGCACGGTCATTCTGGCCAAGAACAGCGACCGCCAGCCCAACGAGGCCCAGATGCTGGTCCACGTCCCGCGGGCCAGGCACGAGGCCGGGGCCACGGTCAAATGCACCTACATCGAAATCCCCCAGGTGGAGGAGACCTACGAGCTGCTGCTCTCCCAGCCCTTTTGGATTTGGGGCTGCGAGATGGGGGCCAACGAGTGCGGCGTGGCGATTGGCAACGAGGCGGTGTTCACCAAAGAGCCTTATGGCAAAGAACCTGGCCTGATCGGGATGGATTTCATCCGGCTGGCGCTGGAGCGGGCGGGCACGGCGCGCCAGGCGTTGGACGTCATCGTCGAGCTATTGGGAACCTACGGCCAGAGCGGTAACTGCGGCTTCCGCAACGAGGAATACTACCACAACTCGTTCATCATCGCCGACCCTGGTGAGGCCTGGGTGCTAGAGACGGCCGGCGAGTTCTGGGCTGCTGAGCGGGTGCGTGACGTGCGCACCATCTCCAATGGCCTGACCATCGGCGGCGAGTGGGACATGGCCTCGCCGGGGCTGGTCGAGCACGCCATCGAGAAGGGGTGGTGCAAGTCGGCGGACGATTTCCACTTTGCCCGCTGCTACTCTGATTTCCTGTACACGCGGCTTGATGGCTGTCGCGCCCGCCGGCGCCGTTCGACCGGGCTGCTGGAAGAGCAACGGGGCAGCATCACCGCCGAGACGATGATGGCCGCCCTGCGCGACCACGGCCCCCAGGCCGCCGCCGACCCCGCCTGGAACCCCAGCCGGGGTGTGCTGATGGATACAATTTGTGTGCACGCCAGTCTCGGCCCGCTCCGGCCCAGCCAGTCCACAGGCTCACTGGTGGCTCACCTGTCACCCGACCTCCCGACCTATTGGCTCACCGGCACCTCCGCGCCATGCACCGGTGTTTTCAAGCCGGTCTATCTGGGCGGGGCGGGGCTACCCGATTTAGGCCCTGATCCGACCGGCGACTATGACCCCGATTCGTTGTGGTGGACCCACGAGCAATTGCACCGGGCCGTGATCCGCGATTACGCTGCCCGTATGCCCCTGTACCGCGGGGAGCGAGACGCACTGGAGGCGGAATTTCTGAGCAAAGCAGCGGGGATGCGCGCAAAGTACCGGGGCGCAAACGAGGAGGAGCGGGCCGAACCCCTGGTCGCCTTTACCGCTTCTTGCTTCGAGCGGGCGGCCGAGGCTGCTGCCCGTTGGAGTGAGAGCGTGTCGTCTGCGCCGGTGCAGCGCCGCCCACCGAGGTTGTTCACGATGGCCTGGGACAAGTTCGATCAGCAGGCAGGTTTTGCGTGAGCTTGCGAATCTCCAGCCCTGCACTGCGGAGCAGGTATGCCCCCTGAAAAAGCAGCAATTCCTGATTGACTGACAAAACTAGTGCTGGATAACAGTCACGAGCATTAACCGCCGATGGACGCAGATGGCTCTACACAGATTCCCGGCGGTTTTCAAGCCAGATCTGGCATTCATCTGCGTCAATCTGCGTGAATCTGCGGTTGAATGTTAGATTCGTCAGTCAACCAGGCAGAAATCCTCATTTTACCGGATTCGAGGCTTCAGTACGCGCTGTGATTTTGCGCGCACGAGATAAATATGGTACAATCCTGGGTGAAGAAAGTGAAAGGAGGAACCTCATGGCCCCACAAGCGGATAAATCCAAGGAACATCTCAACGCTTTGCGACAGACGGACATTTTCTACGACTTGACCGGGCCTCAGTTGGAAGCGGTCGCGGCCCTCTGCTCGGTGGTCACACTCAAAAAGGGGGAAATCGTTTTTGAGGAAAACAGCTCTGGCGACGAGCTGTACGTCATCGCCGATGGAGCCGTAGACATTATGCTAAACTCGTCCCTCGTCCAGCCCGCCACCGGGCAACCGTCCCAACCACTGACCGTCGCTACCCTCAGACGTGGACAGACCTTTGGCGAGGTCGCGCTGGTGGACAAAGGGCTGCGGACGGCCTCGGCCCACTGCGCATCGAAACGCGCTCACTTACTGGTCATCCCGCGTGATCGGTTGATCGAGTTGTGCGATGGCCAGCCCGACCTGGGGTACCGCTTGATGCGCAACATAGCTGCCGATCTGGCGTTCAAGATCCGGGGCACCGATCTGACCATCCGCGAACAACTGTTTTGGCAGCCAAGATCAAGGTAGCGGTAGCGGGATTTGACATTCGACGCGCATCCGATATAATCTAGGCACGCGGGTGTAGTTCAGTGGTAGAACGTCAGCTTCCCAAGCTGAATGTCACGAGTTCGAATCTCGTCACCCGCTCTGACGCTCCGGCTCCCTGGAGCTGGGACGCGAAGAGCCCCTTAGTACATATTGTACTGTTAAAGTGCAGATGGCTAGTGTGGAAGTGGGCAAAGAGGCCGTCAGCCCAAGCCGGGGCTGGCGGTCGCTTTTATTCTCAGGTGCTTGGCTCGTCGGTCTCCTGCTGTTGGTTGGGATCGCGCTTCTCAGTATGTCACCAACGTGTGTAATGATGCGCAATGCACGAGCGGAAAATCCACACTAAATGGTTGTTCATCGCGGCCTTACTGGCCCTGGCAGTGCTGGCCCGCCTATTGCCGGGCGAGCGCACGGTGGACGACGCCTACATCACCTTTCGCTACGCCCGCAACCTCGTCGCCGGTCGCGGCCTGGTCTACAATCCGGGCGAGCGTGTGCTGGGCACGACCACGCCACTCTATACATTTTTGCTGGCAGGACTGGCGCTGGCGACCGGTTCCCGCGACTTTCCCACGTTGGCGTTGGCCGTCAACGCACTGGCTGGCGCGGCCTCGGTGGGACTGCTCTATGGCCTGGGCGAGAGGTTCGCCAGGCACCAGGCACCCGCCGCCGCTGCCGCCCTCCTCTGGGCCGTAGCTCCCTACAGCGTCTCCTTTGCCGTGGGTGGGATGGAGACCGATCTGACGGTATCGCTGCTCCTCGCCGCCGCCTACGCCCACGTAGCCGGCCGCCCGCGCGTGATGGCCGTCCTCTCGGCGCTGGCGCTCCTGGCCCGGCCCGATACGGCTATCCTGCTGGGGTTGCTCTGGCTGGCCCTGATCAAACGCGTAACTCGTAACTCGCAACCCGCAACTCTCCACGTCCCCTGGCGGGAAGGGCTGCTCACGCTGGCGCTCCTGGCCCCCTGGTTGATCTTTGGCACGCTCGCCTTTGGCAGCCCGCTGACCGGCTCCATCGCCGCCAAGTCTGTCACTTACCGGCTGAATCCCACCGAGGGATTGGTGCGACTGATCCAACATTACAGCAATCCCTTCTTCGGCGAAGCGCTGCTGGGTCATCCCTGGCACTTTGGCGGCTTTGTGGTCTATCTGCTGCTGTCACTGCTGGGCGGGCTGAGGGCGGTGCGGCGCAACCGGAGCTTTTGGCCCCTGCTGGCCTACCCCTATCTCTACCTGGTGGTCTTTGCCGCCGCCAACCCGCTCATCTTTCGCTGGTACCTCTCCCCACCGCTGCCGTTCTATTTCTTGCTCATCCTCACCGGCGTCTGGGTGGTAGCGGGCGACGTCGCCAAACTGATCCGCAACTCGCCGCTCGCGATCTTGGCCCTCTTTACCGCTGCTGCGCTCGTGCTCACGCTCAACGCCTGGGAGCAGCATCCCGATCATGGCCCGGACCGGCCGGCGCCGGAGATGGCCTGGTTCAAGCTGGAATTGCTTTACGACCAGGCCGCCGATGTCGTGCTAGCCCACGCTGCACCCGGCGACACGCTCTGCGCTGGCGACATCGGCGTACTGGGCTACCGCACCGATCTGCACGTCCTGGACACTGTCGGGCTGGTGACGCCGCAGAGCAGGCGCTACTACCCGGCCGACCCCGACATCTATGTCATCAACTATGCCATCCCGGCCGACCTGGTGCTGGCGCTCAACCCCGACTATATCGTCATCCTCGAGGTCTACGGGCGGCTTGGACTGTTGCCCGACCCGCGCTTCCAGTCCCGCTACCGGCTGCTCGAAAAGCTGGAGGCGGACATCTACGGTTCGGACGGGATGCTCATCTTTGAGCGGATCCCATAGCGTGGTCTTGGCCGCAACCTAATCCTCGGGACACGGATGAACGCCGATTTCACGGATTCTTGTTTCCTTTCTTATCCGTGTTCATCCGTGTGATCCGTGTCCTAAAAAGATTCTCGCATACGACGCAAATACTGTAGGGCAATTCTAAGCTGCGTTGCGGCGCCGCCCCCAGAGCACGACCGCTGTCACCACAATGATCAGGGCTGCCGTTCCCAGGCTGACCCAGCGCCCCCACATCCAGCCCCTCGGAGCATACACCAGCGTCACGGTGTGAGAGCCATTGGGGACCGGCAGGCCGCAAAACGCCACGTCTGTGCGGTACACTTGGGCCTGCACGCCGTCCACGAACGCCCGCCAGCCCGGCGCCCACACCTCACCCAAGACCAGCCACCCTGGGCCGTCTGCTCGCACTTTGACGTGGTTCGGTGTTCGGTGAACCACCTTCCCGGCGCGATACGAACCGCCAGATGGAGGTTCGCTTTCTGGGGCGTGGGGTAGCGTCGCTGTCTCCTGTGGGCCATACGTTTGCAGCAAGGTCAGCGCGGCCGCATCATCCCCCTCGACCGCAATGCCCGGCACGACAAAGGCTCGCGGCAACACCGCTGGGTTCTCGTAAACGCGCACCGCCCCCGCTTGCCAGATCAACGACGGCCACCAGTTCAGAGAATGGTCGGCGACGACGTAGCGCACGTTTCCGATGCCCAGCAATTCTTGTTCGGGCTGCGCTCTGAGGTAGGCGTGCGGGTCCACTTCATTGCTGATGCAGGTCGGCACGGCGACGGCATACGCTTCCAGGTCGCATCCGCTGGCGGCATTGGCCCACCGCACGTAATGGTCGAACTGGAACGGGTCGTTGCCGTCAACCGTCTCGAGGCCGTTAGTGACTGCCTGTGCCAGTGAGATCAATCCGTGGGTAGAGTAGACGCGGGAGCGGGCTGGCTGCGACGTCAAAAAGTCAACCACGGGCGTGGGCGCGGCAAGCGTGGATACCTGTTCCTGGGCAATGAACTGCGGCGCTAACGCCAACACCTCAAGCACGACCAGCACCGCCAACAGGACTGACACATACCGTCGGGCAGCTCGAACGCGAAATCGCCCCATCAATACCGCCGCTGTCGCCGCCGCTACGCCGACGCTGCCGAAAGAAACAGCCAATGCGCCAGGGAAGCGGAAGCTCCACACTGCGCCAATAGTCAGAAGCAGGATCAACGCTACCCACCAACCCACGAGCGCGAATGCCCTCCGCACTCTCACCTGTCCCAAAACATCCCAACCCATACCTGCCAGCAGCGCCCAGGCCAACTGTACCAGGAACATCATCCTGGATGGAACCCGCAGCCAGTTCATCCCTGGCAATATCCAAAAGAGCAGGGGGAACAACGGCGTCGCGCGCCCCAGTGAGAAAATCATCCCCAAGACGACCAGCGCGACGAGAAAGCGCCACCCCGTGGCCCGGCCACGCGCTAACCAACTGACCGGCGACAGCATCAGAGTCACGGCGCCCGCGTATACAACCCATTCAGGGAAAGCCAATGCGGTGGGCAGCCCCAGCCCCACCAGCAGTGGAATGGGCAAGGCATACTGGTTCACCTCAGATAACGTCATCGCGCCCCGCGAGCTGAACGGCAGCAATTCCAAGAACGGCCACATTTGTACCGCAGACAGCCCCATTGCCAACGCCAGCGCTCCCAACCCGGCGCCCCCGGCCCTCAGCCAGCGGCGCAGTGTCCCAGGTTCCCGGTCGGCCAACCGGACAGACAAACCCCACCATCCAACTACCAGCACACTTAACCAAAGAGTCGGTAGATGAGTCAGGGCTTGCGCCGCCACTGCCACTGCCGCTCCTACCACCGGCAACCAGCCTGCCCGCCGCGCCAGCCCGTCCCCGGCCAGCCAGAGCCACGGCAGCCACGCCACGGCAGCAACGACGTCAACGTGACCGCCGCCCACGTGGGCCACCACCTTGGCCGAGAGCGCGAACAGCAGAGCGGCCAACAGCGCCCCGCCCGGCGATAATCGCACCACCCGGCGCGCCAATCCATAGACGCCCCATCCAGCCCACACCAGGTGCAGGGCAAAATACAGGGTAAAAGCCCAGCCAATGGGGAACAGGAAAACGAGCCAATACAACGGGTACGCCAGCAGCATAGACGGGTTGCCGGCGATGGGAACGCCTCCCAACGCCGAGGTGCGCCAGAGGGGTATCTCACCCCATTGCCGCCAGGCTCGGACGATATAGGCGGCATTCGGCCACTGTTTCGTCACGAAATCAGTGCCCAGTTCCGTCGGCGAAATGATTGCCAGATTCTCGTCGAGCAACCAGGGGGCCAACAACGTCAGCACTGCGCCGACTATCACCAGGCGCAGAACCCAATCCACGCGCCGATCCGTCATCTCGCTCGCTTTACAACTCAACTATCGGTGTCATGACTGCCACCTCAACATATTTTCGAGTCTCCCATAGCCGTTGATGGGCTGCCGGATCTGCAAACTCGGCGGTGGAGTGGTCGTCAAGGCGGTTCGAACGCGCCGGCCAGAGCCAGTTGCGAGAGTAGAAACTCTCTCCAATCCAGGTAGGCCGAACCGCTGGCCGTAGCGGAGCGCGGCGCGTAATTTAGCTCGACCGGTTCGCGGGCCGGTTTCCACCCCTCCGGCAGTGGAAAGGCCACGTCCGCGCACGCATCGCCGCACAGATAACGGGAATCAATCATCTGAACCGGGCGCAATTCACCGCCTGGCTCCATTTGGAAGGCGACGACGCGGTCATAGTCCAGGCTGATCGTGTGTTTGCGGACGACGTCGGTGACCGCCACGATCTGTTCCTGGCCCAGGACGAACAATTGCTGGTGAGGCGCAAAGCCTCGCTGCCAGGGCAAAGCGTGCAGGGTGGGGTTGGCGTAGAAGCGACGCACCAGTTGGGTGAAAGGGTAGTAGAAACGGTTGTCGAACGGGCCGGCGGGCGCATCCAGAAACAGGAGAACGGCGCCGTCGTCCAGGGCAGGCGCATGGCTCTCCAGACCCCGCAGCACATCCAGTTGCGCGCTCCAGGCCCTGGCATACTCTCTCTGCAAGCCCAGCCCGCCCAGCAGAGCGACGGCCAGCAGTGTGACGATCAGCGTCTCACGCAGCAAGACCCGTCCTTTGCCGCTCAGTGGCAGGATGGAGCCTGGCAAAGCGCACGCTCCGGTCACGAGGACGGCGTGCCCCAGGGCCGCGCCGAGCACGAACCGTCCATCCAGCGTCCCGACCGCGTTCTGGAGCGGAAAGCTGGAAATGACGATGGGCGTCACCGCCGCCGCCGAGAGACAAAAACCGCCGCCGATGAGCGCCAGATTCCCGCGCCAATCCCTGAAGCCGCTACCGCTGCCCCGCAGCAGCCACCGCAAGGCGAGCAGTAACGACGCCATCAATGCGATCAACGTGATCGCGGATTCTACCAGGCCAAAATCCAGCATGGCCTTGAGCGCGTACAGCCAACCGTTCCACGTCGTGGCCGCGGGTAAGGCCCGAACCTGGGACTGGAGCCAGGCGGGGGTCAGTTTGACGGAGACGTAGAACGGGTCCGCGCCCCGCGAAGCAGCGCGGTCAATCCACAGACGGAACGCCAGGTAGATCAAGAGTAACGAGCCGCACGGAGCCGCGTGGGCCAGCCAGGCGCGGAAACCACGCCAGGCAACGCCGGCGAGGACCAACGGCAGCAGAGCCAACATCACCACGCCCGTCTCGTACGAAAAGAGAGCCAACCCCATCAGGGCCAGGCTGACGATAATCGCCGGCAGGGACGGAGTGGGGGCCGTCCACGTTCGCAGCCACAGGTAAGCGGCGCCGGCCGCCAGCATCATGCAGATACGTCCCGAAAGCACGGGCAGATACAGATGGGCCGTATCCGCCGGATACAGCAGGGATACAGCAGCGACTGTGACGCTATCCGGCACGCTCCAGTGCAGGATGTCCCTGAATATGGCAAAGATGGCGACGGCCGTCGTCCACTGAACGAGGAAAGCAAAGAGATAATAGCCCCAGATCCGCAGTCCGAACAGCCGCCACAGGCCCATCCACACATAGGGCACCGGAGGACGCTGGGGGTTCTCGTGGAGCAGCGCGGAGGGAAAGTGACCGTCCGACAGATGGGCAAAGAACCACCAATCGTCCCCCACCAACCCGAACCAGGGTGTATAGGCCGCCAGGCCGACCAGCGTCAACGCGAGCAAGAACAATCCCGCGCGGGCTATCTCGGAGGTACGTGAGGAGGCCGGCTCTGAAGCAGACATCGCAAACAGTTCACCCCAAAGGGCAACCGAGCCAGGGCCTCACCGCCCTGGTATAGTTCGCAGTTGGTAGCGGCGCGCCCACCTCGTTATCACAGACACGCTCCCCGTTCCTTGGTTTCGCGGTGCATATTACCCAGCCAATCTGCATTGAAGCCGCACCAACGGTCGGGGTTAGCCGCTGCGCGGATGCGGGACAGAGCCTCCGCTACGACACCCACTCCAAGCGCGTGTGACCGCCGACGCGCGGCGCGGTCGGGTAGAGAAGCGGCGTTACCGCCGCTCCCCCCCTAAGAACCGTGCGTGAAAGTCTCCCTTCACACGGCTCAAGCATCTCGAACGCCCCTCTGGTGGGACGCGCCGCAACAAAGCTCCTGTCGTGGCTTCACGATACCCACTTGGAGCTGCCACGCTAATCGTTCTACTAGAGGGCGCACCAGCTAAGACCCGTAGGCCCGCCATCATCTGCTTTCCCTCTTCAAGGCAGTTTGCCAAACTCTCTCGTGACGAGAGCACCTGGGCGACGCAAGGCGTCGCACGAAGTCTGCACCCTTTCGGGTTGGGTATCTCCACCCCTTGGTGGCCCTATCCGCCCCATTACAGGACGGCCTTCGCTTTCTCCGTCATCCTCTACCCGCTGCGCCTTCCCCTTTCCTTGCGGTCAGGATACCACTCCCCTGTCGGGGGTGGGGCACATCGGGCTTACGA